>OBAM01000179.1_pt1 | contig 73249 bp, 65 predicted proteins | sample 1517751 | NCBI WGS metagenome assembly OBAM01 (sample SAMN04571703, study PRJEB22368) | human gut metagenome | biome: human gut; material: stool | host: Homo sapiens | place: Luxembourg | collected 2012-10-18
ACTCCGATCGTTCCTGCTGTAAAACGGTATCTGAGGCTTTTTTTATTTATCTGATTTTTTTCTGTTTCCATGGAACTTCTGAACGCTCACCTCCTGGTATCATTACAAATATGCATAAAAACTCATTTTTATATTACCACGAAATTTTTTACTTTGCAATGCACATACCTTTTCAGACGCTGATTTTCTTGTTTCCTTTTTCAGAAAATTGCAACCAAAGGGGCGCACCTGAAAATTTCTTTTCAAATGCGCCCCTTCGCTTTCTTTTCTTCTGTTTTTCTGTCAGATCAATCCGTAATGCTCCATCGCCTTTGCCACGCCGTCCCGCTCGACGGTATCGGTTACGTACTCTGTGTACGGATCCAGAACCTCATCATGTTTTCCAAGCGCAATGGTGTGTGCGCCGCACCGGAACATGGTAAGGTCGTTGCTGCTGTCGCCAAATACGTATGCATCTTCTTTCTCCAGCTGAAACTGTTTCAGCGCATAGTCCACAGCTGTTCCTTTGCTGCAGCCGTGCGGAACGATTTCGTATACACCGCCGCGGCGATCCATGATATCAAACTCCTGCTCAAATTCACGGTACATACGTTCTATATCAGACTGTGCATCGGTTACGATACAAAATTTATCGTAAATGATTCCTTTTGTCTCCGCTGTCTCCGCGAGTCCGATTCCGACAGCAGCGAAATAGGCACGGGTCTGCTCGACCTCCCGAAAACGGGATACCTCCGACGAAAAATAAACATTATCCGTTCCCTCCAGAATCATGCCGATCCTGCACTCCTTTAAAATAACCGGGATTTCCTCACAGCGCTTTTTCGGAATCGTCTGATGCATCAGGATTTCGCCGTCCCGGCGCAGATAGGTCCCGCAGCCGCACAGAAATCCGGAAAATGGAAGCTTTTTCAGCTCCCCGGGCAGCTCCGACCAGGTGCGGCCGGTATTAATAAACGTAAGATTTCCTTTTTCCGCTGTCTTTTTCAATGCATCGAGCGCGCTCTGCGGAATTTCTTTTGTAATCTCACTCAGTAACGTTCCATCAATATCAAAAAATAATGCTTTCACAAAAATTTCCTCCTCGTGTACTCTTTTCCTATCGGTCTGAAAAATTCGTGACTAAATTCGTGACCAGATATTTTTCCCTGTTTTCCTGTTCTCTTTCTGACATACGAAAAAATGCCGAAGCTCTTGATTGTCAAGGCTTTCGGCATTTTCATTCCAGTCGAAGCGACGGGATTCGAACCCACGACCTCTGCGTCCCGAACGCAGCGCTCTACCAAACTGAGCCACGCTTCGATTTTTTGTTTTCTGAACTCTCGTCCGTCAACAATAGCTATTATATATGATGTCTATAGGAATGTCAACACCTTTTTTGAAATTTTTTTAATTTTTTTTATTATTGCTTCAAAAGGTACATTTTACACGGGTTTGCGGCCTTTTTGGTGTTCTTTTAGAATGACAGTTTCTGAGAAAGTCAAAAAAAGAGATATGCCGGAAGTTCTGTTCCGGCATATCTCTTATCTTTGTTTCTCAGCTCAGCTGATATACATCTGCATACTGCACGCCGAAGCTCAGCGCCTCGGAATGGCTGCTGCAGAAGATGTCTACGTGGCCGTAAGCGGTTCCGCGGTCTTCTACCGTGTAAACCTGGCCGTTGATCATCAGTTTCGTTCCGAATGGTACACCGCCCATGGCGATCGTTCTTCCTGCGGTCGGTGTGGTTCCGCTCGCGGTGGATCCGCCGGACCACTGTCCGGTACAGATGGAACAGGAGCAATAGCCTGTCAGTTTAAATCTTCCAAGGTATGTTCCGCTGGAGGAGCTGCTGGAAGTATCTGACGCGGATGGACTCTCCGTTGTCGTGGAGGATGCGCTGCTGTCCGAAGAACTGCTTCCGGAGCTGCTGCTTGTATCGGTATCTGCTTTCGCTGCGGCATTTGCTGCTTCTGCGGCTGCGACTCTTGCGGCCTCTGCCTCGGCTGCCTGTTTTCTGGCGGCCTCTGCCTCAGCTTCTGCGGCAGCCTGCTGTGCGGCGGCGGCTGCTTCCTCTTCTGCTTTCTTCTGCGCTGCAATCTCCTCTTCTTTCGCCTGACGGATCAGGTCGTTGATTGCATCTGCTTTGCTGTTGATTTCATCTACCAGTGCACTCTCGCTGGATTTTGCATCGTCCAGCTCTGCTGAGTAGGTACGGAGTTCCTGATAAGCTGCTGCGTACAGCTCCTGGATGGCTTCCTGCTGATCGCTGCTCTGCTGCTGCAGTTCTACGATCGCTGCCTGCTCTTCCTGCACCTGTGTTTCTTTTTCTTTTACCTGGTTTACCGTGTCCTCATACTCCTGCATAAGATCGCGGTCGAAATCGGAAATTTTCTGTATGTATTCTGCCCGGCTGATCAGCTCTGAAATGCTTTTGGAAGAAAAGAGCATTGCCATGTATCCGTTTCCGGAGGAATTTTCATACATATACTGGATACGGAGCTTCATCGCCTCGTACTGCTCTTCTTCTTTTGCTTTTGCATCTTCCAGATCTGCCTGAATCTGTACCAGTTCGTTCTGCTTCGCATCATACTGATCCTGAAGCTCCTGCAGACGGTTCTGCAGATCGTCCAGCTGCTGGTTCAGTTCGGAAAGATATTCTTCTGATTGTCCCTTTTTGGAATTGAGTTCGTCAATCCTGCTCTGTATGCTGTCAAGCTGAGACTGTGCGGCAGCCTGTTCTGCCTGAGCATTTGAAATTTTCTCCTTTGTACTGGCACCATAGCATGGCAGAACGGTTGCTGCCGTAAGCACTGTGGCCAAAACCAGGCTGAATAATTTCTTTTTTTTCATGTCGTACACCTCATACTTATTACGTTCTGTTGCTGATTGTCACTCCAAGTTACTGCGGAAAATGGGCCTTTTTTCCCGCCGTACTTTGCCATTATAACACAAGTATGTCTGAAATGAAAGTCTTTTTTAATTTCTGTTAATAACTTTGTAATATTTCGACGTTTTTCCTGCAAAAACTGGCATGATTTTTCTACTTTCTCCATCCAACAGGGTACTTATTTTTCAAGGTTCCATTGACCAGTTTGCCCCATCCAAGGCCGAATCCATCGACGCAGACCAGCTTCCAGCCCGACGGCGATGCGGTCTCTCCCGGCTCTACGGAAATTGTCTCACCGTGGAGATATTTTTCGGTACGCTCGTCATCTGCCTTTAAATTCATGTAATCTTTGAACTTGTCCGCGGAGAGTGTCACGGCAAACGGCTGTGACGGCTCGAAACGGTCTTTTTTCAGTTCACCGAGATACAGACCGTTCCGCAGGAAATGAAGATTCCGCACGCCATCCGGCAGGGACGGGGAATGGTATACTTTTCCGGCGCGGACTTCCAGTTCCTCCACAGGGATCGGTGCTGTCATCCGGGACAGGAAATCGGAAAGGATCTGTTTTTCTGCTTTCGACGGACCCGGTGCTTCCGTTCCGCGGTCTTTTTTCCGGTTTTTCTGTTTTTTGTTTTTCTTTTCGATCGGTTTTTCTTCTGTCTCATAAGGAATGGCTTCGCCTTTTTTGCGGAACAGGGCAAGGTAATGGCCCTCGCCGTTCATTTTGTGCGGCCAGATGCGCACGGTCTTTTCGATCTCCGGATCGCCGTTTCCCCAGACTGGATTGCCTTTTGAAAAACCTTCGTAGCCTTCCATCTCGACCAGTTCCATTTCCGGGAAGTTTTCCAGAAGGAAAGAAACGGTTCCCTCGTCCTCCTGCGGGGCGAAGGTACACGTCGAATACATCATGAGGCCGCCCGGACGCAGCATTTTGACAGCATTCGAGGTGATCTCGCGCTGCAGATCCGCAAAGAAATCCGGCCGCTCCGGGGTCCAGGTGCCGATGACTGCCTCGTCTTTCCGGAACATGCCCTCGCCGGAGCACGGTGCATCCACGAGGATTTTATCGAAGAAGCCCGGGAAGACGTCTGCAAGGCCTGCCGGTGTCTCATTGGTGACAAGCACGTTTTCGCTTCCGAACAGCTCCAGATTGCGCAGCAGTGCTTTGGCGCGGGCGTTGCTGATGTCATTGGCGACGAGAAGGCCGGTTCCTTTCAGGCGCGCATTCAGCTCGGTTGCCTTGCCGCCCGGTGCGGCGCAGAGATCGAGCACACGCTCACCCGGTTCGATCGGGAGGCGGGACGCCGGGGTCATGGCGCTTGGCTCCTGCAGATAGAAGACGCCTGCCGCATACAGCGGAGACTGGCCCATGCGCATGCCGTCCGGCACGAAATAGCCGTTTGGAATCCACGGAATTTTCTTCCACGTTCCCGGAACAAGCGGCGGGAAATCTTCGGTCCGGCATTTTTTTGTATTCACACGCAGCCCGGCTGTGCGGGGTGCGTCGTAGGAAGTTAAAAATGCATCAAATTCATCGCCCAGCATTTCCTGCATGCGGGTCAGAAATTCCTGTGGTAACTGCGCCATGTATTGTCTCTCCTTTTTATTTTGCTTTGTTGTGCATCGGTCCCTTTTCGTGAACTGACGATGCTTTTTCTGTCTTTGTTTCTTTTGTTTTGCATCTGTTTCATAATTTCTCACAGAAAAAGAGACAGCTTTTTCGATTTTTCAATCTTTTGCTGTCTCTTTTTTGCATAGCGGAGAAGAAGGGATTTGAACCCTTGCGCCGTTTCCGACCTACTGGTGTTCGAAGCCAGACCCTTCAGCCTCTTGGGTACTTCTCCGTATTTTGTCAAATACATCGTATATTATAGTGCTTTTTCTACGATTCGTCAATGATTTTTTCATTGGTTTCCGATGGAAATACGGGGATTGTATTTTTTACGGAAATTTTTCGGGAAATGCGGGGGAGAGCTTGGCTTTTGGGAGTGTGTTATTTATGATGAAATTAGTTAGGAAATGGAGGTAAATGTCATGAAACATACATATGAAAAGCCCGTAATTACTGTGGATGCAGGGATGGCAGAAGGGGTTTATGCGGCGAGCGGTGCTCCAACAACTCAAATTCGAAAGTGCAGCTTACTCAAACAAATAATCTTCCTCAGGCAGCATCCCATCCCGATGCTGCCTCTTCTTTTATTCTTTCCCTTCTTCCGCCCTCTTCCTCTCTTCTTTTTTCTTCTTTTTCACCACCCGCAGTCTCCGGAAAAACGCACTCAGCATCTCCGAGCACTCTTCTTTCAGCACGCCGCGCTCGACCTTCACCTGATGGTTAAACTCGTGCATTTCCAGCATATTTAAGATCGATCCCGCGCAGCCCGCCTTCGGGTTCATGCTGCCGATGACGACTTCGCTGACTCTCGCCTGTACGATCGCACCGGCGCACATCTGGCACGGTTCCAGGGTGACATACAACGTACACCCCTCCAGCCGCCAGTCGCCGAGCTTTTTGCTGGCTTTCCGGATCGCATTCAGTTCCGCGTGGGACAGCGTGTTTTTATCCGTATTTCTGCGGTTATAGCCCCGCGCAACCACCTTTCCCTCGTACACAATCACACAGCCGATCGGCACTTCCATCAGCTTTTCCGCTTTCTTCGCCTGCGTAATCGCCTGGCGCATGAAGCGTTCCCGTTCTTTCCGGTGCGCTTTTTCCTCCGGCGTTTCCAGCTTTGTTTCTTCTTCCATTGTGCACTTCCTTTCTTCTCTGCGTATATTTTCTGTCCTTCCCGCATATCGTGAACTGTAGCGCAGTATCTTTTTCTACTCTTTTTACTTCTATGCAGGAGGTTTTTATGTCTGATTACCGGCGTTTCATTGCCTATCTATACGAATACCCGAACAACCGCAAGGGCGGATGCTGCGGCTTTGTCCGTGTGGAGTCGCAGAACGGCTTCTGCCGCATGGACTTCCAGATCAAATCGCCGTCTCTTCCGCCGGAGACCTCGGTCACGGTCTACGGATTTATCCGCCGGTCAGGGCGGATGTACGGCATTCCGCTCGGGAATCTCCTCGCGGGTCGCTCCTCCACAAGCGGAAAGCTCTTCACGCACTCCAATTCCATTGGGCAGACGGATGTCACGCTCGACGAGCTTGGCGGTCTGATCCTGCTCTGCCGCCAGACCGGCGTCATCGCCACCCAGTGGGACGATCTTCCGATTCAGCCGGAGTTTTTCGCTCCCACGCTCCCGCAGGAGCCCAAAACACCCGCAGACAATGGTGCCAGACCGACCGAAGAGAAAACTGCCGAAACACCCGAACCTCTGGATCCCGCCGTACCTGCGCAGTCCCTGCCATCATCAGACGCTTCAAAAGCACAGTTCGATGAACTTTCCACAGAATTCAGCAGCAATTCCGAACTTTATCCACAAAATTCCAACCCGGAATCTACCGTCTCCACAGAATCCACATCAACTGACACGGTAAACACCGTTCCTGCAGACAGGATCACGCAATCATCCGCCAACACACTCCATCCCGCATCCGCGGAATCTGTGAAAACCGCAGAAAGCTATCCCTCTGCCAACCCGGAACCGCCGCAGCCCATCCCGGATTCTGCCGCCCAGCCGCTACATATGACTTCCGCCGATTTTCCAGCCGCAGCAGCCGTGCCGCCGTCCCGCGCTGCTCTCTATCTCCAGCTTCAGGACCAGTTCCCGGAGTTCCACCCGTTCCCAGATGATGATCTGACCGACTGCCTGCGCCTCTCACTCGACGATCTTCCACAGCTCCGCGCCGCCGGTCTTTCGGTGGATGCGAACCGCTTCGTCCTCCATGGCTCCTCGTCCTATCGCCATCTGCTCCTCGCCCGGAACCGCGACCAGCAGGAACTCTGGTATTTCGGTGTCCCCGGCGTCTACACGCCGAATGAGCAGTTCATGGCAAGCCTCTTCGGCTTTTTCCACTTCAAGCAGGCGATGCGCCCCTCCGAGCTCGCGCCCGATGCCCGCTTCGGCTACTGGTACCGCACGCTTTAAAGCGTTTTTTAATCCACGCCGCGGATCTCCACCGTCTCAATCTTTCCGCGCAGGATCTCGCAGAACCGCTCGAGCTGCTCCCTCGCATACCCCGAGAACCTCGGATCAATCACATAATCCGATTCCCGGTAATTCTGCAGGAAGTACCGTTTTGCCCCGGAAAGCCACTTTCCGATCGCTTCGATCTCTTCCCTTCCATGCAGCTCTTTGCAGAGCGTTGTCCGGAACTCATAGTCCACCACGCCGCTCTTTAAAAACTCGACCGACTCATTGATCCGCATCACATCGATCTTTTTCACGCCCGCCGTCTCGCCGTACCGGGACGGCGCGTTTTTGATGTCCATGGCGACGTAGTCGATTTTCTTCTCTTCCACCAGCTTTTTCAAAATCTCCGGCCGGTATCCATTCGTATCGAGCTTCACAAGATATCCCAGTTCCTTAATTTTCGTCACGAACCGCTCCAGATCCGGATCCAGCGTCGGCTCACCGCCCGTCACGCAGACGCCGTCCAGCACGCCGCGCCGCTTTTCGAGCACTGCAAAAATCTCCTCCTCCGGAATCACCGGCTCCCATTCGGGATGCTGCACGAGATTTCCGTTCTGGCAGAACGGGCAGCGGAAATTACATCCGCCCGAAAACAATGTGCACGCCACCTTACCCGGGTAATCCAGCAGCGTCAGCTTTTGAAATCCATGTATGACCATATGCTATCCTCTCCGACCGCAGGACTCCGAACTTTCGTCCGCCCTGCAACAGAAAAAGCGGAACCATAATGTCCGCTTTTTCCATTCATCTTCTATTGGTAATTATTTGCCGTAACGCTCTGCCTGGGAACGGATCAGGTCCAGATCATCAAAATAGTTGATTTTCATGGCTGCTTTGACATCCGCCAGTGTCTGAGCGGCAACTTTTTCTGCCTCTTCGCTGCCTTTTTTCAGCATCTCGTAGATCGCCGGAATGTCTTTTTCCAGCTCTTTTCTGCGGTTACGGATCGGCTCTAAGGTCTCCTGCAGTACATTGTTCAGGAACTTCTTCACTTTGACATCGCCAAGGCCGCCTCTCTGGTAATGTGCTTTCAACTCGTCGAGATTTGCATAATCCGGCAGATAGCGCTCGAAGTGCTCCGGCTGGCAGAATGCATCGAGATAGGTAAATACGGTATTTCCCTCGATCTTGCCCGGGTCGGTGATCTTGATGTGATCTGGGTCGGTGTACATGCTCATGACTTTTTTCTTGATCTCATCCGGCTCCTCGGACAGGTAAATGCAGTTTCCAAGCGATTTACTCATCTTCGCTTTTCCATCGATACCCGGCAGACGTCTGCAGGAATCATTCTCCGGCAGCATAATCTTCGGCTGCACAAGTGCCTCGCCATAAACCGTATTGAATTTGTGGACGATCTCCTGTGTCTGCTCGATCATCGGCATCTGATCCTCTCCAACCGGAACGGTCGTTGCCTTGAATGCAGTGATGTCGGCTGCCTGGCTGATCGGGTAGGTGAAGAATCCAACCGGGATGCTCGCCTCAAAGTTTCTCATCTGGATCTCCGATTTTACGGTTGGGTTTCTCTGCAGTCTGGAAACCGTAACGAGATTCATATAATAGAAAGAAAGCTCGCACAGTTCCGGAATCTGAGACTGGATAAAGATGGTGCTCTTTTCCGGATCAAGTCCGCAGGAAAGGTAATCCAGTGCTACCTCCAGAATGTTCTGGCGCACCTTCTCCGGGTTGTCCGCATTGTCGGTCAGCGCCTGTGCGTCTGCAATCATGATGTAAATTTTATCGAATTCACCGGAGTTCTGCAGCTCCACGCGGCGGCGCAGTGAACCAACGTAATGTCCTACATGCAGCTTGCCGGTCGGTCGGTCGCCGGTCAGTATAATTTTTCCCATTTTTTCTTCCTGCCTTCCTGATACGTAATCTTCGCAGTCCGCTTCCGTCTGAAAATTCTCAGCCCTGCGGACCTTCTACATATCCTCTATAATACCGTCTTTTTACAAACACTGTCAATGGTCTTTTCCTGTAAAATCCCTCAAAATATCTATTATGAGACAAATCGTTCAACAGCCACGTACAGCCTTCCCTTTTTCGTCTGATTCTGCACGCCAACATAGCGGAATTTTCCCATATGGCGCACGGTCACGAGATCGTCCTCTTTCAGCGACGCGCTCGGCGACGTCACCAGTTTTCCGTTGATAAACACCTGGCCGCCCTCGATCAGCGGCACCATTTTGCTCCGCGAACTGCTGAACGCCAGCGACAGCACCGCATCGAGCCGCACGGAAGCGACGGAGCCTTCTTTCCGCTCGGTTTTCGGCTCCGTCAGCTCCTCCGGCAGTCCCGCCTCGACTTCACAGTACACGCTCGTATGGCGCACTTTTTTCAGCTCCGCACAGATGTAGTCCGCCATATCCGCCATACAGATCAGATACGCCTGGTTTCCATCGATCAGAATGTCTCCCAGCTTATACCGCTCCACGCCGAGATTCATCAGTGATCCTAAGAAATCACGGTGTGACAGCGCATCCGCAAATTTTTCATTCAGCGGGCTGATGCGCACGACTGCGATCGGAAGCATCGACGCATCACCGTCCTCTGCATAGGATGGCAGAAACAGCGCCGCTTTCCGCTCTGCCGCCTCGTATCCGCCGGACAGCACGTAACGCACGCCCGGGATTTTATTTACCGTACGGTAGAACAGATCCTGCTCCGCCAGCGTCAGAAACTCCGTGTGTGACGGAACATCCCTGTGATAACACTGCTCTGCCAGATCCTGAATCCGTCCGACCAGCACTTCTTCCTCATTCATGGTAATCCCCCTTTGATACACCGCGGGCTGCCCCTGTTTTCTTTCGGGCAGCCCACATATCACACTTTATTTATCCAGCAGCATCGACAGTCCGATCCGCTTCTTCGCCAGATCAAGGCTGATGACCTTCACTTCCACGATATCGCCGACGCTCACAGCCTCCAGCGGATGCTTGATGAAGCGTTTCGTCATCTGGGAAATGTGGACGAGTCCGTCCTGATGCACGCCGATATCGACGAATGCACCGAAGTCAATGACGTTGCGCACGGTTCCCTTTAAGATCATGCCGACCTTCAGGTCCTTCATATCGAGCACGTCGGTGCGCAGGATCGGGCGCGGCATCTCGTCACGCGGGTCACGGCCAGGCTTCTGCAGCTCTTTGATGATATCGCGCAGCGTAATCTCGCCGACACCGATCTCCTCTGCCATCTTCTTGTAATCTTTGATGAAGAACGCCGTCGGTCCCTCGCTGATCTGCTCTGTCTTCATATTTAACTTTGCAAACAGCTTCTCGACTGCCTCGTAGCTCTCCGGATGAACGCTTGTGCCGTCCAGCGGATTTTTGCCGCCGGTGATGCGCATAAAGCCCGCGCACTGCTCAAACGCCTTCGGTCCGAGTTTTGCCACTTTCAGGAGCTCTTTTCTGCTCTCGAAACGGCCGTTCTCCTCGCGGTATGCTACGATGTTTTTTGCAATCACCTTGCTGACACCGGAAATGTATTCCAGCAGCGACGCGGATGCCGTGTTCAGATCGACACCGACTTTATTGACGCAGTCCTCAACGACACCGCCGAGCGCCTCGCCGAGCTTCTTCTGGTTCATATCGTGCTGATACTGGCCGACGCCGATCGATTTCGGATCAATTTTGACAAGCTCTGCCAGCGGATCCTGCACACGGCGTGCGATGGAAGCGGCGCTTCGCTGTCCGACATCAAAGTTTGGAAATTCCTCGGTTGCCAGCTTGCTTGCGGAGTAAACGGACGCTCCCGCCTCGTTGGTGATCACATACGCAACCTTCTCCGGGATCTCTTTTAAAATCTCGACGATGATCTGCTCGGACTCACGGCTTGCAGTTCCGTTTCCGACAGAGATCAGGGTGACACCGTATTTGTGGATCAGATCTTTTACAGTGGCTTTCGCTGCCGCAATCTTCTTCTCGTTCGTCGGCGCGGTCGGATAAACCACGGTGGTATCGAGCACTTTTCCAGTCGCATCGACAACAGCCAGCTTGCATCCCGTACGGAACGCCGGGTCCCATCCAAGGACAACCTGGCCTGCGATCGGCGGCTGCATCAGAAGCTGCTCAAGGTTCTTTCCAAAGACCTTGATCGCACCGTCCTCTGCCTTTTCGGTGAGCTGATTTCTGACCTCACGCTCGATGGCCGGAGCGATCAGACGGTTGTAGGCATCCTCGATGGTCGCCTGCAGAACCGGCTTCGTCTGCGGATTCTCTTTAGTGATGATTTTTTTCTCGAGATAACGCAGGATTTCTTCCGTCGGCGCCTCAATTTTGACGTTCAGGAATTTTTCTTTCTCACCGCGGTTCAGCGCCAGCACACGGTGTCCGGCAATTTTCGATACCGGCTCAGAAAACTCATAGTAATTCTCGTAAACGGACTCTGCTTTCTCATCCTTTGCTGTCGAGACGATTAAGCCCTTCGCCTCGGTTCTGCGGCGGATCTCCATACGGTAATCGGCCTCATCGGAAATGCTCTCGGCGATGATATCGCAGGCACCAGCAATGGCGTCTTTTGCCGTTTTGACTTCCTTTTCTTCTGAAACAAAAGCCTCTGCCTCTTTTTCGAGCGGCTCTTTTGTCATCTGCAGAAGAATGATATTCGCCAGCGGCTCCAGTCCTTTTTCTTTTGCGATCGTCGCACGCGTCCGGCGTTTCGGGCGGTACGGGCGGTATAAATCCTCTACAACCACGAGAGTTGCGGCCTCTTCGATGGATTTTTTCAGTTCTGCAGTCAGCTTGCCCTGCTCCTCGATGCTCGCCAGGACAACGGCCTTGCGGTCATTTAAACTGCGCAGGTACATCAGACGATCGTACAGATTTCGCAGTATCTCATCGTTTAAGGAACCTGTTGCTTCTTTTCGATATCGTGAAATAAAAGGGATCGTGTTTCCCTCGTCAATCAGTTTCACTGCAGCTTCTACCTGCCACGGTTTGACGTTCAGCTCGGCTGCCAATACCTGATTCATATCCATAGGTAAATTCCTCCTGTTGTCTCTTCCAAAACACGCTGTTCCTTCTCTGTTTTTCCCGCATAAAAAGCGGGACCCTTGGCGGAACAGCCACTCTATTACCTTATCAATAGGTCTTGTTTTTGTCAACCTTACATGATAAAATCTTTACTATAGCTTTTTTGACAGACTGCGTGTGAAACCGCGCTTTTTTGCAGAAGAAAGGACATTTTATGACACCAGAAAATTACGATCCAAACACCAATGAGTCCGGAGATTCCTATCAGTCCTCCCATCCGTACGGCGTGCCTGAGGGCCAGCGTCCCGGACCGTATCAGCATTACCAGCAGCAGCCTCCCGTACAGCCGCCGCGCAGGACGGGTTCGCAGGCCCTTGCGGCCGCTTCGATGGTCATGGCGATCTGCTCCTTTTTGTTCATGCTCAACATGGGTTCCCTGTTTTTCGGCTCGCTCGGCGTGATCTTCGCCCTTTTAAGCCGCGGCGCAGGACGCATGAGCGGCACGGCAAAAGCCGGTCTGGCGGGCTGTACCATCGGCATAATTGTCGGTATCTGCATGTATGCTTCTTTCCTGCTTTTCAACATGGTCAGCGGCGGCAGCACCAACCTGCTCGAGCGGTATTACAATCAATACATGCAGGAATACCAGATGACACCGGATAACGGAACAACCACCGACGGAAATACCATCTAAGTACCAGAAAGGATTTTTCATGAACGGACAAAAACAGAAATTTTCAGAACTGAAAAAGCAGGCCCGTGAGGCCATGGCAGGCCGATGCGGCACGCTGGTGGGCGCAACCGCGATCAACCTGTTTCTCACCTTCTCCTGCTCCCTCATCCCGACGCTGATTTTTTCAGGCACAACGCTGTACGATATCATTTTCCTGAATCTGACGCTGTTCCTGTTTTCCCTGCTCCTCAGCCTCTTCCAGGCAGGCTACTTAAAAATCTGCCTCTCGACGCTGCGCGGGGAACCGATTTCCGTCGGTGATATGCTCTACGCTTTCTATCACCACCCGGACCAGTACGTGCTGATGTTCCTTATCATCAACGGCATCAGCTCCGTGATCGCCCTGATTTCCAGCATTCCGGGCTTCCAGTATCTTTCCTCCCCGAGTGCGGAACTGACGCTTGGAACAGCCCTTTCCATCGAGGCCGAGCTTTCTTCGCTCATGAATGTTTACGTTTATAAGCTGATCGGCTCTCTCGTTTCCACGCTGGTGCTGGTTCCGTTTTCCCTTTCCACCTTCGTGATGAACGACGCTCCCGGCATCGGCCCGATCCAGGCGATCCGTCAGAGCTTTGTGCTGATGAAAAAGAATTTCTTCCGCTACATTCTGCTGCTCCTCAGCTTTTTAGGACTTGAGATCCTCGCATCCTGCTCCTGCGCCATCGGCTTCTTATGGGTGATGCCGTATATGCAGATCACGATGGCTGCGTTCTATCAGGAACGGAAAGATATCCTGTATCCGGCATCGGAACCGGTGGGATATGATACGGATTCCTTTGGATCCGGCACAGATCTTTAAAAATAAATCTTAAGATAATTAAAAAGACGTTTCACACCCCTTGCTTTACGGCTGTGAAACGTCTTTTTAGTTATGTCTATTTCGAGATCTTAAATTCTCGCGCGGATTCTGCTCTGGATTCCGTCGAGTTTCTCTGCTTTTTCTCTGTACTCCTGCTCTGTGATTTCGCCTGTGATGAATGCAAACTCCTCGGACAGACTTGGAACTGCTACGATTTCTACTTTTCCGAACAGCTCCTCGATCTCACTCTGGCGCTCTGCGGCGTGGCCGGATACGCGGACGAAGAAGCGGCTCTTCACATCATCGATCTGCAGCAGGTTCAGTTTCTCCTCGCTCCAGCTCATCATGATGTTTCTGCCTTTGTTCTTTGCGCAGTCTACAACATCGGCAACAACGGCACTTGCGGTCGGGAGTTTTCCTGCTCCGCTTCCGTAGAACATGGCATCACCCAGTACATTTCCGTGGATGAAGATGGCGTTGAAGACACCGTTTACGCTGTACAGCGGGTTTTTCGCGTCAATCATCACCGGGCTTACCATGGCGTAATACTGATCACCCACCTTGCGGCTTGTTGCGAGCAGTTTGATTGCGGTTCCCATCGAGGTCGCATATTTGATATCCTCTGCGGTGATCTTTGTGATTCCCTCGGTGTAAACCTCTTCGTAATTGACTTCTTTTCCATAAGCAAGAGAAGAAAGAATCGCAATTTTACGGCACGCATCGTAGCCTTCTACATCTGCTTCCGGGTTGCGCTCTGCGTAGCCGAGGCGCTGTGCCTCTTTTAATACATCCGCGAAATCGGAACCGTCGCTTGCCATTTTGCTTAAGATATAGTTCGTGGTACCATTTAAGATACCAGTTACTTCATCGATCTCATCTGCAGTCAGGGAGGAGTTTAACGGACGGATGATCGGGATACCGCCGCCGCAGCTTGCCTCAAACAGATAGTTTGCGCCGTGCTCTTTTGCAATTGCAAGAAGCTCGGTACCGTGTCTTGCCACCAGCTCTTTGTTGGATGTGCAGACGCTCTTTCCAGCCTCCAGCGCACGTTTTGTGAAGGTGTAAGCCGGCTCAACGCCGCCCATGACCTCGACAACAATATCAACCTCCGGATCGTTTGCGATCACTTCGTAATCATGTACCAGCACTTTTTCCACTGGATCTCCCGGGAAATCTCTTAAATCCAGAACGTATTTGATATTAATCTCGTTCTCTGCTCTCTTGTTGATGCTGTCATGGTTCGTGTTGATGACTTCTACCACGCCGGAACCAACGGTGCCATATCCTAATACTGCAATCTGAATCATCTCTTTTGTCCCTCTCTTGCTTTTTCTTTTTCAGGACTCCTGTCCTAAGATTTTAAAATAATGAACTCCCTGTCTGGACTCAATCTCGTTGATCATCTCCGAGGCGTCTCCCCGGTCTTCCGCAATATCCACGCTGATTGTCAGTGACGCCACGCCGTTTAACGGAATCGTCTGATGAATGGTCAGAATGTTTCCGTGAAACTCGGCGATAATCTTCAGCACATCGGAAAGCAGTCCCGGCTCATCGTCCATCTGCAGAATAAACGTAATCGTTTTTCCTTTTGCATTGTCATGAAAAGGAAGAATATCATCTTTGTATTTATAGAAAGAGCTTCTGCTGATTCCCGCTTTTTCCGTTGCCTGCTGCACGGTAAGCTCCTGCATATCCATCAACCGTTTGGCCTCGATGACCTTCAAAAGGACCTCCGGAACCGCCTTTTCTTTAATTACATAATACTTTGTTTTCTCTTCTCTCATGGCAATCCTCTGTTTCTATGTTCTTTCCAGGAAATACATTTGTTTTCACAGGAAAGATCGTACCATATTCCGGCACAATGCGCAAGGACTTTTTAGAATCCGATACTTCCGCCGCCGTGGCTGTTTCCGCTGGCGGATGTGTGAACGTGGCTTCCGCCGCCACCGCCTCCTCCGCCGCCGGAACCGCCTCCTCCGTGGTTTCCGTCGTCCCTCGGGATCTTGTGCATCGACACATGGCGGTCAATCAGTGCATCCCTGCGGTCTCTGATTTTTACGCGTTTCAGATCCGCATAGCCCTTTGCACCGCGGTTTTTCTTTCGTCTGTAACTCTTCCAGATTCCAAAATAAACACAAAATCCTGTCACAGCAGCTAAAAGGACAGCAATCATTGCCTCGGTACTGTTGATTTTACGGTAATGAATGATCGAGCCGTCTTCTGTAATCAGGTAGTCCGCCTCGGAAACACCGCGGTCGAAGCACTCCTGCGTTATCGTAATCATTTTTGCAAACGTCCCCGCATAGTCGCCCTCTTTTGCATAGCTCTGCGCTGCCTGCAGAATGTCATCGATTTCCGCGTCCGACATATAATACTGCATAATGCCCGACGTTGAAATCACAATCTGGCGCTGTCCCATATCGATGAGAAAGCAGACGCCGTTCGGCTCCTTCGGATACTTTTTATCATAGAAATCATCCGCAATCGCCTGACAGTCCTCGGAACCGCTGCTGTACTCGGTCAGGATCACCATATGAATGTCCGTATTACTCTCAAACTCCGCGCAGGACCGCTCGAGATCCTGCTCCTCCTCATCCGAAAGAAGCGATGCGTTGTCGTAGACATACTGGGTGTCCGCTTTTACGGTATTCACAGAAAAAATCCCGCACAGCAGAAGGGCTGCAAAAATGCCGAGCAGATATTGTCTCGCTTTTTTCATTCTTCTCATGAGAAATACCCTCCCACCAGCATAAAGATCAGTACAAAAAGTGCACTCACAACCGACGTCAGCAGCGCTTTTTTCCGCTCAAACGGAAAATCACCGTTGATCGTGCCGGTCTGGCCGTTCATCGCGTAGTAATAAACCTTTCCGTCTTTTCCCGGATACGTCAGTGTCCAGACCGGAAACAGTACGTAACGCCAGTCCTCCCGCTTTGGAGAAAGCTTCATTTTCTCCTGTTCGAGGGAAATATACTCGTTTGCCTCGTTCCGCATTGCGCCGTGCGCCATCATTTCCAGTTCTTTTTTCAGTTCCGGTGCGATCTGCGCCTGTTCGATATCACGTTTTTCCGCCTGAAATCCGGAAAGATAGCCCATAGAAAACGGCTGCATCTCCTCCAGACGATAGGGCTGCACGCATTCGATCAGATCGCGGTCGGCCTTGTTCAGTGCATTGCGCGACAGACCGTCCACGCGGACCTCGCCCTCCCGGCGGACATCATAGATGCTGGTCTCTTTGTACTCCACATCACCGGTCTGCCAGACTCTCACCTTCCGGCCGCGTGCTATGTAATCCGTCTCAAAGTCTCCGCCGTAAATCCAGTACGGGAAATAGACACCCGTCATCTTCTGTACCTGGTTTTTCTCGAAAAAGTCCTTCGGAATAAAGCGTTTCTTCCGCGCAAATGACAAAAATTTCTCGATTGCCTGCTCCTTGCTGATCTTAAACGGCAGCACGAAATCCGGCATATATTCTCCCGAGAGCCGGCCGGAAAGCACCACCGGGTTGTGGCAGTAGAAACAGTATGTCGCTGCCGTCGTCGCATCGGTCACAATCTCGGCGCCGCAGTTCGGGCAGGTGTAAACAACTGCTTCGCCCTGCTCTGTTTCCCCCTTTGTTTCCTCCGTACTGCTTTCCTTCTGTGCATCGGATGCTTCCTGTGCACCGGCAGCATCGTCCTCCCCGTTCAGCGCTTCCGCTGCTTTCGGGTTCGCCTTTTCGGCTTCTTCCTGTGTAAACGAGGACAGGCAGTACTCGCATTTATACTTTCCGCTTGCCGGATCGAAGGTCAGATCGCCTCCGCAGTTCGGGCATTTGTATGTAATAACCTCCATATTCTATCCCTCCTTCCCCGGAGCCGCTGTTGTATTGGATGGTTATCTGTTTTCTTTTACTGTCTTGGTTTTCCGCAGTTCGAGCAGAACTTGCCGGTATTCTCGGTCCCGCATGCGCAGACCCATTTTCCTGCCGCTTCCGGTTTCGGGCTGCCGCAGTTCGAACAGAATTTACCGCTGTTCTCGGTTCCACACTTGCCGCAGATCCACACCATCGGCTTTGCACTTCCGCAGTTTGAGCAGAAATTGCCGGTGTTCTCCGTTCCGCAGGAGCATTTCCATACGCCTTTTGCAGCTTCCTGCTGTGCCTTGGCTGCCGCCTGCTGCTGCATCTGCTGCTGATTCGAAGCGGACGCCGATGCAAACGAGGAACCGAAGGCATTCATGCCCATCTGAACACCCATAAAGCCGTTCATGGCTCCGTTTGGGTTGGCTGCTGCTTTCTCCATACTGCGTGCCATCGCTCCCTGTACATAGCCCTCACGGATCGATGGATCAGACATCATCGCACCTTCGTTGCGCATCTGGATCAGTTTCTGGGAAGCTTCATCGTAGGAAAGGCTTGCGATTGCCACGGACTGGATCTCCATGCCGCGCATTGCCCGCCAGCTCTCATCCATCGCATCTGCCATGTAGCGGGACAGCTCGGCGCTCTTGGATGCTGCGAACGAAATGCGGATGCCGTCGGCTGCCATCTGATTGATTGAGGACTGCAGGCCTTCTAAAAATTCGTTCATATACTGCTCGTTGATATCCTCGATCTCCACGCGGGATGCGTTTCTCGGCACAGCCTCTGCGTAGAAGCGGAGCGGATCGACGATGCGGATGGAATAGGAACCGTGTGCCCGAAGGAACAGCTCGGCATTGTAGAACTGGTCGAAATAGTTGACCGGATTTCTCGTTCCGAATTTGATTCCCTTGATTTCCTGCAGATTAATATAGAAAACTCTCTGCTCATGCGGGGTCTGGCCGCCGAATTTCAGGCGCTCAAACGTATCTTTTACTGCCGCGTCAAGCGATCCGCTGAACATCGACGGAGACGATGACTGGTCTACGGTAAAATAGCCCGGCTCTGCGGTGTAATCAATAATCTTTCCGCCGTCCACCAGCATCATGAACTGATTGTCATAGACATGGATCACAGAACCGTTTGAAATCGTCTGGCTTCCCTTTTTATTCTGGCCTTTTCTTACCAGAATTCCCTCTGTAAATACCGTATGTTCCCCCATCTCATACGGTTCCACGGTCTCCAGCCACTGATCGGCGAGACTGCCGTGTACTGCATTGACTGCTGCTCTGATAATACCCATACTTTTACCTCCTGTTTGCCTTTGGCTCTAAAACAGAAAGGAGCATTTCCGTCCTCTGTTGGTGAAAATGCTCCTTATTTTACTTGTCACTGTGTTCTGCCCACAGCCGAATTATGCTTCTTCCTCTTTCGCTCCGGTTCCGAGGGCAATCCACTTCAGATATGCATTGATAAACAGATCAATTCCGCCGTCCATGACTGCATCGACGTTTCCAGTCTCTGCATTGGTACGGTGGTCTTTGACCATGGTGTATGGCTGCATAACGTAAGAACGGATCTGGTTGCCCCAGCCGATCTCGGTTACTTCGCCGCGGATGTCGCTCAGCTTGTCTGCCTGCTCCTGGAGTTTCAGCATATACAATTTTGCTTTCAGCATCTGCATTGCCTTGTCCTTGTTCTGGAACTGGGAACGCTCATTCTGGCACGTAACCACGATGCCGGTCGGCATATGCGTGATTCGGATCGCCGATGACGTCTTGTTGATGTGCTGTCCGCCGGCACCGCTGGAACGGTACGTATCGATACGGATATCCTCATCACGAACCTCAACATCGATCTCTTTGTCGATATCCGGCATAACATCGCACGATACGAACGATGTCTGGCGTTTTCCTGCCGCGTTGAACGGAGAAATACGGACGAGACGGTGAACGCCTTTTTCGGATTTCAGATAACCGTAAGCGTTTTCGCCGTTGACCTGGAATGTCACGGACTTCACACCGGCCTCATCACCGTCCAGAAAGTCGAGTTCCTCGATCGTAAAGCCTTTGCGTTCTGCCCATCTGGTGTACATACGGTACAGCATGCCGCACCAGTCGCACGCCTCGGTTCCGCCTGCACCTGCGTTCAGTTTGATGATCGCATTGTCCTTGTCAAATTCGCCGGACAGCAGGGTTTTGATGCGGATGGCATCGAAGGATGCCTTGAACTCTTCCATCATTTCCGCGATTTCCGGAACAACGGAATCGTCATCCTCCTCCTGTCCCATCTCGATCAGAGTTTCCATATCTTCTTTGGCGGATACCAGTTTCTGATACGTATCTCTGTCCTCTTTCATGCTGCTCAGCTGTTTCATCTGCTCCTGCGCTTCTTCGGGGTTGTCCCAGAAATTGGGTTCCTCCATTTTACGCTCTAATTCTTCGATCCTCTGCTCTTTGTTAGCGAGGTCAAAGTGAATCCCTCACTTCCACTAATGGTTTATCGTATGTGCCAAGTTCCATTTTGAACTGGTCTAATTCAACTACCACAAGCTTCACCTGCTTTCTGTTTTATATTTTGTATGACACGCAGCTTCTGGTAGGGAAGCTGCGTGCTTTGTCAAACGGATCGTGCTCATCCGTCTCACTGCTGTTCTGCTTTTATCAAACTGGTTTTCTTCCGCAACACTGTTTGTACTTCTTGCCGCTTCCGCACGGGCATGGATCGTTTGGATAGATCTTACGTTCTGCGCGCTGTACCGGTTTTCTCGGGCCGGACTCGTCTTTGTTGGTTCCGGTCACTTTGGCTACCTGCTCACGTTCTACTTTCTGCTCAACACGTACATGGAACAGGAGACGGACGGTATCCTGCTGGATGGACTCGAGCATTTCGTTAAACATGTCGTAAGCTGCCATCTTGTACTCAACCTTCGGGTCTCTCTGGCCGTATGCCTGCAGGCCGATACCCTCGCGGAGCTGATCCATATCATCGATATGATCCATCCACTTCTGGTCGATAACCTTCAGAAGAACGACACGCTCAAGCTCACGAATCTGCTCCTCCTCCGGGAATTCTGCTTCTTTCTCCTCGTAGAGTTTAACAGCTTCCTCTTTTAACTGCTGTTTCAGCTCGTTTTTGGAAATCTTCTCTACGCGCTCTTTTGTCACTGCCTTCACCGGCATGATGGAGAGCAGCATCTCATTTAACTCGGTCAGATCCCACTCGGACTGCTCGGTGTTCTCGCCGATGCAGAGATCCACAGTATTGTCGATGGTGTCGGCAATCATCTTGAAGATGGTGTCTCTCATGCTCTCGCCGTCCAGAACGCGGCGTCTCTCTTTGTAGATGATCTCACGCTGCTCGTTGTTGACCTGGTCATAGTCGAGCAGGTTTTTACGGATTCCGTAGTTGTTGCCCTCGATCTTCTTCTGAGCTTTTTCGATGGCGGAAGAAAGCATCTTGTGCTCGATCTGCTCATTTTCCGGTACGCCGAGGGATTTGAAAATGCCCATCAGTTTTTCGGAACCGAAGAGTCTCATCAGATCGTCTTCCAGGGAAATGTAGAAACGGGACTCACCCGGGTCTCCCTGACGGCCGGAACGACCGCGGAGCTGATTGTCGATACGGCGGGACTCATGACGCTCGGTGCCGATGATCTTTAAGCCGCCGGCAGCTTTTGCCACATCATCCAGCTTGATATCGGTACCACGGCCGGCCATGTTGGTCGCGATGGTAACGGCTCCTGCCTCGCCGGCATGGGCTACGATTTCTGCCTCGAGCTCATGGAACTTCGCATTTAAGACCTGATGCGGAATTCCCTCGCGGCGAAGCATTTTGCTGATCAGCTCAGAAGTCTCAATGGTGATGGTACCAACCAGAACCGGCTGGTTCACGGCATGTGCCTCTTTGACTTCCTCTACGACTGCGTGGAATTTCTCTTTTTTCGTCATGTATACGGCATCGTCCATATCCACACGGATGACCGGGCGGTTGGTCGGGATCTCGATAACGTCCATGCCGTAGATATCACGGAACTCCTGCTCCTCAGTGAGGGCAGTACCGGTCATACCGGCTTTTTTCTCGTATTTGTTAAAGAAGTTCTGGAACGTGATCGTTGCCAGAGTCTTACTCTCTCTTCTTACTTTTACGTGCTCTTTTGCCTCGATTGCCTGATGCAGACCATCGGAATAACGACGGCCCGGCATGATACGGCCGGTGAACTCATCGACGATCAGAACCTCGTCGTCTTTGACTACGTAGTCCTTGTCGCGGTGCATCAGATAATTGGCACGCAGCGCCAGGATCACGTTGTGCTGGATCTCCAGGTTCTCCGGATCGGAGAGGTTCTCGATATGGAAGAAGTTCTCGACTTTCTTCACACCGTCATCGGTCAGGGTAACGAATTTGTCCTTCTCGTTGACGATGAAGTCTCCGGTCTCCTCGATCTCCTCGCCCATGATCGCAGTCATCTTGGTCATCTCGCCGCTTGCCTCGCCGCGCTGCATCTGGTGTGCCAGAATATCTGCGGTCTCGTACAGCTTGGTGGATTTGCTGCTCTGTCCGGAAATAATCAGAGGTGTTCTTGCCTCGTCGATCAGGACGGAGTCGACCTCGTCGATGATACAGTAAGCAAGCTCTCTCTGTACGAGCTGCTCTTTGTAGATCACCATGTTGTCACGCAGGTAATCGAAACCAAGTTCGTTGTTGGTGATGTAGGTGATGTCGCATGCATACTGCTGGCGGCGCTCATCGTTCTTCATATCGTTCAGAACGACACCGACGGTCAAACCGAGGAATCTGTGGACTTTGCCCATCCACTCAGCATCTCGGTTTGCCAGGTAATCGTTGACGGTAACGATGTGGACACCGCGTCCGGTCAGTGCGTTCAGGTAAGCCGGAAGGGTGGAAACAAGGGTTTTTCCTTCACCGGTTTTCATCTCGGCGATACGGCCCTGATGAAGGATAATACCACCGATCAGCTGTACGCGATGGTGCTCCATACCGAGGGAACGTTTTGCTGCCTCGCGGACGGTTGCGAATGCTTCCGGGAGAATGGAATCCAGGGATTCGCCTCCGTTGTAGCGGTCTTTATATTCCTTTGTCTTGGCACGCAGCTCTTCATCGGTCAGCGCCTGCATGGTCGGGCGGAGAGCTTCGATTTTGTCTACGATTGGATAGATTCGTTTCAGCTCGCGCTCACTGTGCGTACCAAAAAGTTTTTCTGTGAATTTCATAGAATGTTTGCTCCTGCTTTCTCTATTAATTGCCATATTAACATATGGTATTATTCTACCACTTCTGGCACAAGATAACAATGAATTTTTCGTAAACATTTGGTGCCGTTCCCCGGTTTTCCGCTGTTTTTACGGCTTTTCCCGGACTTTCCGGCCCTTTCCGCGAAAAAGTCACCCTGTTTCACAGCTTTTTTAAGCTGGAAACAGGGTGACTGTTCATTCTTTATTTACTTTTCAGCACTCCGGCTCGATCAGACCGTAAGTGTTGTTCTTTCTCTTGTAAACGACGTTTACTTCGTCGGTCTCTGCATTGCGGAATACGAAGAAGGTGTGTCCAAGAAGTTCCATCTGTACGCAGGCATCTTCCGGATACATTGGTTTCATGCCGAATTTTTTCGTACGGATGATCTGGATGTCTTCGTCCTCCAGATAGTCATGCTCCAGATATTCTTTCTGGAAGTTTCCTGCTTCCTGCTGTTTGTCGGCAATTTTGTTTTTGTATTTGCGAAGCTGGCGTTCGATGACTTCCTCTACCAGATCGATGGATACGTACATATCGTTGCTTACCTGCTCGGAACGGATGATATTTCCTTTTACCGGAATGGTAACCTCAATTTTCTGTCTTTCTTTCTCTACACTTAAGGTTACAATGACATTTGTGTCAGGCGTAAAATATTTCTCCAGTTTGCCAAGTTTTTCATTGACCGCGGCTTTTAATCCCTCTGTCACGTCAATATTTTTTCCGCTGATGGTAATTTTCATTATGCCCAACCCCTTTGCTCTCAAATTTTACAGGTTTTTCACTTCCCCTGTAAGTATCTCTAATTATAGCAATAGTTGTCTTTATTTGCAATAGTATTTAGAAAATTCATGAATATTTTAGAGTTTTTTCTGTTACAGTTCACTTGTATCTTATTTTTGACAGATTTCATGCTCGCATGAAATCTGTCAAGAATAAGATACAAAGGGAGCGCCTGGTTATGAGCAAAAAGGAGCTGCGCAGCAGCGGAGAGCGCTGAAAGCGCGGTTTTGCGAATGGCGCGGGTGAACGTCCGTTTCCGCTTACCGGCGGCATACTGCCAGCACGTCTTCAAATTTCATGTTTCCGCCAAACAGATCCAGTGCGCTTCCGATCGTCACATCCACATGATCGTTCCCAACCTTTTTCAGCAGTTCCAGATCCGCAAAGTTTCCGACGCCGCCGGCATATGTAACAGGGAAATCTTTCATTTTCGCAAGTAATTCCACCAGTTCTGTCTCGATACCGGATGCTTTTCCTTCGACATCTACCGCGTGGATCAGAAATTCATCACAGTATTCCGTCAGATGATGTAGGAGCGGTTCCGTTACTTCTTCCTCTGTAAACTTTTGCCAGCGGTCCGTTACAATATAATATTTCCCGTTTCGTTTCCGGCAGCTTAAGTCCATGGTCAGCCGCTGTTTTCCAACAGTCGTTACCAGTTTTTCGAGATTTTCATAGAATACATGGCCATCCCGGAACACATACGATGTCACGATCACATGGCTTGCACCGGCCGTCAGAAATTCGCAGGCATTTTCCGCGTCGATACCGCCGCCAACCTGCAGTCCGCCCGGATACGTAGAAAGTGCCAGCAGCGCCTGCCGCTTTGTTTCCGGATAATATTCGGAATCTTTTTTGTTCAGAAGAATCACATGACCTCCGGTGATCCCTTTTTCTTCATATAACTGCGCATAGTAAGACGCATCCTGCTCCGAAACAAAATTTTCATTTGCCTGGTTTCCCTGATCTTTTAAGGATCCCCCAACAATCTGTTTTACTTTTCCATTGTGGATATCAATACATGGTCGAAATTTCATAAATAAAGTCCCCTGTCCCTTTCCTGTTCATCGAATGGATATCTGTAGTTAGCGATGATTCGGTTAAAAAATTTTTATCTCCCTCAAATTTCTCATATTATATCAAATTTCGGACTTCCTGTGTGCAAATTCACTCTTTTTTCACTAAAAAGCTCCCCTTGGATCTTTTGTTCGTGTGCATGACAGCAAAAAAATGCCGCAATCCGGATTTTTTCCCGAACTGCGGCATCCCATTATACTTTATCTTATGTTTTGTCCTATCCCGTGCTTATGCCTAGACTCATGTTTCAGTCTATCCTTGGGTTTATGCCTGGAATCATGTTTTCTACTCCTGTACCACAGAATAAGAATAGTCAGAAAGATTGACACGGATCACCTTTTCTTCTCCGGACGGTGTACCGTCCATTTTCACATCAACATGATCACCTTCGTAATGTACTTCATATGCCCAATAGTATCCTGGATAGAAACTTTCTACTTCATACAATTCATTTCCGTCTTTATCAATTGCGCCAAAATCCGGTCCATAGAAAGAGCAGTAATAAAGTGTTCCGTCCGGTCCGAAATCCGTTCCTGTCATGGAACCATGTGATGATGCACTGTGCCAGATTTCTTTTCCGTCCCGGAGGCGTACGGCATAAATAACTCCACAATGCGCATAATAATACCTGTCTTCATAAATTCCAATTTCTGTATTGGCTGTTATCTCCGCTGCCGGAGATTTTTCTGTCTCAATGGTCCATACTACATTTTCATCCTGATCCAATCCGGTAATCACAGCATACTCCTGATCCCGATTTTCTTCTGAAGCAAACAGGTCATGCGTTTTTTCTCCGTTATTATAAAAGGTTTCCAGTATTACATGTGTTGCATCTTTTTTTGCCACCTTTTCCAGGGCAGCTTTCAGATTCAGCATCGGATACTCCTCCCGCTTGTCCTCCTGACAGGTTGATCTTGCGGTTCCGGCTGTGGAGATCAGTGTCTCTTTTACCTCCTCCGCCGAAAGTTCCGGAGCCACAGACCACAGAACAGCCGCAGAACCGGAAACCAGTGGGGCCGCCATGGATGTTCCAGGCAGATTTCCATATTTAATCCCGTTTTTCACTGTTCTAAGATTTTCATGGCCTGGATTTTCTTCGGTATAGGAATCATCTTTTTCTGTAATCGTGCTGTAAACATCATATCCAGGTGCAACAATATCTATATTGGAACCATAATTTGAAAATTCTGTCATTTGATATCCCTTTTCTGTTTCCTGCACTGCACCTACAATCAGGATATGATTTCGAATTTTCTCATAGGAGTATCCGCTTCTGCTTAATCTATGCGTTTCTCCATCCAGTCTGTTATAAACCTCCTCATTAATTCCGCAATAATCTCCTGTCTTTTGAACATCAAATCCCACACCACCGTTATCATACCCATTGCCTGCACTCTGGACAATTAAAAATCTTTCCTGTTGATTTAAAAGCAATTCAAAAAGCATCACTATCATCTGACTGGAAGTGCATTTTGCGCTCGTTTCTAATTCCTTTTGATAACTTTCGTACAACTCATATTTCTGATCAATCTTCCCTTTTTCTATGAGAAACTCCGCTATTTTTTCTTCCCATACCGGTCTTTCCCCGATTAGCGTATCTTTTAAATACTGCTCTCTGGATTGTATCACAGTTGCCCATGAATTATTCACCACGCAGGCCGTATGTTCACTTAGCATCGTTTCAATCATCTGTTTTGTTACATTTACATATTCTCCTGTACTGAAGAGATCTTCTTTCCACCAGCTCACAAAATACAAATCCGTCCGATCTGCCACACCACGGATTCCGGCCTGATTATTTTCCGCACCGATCAATCCCGTCACATGTGTGCCATGGTCAAATGCCAGATTTTCTTTGTAATCTTCCAGCCAGTGAATTTTACTTTCGCCGTTTTTCTGAAATTCTTCGTGTTCCGCATCAACTCCATCATCCATAATGCCGACCGCCACATTGGCAAGATCCTGCTCGTGGGAATCAACATAGTCCCATGCAGAAAATGCTCCAATTGCCTCTGCCCACCAGTCATTTCCATCTGGTTTGCTTTCATTATGGTCATTATTCTTTTTATCCTGTTCTCCTGCCTCCCATGGATTCTCATCTGCAGTATTTTCCATCATCATCGGAATTTCCGTCGAACTGTAGAGCACATTTTCTTCTTCCATCAGAATTTCAGCCTTCTGTTCCAGATCCGCATACGCGGTGTCCTCCACCAGGATTTCAATCACGTTCATGCTTCCGCTCATATTTCCAACCAGCGTTCCATCTACCTTTGCTGCAAGTGCTTCCCGCTCTTCCTGGCTGCTGTTTTCTATCAGATAAACAATCAGCAGATTTTCGTAGTACAACAGGCCGGTATCTTCATCATAAGAAACGGTACTTACCGACGGCTGATAAACCGTATCCCCATTGGCACATTTTTTCATTGTGCCTGGCTCTTTCACATCCTGACTATCCTGCGACTGTTCTCCATTCTGATTCTTGTTCTGTTTTTGGCTTTGGTCACCTTCATCTGCCTGCACTTTTTCCTGTTTTTGTTTCCATTCTTCCAGTTGTCTTTCTTTCCATCCCTGTATTTGCTTCTTCTGTGATCCAACTGCAATGGCAAGCAGGATACCTAAAAACAGCACAATCACAATGACAAGTACCAGAAATCTTCGAATTTTCTTTTTTCTCTTCTTCTTTTTTTCTTCCGCCACATGGCAGCCACAGTACTGGCAATAGGCATCTTCTTTCTGAATCCTGCGTCTGCACCTGGGACATTTGATTTCCTTTTTCATTTTCTGCTCCTCTTATTGCAGTTTTGATCCGCAGCGCGTACAAAACTTTTCTCCTTCTTTCGGAATTCTTCCGCAGGAGGGACACGCTGACCGCATCTTCGAAGCTGCCGGGTTCTTTGATACGGTTTCTTCCGGCTTGATTTTTTTCGATTCCGTTTTTTTTGATTTGATTTTTTCCGGCTCAATTTTTCTTGAAATACTTTTCTTTGAAGCACTTTTCTCTTTAGAAACCATTCCCCACAGTGCAAATATAAGAATCAGAACATGAAGTGCTATCCACACCCACACAAATTCCATGCGAAGCGGCATTCCTGTCATCTGGCCGTTATAATCAACCTTGTTTTTCCATCCCCAGCTGAGTCGTTGCATTGACCACGCAAGACCTCCGTTTGTCACGATGGATAATACAATTGCCAGAACATAGGTCTTTTTTCCATTTAACAGCGTAACCAGAACTGATCCCACAAGCGTTACTGCCGCTGTTCCAATCAACCATGCGTTGATATTTTCAAAGACACTTTCCTGCATCAGTTTCCAGATCATCCCTCCGACAAAAGAGTCTCCTTCCTGGCTTTCCATTCCATAGAGAATCACATCGTAAAGCCGGATGGCATCATCTTTCCAGCCGATCATTCTGCAGAAATATAGTGGTATCGTACATAAAAACAGAATTACAATGACGTATTTTGCTTTTGTTTTCATCTGAAAATTCTCCTGTTCTGCTCTATTTTTATACTTCTTCGGATGGTTCCAGCACCATTTTGCTATCTGCTGTATCCATTTCCGAAAATAACTTTTTGCCTTTCAGATCGTAATAATCTGTCTTATCTACCTCGACATATTCCGACTCACCATCCACAGTCTCTTTTTCTTCCTCGCTGTATGTTACCTGCAGGATTCCATCACTGACCAGTTCTCCTTTTTTTCCATCCTCAACGGTATATAACAGATTCCCGCTTAAATCATACAATTCTTTCTGATCGATCAGTAATGTCTTATCTTCCATGGAAAAAGATTCTCCGGCAATCGGATCGGCAATTTCTTTCATGGTATCCGCATTGATCAGGCAGACATAAAACTGATTATCTTCCCCATACATGGAAAGTGCAAGAACATTATCCTCGATGCAGCTTGTTGTAGTGGAATAATATTTAAAATACGGCGCATACTTTCCTGTATATTTTTTGATATCGCCTGTCTCCAGATCACACAAAAAATAAATGTCCTGGTCGTCCTGTCTTACCGTAAAAAGTGCATATTTTTTTGTCCAGTCGAGCAGAGTCGGATATCCGCCAAACGGGCCAAGATACTGACTCGGGATTTCAATTTCTTTTTCTTCTCCATTCCCGATCACTGTAATATGAAACGGATTTTCATCCCCTGCCCAATATCCATCGTCCATTGCGCCCGTTTCTATGATAAGTCCGTCCCGCATTCCATGTTCTTCTGCTTTGTCAAACGAAACGTTTAACTCTGTTTCTTTTCCCAGTTCCGGCTCAACCAGAACACAGACTTCTTTCGTACCGTCCATTTTTTTATACAGAAATTTTCCATCACCCATGTAGGATCTTTTAAAGCTCAGATTTTCCAGGTCCTGATTGCTGACTGTATAATCACACACTTCACCCCCTTCCGGACTATACAGTGTATATTTCCAAAACCCGGCATCATCCCAGGATACATTTTCTTCCTCCTCCAGCCAGGTATAACCACCGCCGTAATCTGCCACTTTGTCTGCATCATACTGGCTTTTTATCATTCCATCCGTGTCAATCACATAAAAAATATTGTCATAGACGAACCAGTTATAACCATTATTAAAATTCACATCGTACCGATAAATATCTGCATCAATTGCATCTTCATCAAAAGGTATATAAAACTTTAACTTTCCCTTTTTATCCAGAAAGCCTTTGTAAGATTCCCCCTTTCCGTGAATTCTTACAAAGGCAAGTCCATCCTGAAATTCTCTTGCATCAGAAAATTTCATATTTTCCAATGTATGAGACGTCTCCGCATTTGAACTTATATCGTCTTCATCATCCGACCATGTATCATCATCATCTTCTTCTTCTTCGTCGTCGTCTTCGTCGTCATAGTTTTCTTCCGATCCATCGTCCCAACCCTCAAAGTCGAGATACCATTTTCCGTCAATTTCAACAACCGCTATCTCCATTTCTTCCGGTTCTATGCCGGATGCACTCACTTCCACAAACACATTTCTTGCATCGGTGACCGTATCTCCTTCTTCTCCATAATGACTTTTTATTTTTTCCATGTTGCCTTCGGACTGTTTTTCTGATCTGACTGGCCAATGGGTAATTTGTATATCCCCAACTTCATCTTGCAGTTTCTGAAGTTCCTCTTCCACTGCATTTTCTATGATCCACTGTAACGTTTCCCCATATTGGCCAAAATACCGCTCCGGCAACAGGCTCAGAAGCGTATCGGTATCTCCTGTAAATAATGCTTCGACTGCACGATCTGCCACCTGCATATATTCCTCATCGGACTCCTGGCTTTCCGCTGTTTTTCCAGCTTTTTCCCCTGATTCCGTCATCTGGAGTATTCCATATTCCGGAACAAACTTCCATGGATATAAAATTGCTATAGCCGCCATAATTCCAAAAGTAATGATCAAAATTCGGCTTCCTGCTTTTTTCATATATTCTCTACTCCTTTTTCTCTCATCGTATCTTTACTTCTGAATAGAGTCCTAATATAATTTTCCAGATTTTTTGCACTCTCTTACTCTGTAAGGACACTGCTACTCTGCTTTCCACAATAGGTAATAGGGATCTCTTCTCACCAGTCCAGCCGGAAATTCTGTTCCGTTTTCATTTCATCCGCATACCAGAAATCTACTATACCGATTCCAATCCGCTCACTTTCTTCCTTTTGATAAAGCATCAGATCATGCCGGCTGTCATACACAATATCTCCATCCTCTTCCCGAATCGCCTTCGTGACTCCATCTGCAATTTTTGTCTTATTTCCTTTTTTATCAAAAATGGAAAGTTCATATTCTCCATCGGAATTCCGATCCGTGTAAGCCATGACTGTTCCATCTTCGTAAATCTTGACATAGTCTTCCAGCACTTCTTTTGCAAGGCATCTGCTTTTTCCATTTTCTATCACGTTGACATCGTAGTACGCATTGTCCCCTTCCGTGTAGAAATTGCTTGTATAATAAATCTCTGTTGGCGTAACAGATTTTACATAGCCTTCCGGCATCTCTTCCAGATCGCTGACTTCATCATTTTTGATTGCGGCGTGCCAGAAATCAGATCCGCTTTCCAGGAACAGATCTGTTTCGTTTGCATAGATCCAGAAGTTTTCTCCTTCCTCATCTATGTCTTCAATTTTTTTCGCAACTTCTCCTATGATGTGAATGGAATTCTTCCTGCTCGTTGGTTTAACATACATTCCCTGCTCATATATTCTCTGATCTAAAAGGTCAATCATATAATCTGCATCCTTCACTTCTGCTAAATCTACCGGCTCCATTTTCTTTACATCCAGGTATAGTACGCTATTTCCCCTATAAAGTCCGGCATTATTAATGTCATTGGCTGTAATCTGTTTTATTTCACCATCTTTATATTCATAAAGACTTTGACACTCCGTTGGAACAGGATGATATGATTCCGCTTCTTTTTGTAATTCCTGCCACTGTTCCGTGTTTCCTCTGCTGTCAATCACGAAGTCTTCCAGTTCACATTCTGTATTCTCGCCGGAAGCAAAGTAATAAACCGCGCCATTTTCCCATGCATACATATCGCTGACTGGTGTTCCCAGCTCTTTTGTCTCTTCCTCAAAAGATGTTAGAAAAACAAGCTGATCATCCTCTGACTGACCGTCATATCGTCTGCACAAAATATGCTCCTGATCATCTGCCAGCATAACATCGGTCATCCCATCCGCCAGAAATACTTCTTCCGTTGGATTGTTATAGCTTACGCCACAGACATCAAATCCTTCGTCAGCGTTTCCCTTCGTATAAACGAGTCCCGTTCCGTCTTTGAGCTGATAATATCCCTGCAGTGAATCTGCAATCTTCACAGATACTTCCCCGTCATAACAAAACAGCTCGGAATCCTTGTCGATATAAAGGAGTTTTCCGTCTTCCAGCGGATAAAAAACTCTGACATTTGCCGCAACTTTTGTTTTGTATTTCTCATTTTTTTCTTCTTTTTTGGACAACTTCTGATATTCACACCGGTAGAGTCTGGACGTTCCCGTCGAAATATCATAGTTTTCCATATAATAGAGATATTTTCGATCCGGTGAAAGCTGCATTACGGCATCGCCCAGCCAGTCCAGCCCATTGTCTGTAATGGTTATGGTATGTCCCAGTTTTTCTTTCGTGAGAATTTCATAACTGTCCCCATATAATTCTACAAATGGGTGTTCCATGTTTTCCCCGGACTTCACACAGAAAACTACTGTTCCGACTGCCACTATTGCAGTCAGGCCAAGTGCTGTCGCAATTTTCCATCCTTTTTTTCTGCGTTTTACCGGCAGCACGGCGTCCGATTTATTGTATTCTGCTCTTTTACGTTCAGCTGTGTTTTTTTCTTCTTCTTTTTCTTCTGCTATCTTTTTATTTTCTGCTGTTTCCCTCGTTTTCGGTCTGACAGGTTCTATCGTTTTTTTCACACTCGGTTTGACCGGCTCTGTTTTTTTTCTCTGCTCCTCTTTCCCATCATCCGGCACTATATCTGGCACTACAATATTTCCATCCTCCAGTTTTGCTCCACAGCTTCCGCAAAATCTTGTCGCATCTGACCACTCTTTTCCACATACCGGGCATTTTTTCATACTTGTTTTCCTCTCCTGTCCCTTTTTATCCACAAATCTTTTTTCTTTGCAATAAATGATCCAAAATCCACCTCCCTATTTTGGATCATTTATCTTTTTGCTGTCTGATTTGATCTTCTCTTCTGTGCTTTGCTTTTTCAAACACGCTCTCGATTTTACTCGTCAACTTTATGTCCACAAACCGTACAGAATTTCATATCCGGTTCCAGCGGTGCTCCGCATTCACTGCAAAAAGCCGGCCGTTCCTGTTCTTCTTCCACCGTTTCCTGTTCTTCACTCTGCAGTTTCATTCCACAGCTGCTGCAGAACATCATTTCCGGTTTGATTTTTGCACCGCAGCGCGGGCAGCTGTTCATTGCATTGATTGCCTGGATCTGCAGTTTGCATGCTTCCATAGCCTCTTCCAGCTCCCGGATCTGCCCAATTTCCTCTTTGACTTCTTCCAGCGGATTTTCCCGATATGCACAGTAAACTTTATATCCTATTTCACTGTAGATTTCATTGATTTTAGTCTCCGATTCAGAAACCGCCATATTCAGTTTCGTAATCTCCGACAAATCCTTTGCTTTTTGCATAGTTGAATATCCTGCTTTTGAAATTTTTCCTTTTACTCCATCTAAAAATGCCATTTTTCTTCCCCTTCCATTTCTTTTTTGTACTTTATAATCTGCTTTTTTTAGATCTGCCGTCTTCTCTCTTATAAGGGGCTTTCCCCTCCTGATTCACGCAATTCCCCGCCTCACTGCTTATTGCTTTTCTCAATGAAAACAGGGATTTCCTTGATTTGATTAAATTTTTCCGCTCAGCGCGCATCACTTTTCGATTCGTTTTTCTATTTTTCTTCCTTATAGCTTTTCAGGACACGGCTCAGACTCTCCGGCGATAAATGCAGATAGGAAGCGATATCTTTCTTACTCACAACGTCTACCAGATCCCGATAGGTATCAACAAAATATTGATATCGTTCCTTTGCCCTGTGGTTTGCAACAATATCCTCATGTTCAATTAGCTTTTTATATGCAAGGCTGAGTGCACGGTTATATAAACGCATCATTTCCGGCGATTGCTCAATCAACTTCAACAATTCTGGTATCGGGACGCACAGCATGGTACACGAACTGATTGATTCTATCGTCAAAAGTGATTTCACATTTACGGATAAATTGGAAATTCCTACAACAATGTCTCCTTTTAAATAACCAAAGCAGGAAACATGCTCTTTTCCATCTCCCTTGCTTTCACAATACCCTTTTACAATGCCCGATATCAGAAAAGGAACGCATGGCAGCGGTTCCCCTTCTCGAATGATAACTTCCTTATCTTTCACCTTCCAGACATACGCCATTTGTTCCAGACTGCTCAGCACATTTTTATTTTTGATACCTAAATAAGTTTTGAAGAACTCCTGTTTTTCTATATTTTCATTTTCCAACCGCTCTATTTCCTTTCTGCCTTTTTATTTTACATTACATAACATCAATCTTTTTTATTCCTATGCAATTTTGTTAATTATATCATGAACAGTTTTTCACATCTCATCATTCTCTTGATTTAGATCAATATTTGCAATTTTCTGAATATTCTGTATTTTTAAATTTTGTCAAAAAAGAAGAACCTGTTTCTCCTGCAGGTTCTTCTTTTCATTTATCTCATATTTTCTATTTCTTTCATATTAGAGCGTGTTGGAAAAGACTTTTCATATTCTACATGCTCAAGTCTGTGAGAAATTTTGTCCGAATGAGAACAAAAACAGATAGATTTTTTATTTATCAATATCCTCAAACGCTTCCTTCACCTTATCCATAAACCCTTTTTTCTTCTTCGGCTGTTCTGCGGTATTCTCACCATCGGCTGCTTTTGCTTCTGCTGCCGGGCGGTTTCCGCAGGCTTCGTCGAAGGCGCGGAGGGCTTCTTTTGCTTTCTCATTCAGTTTCGTCGGAGTCTGGACTACGAGTGTTACGTAGTGATCACCGCGCACATTGCTGTTGCGAAGGGACGGAACACCTTTTCCCTTCAGACGGATCTTCGTATCGGTCTGGGTTCCCGGTTTTACAGTGTAGAGAACGTCTCCGTCAACGGTGCTGATCTTCACATCGCCGCCGAGTGCTGCCTGGGCAAACGTAATCGGTGCAGTGGAGAAAATGTTCATATCCTGTCTCTGGAAGATCGGATGACGGGTTACCTGAACCTCGACAAGCAGATCTCCTCTCGGTCCGCCGTTTACACCCGGCTCACCTTTTTCACGGATCCGGATGCTCTGTCCATCGTCGATTCCGGCCGGAATGTTGACCTGAATGCGTTTTCTGCTGGATGTATAGCCCGTGCCGTGGCATGCGGTACATTTATCGCGAATGATCTTTCCGGTTCCGTTACAATCCGGACACGTTGTCACGTTTCTCACAGAACCGAACATGGTCTGCTGTGTGTACGTAATCTGACCGGTACCGTTACATTTGGAGCATGTTTCCGGTGAAGTTCCTGGTTTTGCGCCGGTTCCGTGGCACGTTGTACAGGTATCCTTCAGGTTGATCTCGAGCTCTTTCTGGCATCCGAAAACAGCTTCCTCAAACGTAATGTGGACAACAGCGCGGAGGTTTGCTCCCTTCATCGGTCCATTGTTTGCTCTTCTTCTGCTTCCGCCGCCACCGAACAGGTCGCCGAAAATATCGCCGAAGATATCACCCATATCTCCGCCGCCAAAGTCGAAGCCGCCGAATCCGCCGGCTCCTGCGCCGCCACCGCCGTTTTCAAATGCAGCGTGGCCAAACTGATCGTACTGACGCCGTTTGTCCGGATCACTCAGCACGCCATAGGCTTCTGTCGCCTCTTTAAATTTTGCCTCGGCCTCTTTGTCGCCCGGGTTCATATCCGGATGGTATTTCTTGGCCAGTTTACGGTATGCTTTTTTTAATGTTGCATCGTCCGCTCCGCGGTCTACGCCGAGGACCTCGTAATAATCTCTTTTTTCTGCCATTTATGTTCACCTTTTCATTTCTGTTCCACAAATTTCATCTTTGCAGAAATGTTTTTCCGCACGCTCCAGTATAGCACTTTTCCGAAAGCAATACCAGCATAAATACAGGGGGCGGAATGTATTTTCCGTCCCCTGCAAACATTCGCCTCACAGGGCTTTTTGCGTTTATTTACTTATTGTTTCAACTCACAGTCGGTATTTTCACGGAGTGTGACATGCTGAAAATTAAACCTCTTTGTAGTCAGCGTCTACGACATCGTCGTCATGGCCGCCTGCTGCTCCTGCATTTCCCATATCCGGGCCTGCACCAGCTGTTCCGGCACCAGCGCCTGCTGCGCCGCCCTGCTGCTCATACAGCTTTGCGAACAGTTTCTGAGCGCTTGTCATCAGTTTTTCCTGAGCTGCTTTCAGGTCAGCTACCTGTGCATCTGTCATCTCTTCCGGATTGCATTTTGCAATGAGGTCTTTCAGTGCGTTCAGGTCAGCTTCTACTGCTGTCTTATCGTTTGCATCCAGCTTGTCGCCGACTTCCTCGATTGCTTTCTCGGTCTGGAATACCATAGAGTCTGCATCGTTTCTTGCGTCGATTGCTTCTTTGCGTTTCTTATCCTGAGCTTCGAACTCAGCAGCTTCTTTGACTGCTTTGTCGATCTCGCTGTCGGACATATTAGAGCCTGCGGTGATGGTGATGTGCTGCTCTTTTCCTGTTCCCAGGTCTTTTGCAGATACATTTACGATACCGTTGGCATCGATATCAAAGGTAACCTCGATCTGCGGAACGCCTCTTCTTGCTGGCGGAATTCCATCCAGACGGAACTGGCCGAGGGATTTGTTGTCTTTCGCGAACTGACGCTCACCCTGTACTACGTTGATATCTACTGCTGTCTGGTTATCAGCTGCGGTGGAGAAGATCTGGCTTTTCTTGGTCGGGATTGTGGTGTTACGCTCGATCAGACGAGTTGCAATACCTCCCATCGTCTCGATGGACAGAGACAGCGGAGTTACATCCAGAAGAAGGATGTCGCCTGCGCCGGCATCTCCTGCAAGTTTACCGCCCTGTACGGAAGCACCAAGTGCTACGCACTCATCCGGGTTCAGGCTCTTGCTCGGCTCGTGTCCGGTCAGCTGTCTTACTTTATCCTGTACAGCCGGGATACGGGTAGATCCGCCTACCAGAAGGACTTTGGAAAGCTCGGATGCCTGAAGGCCTGCATCAGAAAGTGCTCTCTGTACCGGCTCTGCGGTTTTCTCTACCAGGTCGTGGGTCAGCTCATCGAATTTAGCCTTTGTCAGGTTCATATCGAGATGTTTCGGGCCATCTGCGGTTGCAGTGATGAACGGCAGGTTGATGTTGGTTGTAGTTGCGCTGGAAAGCTCTTTCTTTGCTTTCTCAGCTGCTTCTCTGATTCTCTGCAGAGCCATTTTATCATTGGAAAGATCTACGCCTTCCTGTTTCTTGAACTCAGCAAGGATATAATCTGTTACTTTCTGGTCGAAGTCATCGCCGCCCAGACGGTTGTTTCCTGCTGTGGAAAGAACTTCGATAACACCGTCACCGATCTCGATGATGGAAACATCGAAGGTACCGCCTCCAAGGTCGTATACCATGATCTTCTGCTCTTTCTCGTTATCCAGTCCGTATGCCAGAGCTGCTGCGGTAGGCTCGTTGATGATACGTTTTACATCAAGACCTGCGATTTTACCGGCATCTTTGGTTGCCTGACGCTGTGCGTCATTAAAGTAAGCCGGAACTGTGATAACTGCTTCTGTTACTTTCTCACCAAGGTAGTTCTCTGCATCACCTTTCAGTTTCTGAAGGATCATAGCGGAGATCTCCTGCGGAGAGTATTTCTTTCCTTCGATGTCTACTTTATAATCAGTACCCATCTCACGTTTGATGGAACGGATGGTTCTGTCTGCGTTTGTTACAGCCTGACGTTTTGCCGGCTCGCCGACCAGACGTTCACCTGTTTTTGTGAATGCTACGATAGATGGAGTTGTTCTTTCACCCTCTGCGTTTGCGATAACGGTTGGTTTTCCACCTTCCATAACGGCTACACAGCTGTTTGTTGTTCCTAAGTCAATACCAATAATTTTGCCCATTGTTGTTTCCTCCTCAATGAATTATGCTAAAAAATGGTTTAATTTCTATTTATTTATCTTCAAGGCTTAGTTAGCCACCTTGACCATACTGTGACGGACTACGGAACCTTTGTACATGTAGCCCTTCATGAACTCTTCTACGACGATGTTCTCGCCGGCTTCCTCATCCTCCACATGCATCACTGCGTTGTGCAGGTTCGGATCGAATTCCTTTCCAACGGCCTCGATCACGGTTACACCGAGTTCATCGAGTGCTGTGGTAAACTGTTTGTATACTTTATTCATGCCGTCTGCGAACGGATCTTCCTCCGGGTTTTCCACCGTTGCAAGTCCGCGCTCGAAGCTGTCAACAACCGGAAGAATCTTCTCGATGATGTCTTTTGCTCCAATGGCATACATATTTGCTTTTTCTTTTTCGGTGCGTTTGCGGAAGTTATCGAACTCTGCCATCTGACGGGTCAGGCGGTCAGTCAGCTCTTCGATTTTCTCATCTTTTTTATCTTTTTTCTTTTTGAAGAACTTTCGTTCTTTGCCATCCTCAGCAGTTTCTTCTGCAGCTTCCGCTTCTTTTGCCTCTGCTGCTTTCTTTGCTTCTTCCTGCTCCGCAGCCGGTTCGGTTTCCGGCAGATCGGTCTCTGCTCCGGTTTCTTTTTCCATCTCGCGTGTAGGTTCTTCCATGGTTTCCTCTTTCTTTCTATTTTCTTCGCTCACTGATCATTCCACCTTTCTACTCACCTGTGTCCGGCTTTTTGAAGACGGCGTCCAGTTGAACTTTTAATGTTTTCAGGTTATCTACCACATTTTCGTAATCCATCCGCTTTGGTCCCACGATACCGATTGTTCCGCGCATACCGTTTCCCATATCGTATGTGGTGGTGACCACGCTGCAGTCCCGTAAGGGTTCCATCGAAGATTCATTTCCGATGTATACCTGAATACCGGTATTTTCCTCTCCGTCCTGCTCCTCGGCAGCTCCTTTGATCATATCGACCAGTTTCTGCCGTTCCTCGAATGTGGAGATCAGCTGGCTGGCTTTGCTGCTGTCGGAAAGCTCAGGGTACTTGAAAATGTTGGTTGCGCCGCTGGTGTACACCGGCACATCTTCTTCACTGACTGCGATGGCTTCCGCTACGGTATCGACCACTTTGCTGATGATGCCGGAGTGGATGCCTGCCTGCTCTTTCATCTTCTTGATCATGCCAAGATTGATTTCTTCAATGGTCAGGCCATTGAGTTGTGTGTTCAGAAGCAGGTTCAGCTTTAATATCTGTTCATCGTTGATGGTCTCGTCGAGGTCGATCATCTGGTTTTTCACCAGGTTGCCTTCTACGACGATGACGGCCAGGAGCTGCTCTTCATTGACTTTTGAGAGCTGGATGAATTTCACTTTATTTCTGTGATATTCCGGTCCTGTAATCAACGTTGCATAGTTGGTAGATGAAGCGAGGACTTTGACAACCTGCTGCAGAACTTTTTCCATTCGGTCTGTTTTTTCAATGACCATGTTTTTGATGTCTGCAACTTCCTGTTCTTTTTCCCGCATCAGCTCATCTACATAGAGGCGGTAGCCTTTATCGGAAGGAATGCGTCCTGCGGAAGTGTGGGGCTGTAAGATGTAACCCATCTCTTCCAGATCGGACATTTCATTCCGGATTGTGGCGGAGCTTAAATTCAAATCCGTGTATTTGGAAATCGTTCTTGAGCCGACCGGCTCGCCCGTTTCCAGATACGTCTGGATGATCGCTTTTAATATTTTTCTTTTTCTTTCATCCAATTCTGTATCCACTAAGATAAGCTCCTTCCTGTTGTATAGTCCTGTTAGCACTCGTTTCAGTGGAGTGCTAACATCTATGCTCTTAAGATAGCACTCTGCCTTTTGTTTGTCAACACCTTTTCCCAGTTTTTCTATGAAGAAATTGTGAAAAAAGTATAAACCGTTTTCTTTCTGAAAAGGAATCTGACTTTTCTTTTTTATTGCATTCTACTGTTTCAAAGGCGCTATAGCCGTATGGTAGGATTCTGCCATTTTGATACGACCATTTAGTAGCATTTTTCTCAGAGGTGATGAATCATGAACTATCAGAGACTGGAGGATCTGCGCACGGACCACGATCTGACGATCCGCCAGGTTGCCGACTATCTCGGCTGCAACCGCGATGTGTATACCCGATATGAAAAAGGCGTCCGGCAGCTGCCGATCTCCATTGCCATCCGTCTGGCGGAACTGTATCAGGTCAGTCTGGATTATCTGGTCGGCATCAGCGATGAGAAGCGGCCGTATGGATCCTGACTTTCCGGTGTCTCCGCCGCAGCAAAAGCAGGAGGACAGTTTTTCTTTTCCCTGTCCTCCCTGTTTTGCTTTTTCGTTTACAGATTCTGCAGATATTCCATCATCCGCGTTTCGCTGAGTTTCCATCCGTCCGGCTCACCGCAGAGATACAGCGTAAAATGCCCGCACGGGACTCCGTTTTCCAGGTGGATGCCGGTATACAGTTCTACAATGAGGAGTTCTTCTGCTTTTTCTTCATATATATTAGTAATCTGATAGATGCGCTCTCCCTTTTCGTCCACCGGCCATTCTTTCTTCAGCACATCCCTCAGACGGCTCTCCTGCCCCTGCGCTTCGCATTCTTCCTCCCGGCTGATCATTTTTTCAAACGCTTCCGGCGTCTCCATCCGTTCCACTATATTCTGGACAAAATCTTCTATTTCTATTCTTTCTGCTTTTCCCATTCGTTTCCCCATTTCTGCCGTACATATTTTTCTGTTTTCTGCACAGGCTGTCTTCACCCGCCGTTTCTCTCTCCCGCCCCATTCTCCAATTTGCGACCATATGATCTGATTTAACTTTGTCCATCCAACCGTTTGGTAGTATGGGTTTGAATCTGAAAGGATGGTACAACGTATGAAATACCAGAGAATTGAAGATATGCGGATCGATCAGGATCTCACCATCAAAGAGATTTCTGCCCTGCTCGAATGCAACCGCGACGTCTATTCCCGCTACGAAAAAGGAATCCGCGACATCCCGATCGACTATGTGATCCGGCTTGCACGGTTCTATGACTGCTCGGTCGACTATCTGCTGAGTGTCTCCAGTAAAAAGAGAAAATTCGGCGATTAATTTTTTTTATTGTTGTCTTTTTTATTTTTGTGTTTTGCGTTTTTGTACGACCGTTTGGTCGTATTTTATATTATAATGGTATTCTTATTTTGCGTCAATTCTGAACAAGAAGGAATCAAAATCGGACGTAAAAAAAGCGTGCCGGAAAGTTTTCTGTCGCTTTTCCGGCACGCTTTTTTTCATGCTCTTTTCTTCTTTTTTATTTCTGATTTTTTATTCTTCCATGTCATCCAGGCTCTTCTTCAGTGTGATCATTTTGTCACGCAGCTCGGCGGCCATTTCGAAGTTGAGTTCGGCGGCAGCGGCTTTCATCTGTTTCTGTACCTGGCCGATCAGTTTTTCCAGTTCTTCGCGGCTCATGGACTCCGGGTCTTTTTCCATCTTTTCTTCCGTCTTTGCCACTTCTTTCGAAATGCTGATGAGATCGCGGACGGCTTTTTTGATGGTGGTCGGAGTGATGCCGTGTTCTTTGTTGTAGGCTTCCTGCAGGGCACGGCGGCGCTTCGTCTCGTCGATCGCGAGGCGCATGGAATCGGTCATCACATCGGCATACATGATAACATGGCCCTCGCTGTTTCGCGCGGCACGGCCGATGGTCTGGATCAGGGAGGTTTCGGAACGCAGGAAACCTTCTTTATCGGCATCCAGGATCGCCACGAGTGTGATTTCCGGGATGTCGAGACCCTCACGCAGAAGGTTGATACCGACGAGTACATCGAAGACATCGAGACGCATATCACGGATGATCTCGGTCCGTTCCAGGGTGTCGATATCGGAGTGCAGGTAGCGCACGCGGATGCCGGCCTCTTTCATATAGTCGGTCAGATCCTCTGCCATACGCTTCGTCAGCGTCGTCACGAGAACTTTGTTGTGTTTTTCAGTTTCTTTCTTTACTTCCGAAATCAGATCGTCGATCTGTCCCTCCACCGGGCGCACCTCGACATCCGGGTCGAGAAGGCCGGTCGGGCGGATGATCTGTTCGGCGCGCAGCAGCTCGTGGTCTGCCTCGTAGTCGCCCGGCGTGGCAGATACGAAGAGGATCTGATCGATCCGGTCCTCGAACTCGCCGAAGTTCAACGGGCGGTTGTCTTTTGCGGACGGCAGACGGAATCCATAGTCCACCAGCGTCGATTTCCGCGACTGGTCGCCGGCATACATGCTGCGGATCTGCGGAACAGTCTTATGCGACTCATCCACAATGATGAGGAAATCATCTCCGAAATAGTCCATCAGTGTGTAGGGCGGCTCGCCTGGCTTTAATCCGGAGAGGTAACGCGAATAGTTTTCGATGCCGGAACAGATGCCGGTTTCTTTGAGCATCTCAATATCGAAATTGGTCCGCTCCTCGATGCGCTGGGCCTCGATCAGTTTTCCCTCGTGCTTGAAGAACTTCACCTGCTCTTCCATATCCTTTTCAATCTCGCCTGTTGCTTTCAGGATCGTGTCCATCGGCACAACGTAGTGGGAGGCAGGAAAGATTGCGATGTGGTTCAGTTCACATAAGATTTCACCCGTCAGCGTATCGATCTGCACCAGACGGTCAATCTCATCCCCGAAGAACTCGACGCGCACCGCCTTGTCCGTCTCCTCCGCCGGAAAAATCTCCAATACATCACCGCGCACGCGGAACGTACCGCGGTGGAAATCCATATCATTCCGGTCATACTGAATATCAATCAACTGCCGGATCACATCGTCCCGGTCCTTTTCCATTCCCGGGCGGAGCGAAATAATCATCTCCATGTAATCCTTCGGGCTTCCGATTCCATAGATACACGAAACACTGGAAACCACAATGACATCGTTCCGCTCACTCAGTGCAGAAGTCGCGGAAAGCCGCAGCTTATCAATCTCATCGTTCCGCGCAGAGTCCTTCGCAATATACGTATCCGAAGACGGCACGTAAGCCTCCGGCTGGTAGTAGTCGTAGTAGGAGACAAAATATTCCACTGCGTTCTCAGGGAAGAATTCTTTAAACTCACCGTACAGCTGAGCCGCAAGTGTTTTATTGTGCGCAAGTACCAAAGTTGGCTTGTTGAGACGGGCGATGACGTTCGCCATGGTGAAGGTCTTACCGGAACCTGTGACACCCAGCAAAGTCTCAAACTGGTTGCCTTCTTTGAATCCTTTGACCAGTTTCTCAATTGCCTGTGGCTGGTCACCGGTGGGTTGGTATTCGGAGTGTAATTTGAAGATTTGTTGTGAATTCTGCACAAAAGCACCTCCTGGTTTTTATATCAAAAAAGTTCGTCTATCAGGCAGAAATTCGTCGAAGCACATTCTCTGATTTTGCCCAAATATGCCTCTCGACGAATTCTGTTCACCACCTAACATTTTATAGACTTATAAAAAGTAGTAAAACTGACGTGGACGAATTAACACTCAAATGTAAGAGATATTATATCATGGAAATATGGAATTGTATATACAAGCCGAACGTTAGTTCTTTAAAAATTTTTCTACATTTATCATCGTATCCAGAACATTTTCTGTATTATCCTTCTTCTTTTCCGGTAACACTTCTTCCATATAAGAAAGCAATTCCGGCGGGATCTCCTCAGCTATAATATTTCCATTATCTCCATACACATCCATGGTTATCAACTCTCTTGCATGTCCCATCAACTTGGATACTGCCTTAGGAGAGAAATTATTCTTTAACAACAGAGTGCAATATGTACTTCTCAGATCATGCCACCGAATATCAGGAAGTCCGGTCTCCTGCAATAACTGTTTGTAGTGTTTCCAGTGAAAATCCTTACTTCTCGGTTTTCCATAAGTTGAACAGCAAATGTAGTCTCCATCGAAAAAGTATTTTCCTCTACGTCGACGATTCTTTTCATATTGCTTACGTTCCTCAACAATGGCTTCAAATACCAGATCTGGAAGTGGAAGAACACGTTTACTGGAAAATGTCTTTAGCTGAAGTTCTTTCTTAGTGGCTCCATCATTAGGAGCGTATGGTTCTCTGTTCAGTTCTTTGCCTAACTGCCTTTCAACAGATATTGTTCGATTGATATAATCCACATCTGAGTATTTCAGACCATTAATTTCCTGTCTTCTAAGCCCCAGAAGCACATTAAACAGTATCTGCATATGAATCGGCGTATCCTTACTAGCTTGTAGCAGCACATAAATCTGTTCTAATGTCAATGTTTTCTGAGTATCAATAGTCTGTACATGATATGGCTTACTTTTTACTGTTTTAGGCAGATTAACACCTTCTGCCGGATTAATCGCTATAAGCTTATGCACAACTGCATATCGCAAAGCTGTGTTCATTACCGTTTTTACCTGCCTTGCAATATGAATAGAATATTCTGTACGATTCTGATATAACCGCAGGATATCGCTTTTGTCAAGCTGGGATAGCTTCTTCTTTTTCAGGATAGGAACAATATGATTCTGAATAATATTAGAATAGGTAGTATAAGTATTCTCACTTCCTGCTCGTTTTCTTATATCATATTCCAGCCAGTACTCCAAAAAATCTACAGTTTTAATACGTGTGTCTACAATATAAGTGCCATTGGACAACTCACCAATCGTCTGTAATCTGGCTGCTTCCGCTTCTTTTTTCGTTTTAAATCCCGATTTTTGCTGTATAGTATTTGTGCCGTCCTGATAATTCAGGACGACACGGTATGCATAAGTATCTCTTTCATTCAGTTTTATAACACTTTTTACATTCCACTCAATGTAATTTGCCTTTGGCAGATCAATCATTAAGCCTCACCTCCCGGTACAAATTTCATGTTCATAAAGTCACGAATAGAAGCCTCATCGTTCATCGTCTCGCAGTAAAACTCAAAAGTAGTATGAATGGAAGAATGTCCCAACAGTGCTGAAATCTTTACTAATGGCACACCTTGTTCCAACAGAATACTGGCATACATATGCCTGAGGCTATGCACCGTAAGATGTGGGAATCCATTTCTTTTACACAGTTTGGTCAAGGCATTGTTAAATGCAGACGTTGAATGTGGAAGACCATTGCCGGAACATGACACATAATTTCTGTCAAAGTAGTCTTTTCCCAATTTCTTTTTCTGTTCCTCAACTTCCTTCTTTCGCTCCTGAACTTGTTCCAGTATTGCTTCTGGAACCCTAAGTGTCCGGTAACTGTTATCTGTTTTCGGCTCCTTTTCAGCAATACGATATTTCAGAACTTTACCATTTCCTTTTTCTACGAGTGGATTAGCTGTTATCTGTCGTGAAATTGTAAGAGTATGACTTATTGTGTCAAAATCATCAAACTTCAATCCTAAGATTTCACCTTTCCGAAGTCCCATAAAAAGACCAAGCAGTATTTCAAGATACCAGTTATTTTCTGAAGCATACTCAAGGAAACGACGTATCTCTTCTTTATTTAATACTATAATCTTTACTTTAGGACGTTTGTATGGCTTTGTGGATTGTACTGGGTTATAAGGAATATATCCCTGCACTACAGCTTCTTTTAACGCCATATTCAACAGTTCTCGGCTCTTGTTCCCTGCTGATTTACAAATAGGAGCGACTTTTTCAAGCAATGCATCCAGATATTCTACATTAACCTGCTTCAGTTTTACGTCCTGTACCATCTGTGGTAAAAGCAGATCATACAACACATAGCCACTGAGCATCTTCGTGGAATTCTCCACTCTTCGGGAAAATACATCCTCAAGCCAATAGATCATGTAATCTTTAAGTGTAAAATCTCTGGAAGATCGGATATGATAAGCCCTGTATGCATCCTGATATTGCTTTTCATAGCTCTTATAGCTTTCTTCTGCGTCTTTGGCAGTAGCAAAGCCGCCTTTCTTACTGTATTTGGTTGTTCCGTCTTCTTGCAGTACCTTGATTCTATGGTACCAGCTCCCAGCTTCGTAAAAAGCCGGAGATTTGTTCTTTGCCACCGTTTACCCCTCCACTTTCTTTATTGCACTGCGTTGATCCAGTCATCAAACGATTTTTTCGGTACTCGAAACAGCTTTCCAACCTTAATTACTCGGAACGGTGGATTTTCCTGTTGTCTGTAGACTTCATCCAGAAAAAGATATGTCTTACTTCTTCCCAGACCTAATGCCTTCTGAATATCTGATGCTAAATAAACCATTGTTTCCATATGCTTTTCCTCACTTTCTTCTTTACTTCACGGGTATAATATACAAATCAGAAGTTTTACCTTGCCAACAATGGCAATACGGTTTTCTTTTTTGTCTCCGTTGCTGTATAATCGAATTATATGATATGCCATTTTATGGCTGGACAGGGCTTTGCGAAAAAAACAAAAATGGATTACATACTTTATTTTGGAAGGAAATGGACACATGAGCAGTATAAGGAATAAAATCAGTACTAAAGAATTGATAGAAGCAATACTAAAAATAACAAATAATGTAATCTTATTATATAAAAAACCTCTTGAAAAGGATATATGCAAGCATAATACACTAACTTGCGCCTTATTCGGAAATACGACCATGAGTAAAGAAAAAATGGAAAGCATCCGTAAAATAGGAACTAAGGATAATCGTAATCTATCAGAAAATAACATACTTACATTCATAGACAATTTTTATGATGGGGATCAGTTTTATAATTACGCGGACACTTTCTCCTTCAAGAAATCAGATTCAGAAATGTACAACACCGATACAGATGCTATGCTTAATCAAGTAAATGCCTTATATCGTTCCATAAATCCATATCCCTGGGTAGATTATAATTTTTTAGAAGACAATGGCGTTGCCGAGAGAGAACCTGAGGAAGACTCTGACGATACTATAATGAAGCAGCTGTTATCACTGCTTGTGTACACTAACTATTGCAGAAACACTACTGTCCAGAGTGATTATGAATTATTTTCTAAAGATATGCATGATTTTTTCGTTTGCAATGACAATTTCAGTGAGCAATTAATTTCCTTTATCGCAGAGCATAAACCAAACTGTATAGCACATACATTTTCACTTGAATCAAAGACAGATTCCTATACAGATCTTCTCAGGCAGGTATTTCCTGAATATGATTTCTGGCATAAAGATAACCTTGCACTCCAGCAGTCTTCTCCGTTTTCTTCGGAATACTCTGAAGAAGAAATAATACTGTCCACTCTACAACCGGATGATTTAGTCATTATAAGAAACGCAATTTCAGACAAATGTATGCGCATATTACAGCAGACCCATTGTCACATCATATATGCGGTTCCTTCCTGTAACCCAAAGTCTGAAAATTTTGCGAAAGTATCAAGTGAACAGTTAATTTCTTGGGTTCTCCCAGCTTTAACAACGGATTTATTTGAATTGACTTGCTTACTTAATGCACATCGTTCGCTTGGATCAGACCTAGAAATATATAAGAGAGTTGATGCCTACTATATGAATTTTAAGAAAAAAGATATTGATGCAGCAAAAGATTTTTTAGAAGGAATCTGTACTTCCGTAACTTTAGCTGAGCTTTCTTTAAGATTAGCACCTTATGAAAATGATAACTGGAAATATTCTTACACGGCCCCTAAAAATAAAAAACCTTCCGCTATTTATATTTCCAAAGAGATATCTAATTTTTATAAATATGGCTTTCAACCAGATCATGACAGATTATATGAATTACTGCGTTTGCTTTCTCTTGTACAAGAAGAAAATTCAGCAATCGGCCTTCAATCTGTATGTAAATATTTCAATCTGGAAGATGCTTTTGAAGAGCTTATATCTTTAGGCTGGGTTGATTCTAAGAGTAATCAAATCCCGCTGATAACAGCATATTCTGTAACATACGGGATATCCATGTCGAACACAGCGTTTGATTTTTATTTAGCTACCATAATCGGTCCATTGCATGAGCACATACTCGGTCATACAAACATCCCGGTAAATGTCGCTTTATTTTCAACACTTATCAAGATTTTACACCAAGAGTTATTGAATTATATTCCTGCTCGCACTAATGTTTTGCTAAAAGAACTGAACCAAAAATATATCACAAATTACACAAAGGGAACAATTCCAGAAGATAAAAAAATACCGTTTCAGGATTCCATGTGTTTTTTAGAACATGGATATTTTGCTGATGATGCAGAAAAAATCAAGCAAAATCCTTATACCCGTGCTACGATTCTTCATGAACCTTTAATAATTGAATTTTATTATAGTATTTTAATTTTCTGCTATGAATACAAGCTGGGAGATTTAGCCAAAGCTATTTTCGGCAATGGAACATATTTACCTATTATTAACTTTATGAATGCTTCTGGATATAAGAAAACGTTGGAGTGTCAGTTACTGCCAGAGTATTATTCTATTTTATTTGGTAATTTGCCGTTCAATGAAATACAACAGAAAATAACTCAGATTTTTTATGATTCTTTAAGAAAATTGCCTGAAAAGGTAGACGATGAAGAACTTGCGAATTATTCAGAATTCAAAATACCATGCTTTATGCTTTTAAGAGTTTCCTTATTCCATATGCAGTTGACTTATTCACTGTTTTTTAAAGACTCTGCTCATATGGAAGATTATGCATCATTGGTAAACCAAACTGCGACTATGGCAAAGGAAACACAAGCTCTGGCAGATAGATTACACGTGAATCTTTCATCGTATAGGCACGAATTTGAATCCCTGGCTCTCCATTATAGACTGATTACCATTCTAGGACTAATGCCTATTACCGATATGGAATCTCAAAATCCTTCAACCTTTTATAAAACTCATTTATATATTTATAAACTAATTCGTGAACCGTTCGATATTTCTGAACAGGTGTCTCAACTTGGCAATCTTCCACCGTCAACCGAACGATTAGTGAAACTTATACAAGATTTTTCAGAAAATAAAACCATCGTTTAAAAAAGCCAGGAGGGCTTAAGCCCTCCTGCGTTTCCTCTTCTTTGTTTCATGATAGTATAGCTGTCCAACAGACCATGGAAAACGAAATTCGCACTTATTTAATACATTTCTTCCAACGTTGGGATGCTTCAATAAGTAATCGTCAACCTCCCTGTTCCCCCGTATTACACATACACATTTCATATTTTTGAGGAACTTCTCTGGATATCCAGACGCGCCTACATCGAATACGCCAAAATATTCTTCCATTACCAGCACAAAATATTCTTCAGACATTAGCTTCCTGCTCCTTTCCCTCATCGGTTAATGTAATCATATAACTCACGGGCACTGTTTTCTTTTTACTTTCAACAACGTACCCATATGGTTTAATTGCCTTGTTTATACTTACAATTCCAATGTTTCTATCACTTCTTTTATCTGTTCTTGGGTCTGGTAGTATCTTTAAAAGCCTTTCCGCTAAGTCATTAAGATCTTCTTTGGTAATCTTCTGATCTAAATATGGTGACAAACATTTTCTGAGTTTTACAGCAATTTCACCTTTGGGTTCATAGCTACAGAAATATTTCTCTATTTCTGACACTTTGAAATGAAACTGCTGTAAAATATAGTCAGCATAGACATATTTTGCCTGATTGAATTCTACCTTGCTCATTTCATCTATCAACTCATCATAACGGTAAAAATCATAATTCGTTTTGACTTTGTAATAGTAATTAATATGAATTTTTTCATCCATTATATATAATGGCGACTTAATAGAAGCATAAATCCCTCTTTGATATTCTTCATTTGTTTTTTGATACTCTGCAAGATCATTCTCAGCACAGCCCTTACGTTTGTTAAGTTCCTTGATTGTAGGAACGTGAAAATACACAAGTACCTTTTCATCCTCATCCGGTTTAACTCTCTTTCTCCCAACCATTTGCTTGATCTCGATTGGATCATCATCAAACACAACAACGTTTACATTTTCTGTTTTTATATTAACACCGACATCAAGAACCTTTGTCGAAATTGTAACTCTATGAGCCAATTCTTCGTTCTCTATCAGTCTTTTATATTGTTCTAGCTCCTTGTCCGTATCCGCATCATAGTAAGTAATATCTCCCTCCGGTAAGTTTAATTTTTGCATCAGCTCTGATGCCATCTCCTTTGCCCTTACAAAAATCAACCATTTTGCTTCCGAATCATTTAAGATGAGGTTCTGTAATTCCTGTGTCGTTTCAAAGAAGCGAGGCTGTAAATAAGCATAGTCTTCATCCACTGCTATAACACCCAAATGCAGATCTGATGCTTCTGGATTAGCATTATATAATGGATTATACTTACATTGCCACACATCTATTGTCGTTCTTTTATGGCAATATTTTTCTGTCTCGTATATTACACCTATACTTTCCTGAGGTGTCGCTGATAAATATATCCTTCGTGTATATTTAAAGATATTTGTAACTATATCCAAAATCAACTCTGTAAAAGGATTAAATTTTGCATCAGCCAAAAAGAAATGTGCTTCATCCATGACAACAACTGCATACTCATCTACTTTATTCCGTGAAAAGTTAATCATTTCCTGATAGGCATAAATATCTATCAAACCAAATTTATGTTCTTTTGAGAGTCCTTTTTCTGTATAGTATTCTTTGTATTCTGCTACTTTTATTCCATCTACATAGGTGGAATTATTCCGTGGATTCTTCATTGCTTCTTTCTTTATCTGATTTTTCAGTGCTGTTCTGTTACATAAGTACAGCACCTTTTTTCCTTCTTTTTCAGCTACAGGAATACAATTCTCAAATATAAAGGTTGTTTTTCCTGATCCTGTCTGTGAAGCAATAAATAATGGTGTATTTCCCTGCATTCTTTGAACAGACTGCTCGCTTACAATATCAGAAACCCAGTCATAGTAATATCGGCTAACCCTTACATTTTCCATATCCGGTACATCCATCCATCCTCTTTTGTACATTGGAGTATAGACCTCATCCATTATCCTCTGATAAACTGATTTTCTTACAACATTTTTGATTTTTCGCATTGCGTGTTCCTCCTTAGATTTTTTCCCCTTTACTATACAAAACTTTAAATTTCGCTTGGACAAGCCTTTGCGAAAATTTCAAATCCTTGCATTTTTTGCTCCTTTTCTCTGAATGAATCGTATATTATACCTATGCAATTAGCCGGACATGATCCGCCTAGCAGGAACATAAAGGAACGTAGTAGAGATAACAGACTGCCACAGGCTTAACCGCCTGTGGTAATTTTTTTGTCCATTTTTGAAAAACTCCAAAAATACAGGCAGATATTATAGTTGTGAAGAAGCAATAGAATACAGTGCTTCTTCGAACTCGTTAGCACTTAGATATCTACCAGAATTGTTACAGGAACAAGGAAAGGAGGACTACAGGATTCCTGACTACTGGTGAAACGATATCATTCACAGCTATAAAAATATGTTTAAGAATTGGAGGATTTATTATGGCAGCATTAGTAGAAACAATGTTTTCAGTAAGAGAAAAACCATGGCATGGATTAGGAACAATCGTAAGTGAGGCACCGGATTCACAGAAGGCTCTGGAGCTTGCAGGATTAGACTGGAATGTGATTCAAAAAGATATTATCACATCTGACGGAAGCAGCGTGATTTCTGGATTCAAAGCAAATGTGAGAGACAGAGATAACAGTGTACTTGGTATTGTAACAGATCGTTATAAAGTAGTTCAGAACAGCGAAGCCTTTGCTTTTACAGATGAACTTCTTGGCGAAGGTGTACGTTACGAAACAGCTGGCAGTCTGCAGGGAGGCAGACGTACATGGCTTTTAGCAAGACTTCCGCATCAATATATTATCAATGGCGAAGAAATCTCACCATTCCTTGTATTTATGAACGCTCATGATGGTAGTTCTGCGATTAAGGTAGCAATGACACCAGTTCGTGTTGTTTGCAGTAATACGCTGAATCTTGCACTGTCTACTGCTAAAAGAAGCTGGAGCTGTTATCACACCGGAGATATTAACGGAAAAATGGATGAAGCAAGGAATACCCTTCTCTTTGCAGGAAAATATATGGCAGAACTGGGAAAGAGCTTTGATGAGCTCGGTCAGATCAAGCTTCTGGACAGTAAGGTGGTGGAATTTATCAATGAACTGATTCCTGAACCGGATAATGCCAGCCCGCAACAGCACAGAAACATCATCAAACTTCGTGAGGATGCAAAAAGCAGATATTTTGATGCACCTGATCTGCAAGGTGTTGGAAAGAACGGTTATCGTTTCATTAATGCTATTTCAGACTTTTCCACACACGCAAAACCTTTAAGAGAACGTGCTAATTATAAAGAAAGTCTGTTTTCACGTACTGTAGAAGGACATCCAATGATTGACAAAGCATACCAAATGGTATTGTCAGCCGCTTAAATTCAATATGGTAAATAAAATCAGAGACTGCTCCTGCACATGAACGTGCAGGAGTATTTCAGTCAGAAATAGAGAAAAGGATATGAAGATTTTAGCGAAAACAAAATATCTCAGCCATGAAGAATGGTTGAAGTACAGGACACAGGGAATCGGTGGTTCAGACGTTTCTATTCTTGCAGGAATCAATCCGTTTAAATCGGTCCATCAGTTATGGCTTGAGAAGACTGGTCAGGTGGAGTTGGAAGAAAGTGATACGGAATACACTCATTTTGGAACTCTTCTAGAGCCAATCGTAAGAAAAGAGTTTACAGCCAGAACCGGAATCAAGGTACGCCAGAAGCACATGATTCTGCAGAGTGAGGAATATCCGTTTATGACAGCAAACCTTGATGGAACAATCAACGATAATGGAGAAATGGCCATCTTTGAAGCAAAGACAGCTTCCGCATTTAAGCAGGATATCTGGGAAGAAGGCATACCAACTCCTTACATCTTGCAGATTCAGCATTATATGGCAGTCACAGGAGCAAAAAGAACTTATATTGCGGCAATTGTGGGAGGCAATCACTTCTACTGCCATATGATGGAACGTGACGAAGAGATGATCGAGAAAATTATTCTTATGGAAAAACACTTCTGGGAAGAAAATGTCCTTGGTGGTATCGAACCTGTTCCGGATGGATCTGAAGCTACAACTAGTTATTTTAACAGTAAATTCAGCCATTCCAATGGAGAAACCATTACTCTTCCTGAAGAAGTAATTCCTATCTGTGAGGAATACGAAAGACTGTCTAAACAGTTAAAAGATGTAGAAGTTGCCAAGAATGCAGCTGGGAATCAGTTGAAAAATTATCTGAAAGAAGCAGAAACAGGGATTGTCGGGAATCGTAAGATCTCTTGGAAACAAATCAACAAGAGTTCTATTGATACAAAACGCTTAAAGACAGAAAAGCCGGATATTTACAATGATTATCTTACCCAGAGCCAGTACAGACGATTGCTGGTAGCTTAGGAGGGGCAGATGAGAGAATATTTTCTGGAACGAATCTATGGTGAATACCAGTCCTATAAGGCTTCTGTACTGGAAGAAAACAGTGGTGCTATCTATGCACGCTGTTATGAGATTGACTGTATGATAAATATTTATGAAATTTTAAAGGAATTTGCAATGAAACTGTCAGATGAGGAATTAAGGACTCTGATGAACTATCGTAATATTTTGAACTATTTTTATGAATTATGGTTAAAGAAAACAGATAGTCAGTATGCTGAAATGGAACGACATGTAGCAGCTGAAATGAAAAAACTGTTTTCTGATACAGGAAAGAATACAGAAAGGATGGCAGCATGAATCAGATCCGTCTATTAAAAAGTGATGAAATTGAGTGCCGAGTCGGTACAATCAGTGAAAAAGGATTATCACTACTGCTCTATAAGGATGCCAGGGCAGATATGAAGATTCTGGATGAAACATTTGGTGCAATGAACTGGCAACGTCAGCATGAACTGATCGGAGATAATCTTTATTGTACCGTGCGTATCTGGGATGAGAGCAAAAAACAGTGGATAGCCAAAATGGATGTAGGTACGGAAAGCTATACAGAAAAAGAAAAAGGGCAGGCAAGTGATTCCTTTAAAAGAGCTTGTGTAAGCGTTGGTATTGGCAGAGAGCTATATTCTGCACCGTTCATCTGGATTCCGGCAATTAAAGTAAACATTCAGAAGAAAAATGACAGATGTGTTACCTATGATAAATTCAAGGTAAAAGAGATTCATTATAACCAGAATAGAGAAATCTCAGGTCTTGTGATTTCAAATCAGAACAGTCAGGTTGTGTACAGTCTGTCACCAGCAGAAGTAGATAAAACGCAATCTATAACAGTGTTTTCAAGTGTAAAAAAGGCTGTGGATTATGAACAGTCTATCAACAGGGAGTTGGAACGGACAGGCGTGGCACTGGATACGGTATTAAAGAGATATAAAGTGCAGAGTATTCAGGAGATGTCCGAAGAAACCTGCCAGAAGGCAATTAACAGTTTAAAGAAAACCAAGAGTAAAGCAGCTTAAAGAAAGGTTGGGAAAAAATATGATGCAGTTAAATGAATTTGCAGAAGAGGTATTAGCAGGTGTTAGAGAGAAAGCAGATGGGGATTTTAGTGCGTGGACTGCTACCATTCATAAGAATAATGGCACATCTTTTGTGGGGATTACAATTTCCGGTACAGAGAATCAGGCACAGCCGATCGTGTATCTTGACGGATATTATAATATGTTTCTCCATTCCAAGATTTCACTGAAAGAAGTTTCTGATACTGTTTACGATGTGATTATGGAGCATATGAACTATGTTCCTGATGTCAAGATTACGGACCTGATGAACTGGAATCAGATGAAATCCAAAATATGTGTAAAGCTTATCAATGCGGAACAGAATAGGGAACTGCTGACAGATATGCCACACCGTTTTTATCTGGACTTTGCAGTGGTGTATTACATAAAGATCAGTGAACGCGGAGACGAATTAGAGACTATGGACGTTAAGAATAAATATCTGGATATGTGGGGGATTTCAGAAGAAGAACTGTACAGAACCGGAATGGAAAATATGGAAATATCCGATCAGGTCTTCTTTAAGAATATGAAAGAGGTTCTCCCAATATGGCTGCAGAAAGAGGATGAGCCGTCATTTCCGATGTATGTACTGACCAATGCCAGCCGTTATTATGGGGCTTCTGTTCTTTTGTTAAAAAAGGAACTGTCGAATATCAGCCAGAGCCTTGGTAACCTGATTATCCTTCCAAGCTCTCTGCATGAGCTGATCGTATTACCAGAAAACCAGTATACCGGAGATTGTGAAGCGTGTGCGAAAATGGTAAAGAATGTCAATACATCTGTAGTTCTTCCAGAAGATTACTTATCGGATCATGTGTATACTTATAACAGGGATACACAGGAATTAAAAATTGCAGCATAACAATTATTAATGTGGGACAGTCAGGCAGATGCCTGGCTGTTCAACAGATTTTATTTTTTGTGGGGTAAATCTGACGTGTAGATGATTAGTAGTAAAATTATGGCATTTTATATTTGCCATGGCATAAAAAACAAGTGTAAATCTAACGACCGTCAGATTTACTACCATTGGAGGTGAGTTGAAAGTTGAAACTATATGGATATTGTCGTATCTCCACTCGAAAACAGAACATAGAACGGCAGGTAAGAAACATACTGACAGTGTTTCCAGATGCAATCATCATCAGAGAAATCTATACCGGAACAAAATTTCAGGGCAGAAAGGAACTGGAAAAACTTCTGAAAATTGTTCAAACCGGAGACACGATTATTTTCGATTCTGTCAGCAGGATGTCCCGTAATGCAGACGAGGGATTTCAACTATATGAAGAACTGTTCCGTAAGGGAATCCATCTCATTTTCTTAAAAGAGCCGCATATCAATACGGATACCTATAAAACGGCAATGGGAAACCAGTTGAACATGACCGGAGATGCGGTTGATCTGATTCTGGAAGGAATCAACAGGTATCTTCTGGAACTGGCAAAATCACAGATCAGACTTGCTTTTGAACAGGCCGAGAAAGAGGTATCAGATCTTCGCCAGCGTACCAAAGAGGGGATTGAAACTGCCAGATTGAATGGAAAGCAGATTGGACAGCTTCCGGGACATACTTATGAAACAAAAAAATCAAAGACAGCTAAGAGAATCATCATGAAGCATAATCAGGACTTTGGTGGTTCTCTTAACGACATAGAAACAATGAAACAGGCTGGAATATCTAAAAAGACTTTCTACAAATATAAGAACGAACTGAAAAAGGAGTGGTTTTAAATGCTTGCAGTTGTATCTGCCTACCTAAAGCATAATCAGAAAAAATATTATTTTACAGATTCCGTTCTCTGTAATATCAGCTCAAAGAAAGAAGGATATAAATATACAGAAGAACTGGAATATACATTGATTGACAACATGCTTTCTGCCGGATTATATGCCAACAAGACTTCCATCCGCAAAGCAATCAAAAATAAAGCCCTGACAAAAATGTATTGCATTCAATGTCATATTAACGAGGATGCTTTACTGAAAAAGCAACAAGTATCATCCATTTTGTATATTTATTACCCTTTGAACGATCAGGAATCCCGATATCAAGTGTACGGTAGTGACGATGATTCTGTTAGAAAAGAATTATCCGATTACAATACTGACGAAAAAGATTATCAACTGTTAAACCTTGGCGAGCATATTCGCTTTAAATATAAGGATAAAATTCTGGAAGGATACATTTCTTGTCTTCCTAATCTGAAAAGAGTAACATTTGAAAGATTTTGCGAATCCTATGAAGTACTTATTCTAAACGGAAGATCCTATGATTTACTATATGATGAAAATGCTATTCACCGAAAAGACATTATTGAGGTATTGAACAGTCCAATGCCAATCAAAAATCTGTATGAAATCATCGTCAGGAACAACCATTACCATATTTATACGGAAGAATATCTAGAAGAACTACGGAAATTAACGGAGGAATAAAGGATTATGATTATATGGTACACAAATAATATTATGGTTGAAAATAGAGATCGAAAACTGGATCTTACAATTTCCATATGTAACACAACCAAACAACGGGATTCTATCCGCAGCATAGACACTGACCTTGATTGTATTATGGTAGATTTCCAAAACGGTTTTGAGGATGTGATTGAAAATCTGATAAACGCTAAGGTTTATTCCAGCAAAAAATCACTGGAAGACGATATCAAGGACGGGAACCTTCAGTTACATGCAGAAGCCCAGTATATAGATATCAGCAAATGTATTCCGTGGTATTCACGCACCTCTGCCCAGAAATCATTTCGATCTCACAAGGAATACTATGAAAATTGTGCATCAGCTATCACCTATTGCATAGAATATCCGAGTGGTATCAGGAGAAGATTTGAAGTCTATGGAGATATGACTTGGGAAAACAGTTGGGAATATCGGTACGAACTTTCAGATTACGATCACATACATGAACGATATAAATTCGGAGATATTGTTAAATTCAAGCATCCGATCTGTGGCTACTCCGAAGGAATCATTACCAGTATAGCAGAACCGAAAATCGGAACTGGAGATATTTGTATTTCCCGATTATATGATGTATTCTGCGGAGAAAATGCCCTCATATCATGTGACAGCTTTGAAGCCATTCATCATGACGATATTGAAGCCGTCATTGGAAACGACAAAATATCTGCGCAAAGAGCTGTAAAAGAACGGTTCCCTCAAACATATACTGAGGAATATCGAAAAGAAGTGGATTTTCTGTAAGATACTACCCTATTTTTTCTGCCATGGCAAAAAAAGTTGCCTTCGCATATATAAATAGCTACTGACAATATTATTTGCCAGTCATTTATTTTTAAATAACTACCTATCGGAACCTGAAATTTCAGCGTTCTGATAGGGAAGAAGAAATGTCGTTCTTTATTTTTTTGCTCTATTGCTTTTCCGTACCACACCTGCTACTATTATTTTATAAATATTCTGAAACGGGGTGAGCATCATGGATAACTGGGGTATTGGTTGGGAAGAATAATCTCAGGAATCAGATTAGGGCAGACACTGCCGTCTGCCCTTACTCTCTTCCCTCTAATAGCTATATCTCTTTATCATTTCATGCCTAATTACACGAAATTGAAAAATTTAATTTTTTTACCCGGTTGATTCTTTTTAAATAATAAGCAGACCAATGCCATAATAGTGCCTGACCACTTAGAATCAATTCCTATAGCATCCAAATCAAATTCTCGAATGCCGTTGAAACACCATTTACACTCATCTCTTCCATTAAGTATATCTATGAGATGTAGGGATTCCAGCTTTGAAAACAAAATCTTTCTAAGTCCATTCTTCTTAATTCTATAAATTGCTTTGTTGGTTATGAGCAGACCATTTTTGCCATAAAACATTATTGCACTATCCTTATAAAATAACGGTTCTTCTTCAGTGTCAAAATAACATATTTGGGAACTTTAGGATTATACTGCATTTTCCCACACAAAAGATAAATTTTACATTCATTTGGTAAATTGACCGCATTATTGAAATATTTGAAATCTTCGTGCTGTTTAATGTTATATAAATTCCAAAAATAGAACCCATTTGCTTTAGTACAGTCATTATCATTACTGTGTGATTTGCAAACCCTTTCCACTAAATCCAGCAAATTTTTTCTGTCATAATCAATTTCCCTGGTCTTTTCTATTTTCTCTATTACACTATTATAAAACTTAAAGGTATCTGTTGCTTCTTGATTATGCTCATCAAATTCATCATCTCGTGCAGATTTTACCTTTTCTAAAACCTTCTCCTTTTCGTCTAAGGATTTATCATATTTTAGATTTTTTTCTACAGCAGCCTTTAAATACAAGTCAAAGTGCAATTTGTTCAATACTTGATTCCAATTTGTAAAAATACCAGAAAGCATAAACTTATATTTAAGATTATGAAAACTGTCTATGGTTTTTGATACAGCTTCTGCATTCTCATTTGGCAATTCCGCTAATTTTACAAAATCATTAATATCATTCTCACATTCTTCTGCAACTTCATCAATCCTTTGATCTATATAAGTGTTCCAGAAGCCATATTCTTTCACATAAAGAATGATTCCTGTCTTCGGTTCCATTCGATTTTCACCTAAAAGACGGACTAATAAATATATAGATTCTTCAGATGTTGGATCTTCTAAAAATGCCTGTAGACAAGAATCCACTAACCATTCAGAATCAATCTCACTTTCTTCTCCATTATTCAGATAATTGTACACATTGTTCATAATGCTATCTGATTTGTTCGTATTGAAAAAAGTACCGTCAATTATATCCGCATTTTTCAATTTATTTAATGCAATAGTATAGCAAACTGTATATATTCTTAATACAGACTCCACAACACATTGCTTTGTTTCCTCCCTGGCGAAAAGTTCTGCTTTAGCCTTGCGAACCTCTTGCATATTATTGTTAAATTCTTTCGTATCTGAAAAAGAGGTTAAAAATGCGCTTCCTGCATTCATCATCTGAGCTTTAAAATATCCTTTTACAGCTCCTTTAACACCAAAGCCACCTCCACTCCACGCATTCCTATGTACATTCCTTATATAATCATGGTATTCTTTTATCTCAGTATCAAGCTTTAATATTTTTAAATATTCTACAATAATGGGTTCCATTAGCGAAGCTGCATCAAGCTCTTCTCCATAATTGCTGATAAAATAATTCACATCGCATTCCATGATCTTATTTTTCATCAAAAGATCAATAGCTGCATTTATTGCTCCTTCAAGTATAATTGAAAACGATTGTGGCATTTGCTCTATAACATTATCTATGTTCCCAAATTCGTCATACATTTTTTCAGCTAAAACTTTTATTTGATCCCGTTTCTGGCAAAAATCACTTATCAAACGAATCCTATAGTCCATTTTAGAATCAATTTCAAATTTATAATCTCCAATATCGTAAGAAGCAACAATCTTTTTTTGCTGAATTGACTTTTCTTTTTCAATATCTTCTAAAATAATATCTGTCGGGCAACCGCAGTTTGGACAAGCGACAGCTCTATCGGAAAATTCTTTTCCACATTCAGTGCATTTAATCAAAGCCATATTAGTATCCTCATTTCTTCAATTTTTATTGAGACAAGTGACATCCTTACTCTTAATGCGTTAAAAATGCATCTAGTATCTTTATTTTATCACTTCTCCTTATCTTTTTCTACTTTAAAAGTAGAATCGTTATACTTTGTATATCTTTCAAAGCGTTAATATTACGAGTCTTTTGAAATAAACTATATGCATGGGAGGTCTCATGCACATGAATAATACAAATAATTTAGAAGCCATTGGGAAAAGAATTTCCCTGACCCGACGTTCTAAAGGCATGACACAAGAAAATCTTGCAGAAAAACTTGGTGTAAGTCCAAAACATATTTCACATATAGAATGCGGTACTTCGTCCCTGTCGCTGAAAAGTCTCATTGAATTTTGTAAAATATTTGATTGCAGCATGGATTACATTATCTTTGGGAACACGGAATCTAAGCTTCTTTCAAAATTGCCTTCAGAAATTACCGATATTCTTCATACCGGAACAGATGCCGATTTAGATCGTCTAAACCGTTATTTGCAGGTCTATGTAGAATTATTACCAGACCATAAATAAATAAATGCGAAAAAATATTCCCACCGCCTGATCGACGGTGGGATGTCTGTTGTTAATATAGTTTTGTATTATGATTCACATATTCGATAACAGACTGTCTGGATATTTTCCAAATCCTCCCGATTTTAAAGGCATGAAGCTTTCCTTCTTTTAACAAACGGTATGCATTGTTTTTTCCAATGTTCAACATTTGGCATACATCATCTATCGTTACCATGTCTTCATACGTCTCAAACATCTTGAATCCTCCAATCCTTTATTCTTATTATCATGTTGCTTTCTTAATCAAACATGACCTCAATGGTGCCTACATAATCAATGTTAATCTTAAATAACATTACTAACATATTGGTAAAGAATAGATCGGTGCACTTCGTTATTTGACGAATGTGTACCCTTTTTCTATTCTTGCCAACGATATGATTACGCTAATATTTTAAAAATCAGGAGGAATTCTTATGAATCAAAGTAAAGATATTAGAAATATTCAAAAGAAATTTAAAATAAACAAGGCTGAGGAAATCTTGCTTACCCAACGAATTAATGAGAGTGGATTAACAGCCAGTGAATATATCCGTCAGTCTGTTCTCCATGATAACCCAGTAGCTGTTATTGATAAGGCAAATATCATAATCCCTCAACTTGCAGATATTTCAAGTCTTACTAATGATTTGCTCGACTGTGACACCCTGCTCCCAGATCAAAGAGATATTGTTAACCTTATTCAGAAAGGAGTTCTTGAATTATGGCAATCTTTAAGCAAGTAGAATCCGGAATCAATCCGTATGCAGAAGACTATATGGCTACAAAAATTGCATACATTCTTCGTCCTGAAGCCATCCTGTCCAACTACTGGGGTGGCTATGGATTCGTAAAAGGAACACTTCAGGAAGTAACTGAACAGTTCTACATTGTCAGAAACTTATACCATAAAAGCAATTATATTCCTCTCAGACATTTTGTCTTGTCTTTTGATCCATATTATGAATACGATATTACGCCTTTTCAGGCATATCAGATTGCTAAAAAGGTATGTAAAATCTTTGCAGACGCACAGTATCAGGTTATCTTCTCCGTCCATGAAAATACCAATCATCTTCACGTTCATATCCTTGTAAACACGATAGATTTGACTAATGGTATGCTCTATAACTGTGATATGCATAATTTCTATGCCGTCAGAGACCATGTTAAATTTGTTCTGCAATCATACCGATTATGGTATGGAAATCATCCACTACTTTTACATAAGCAGCCTTTCCTATAGAAGTATTCCTAGCAATACCCAGATTATCATTATATAAACAATTAACTTGAATAAATATTTTCTTTATAGTATTATAAATGCGGAGCATTAGTTTATTATGGTAGAACACCTTTTATGGAGGGAGGTCCCGGTTCAATTCCGGGATGCTAAAGCTCATTAAATCTTTAGTGATTTTTAGCATCTCGAAATTCCTGATATATTACTATGGCAGAAGAAATATTCACAGCAAGTACTGAAAATTTAAGAGATTTAAAAAAACAGCGAAAAAGAATTTGTGCTTTAGTTAATAGAGCCATTCGTGAAAAACAAGATCCTGATTTAATTTCTCTGACAAAAATGTATGCTCTTCTTTATTCTGCTTATGTCGAAACTTCTTTCTTAAAACTTATTCATACGCCTAAGGCATTTACAGAGTCAGAAATCATTCAAATAATGGCTGAACGTAATTTAGAACAAAAATGGTTAAAATGTGTCGATCTTGCATTTAATAAACTTAATACAACTAATTTGGGAGAAGTTGCAAATAAAAAACAAACATTACACAGACTTCTACAAGAATATATTATTGACCCCAGCCAAATAAGAAACAAAGTTGCACATGGGCAATGGGTCTATTGCTTAAATAATGAATGTACAAAAGTAAATCACGATACAACTGCCCTAATGGCTAACTTAGATTTTGTTAAAATCGAAAAATACTTTTGTATATATGATAAATTCCATCAATGTATTTTAGATTTACTTATATCACACCGAACACATTATAGAGATTATTATCAAATAATAACAGAACTACAAGATTATGTTGATTCAACAAAATCTTGGTCATTAGAAACGAAAAAACATCAAATACTATCTTCTTCAAAATATCAAAATTATAAAGAAAAGAATTATGGTAATGGTGCTCATTAAACGTCTTACATTTATAAAATCCCTCAGAAATGTTCCGAGGGATTTTTCTTTCAATTTAATTTCTTTAGCCATTCATCAGGTTCTATAGCTGACACTACAGAAGCCTCAAAATCTGCGGTATTTCGAGTAATTATATAATTTGCCGAAACTTCCTCGGCACATCTGTCCTGCAAACAATCTTCAAAATCTTTGAAGTTATCCATCTTAATAGCTTTCATGACTGCTTCCTGAGATGCAGACGCTACTTTTAGAATCTTGCAGACCTTTTCTAACCATGATCTTCTTGTCTCTGCTGGGACTTTTCTGAGAATGTACCACAGATTAGGCAAAGAGTGAAATGCTATATATCCCTCTGCTTCTCCAGATGCACATTTCTCCATCACATGCAACGCAGAATCGTAAAACGGTTCTCTTGCAACAAGAAAATCAATAATTACATTCGTATCAATCAATACTACCATATTTTTCCCTTCTTGCTGCTTCCAGCTCTGCATCCGGATCAAAGTCATCCGGCAAATATTTTTTTGCTTCACTTCTGGTAGCTACCAGTTCTTTAAACGCCTGCATTTTTTCATCTGGTTTCTGAGACGGATAAATAACACTGGTATATGTTTTCTTTGGTATTAATCGCTGAATCACTTCAATCAGAAAGCCTACATTATCATCGGACATATCCTGAATCATCTGAACAGCCTGCTCCTGTAACATAGTCATATGATACACCGCCTTTCCTTATCATTTTATGCAAATCATTATTTTCCTACTTTAATTATAACTGCTTTACACCTGTTTCTCAATCAATATTTTCCATGGATCAATTTTACTACTTTCTTCGACGAATTTTGTTCACCGTTATAGCAAATCCATTATGTCCATTTGCTTTTAGTCTATCGTTTGTCATGCTTTATATAGTGTTATTTTACATTATTCAATCAATATATAGTATACAAATTAATATCAAGATACTAGGAGACAAAGTATTCCACTGCGTTTTCCGGGAAGAATTCCTTAAACTCACCATACAGCTGTGCTGCAAGTGTTTTATTGTGCGCTATGATCAAGGCTGGCTAAGCCCCATTAACAAGGCAAAGACCATCTGCATATGGATCCGTGTCTCCTTCGATGCTTCCAGCAACAGTTTTACCTGCTCCAAAGTATATGTTTTAGTCTCATCTACAATAATCGTATGATACTTTGACTTTTTTACTCCTTTTGACAGTTCCAAACCTTCACAGGGATTCGTCATAATCAACCTTTTCGATAATGCGTATCTCATAGAGGTATTCATAATTGTTCTTGCCCTTTTAGAAATAGCAGAATATTGTTTTACAGGTTCTTTATACATTTTCATCAGATACCCTTGATTGAGCGCAAGCAGCCTCAGACCGCCAATTCTGGGAATAATATGTTTCTGAATACAGTCCCTATAATTATAATAGGTATTCGCCGTAAATGACATATTAGATGGAGACATTCTCCATCTGATATACTATCATACAGATACGATTATTTCAATATATAACTAAACCCCAACAGTTTAGCATCGTAATACCCAATTGCCACCTTTAAAAAGATAACTGTATCTTTTTTTCATAAATATTAATAATTCTTCCTATGAATAAGGCTGTCAGTATGGTTCCTATACCAAGACCATAAAAAGGGGTATGATTAATTAAACATAAAATAATAGTGACAAACACAAGTGTAATATCAAAAGTATTTTTCACTATTGAAAAAGGAAAAGAGAAGACTTCTGAAATAGTTTTTACAATACCATCAGTTGGTGTTAAAATAAGATTTGTTTTCACGCTTAAAAATACGCCCATTGCAGTAATGAACATCGTCATAATAAAATAAATAACCCTTAAGTATAAACTTAACGATAATGTAGGAATTATAAAATCATATAAATCAGTCAACCAACCAAAAGCAAACGATAACGGAATTTCTAAAATAAAAGTAACTGTGATCTTTTTGGATAAAATACATTGAATAATAACAAATATTAAGTAACAGATAATAGAAGCTGTTCCTAAAGAAATGTTATAGATTTGTGATATTGAATACATCACAGAACTAAAAGCAGCAACTCCTAAATCAAAGCGAACATTTAATACAACAGCAAAAGCTATTAAATTCAAACCAAGAAAATACAAAAAATATTTTTTCATTATTATTACCTCATCATTTCTATGGTACTGTAAGCCACCAGAACCGGAGATTCTGCCTTGATGGCACACTTATAAAAAGCCCAAAGGTCTTGATTTCAAGGCTTTCAGGCTTAAGTTAACCCCAGCGGAGTCTGTTGTGTTTATCTTACTGGAATTTCACCTTCATCTATCAGTCTGTCTGGGGAAAATACAATACGGATTCTTCCGTCTGTCGCAACCTTGCAATCTCCGTCAAACGCATTCTTACCGCCATCCTCGATTTTCGCAGTTCCTGAAAGGATATTCTCACAGATGCGTATCGCTGTATTCATGATGCTATGATCCATGGAACCAACGAAAGGCATTCCCGCATATCCCACATGGCCATTAAAATTGCGGTCAAATTCACTTTCATAGGACTTGATTTTATCCAGAGCTCCCAATAGTGTATTAATACTGTCTCTGCAGAGCAGATTACCATTGCAGGCATCTCCAGAAAACAGGATTCGCTCTTTCCGATCAAGGAAACAACAGCCTCCCGATGTATGACCCGGTGTCTCAATTACCTCGATACTGCGTCCCCCCAGCTCAAACACCATCCCCTCCTTCAAAGGAAGACATTTTGGCATCTTTTGTATCCGCCGGATATCCGCAGGGCTACAGTCATACACATCGTAAGCTCCCATATTTCCCAAAAGTTCCACATAATCTGCGATGCTATCATAATTTATCGGTTTAAGACTATCCTCATCTTTTTCGTGAATATATACCTCTTCAAACTGAGCAGCTCCTCCGATATGATCCGGATGTCCATGTGTCAGCACTACATCATAGGGAAGCGGAGTCAGCCAGGAAATCAGCTTTTTCAGGTCTGTCATTCCGACACCCGTATCGATGAGTAATGCACGTTCCGTACCTTTTAACAAAAACATGGCTGTCATACCAGCCTCATTGATAACCCAGGTGTCTTTTGCAATCTCCGTCACCTGATATGTAGTCAGCTTTGCCATATGCATTCCATCCTTTCCGCATCAGTGCATAAATACATTTTCTGCATCCTCATCTAATGGTACAGTAAATGCGGGAGCATGTTTAACAAGAAGCTCCATCAGCCTGTGGTCATAATTATCTTTAACTTCGCAGATATTGTCAAAAATCATAATTGCCTCTTTACCTGGCTCACATACCGGCCACTGCGGAAGAGAAGGAACGGAAGGATTTCCGTATCTCGCAAAGTTTATCCAGGCACCACATATTCTCTCCTGCAGGCGGTCTGTTTCTCCCGGCACATTGCAGATAGGAATTCGGTCAATATTATGGAAAACAAACGGGATTTCAGAGCAATGCCATGCCAGTTTTCCTCCCTCATATGGGAATTCATAATTAAACATGTAGGAATATACGGGAGCTTCCTTATGTACTGACTTCTTCGCAATGAAATCTTTCGATGCATAACGGAAAATATAATCCAGCGACAGAACATCTACAAGGCGATTATTCGGATATGCTTTTTCGAATTCTGCTGCAATCTCTTCTGCATCCTCCTGAAAGCATTTTTCCAGAAGTTTCATCGTTTCCTCACGGGTCAGTTCATCCCTATTCTCCAGAACCGGCTTGAAATCAAATTCTCCAAAAACGCTACCCACTATCACCGGAATCTTTTTTGCTCCATCGGTAAATCCTACTCTGCGCGGATCACCGGCATACCATGAATTTGCTCTCGGCTCTCCGCCCACGTAGAGTCCTTTCTCCTGCAGCTTGGGTGACACCTTATTATATGCTTCCGCAAGGAAATAGTAAGGAATCGTTTCCAAATCCTCAACGGATTCCAACTTCAATTCCGTCAGAAGGGCCTCCACAATTGCGGTACCGTCATCCTCTGCCTCTTTTTTACCTTCTTCTATTACGCCGCTCTGGATAATCCCCTTATGGAATAAACCTTCTGCAGCCGGTGTATTCATCAGGGAATAAACTTTCATTCCACCACCGGACTGACCAAACAGGGTTACATTACCTGGATCTCCGCCAAAACTAGCAATATTGTCCTGAATCCAATGAAGGGCTGCGACCATATCTGCATTTCCCACATTAGCAGAATTGTAGTATTTTTCCCCATAAGCAGATAAATCAAGATATCCCAAAATATTCAGACGATGGTTCAATGACACGACAACCACATCTCCGTACTCACTCAGATGATCTCCCTCATACGCCACCTGTTCAATGGATGAGCCTGCAAAGAATCCACCTCCGTGCAACCATACCATAACCGGTTTTTTTGCTTCCGGATCCAGACTCTGTGTCCAAATATTCAGATACTGACAATTCTCATCCATTGGCCAGTAACGATGTGGGATCATAACCTCCATCAACGGATGATCCTGCATCAGCATAGGGCACACATAACCGTAGGCCAGAGCATTTTTAATACCTTTCCATGGTTTTACCTCTCTTGGCATTTGAAAGCGATCAGCATCAGCATACTTGATGCCATGGAAAGTGTATGTAGAATTCATCTTAAATCCCCGTATCTTACCCGCCTTAGTCTGAACTACCGGTTCTGCCTTACTACAGTAAAAACAATTTCCCATTTTGTATTCCACCTTTCTTTAGTAATTTTATGTATATCTTATTTCATTACCATTTTGTCATTTTTTTGTTACCGTTTTATTACATCTCTATCTCCACATACAGTTTGCATATTGGTCTCTTCCTGTATTGCAGCCCGATACTGAGAGGGAGTCATATGATAATGCTTTTTAAACACACGAAAAAAGTTTTCCGTATGTTCATATCCAATCTCTTTTCCGACTTCACTGACCGTCATATCTGAATTCCGGAGAAGACACTCTGCATTTTGAAAACGAATTTTTTGAATCATGGCTGAAAAAGTGCACCCGAACACATTCTTCAAATATTTGGAACAGTAAGGGACTGTATAATGTAGCTGTTCTGCAATTGTTGATACCCATCTACTATAATCCCATACATTTCAGAATGATCCGAAGATTATGGACTGCACATCTTTGCACATCTCCGAGACACAGACGAGGTTTCTTATCTAAATGTCCTTTGTACCCGATTGCTCTGCCATCATCTAAAATAAAAGCAACTTCCTCATTGGCCGGGCATATCTTTGGCACAAAACTTGCCGGATCATTGAAAAATGTTTTCATATCATTTGCCTGCATGTAGACTTTTTCCCCATCAACCAAAATCTCTCCATCCTTCATCTCGGCAGTATGTCCTTCACCCAGAGGTGCCATGACTGTATCCGGTCCTTCCGGATCAACCGTAAAGGAATTCCAGCTGGCTGCGAAAACCGGTGCAAATGGTACTTCCTGCACCATAATTACCTGCCCACGTTCATCAAACTCTGGCATAACTGTTCTCACAGCCTGAAGAATATTCATGGCCCTTCCTTTTCCTCCCGGCATAATCAAATCATTTCCGGCATGCATGGATTTCCAGGGTGTACTGCTGCCTCCGTTCCAATCAGTCATGATCAGACCTTCAAATCCCCATTCTCCGCGGGCAAGATCCGTACATAAGTCATAACTATCTGCTGTAGGAACACCGTTGATCAGATTGTAGGAACTCATGATAGACAACGGCTGAGATTCCTGAATAGCAATTTTATAGGGTTCCAGATAAATCTCCCTCAGTGCCCGCTGACCAATCACAGAATCCACAGCATTCCGATTCGTCTCCTGATTATTAGCTGCATAATGCTTAATGCATCCACCTCCTCCTGGCAGGCTCTGAAGACCGCGTACCATTGCTGACGCCATCTTTCCAGATATGAGAGGATCTTCAGAAAAATATTCAAAATTTCGTCCGCACATAGGATCACGCTGAATATTCATTCCTGGTCCCAGAAGCAAATCAATCCGCATTGCCTGCATATCTGCTGCCATTCCGCATCCTACCTGTTCCAAAATTTCCGGATCAAAAGACTGAGCAAGAAGCGTACCCACCGGCCATGCCGTACAGTAATGGTATACCTGCCTCTTTTCCCCCGATTCCAGATCGGTTGCCTCAAACTGCTGTGTGATACGCACACCGCCCGGACCGTCTGCCAATACAATAGAAGAAACACCATAACTTTCCAGTGCGTGTGTTGTTTCCCCTGCCGCTCCAGGTACAGATTCCGAACTGGCTCCAATCACAGGATTGTTCTCATCCTGCACACCCCAGCCTGTACCACAGCAAAGATCCGCCAATTGTGCAGCATCAAGCTGTGCGGCAAATTCTTCCATTGACACTCTGCCCGAAGCCACATCATTCAGCTTCCATTCTTTCTTTTCCACATACCGTACTGTTTCGTAAGGCATAACCGGCTGATAGCTGGTATCTGTCGCATATGTAACCACCTTTTCATCGCTATAGGCTGAACGCGAATCCAGCGTTTCCGGTATCTGCGCAGCCAGAAGAACCGGTACATCCTTCCATATAGTTTCATCCTTTCGGTCAGTTAACCCCTTCTTTTCCTCCAAAGTTTCCGTTAACGGAAGCTCCACCAATACCTGTTCTGTCAAAGCAGTTTGTTCCAGCCGAATCTTGCACACCGGTTTTGTATCTCTGGAAGAAGTACCGATACGCACTCCATAATCTCCTTTTGACAGAATATAACCTCCTGCATTTTCACTATAAGATGCAAGATTACGCAGCGGTATGCGGATTTTGATATCTTCCTTTTCGCCCGGTGCCAGTAACATCGTTTTTTGGAAACCTTTCAGCTCCTGTTCCGGCATATCCATCTCCGATACCGGTGCAGAAACATATACCTGCACAACTTCACGTCCGGCAAACGCTCCTGTATTTTCTACTGTTACGCCAAGAACCAGTGTATCCTCATCCAGCGATGCCTCCAGATTTCCCAGTGCAAATGTCGTATAGGAGAGTCCATAACCAAAAGGATAACCCGGCTCAACATTAAATGTATCAAAGTAACGATAACCTACATAAATTCCTTCCGTATATACTGCCTTATTAAAATCCTGAAGGAAATTGCCTGCCGTAGGATAATCTTCATATTTTTTTGCCCAGGTTGCGGTCAGCTTTCCTGACGGTGTTGCCTTACCTGTGAGAATATCGGTAACGGCGGCTCCTCCCTCCTGTCCTGCCTGCCCCATGAGAAGAATAGCATCCGCACAAGCCGCCTCCAGATCCTGCACCGATATGGAGCCCGGAACATTCAGCACCAGTATCAATGAAGAAAAAGCTGACCGCAGCTTTTTAAGATTATCCATCTCCACTGCAGAAAGCCTGTAATCTCCAATTTCATACTTTTTATCCCCAATGGATACTTCTTTTTTCATGAAACGATCATTTCCCTCACCGGAATTTCTCGAAATGACACAAATAGCAGTTTCTGTTTCTTTTGCATATTCTTCCAGTTTTTCTGTTGTCAGCGGTTCCTCCGGAAACGCAAAAACACTCATGACCTGGTCCTTCATCTCTCTTTTGGCCAGATCATAGCATCTGGCCCACGCCATCTGCTGTTCCCGGTTCACAATCTCAAAACCTTCTGTTTCCATAGCATTCAGAATATTAATATGATAACGCAGAGACTGATCCACATCCTGATCACCACCGCCGGAAAGACCGCCGTTAAAAGGATCTCCCGATCCCGTTCCGCCGCGGATTGTTCTGGCAGCTCCGTTTCCAAACAAGGCAATCTTTCCCCTGCCCTTTAACGGAAGAACCCCATTTATGTTTTTTAAAAGTACCATTCCCTGCGTCGCCGCTTCTCTCGATATTGCAGCACCACTGATCTCACGTTCGGACATCGGCGGATATATCGTATTACTTTTCATATTTTTTCCCTGCCTTTCATTTAAGACTCACTAAAAAACTATTGTATCCGAAGATATGTAATCTTTGCATCCCCCCGCATACGTACACTCAATGTAAATGTCTTATCAGGTATCCTTTGAAGAGGAATCACGTTGCCCTGTTTTTTTTCCCGGTATCTGAATTTCTGTTTTTATAAGGATATTGGCACTCGATGTTCCCGCACCGATGATATAGCATCCTTCTTCAACCATCAGAGACTGGCTGATGACATCATAAAAACGAAGTTCCTCAACCGGAATACTAAACTGCATGCAGGTGCAATACCGTATATTTGCACCACTTCATCAGAAACCATAGTTCCGGTATTCGTTATCTCAAGCACTGCTTCCAGCGTCATCTCTGCCAGCCGTCAGTCGAGACGTTCTTCCATAGACAGTGATGAATCCCAAAAAGGAGTCGTTTTATCACTCTTCTATTCCCCTCTTATCCATTTATGAAAAGAACCTGACTCCTTACGAATCAATTCCCTTTATCAGTTTCCATATTTTTGTTTATGAAATTTTTTCTGCCAGGAAATCTGTCATCATCTGTTCTGTTTCTTCCAATCCATTAGCCTCATAATCCGCAATCAGCTTATCCCAGTTTGCATCAAAATTATCTACACTTTCTGTTACGCACTTAATCAGTCCCGGCCATGCAATCTCATTCAGAATTTCCACATTGCTCGTAATCTCCTGCGGTGTCGCATATGCCCAAAGTGGGGAATACGGCGGTGTTTCGAATTCATCTGGCTGCGGGAAGATATCGGTCAGCATCTCTACATTCCATGCTTCACAAGCTGCCTTCTGCTCCTCGTTATACTCTGCAATTACAGATTCTCTCGTAACAGGTGTGTAAGGATTACCATTTTCATCCACTGCACCGTCTCCATAAATCGGAAATCCCGTATAATTGCCAATACCAGTATTTTTTCCGTAATCCGGATCAGAACTTGCTTTTGCAATCTCTTCTTCCGTACGATATCTCATTCCATTCTCATCTACAAAATAGTTTTCTCCTTCAACACCCCATTTGTAAAGTACTGCACCCTCATCGGAGCAAAGATAATCAAGGAATTTAATTGCACGAACCGGATCCTCACAGCTCTTTGTGATTGCCATTCCGTATCCAACCTGAAGACCCTGATACATCAGTGTGGGTGCCTTCGTCTCAGCATCAATTGTCACAGGAAGCGGACAATATGTTTTATCCAGTTTTCCTTCTGCTTTCAATGTTGCTTCCGCCTGTGCATAATGCCAAAATGCATCAGTAATAGCTACAACACGTCCGCTGGCAAGCTTTGCAATGTAATCGTCATCTGTCTGTGTTGCAAAGTTTGGATCCAGAATTCCCTCATCATACATACGACTCAGCCATCTGAAATATTCTTTTTCTTTATCACTCACATGCTTGTAAATGCAGTTATAGTTATCATCAACAAGCCAGGAACCGTTATCCGGTGCACCATCAGCAATAAATCCAGCGGGATTACTGAGTGTAATGAGCCAGTGCCAGTCAGCAGCACTCATGGAAATACCAATGGTATCCAGACCATCATCGGTTTTAGGATGTGCTGCCAGGTACTGCTTGATCAGGGCTTCATACTCCTCCAGAGTCTTAGGATATTCATAATTATTTTCCTTAAGAGCTGCGTACTGTATCTGGCAGTTTCCTCCGGTTACCAAAGTCTGGTATCCTACACCAGCATAAGAAAGCTGATATATTCCTTCATCTCCAGAACCCCATTTCAGCTTTTCAAACTCATCGCCGTACATTTTTTTAATATTTGGACCATATTCCTCGATCAGATCTGTCATATCAATAAGTGCACCTGCCTCATACAGACTGTTTACACTTTGCTTAGCATAAATCATATCTGGATATTCGTCCTCAGCAATCATCAAAGATATATCCTCGGAAGGATCACCTGTACTGGCTACCGGATAGGAAATATCCAAAGTCACACCTGTGGCTTCAGTAATCGCCTGAGCAACAGGATTTTCCCAGTTACCATTTTTTCCGTCTGCATTGTAGTACTTAAAAGTTATAGGTGACAAATCATCCTTACTGTCCCCAGTACTGCTCTCGCTGTTTTCATTCTTGCTGCTTTCGCTCTTACTGCTTTCCGTATCCTTGGAGCCACATCCTGCCACTGTTCCAACGCAGAGTGCTGCTACCATAAGCAGAGCTAAAATTTTCTTCATTTTCATGTTATTCCTCCCTATATTCTTAGAAAGTCCTACTATAAGGCCAAACATTTGAGATTTTACAATACCTCTATTATTTGTCTCTCATTGCAATAACTCTCCAAGATTATTTTAGATTTTCACGCGCGTTTTTGCTTATCTGAAAGATATCATGGATAGTATATTGGAAGATATAGGAAAATTAACCTTTAAATTTAGAAATATTGACTAATCATTTTTGTAAAAAAAGGTACACCCGTGCGAACCTTGAAAATTTCATATAAAACAATAAATTTATGTCAGGAAATGGTATAATGATCTCAGATTATTTGTGAGGTGATCCTATGTTTTTTGCTAAGAATGAATAATTTCTTATTCACAGAAGAAGGGACAGGGTTATCAGCTGTCCTGCCGGAAATGCCCCGAAAAGCTGCAGCTATATCAAGCAGACAGGGCAATGCCGGTCAGAGGACTTTTAGCCACAAAACTTCGGTTCGGAATTAAACTTGCGGCATTGAATTTTAAAAAACTGTCAGCCTATCTGGACAGTCTGGATCAGTGCGCCTTACTTTCAGCAAACAGCTAAAAAAGTAACAAAGAATCTGAATGTATGTTAATGGAAAACACTAATAATATGAAATATTTGTTGTCTTATATGAAATTTTCAAGGTACGTTAGTTAATGAGTTACTATAAGCAGCAAGCTTTCGGATCACGCCATTATCCCTTACAGAATAATGGATTGCATCGATGTAGAGAATAGGATAGACCTCGTCCAGTGGCCGGTTCTGCCAGTCTTCAATCCGTGGCAGAATCTTATCCGTCACATCAGAAATTTGAACGCAAAGCAAAAAATTCCCCCGCACCAGCTACTTCCGGTACAGGGGATTTGTCATACTTTATTTTGTTTTCTTCTTTAAAAATCCAATCGATGTCTTACAGATCAGTTTATCGAAAATCATAAACATTGCCGGCAGAATCAGGATAACAACGACCATACTGATGATCGCGCCCCGTGCAAGCAGAGTACAGATGGAACCGATCATCTCAACCTGAGAGTAGCAGGCCACACCGAAGGTTGCGGCAAAGAAGCTCAGACCACTGCTGATGATGGACGGCATACTGGTCTTATGGGCAATACTGATAGCTTCCTTCTTGTCTTTTCCATTCTGGCGCTCTTTCTGATAACGGGTTGTCATCAGGATCGCGT
>OBAM01000181.1_pt1 | contig 72523 bp, 78 predicted proteins | sample 1517751 | NCBI WGS metagenome assembly OBAM01 (sample SAMN04571703, study PRJEB22368) | human gut metagenome | biome: human gut; material: stool | host: Homo sapiens | place: Luxembourg | collected 2012-10-18
TAGGGTGTACGGCAACGCTTGGGTGTTCGACGACGCTAGGGTGTACGGCAACGCTTGGGTGTTCGACGACGCTAGGGTGTACGGCAACGCTGAGGTGTACGGCAACGCTAGGGTGTACGGCAACGCTGAGGTGTACGGCAACGCTAGGGTGTGCGGCAACGCTGAGGTGTACGGCAACGCTAGGGTGTACGACGACGCTGACTATTTATTGATCGGTCGCATTGGTAGTAGATTTAGTTTTACGACATTTTTCAAAAATAAAGACAAAGGTATAACAGTGTCTTGTGGTTGTTTCTTAGGGACTATTGCCGAATTTAGAGCTAAGGTTACCGATACACATGGAAATAATAAGCACGCAAAAATGTATAACCTTGCTGCAGATATGGCAGAACTACAGATTTTAGGCGAAGAACATTTTGACAAGCTGAACACTAATAAGTCAGAACCGTTTTGAGGTGAGATTATGAATTGCGATATATGCCATAAGGATACAACGGCGGGTAGTCACGTAAACAGAGGTCGATATTTTGAGGTGCATATTTGCCCGAGCTGCTTGATGTGGTCAGATGATACACGGGCCGTGAAGGCACGGGAGATATTTAATAACTTTAAGAATTTGAGACTTTTGGAAGATATTAGTATAAGTAGCGAGCAAGAGTGAGGACAATGAAAATGTTATCGCTATTTAGCGGGGTAGGTATGATTGACCTTGCTGCCAGCTGGGCGGGAATAGAAACAGTGGCTTTTTGTGAAATCGAGGAATACCCGCAAAAAATATTGCAAAGGAGGTTTCCGGGTGTCCCAATTTACAGAGATATCAGAGAACTCACGGCAGAAAAACTTAAAGCCGATGGAATATCCAAGATCGATATTATCAGTGGAGGATTTCCCTGCCAAGACGTTAGCACAGCAGGTAAAAGAACTGGTTTCGTTGATAGTGAAGGGAACGTTACCCGCTCCGGTCTTTGGGGAGAGTATGCCCGGCTTATTTGCGAGCTTAAACCAAGATGGGTTGTGGCTGAAAACGTGGCAGGGTTACTGTCAATCTCTGCTGCCGGGATTCGTGGAGGAGGATTCGGAACTGTACTCCGAGACCTGGACGAAATGGGGTATCGTGTTGGATGGTCATGCTATGGAGCTTCCGATGTTGGAGCGCCACATAAACGAGAGCGAGTGTTTATTGTGGCATACTTCGGACTGTAGCGATCGACGCAGTCCTAAAAGCAAACAGCAAGGAGTAAATAATCAGGTAAAGGCATATTGGCGAACTCCGCAGTCGCATAATGGTGCACAAGGGCCTAAATCTAAGATGTTTTATGAAAAGTGTTTAAAAACTGGTCAGTCAGCAATAACACTCGTAGACCAAGTGAAAAACTGGCCAACACCTGCCGCTAGAGATAGTAAAGGAAGTAATTCTGCAAAACATTTATCAACGGGACATCATATAAATCAGTTGGCAAACAAGGTGAAACTGAATAAAACAGAAGGACAATTAAATGCCGATTGGGTTGAGCTACTAATGGGATTGCCTATAGGCTGGACTGACATCAATGTAGCAAAAGAGGATATTGAAAGTTGGCAGGGCTGGCCTGCTGCAATAAATGTAGAGCAATACGCATATGAACCGCCAAGAGTAATAGTTGGGCAAAAAAACAGGGCGAAACGACTAAAGGCGTTAGGTAATGGTTGTGTGCCGCAGCAGGTATATCTTGTGTTGGCGGCAATTGTGGAGGTAGAAAATGAAGCGTGAAGCAGTATACACATTATTATTTATCTTTGCTGCAGGTTTCCTATGGCAGCTCGGTTGTGCTTTAGCTGAGGTTTTTGTAGAGTGGCAGATCTGGAGATAAGTTAAAACGGCCGCGCATACTAACTATATACAAGCATAAAGGGAAGTATACCCCTGCGGAGGTGATTAGCCCGTAGGGGGCGGCCTTTTAAATATAAGGAGTTGAAAATATTGACTGAGTTACTGATAACGATACCGGGAGAACCGTGCGCACAAGGTAGACCGAGGTTTAGTACAGCAGGAGGCTTTGTTAAAGCATATGATCCGGCAAAAAGCAGGAACTACAAAGCATATGTAAAGCTTATTGCGCAGGAAGAAATAAAAAACCAAGGCTGGAAATACACAGAATTGCCCTTAGCGGTCACGATAACAGCTTACATGAGTATTCCGACAAGCAAGTCTAAAAAGTTTAAACAGGAGGCTATTTTAGGCGGAGAGCGTCCCGCAAAGAAGCCTGACACCGATAATATATTCAAGTGTATTACAGACGCCCTTAGTGGTATAGCGTACAAAGACGATAAGCAGATAGTAGCTGCTACAGTTAATAAGTGGTATGCAGAAGTACCGAGAGTTGAAGCATTGATAAGAATTATTTAGGACGGTGCTGTTAATGGTTAATGTAAAAGTAATGCTAAATTTAATAAAAGATGAGCCAGAAGATGCTTATATACCAATAGTTAAGCCAGAGCTGGTGGCTCTGCTTAAAGAAGTGAAAATGCTGCGGTATAAAAATAGCAAACTCGGCAGTCAAAAGGCGAAGCTGAAAAGAGAGAGGAAAAGGGAGAATAAATAGCATGGATTTTATTTATTTACTAATGAATTGTGCCGTTACAGCATTTATTATTGTGGCTATAGCGTCGGCTTTTTGGTTTATATTGGTACTTCTGACTGACAGCAGTGACAGACATAGCCGCTTATATGTCATTACTCACACTATAGGGGCTATAACAATTATATTATTTGGAATAAAATTTCTCGTAGGATGGTTGAAATGACCAATCATAAAATATGTGTTTACAGACAAGGGGGCATGAAAAATGTATGAAATAGGACCGAATTTATCAATGGTATTAATGGCTATATTGACCGTAGTTTTTATAGCTGTTTTTGGATATTTTGGCACAAGAAGGTGAAGAAAAATGACTAAATTAAAACCTTGTCCGTTCTGTGGTGGGGAAGCGTTATTAAATGAATTCCCTGTGCGAAAAGGATATGAAGCAAGTATCCAGTGTGATGGTGGCGGTTATTGTTTTGCGCTAATGACAACTATTACATATGATTTCCCAGATCAAGCACGAGAAGCCGTTATAGCAGCATGGAACAGACGGGACGGTGAATAAAAATGGAAGAAGAACAATGCCCTTGTGATGATTGTGACACTACCTGTGATTACTGGGACAGTAAATTCTGCTGTACATATTGTCGTTGGCAGTATGGAGACATTGAACCTGACTGTGAGAATTGTGACCCGATGGATATTTGAGAGGACGGTGAATAGATTATGAAAACAGTAATAGCAACAGTTATTGAAACAAATGAGTATGAGATCAAACTAGACGTAGAAAATGACGCTACAGAGGATGAAATTAAGGATGTTATAGAAGAAGCATACATGGATGATGATCATAATATGGACATAGTTAATAATACTTATGATATAAAAATAAAAAATAGTAGGTGAATAGATAATGAGATTAATAGATGCGGATGCGGCAAAAGTGGAATTATTAAGAATGGTTGGAGATATACACGGTTGGGGTGAGTTTTTCGACGGCATTAGAAGTGGTTATCAAAGTGCTGCTGATAGGCTTGATACAATGCCTACAGTAGAAGAGCGTAAGCATGGGCATTGGGAAGGGGGCGGTGCTTACTACTGTTCTAATTGCAACGCATATGCCGCAACAGATGTATTTGGCGGCGGGTTGGATATTACTGAACAGCATTATTGCTATAACTGCGGGGCTATTATGGACGGTGACGAAGAATGAGACTAATAAACTTAGACGCACTCAATAAATATCCAATACGCCGACATCGTTGCGACAAGAAAAACGCTAATCCCCATTTTATCAACGGCATTGAAAGCGTACTTGAATATGCGAACGAACTGCCAGTAGTAGAAGAACGCAAACATGGACACTGGAGAATTGAACCTTATTTGCTTGAGAAAACTGGTTGTTGCAGTATATGCGGGGAACAGATCCGTATGCCACACGAAATATACAAATACTGCCCTTACTGCGGGGCTATTATGGACGGTGAACCCGAATGAACATACTAAAGTTAGGATGATTAAGGAGTGAAGACATGAATTATCCTGATCTAATAAAATGGATATTTGAATTTGTATATGAACATTGGATGTTAACGTTTTTGTTTATATTAGCTTTAAGAAGGTTTAGTATTTTTACAATAAATCTATCGAACTTTATAAAGAAAAGCTAGAAGGAGACTGATATGCTAATAGAACTGTTACGAAAGCATACAGAGTGGTATTTTTTGAATAGGAAATATATTCAGAAAGCTGTTGATGATGAAAGAGAGCAGCGTACTGCAAAGAAAGGGCATACTGGGGGTGGAGGTCATGCTTTTATCAGTAATCCAACAGAAACATCTGCACTAAAGAATATTGAACCGATCAAGATGATTTCGTGGGGACAAGCCCCTTATCAAACTATAGTAATAAATCCTGAAGCATGGCTTGAAGTAGTAGCTGAGACGTATAAGGTTCATGAGAAACAAGCAGCAGGAGATGCTATGTTCCAGCGTTATGAATATAATAAGTCGCCAGGAGTAATTGCTGGACTAAAAGGTATGAATAGAGATACTTACTACGAGCTTCGCGAAGAGTTTTTAAACGATGCTGTCGTTTTAGCACTCGAAAAAAATTTATTGAGAATTAAAAATGTATCCGACAAATTACCTGTTCTGATGAGTTAAAATAGTATTATAAGTAAGTAGGCTTACAACAAGCTTGGGTTTGAGAGTAATGTAATCTTCAATGGTACTCAAACGCGGCTTGCAGCAGTCGCACTGATAGTGTATAAAATGTCGCAAGGAAACCCAGTAACGGGATGCTTGCAAAGGTGAAACGTTCAAGCTTAGCGCTTGGACACTGCCCTGCCGTTGGGGTGATACAGCGGCATATTTAATTGAGGTACGAACATGTTAAAGCGAACGCTAATGTTTTTAGTAGCCCTAACCTTGATAGAGGGATATTGGAAGGCTGTAGAAAGAGCTATAGACGGCTATGTAACAACACGACCAGTTGATCTTGTTATAGGCGTAACATGGGCAGCAAGCGTGGTGTGGTGTAGTAAATAATATTGGAGAGTGCTTAAAAATGAAATATAAAAAGAAACCAGTATCTGTAGAAGCATTTCAATTTGATGGTGATTTAAAAGAAAGCGATGGCAAATATTATGTGCCAGAGTGGGCGGTAAAAGCATTTGAAGAAGGAATTTTGTACTTTGATGCCTTAACTCCAGATACTCCACCTATTGAATTGTTTATTAGAACTCTTGAAGGTACGATGCATGCGCCAGTCGGAAGTTATGTTATACAAGGAGTACGTGGAGAAATTTACTGCTGTAAAGAAGATATCTTCCTTGAAACTTATGAGCCTGTCTTGGAGAGTGATTAAATGTTAGTAAAAGAACTAATAGAAAAGCTCAAGGAAATGCCTCAAGATGCACTGATAGTAGTACCTGGCGATGGTGATTTTGCCGTTGCCGAGTGGGTAGAATTAGAAAAGGAAGAGAGCGCGGATCGCTTTATAGAAGATGCAAATCAAACTTCAGTGGTATCGATAACTTAATAATAGCCACTTAACTTACACAAATAATTTAGTCTTAAAAAGCCGATAAAACACGGTAATATATATCAGAATTTAGCATATAACTTAATATAAAGGCACTTAACTTCGGTTAGGTGCTTTTTTATTTGCAAGGTGGTGATGGAATGAAGATGAACCTAACTAGCAAGATCAGGAAGATAATAAAAGCTTTAGAAATGAAAGGCTTTATATACCTCTATTCAAGGGAGCAAGTATATAGCCAGAAGCTATCTAAGGTATGTACTATGTACAGAATAGATTACCTCATGCCATGGGGAGAATACAAAAAGAAATTCCCAGACAAGGCAGAGCGAAAAAAGAATAAGGGTGTAAGCGTTAGGGTAGAAATGGCTCGGTCATTTAGAGAAATAGCTATTCTGTATTATTTGGTGAATGTATTAAAGGCAGGTGATAGTAGTGGATGAGATCAGCCAAGCACAGAAGAATTTTGTTGATTACTTTATAGAGAGTGGGAATCAAACAGAAGCCTATAAAAAGGCTTATCCAAAGTGTAAGAATGATAATTCAGCGGCAGCTAGTGCTAGTAAATTGCTAAGAAATAACAAGGTAAAGCAATATTTAGATGCACGAATGGCAGCAGTTGATAGTGATAAGATTGCTACAGCTGAAGATGTTCTTGAATATTTAACAAGAGTAATGCGTGGAGAAGAAAATGACCAGTTTGGATTAGATGCTAGCTTGAGTGACAGGACTAAGGCAGCAGAATTATTGGGTAAGCGATATATGCTGTTTAAAGAACAACTAGATGTAAATCTTGAAGGCGATATTGCTGGTTTAATTGCTAGCCGTCGCAAGAAGGGGGATAGCGATGTCTAGAGTTGCTTTATCAGAAAAGGATATAAAGGCATTAACAGACTTTCTTGGAAGTGTCAGTAAAGATCCTTTGGAATTCGTACGGCTTGCATTTCCATGGGGAGAACCAAATACTCAACTTGAAGATAAAGAAGGACCAGATATATGGCAGATAGAACTGCTGAACGATATCAAAGAAGGATTAAAAACGCCAGATCAGGTTATCCGTGAAGCCGTTGCATCTGGGCATGGTATTGGAAAGTCTGCTATGGTGGCATGGATTATTCTGTGGGCTATATCGACACATGAAGATACAAAGGGTGTTGTTACAGCTAATACAGATACACAACTCAAAACAAAAACTTGGGCAGAGTTAGCTAAATGGTATTACTTGTTTATAGCAAAAGATTTGTTCACTTATTCTGCAACAAGCATTTATTCTAACCAAGAAGGTCATGAGAAGACATGGCGTATAGATGCAATACCATGGAATGATAGTAACCCTGCAGCGTTTGCGGGTTTACATAACCAAGGCAAGCGAACTCTGGTTATATTCGATGAAGCTTCTGAGATATCAGATATCATTTGGGAAGTAGCTGAAGGTGCAATGACAGATGCTGATACCGAAATCATTTGGTGTGTGTTCGGAAATCCTACTCAGAGTAGTGGCCGCTTTCATGCTTGCTTTCATAAAAATAGAAGTTTATGGAACCGCAAACAAATTGATAGCCGAACTGTTAAGATAAGTAACAAGGCTGAACTTGAGGGTTGGCGGGTGCAATATGGCGAGGATAGTGACTTCTTTAAAGTTCGCGTCAAGGGCGAATTTCCTTCGGCGAGTGAGAAGCAATTTATTAGTACCGCCTTAGTTGATGAAGCAAGACGTAGGACATTGCATGAAAAGCAATTTAGATTTGCTCCTGTGATTATAGCTTGTGATCCTGCATGGACAGGCGGAGACGAAACAGTTATTTATCTTAGACAAGGGCTATTCACAAAAAAGCTCTTTGCGACTACTAAGAACGATAACGACATTGAAATAGCAGGTATATTAGCTAGATTCGAGGACGAATACAAGGCGGATGCGGTGTTTATTGATTTAGGCTATGGTACAGGAATCAAGAGCGCTGGTGACGCATGGGGCAGATCGTGGACACTGATTGCTTTTGGTGGGAAGCCAAATAGGCAAGATTGCAAAAATAAACGTGCTGAGATGTGGGCTAATATGAAAGATTGGCTGAAAGAAGGCGGGGTTATACCAGAGGATGACCAGACTTTAGCGGATGATTTAACGGGTCCTGAAACAGTACCTAATATTAGCGGGTTAATACAACTTGAAAGTAAAGAAGCTATGAAAAAGCGAGGTGTTCCCTCTCCTAATAGAGCGGATGCACTCGCTTTAACTTTTGCGCAATCTGTTGTAAGCAGAGAACAGGCGATAATAGAAGCACAATTTGATAATAGCCAAATGGTTTATGATCCGTTTGCCGGTATGTGAAGGGAGGTGAGACTATGCATAAGATTATAATGCAGTTACATGGTGGCGGCGGAGGTGGCGGCAGTGTTGACCCGATCAAACAAAGCGCACCTGGAAGCACGGCTGCTGCCACGATTGATAACGCTACAGAGGGAGAGCGACAAAGCCTGTTTGAAAAACTCTCTAAAGCCCGTGGTAGGAATTATACAAACAAAACTGGTGGTCAGATTACTTCGGATAGTGTTAAGAAAATGTTGTTGGGAGAATGATTATGAATATCAAAGATATGCTGCTAGACAGCGATAGATTAAAGCGAAAACAACATACCATTTCCCAGCTATACACGTTACGCAGTCAATATGAGCCAACATGGAAAATGCTTAGCCGGTATATCAATCCAACACGAGGGCGATTTGAGGTGGATATTCAAAGTACAGAAGGTCATCGACGTGACGAGTATCTTATAGACCCTCACCCTCAAAAAGCTGTTGGTAAATGTGCAGCAGGCATTCACAGTGGGTTAACATCGCCGTCAAGACCGTGGTTTGAGCTTGGTCTGCAAGACGAAGAAAAAGCTAATTATCATACAGTCAGAATGTGGCTCGATGACTGCCAGGAGATTATGAGCAGCATTTATTCTAAGAGCAATGCTTATAATATGCTGCAGCAGATTGAGGCAGAGATGGCCCAGTTTGGTACAGGCGCCTCTTTGATGCTGGAAGATTATAACTACGGCATATGGATGCGGCCTTATACCTGCGGGGAATATGCAGGCGGTGTAGATGCAAGAGGCAGGGTTTATGTATTTGCAAGGCGTTTTAGATTGAGTGCTGAGCAAATCGTAAAAGAATATGGGATAGATAATGTATCGGAAAGCGTGAAGTCGGCCTATAAAGAAGGAAATATAACGACATACTTTGACGTTGAAATGCTGATAGAGCGCAATGATGATTATGATCCTAATAAATTGGCTTTAGGTAATTTCCCGTGGCGCTCATATCACTATGAAAAAGGTGCAAACGATAAGTTTTTAAAGATATCCGGTTTTAGAGAATGCCCATTCCTTATGCCGCGCTGGACTTTGATTGCCAATAGTGTATATGGAGCAGGTCCAGGACATAATGCTTTAGGTGACTGTATGCAGTTACAGAAGATTGAAAAGAACAAACTTAGAGCTATCGATAATGCAGCAGACCCTGCAATGGCGTTTCCTGCCTCAATGAAAAAGCTTAATAGAAGGCCAGGAGGACTAAATTATTATCCTGATGGACTGGCGCAGCAGGCATATCCTCTCGTAGACCCAAGGGCAAAAGCGTATGAAGGGATTGGGGCTTTGTCCCAGGAAAAAAGGCAGTCAATATCTGAAACATTTTATAATGATTTGTTTATGATGATTGCATCTCAGGACGGACCTCAAATGACTGCGCGAGAAATTGCAGAGCGACATGAAGAAAAGCTTTTGATGCTGTCGCCGGTACTTGAGCAAATGCATAATGAAGTCCTGGAACCGATGACACTTCGCACTTTTGATATTTGTTTGAGGCATGGGTTGTTTCCGCCTATGCCGGAGGAAATTGACAAAAGCGAATTAAAAGTATCCTTCATTTCTATCTTGGCCCAGGCTCAGAAAATGGTTGAAATACCTGCTATTGAGCGTACAGTTGGATTTGTTGGTAATCTTGCTGCTGCTCAGCCTGAAGTGCTTGATATCATCAATCTTGATGAAGCTGTACGAGGTTTCGCAGAATCTACTGGCGTCAAAGAAAAGATAGTGCGTGATGAAAACGAAGTAGCTGAACTTCGCAAACAACGTGCTCAGGCACAGCAGGAACAAATGCAAGCTGAACAGATGGCTGCTGCTGCGCCTGCTGTTAGGGATTATGCTGATGCGGCTAGGTTGATGAGTGAAACCCCTGCTAATGGTGGCAATGCATTAGATCAACTTCTGGGAGGCGGGATTTAATGAAAAACAAAAAAATGAATATGCTTGCACAACAAGCGCTGGACGACTTGGACGTTATTATGCGGACCGAGAACGGACGGCGTTTTATTTATGCCATTTTGGAAAGCACAGAGGTCGAAACAGCGGTTTTTTCATCTGAGCCATACTTCAATGCCTTCTTATCAGGTAAACGTGCTGTAGGCGTTGATTTGTTAAAGAATATCCGGATGCTGAACGATGGACATTCTTTGGAAATGCTGATGCGTAATGAAGCAGAGAGCGCTAGACACCCTCCTGATTTAGAAGATGATGACCTTTTTAAAGTAGATAACGACATAGCGGAGGTAAAACATGAATAAGTTTACACAAATGTTTTTTGAAGCAGATGGTGCTGGTGGAGGCGGTGAACCTGCTCCCTCTGGTGACCCGTTTGTAACAGAACCTGCTCCGGCAGTTGAGCCGAGTGGAGAGCCAACGCCTGCAGGTGACGGTGATCCTGTAACTACACCTAAAAATGTATTTGATGATCCTGTGCAAGAGCCTGTTGTTCCTGATAAATATGAGTTCAACCTACAGGAAGGGCTGGAACTTTCGCCTGAACTGGAAGCTGATTTTACAGCGATTGCTAAAGACGCAAAGCTTACTCAGGAGCAGGCTACTAAGCTGATTGATTTGCATAGCAAAGTAGTTTTAGACGTTATGCATAAGCAGGAGGAAATTGTAGACGGTTGGACTGCTGAATGCCAAAAGCAGGGGCTTATTTCTCGTGAGAACATTGCTGCTGCTAAATTAGCTGTTAATACTTTTGGCGGTGGTGAGGCTATGCAGGTACTTGTAAATACAGGTGTAGCCAATCATCCGGCAATACAAAAAATGCTGCAAAACATTGGAGGCTTGCTTATGGAAGACCAACCGCCTGATGGGCAAGCACCTAAATCTAAGGAACTGGGCGACGCCGAGATGTTTTTCCCCGGCGGCGGGTTCAAATAAAAATATTAAGGAGTGGTAAATAATGCCAGATTTGACAGGTTTCGCAACCCTTCAAGACTTTGCGTCTCGTCAAGGGTTCGACAAAAAGTATCAAAGAATTATTGAACTGCAAAGCAAAACAAATAAGATTTTAAAAATTATGCCGTTCAAAATGTGTAACTCTAAGGACTATGAGGAAGCTACATTGCGTTATTCTCTGCCGGAAGTAGCGTGGAGAATGATTAACCGCGGGACTAAGCCGAGCAAGTCTAAAACTAAGCAAGTATCTTTTACTTGCGGCGAGATGGAAGCGCTGGCTGAAATCGACGAAAAACTTGCACGAAAGAACAATATGCAGGCTTCTTGGATGATGAGCGAGAATGCTGCCTTTCTTGAAGCAATGAACCAAGAAATGGCGACTACGCTTTTCTATGGCGATGAGAAAATCAATCCTGCAGGATTCACTGGTTTAGGCGCTTATTTTTACAGTAAGACTAATCAGGAGGATATTTGGGCAGATCAAATCATTGATTGTGGTGGCAAGGGTGATAACCTGACTTCTGTATGGTTTGTAGGCTTTGGAGAGCAGCAGGTATACGGCTTGTTCCCAGAAGGCGACACCGCAGGCTTTACTCATGAATATTTGGGTAAACAAAAAGTAACAAATGATAGAGGTGAGGTATTCTTTGCTCATACCAATAAATATAATTGGTCCATGGGCCTTGCGGTTAAAGATCCTCGTTATGTTGTGCGTTTGGCCAATGTTGATTTAAAAGATCCTGCTACTACTACAATCTTCGACAAATTGATCGAGGGTTATTATCAGATTGAAAATCCTGATAATGTCAATTTGCAGATCTTCTGCAATAAGCAGTTTGAGGCTTTTATGGCTAAGGCTGCACGTAATGACAAAAATACTATGCTGTCTATTGATACAGTTGAAGGAAAACCTGTTGTTAATTTCTGGGGCGTTCCGTTCCAGCGTTGCGCAGCTATTCTGAATACTGAATCTCAGCTTGTTTAAAAAGGAGGAATATAAAATGGCACGTATTGATGCTCAATTATTGCTGTCTGAGAATCAGGCCGTTACCGGCACAAACGCAAACAGCAGTGTTATTGATTTAGGAAGTACAGGCGGGTTTATGCATCCGCTGTACTTTGACGTAAAACTGACCACACCAATGACTTCCGGCAAAATTACTAAAGTAAAAGTACAATCTGCTGCAACTGAGGGGTTTGATAGTCCTGCTGATGAGGTTGAGGTAAGTGTACCTGATTCTCTGATTCAAACAAGGGCTTGTACTGTGGCACAATTCTTTTCTCCAATCAAATATGGTAATCGTTATATTAGATTGGTTTACACAGCTAGTGAGGCTGTGGGCGGCAAGGTCTTTGCTTATATGACTGACGGCGTCCAGGTAACTTTATAATGGCTACTTATAAAGTAAAGCGTAATTGTTTTACTTTGGGTCGTATGTATAGGAGAGATGAAATTGTAACCCTTGCTGATAACATTAAAGTTCCGGAACACTTCGTGAAACTTAACGTGTCGGCTATAACAGCTCTCCATCATGATGAGCCGCGTTATCTGCAATATGAAGCAATGAACTTTAATGATTTAAAAGAATTGGCCAAAGAACAGGGAATCAAAACAAGTCAGAAATCCAGGGAAACTATTATTAGTGAATTAGTGGCACTGGCTCAAGAATAAGAATAGCCGGGGGCATATGCCTCCGGCTTTCTCTATAACAGGTGGTGAAAGTATGGATAAAGTTGAGATTTGTAATATTGCTCTTAATCATATAGGCGTAGCTACAATAGAGCGGCTTGACGAAGCAAGCGAACCAGCACGAGTGTGCCGGCGTTGCTATGATTATGTCAGGCAGGCGGTTTTGAGAAAATTCCCGTGGACATTTGCAACAAGAAGCGTGCAGCTTGCCGCGCTTGCCGATGTTCCTCCTAACTGGAAATATGCATATCGGTATCCTGCTGATGCAGTGTGCTTGAGAATGATGTACAATGAGCAGTTCTGCGGACTTCCTAGAGACAATCAGTACAAAATTGTTTCTGATAAGCAGGGGAAAACCATTTATACAAACGTTGGTAATGCATGGATTGAATATACAGTAGATGTTACTGATGCAGATTTATATGACGCTCAATTTGTAGAAGCGTTTAGTTGGAAATTAGCAGCAGAGATTGCTTATGCGCTGACAGGTAAATTAGATTTGGCTCAAATGTGCATTCAGGCATACAATGCATATTTTTCGGAAGCAAGCGCAGCAGATGCGGATGAAGAGAATTTGCTGGACCCGCATGTCGATAGATTAGCGGCGGCAAGATTTACGGGGGCATAATTATGGCACTCTATCAATTAAAGTCAAGTTTTGCCGGCGGTGAATTGTCACCGTCAATGTATGGACGTACAGACATTGCTAAGTATGATAGCGGAGCTGCTACGTTAAGAAATTTCTTAGTTCTACGCTATGGCGGTGCTGCTAATAGACCCGGGTTTAAATTTATAGCGCAGACTTATAATAATAAAAAGGCTGTGCTAATACCATTTATGTACAGCACAGATCAAAATTATATTGTTGAAATTACTGCTGGCAGATGCCAGTTTTATACAGATGGTGGTATTGTTGTTAAAGAAGATGGCACACCATATAGCATAGAAAACTTTTTTGCTGATAAAGATTTAGAAGATGCTGCAAAAATAAAATATACACAGAGTGCTGACGTGCTTTTCATTGTTCATCCTGCACATGCACCAATGACACTTACAAGATATGGAAGTTTAGATTGGCGCTTTGAGGCAATGGATATTACAGGTGGACCTTTTGATGCTTCTAATTTTAATAGTGCTTATATCGTTACAAAAACGCAGCAATGGACTACTCCGGGAACATACACTGTTCATATTCCAGCAGGAATAGATTCTATAGAATATAAAATTGCTGGTGCAGGCGGTGGCGGTGGCGGAGGAAATCATATGAGCCGTGGACCATATTTATATGGTGGTAATGGTGGTAGTGGCGAACTGCTCACAGGGAAAATGACTGTAACCAGCAATAGTGACTATCAAGTGATAGTTGGCGCCGGTGGTGCAGGCGGTGTTGGTGTAAAATATAGTGACAGTCAGACTAGCGGAAAATCAGGAGGCAATTCTTCATTTGGTAATATTTCTGCCAGAGGTGGAGGCGGCGGATACAGAGCTACTACACCATCTTACTCAAGTAGTGATGGAGAATGGCTTGGCGGCAGTGATGGTGCCAATGGTACTTCATATGGTGCAGGCGGTGCAGGTGGTAATGGTACTAGCTGGAGCGGAACAGCAGGCAGCGGTGGTAATGGTTGGGTAGAAATTTTATATAGTGCGTCTATTGGTGATAACACAACAGTAAAAGCATCTGATGTATATGGTGATATAACCTTGACGGCTTCTGATGATATTTTTGCTAAAAGTGATGAAGGAAGCCTTTTTGCTCTAACTCACTTTTTAGAAACAGATTATAAAAAAGGGACACCAAGCAGTACAGGCGGAAATCTGCAGGTTAGCGTATTACCGAAATCCAATGTCTATGTAGAAAGTTTTGGTTTTTGGGATGGTAATTTTAGTTTGGAAAAGTATGACCCTGTTTCTTTGCAATGGGTAAACGTAAGAACACAGAGCGGGAACAGAAGCCAGAATTATAGCTTGACTGAGGAGAACACTTCTGAAAGTATTGCCAGTTACAGAGTTACTTCTACTGAATTCAATACAGGCGTTTGGGATGGTGAAAATGAAAAGCAAAGAGGTTATATAACCATTCAAAGCATTGGCGGAGATTATACAGGTCATGTATTGATTACTGAATATGTCAACCCTAAAGTAGTAAAAGGGATAGTAAAAAAACAGTTGGGTTCTACAGACGAAACCCGTGATTTTGCTTTTGCTGCTTGGAACGGGGAAAGGGGATATCCATCTGCAACGGGTTTTTATGAAGACCGGTTAGTATTTGCGGGAAGCAAAGGATTTCCTCAGACATTCTGGACAAGTAAAACAGGAGATTATTATAACTTTGGAACAAGCATTCCATCTGTCGATGATGACGGAATTACGGCTACTTTAAACGGTGGACAAATGAATGGTATTAAGGCGATTATAGCTTTTGGTGAAATGCTGCTGTTAACAGCTGGCGGAGAATTTAAAGTAAGCGGCGGAGGCAAAGCTCTTTCTGGAAGCAATGTTTTAAGTCAGCCACAGGAATACAGAGGAGTGTCAGATGTTAACCCTGTTACTATCGGCAGCAGGATTATTTATGTGCAGCACCAGGGCAATATCATACGTGACCTTGCTTATAGCTATGATGTCGATAAATATACCGGTGATGATTTAAATTTATTGGCTTCGCACTTGTTTGAAGGGCATAAAATAATATCTATGACTTATCAGCAGATACCTAACAGTATTGTTTGGTGTGTACGTGATGATGGATTACTTTTAGGGCTTACGTACATTAAGGAACAGGATATCTACGCATGGCACCAACATACCACAGCAGGCGGGAAGTTTGTTAGTGTATGTAATATCGGAGGATCAACAGAAGATAAGTTATATGCAGTTATTGAACGTGGCGGTCAGTATTATGTGGAAATAATGGAAAGCCGTGATAAAAGCACTAATGTAGAGGATCAGTTCTTCGTCGATAGTGGAATAACTTATGAAGGAGAACCGACCGATGAAATATCTGGACTTGAGCATTTAGAAGGGTATACTGTGGCGATATTGGCTGATGGGAATGTGCTACCCCAACAAACAGTTGAAAATGGCAAGGTTGTTCTTGGTAACAAATACAAGAAAGTTCATGTAGGGCTGCCTATTGATGCAGAAATAAAAACTTTGCCTATAGATTTTACAGCGCAGGACGGTACATATCTAAGTCGTAAGAAGCGAATCGCTAGCTTTATCGCAATGCTTAAGGATAGCCGCGGCGGAGTATATGGAATGCGAGATGATGCTCTCGATGAGATTAAATGGAGAAGTAACGAAGCTTACGGGGAGCCAATAGCGTTAAAAACAGAAAAAGTTAAAATTGTCGTTAAATCAGCAAGCTGGTCAGAAACACAGCAGGTAATAATTAAACAACCTGATCCTCTGCCTATGACAGTCTTGTCGCTGATACCAGAAATAGAAGGGTAAGATGTATTATGACGAAATACGAATTTGCAATACCGACAAGAGCAGATGCAGTCTACATAGCAGCAAATTTAAAAGATAATAACCGTAAAGAACTGTTTTGTGCTATTGGTGATAATGCTTTAGATGATATATTGGGTGGGATAGAGCACAGCGTCGAGGTCGGATGCCTTAGAATCGATGGAGTACCGGCTGCAGTATACGGAGTTAGAAAACCGTCTATTATGAGCGACGATGTGCGCGTATGGCTGCTTATGACGCGAGAAATGGATAATCATAGGGTATTTGTCGGACGGTATACTAAAAAGGCTGTAAAAGGGCTTTTGGAAAGATATAGCAGGCTGTATAACTGGGTCAACGTTGGAAATGATGAGATCATCCGCTGGCTTAAATGGCTCGGTGCAAAAATACATGAACCGGAACCATATGGTATTTACGGTCTGCCGCACCATTTTTTTGAATTTAGAAAGGATGATGAATAATGGGCGTAGCAGCAACAATAGGTGCCACTCTATTAGGTGGCTTTATTACTGGTAGAGCACAGCAGCAGCAATATAACGCTGCTGCCCAGCAAGCTGAGGTAAATGCACAGATAGCTGATCAAAACGCAGATAAACTGCAGGCGCAGGCTGAAGAACAGTCTAAGTCAAATACTATCAACGAAGAAAACAAACGCCGGCGTATGAACGCTATGTTAAGCCAGCAGAGGGCTAATATAGGCGCTTCCGGTATAACAGCTTCAGGCAGTGCGGCAAACGCTTTAGCTGACAGTGTGTATAATATGGAAACAGAGCTTGCTATTGAACGCTATAATTCAAGGCAAGGCGTTGAGAATATTTTTCAGCAGTCTACTGACCTTGTTAATCAACGTGATATCTATAATCAAAATGCACGCAATTACCGTAAAGCCGGTAAGCGTGCACTTATGAATAATATGCTTATGAGTGGGTTATCTCTTGCAGGTAGTTTATACAGTCCTAAGAGCGCAGGAAAGCAAGGTGCTTCCTCCAGTTCTTCAACTCCTAGTGTAACAACAGGTGCTACATATCAATTCAACAGTAGTGGAACTGGCTATAGGCAAGGCAATTACAGTTATTTCCCGATGAAGCCGAAAACTTACTTCTAAAGTGAGTTGACAAAGAGAGCATAGTTAAGTAATACGGACTGTACTTGCATTAGTACGAAATGTATTATATAATAAACAAAAAGAGATAGTCAGTGGTCGCACGCTGGCTCTCCCTCATAATTGTAAAATGTGAAAAGAGATAGTTTAACGTGTGGTAGCGTTAGCTCATCTCGTAACAAGAATGTGATTGAAAACGAGCCCGCGACCTTACGTTGGGCTTATTTTCTTGCTATTTTACGGCAAGAATAATGGTAGCCACGAGAATACCAAACGCTATCATTAGGGATAATGCTTGATATATGCTCATAGGATCACCACCAATCAGTTACGGACTGATAAGCCAACATAGTTAAACTATCTCGGACAACATTATAACACACCTTTAAGCGCTTAACAATTTGTTAAAGCGCTTTTTCTATACCCAAAAGGAGGCTAGAATATGGCAATCGACATTTTTCAAGTAGGTGCGCAGTTAGGAGCGCCGGCAAGTAAAGTATCTAATGTCCGCTATGATAACAGCGGTCAGCAGGCTGTTGCAAGAGAATCATCCCAGACCGGTAGAATTATTCAGGCCGGTGTTGAACAGGTAAGAGAGCAGATCATAAGAACCGACGTTCTGCAGGCTAATAATGAGTATGTAAAACGTACTAACGATCTAAGAATGCAGTTGATGCAGAAAAAAGAAAAAGGCGCTCTTGACATTGTCGGTGAGTATGAAGCTGGCGAAAGAAAGATACGCAGCGAGCTTATGGCTCAAAGTCCTCAAAGCGTAAAGTACGGCAAAGGTGCTATGTTATTTGATTACAGCACCCAGCAAACTGATAATGCTAATCGCAGAGTTTTGGGGCAATACAGAGCGCAGCAGTTTGAAGCCTGGCAGAATACTACTTTTGCTAATTCTATAAATAGTTCTGTTCAAAAGGCTGTTTTATCTCCTAATGACCCTGCAGTTATAGCCGATGTACAAAAAGAAATTGATTACGCCATAAATTCCAGATATGGAACATATGGAAGAGAAAGGCTTGATTTAGAGTATAGAAAATGGACTGGAGTATTAGGTCAGGCATTGATAGACAGAAGTTATGCTAATGGCGATATAAATACTGCTGAAGCTTATGTTGAAAAATATGGCCCTTATATGGATCCGGGCGTAACGAGTGCCTATGCTAAAAATGTTTATGCTCGCAAACAAGAAGAACGGCTGTTTAACATGGGACAGAACCTTTATGCTACTTTTGGTGAGGATGAAGGCGCTGCACGTGATTATATCTTTGGCGATAATTTTAAAACAGAGGTTGATGGTAAGGCGATTGTAAAAGCAGCTAGTGCAGATATAGGTAATAATTATGGTGAGAATACTTGCACTATTAGTATCAATAGATGGTTGAGATCTGCTGGAGCTAAAGAAGGAAATACGTGGGCGCCAACCAATATGGAAGATGCAAAGGACAATGGAGTATTTTTTACCCAACGGAATCAGCTTCGAAATGGTGATATTGTTTATTGGGATTGGGAAGATAATGACGACAGCGATCATGTAGGGGTTTATGATGCTTCTACAGGAAAAGTAATTCAAAGCGGTACGCATGGAGTTGCTGCTTTGGATTTAGATCATTATAAAGTTTTAGGTTTTGCTCATCCGATAAGCGATGCGCCTACGTTAGAAGATAGGCAGAAGGCCTGGAACAATTATGTGCAACAGAAAAATATTAATGATGCTATTAAAGCTAATCAGCAAAATATGATCATAAAAAATATAGAACAAAGATTATGGGACAATTTTAAAACAGGTATTATTGATTCGCAGGATATGAGAAATATGGTTTTTAGTGCTTCTGGTGGAGATGCAGATGTAGAACGGACGCTATTAAAATTCGGTGATGATTTAATAGGCATTCAGACAAAAGCTGCCGCTGCGGTATCTAATAGTGGCATTTATAAATCAATCAAGGATGCAATTACGAATAGCACTGTAACACCAGCCGAAGCAGTATCATTAATCAACCAAAACGCAACAGTCTTGGGTGAAGCAGATAGAAGCAGGTTATTGGCTTTTGCTAGAAATCAAGATCCAAGAAATAAGGATGTTGATAAACGTTTAGCTATTATAATTGATGAAACTATTGATGATAAAGTGGAACGCGGAGATTTGCAGGCTTTTCTGGATAATGCATTGCAAGATATTACTGACCCTGATGCAAGATTTGCGACAGGGAACGAAGTTCTAAAAGAGGCGTTTAAAAATCGTGCTATTTATAAAAGTTTTAACAGTAAGCAACTTGAATGGGGCTCTTTAAAGAGTAGCCTTTCACCTAATCTTTCCCCTTATATAGATATTTATCAAAAACGTAACGGCAATAATATTGATTTGGGAAGTGCAAAAACATTTTTTGGAGCTATAAACCCTAATGATTTATATCAAGTATCGGCATTGAAAAAAGTTACAGAAGAAAATAGGCCTATGGATATCCAGGAGCTCAATAAGCAGATTGCTGCTATAGCTTTGAGCAATGGTGTAGATGCAGCTCCGCATTTACTGGAGATGCCACAGCAGAATGAAACCGCAGTACAGCAAAATGAAAGTGCTCCCTGGTTCAGTGATTGGGGAGCCAGTGAGCGTACTGGTTTAGCGGCAATGAATTTCAGTGATGCTATTGAATCTATCAAACAACGTCACTTAGCGGCATTAAGAGGAGAAATTAACGAGGAGTGGTAATATGGCAAGGTCTGTATTGTACGATGTAGCAGCGGCAGGAAAGTTTATACCAGACGATTTAAAGACTAAAGCATTACAAGGAGCTAATGCAAATAATATATCGCTTCAAATGGCAGCTCGTAATCCTGATTATTATTTACCTAAAAACTTTGATTATGACTGGAATAAATATGAGAAGATCGCACCAAGAACAGCAGAGGCGTTAAAAGACCCTGTGCTTATGAGCGTTGCCGGTACTAAAGCTGCAGAATTTTGGGGCGAGCAAGAAAATAACTGGAAAAGTATTACAGCGCTGAAAAATGGTTTTAAGAATGTTGCTCGCAGCGGTTATGGTGCAGTTGCACTGCTTGCTGATTTGGGTGCAGATAAAAAAGATGTTGACTTGACAACGGAATCCAAGGTTTTTAGCGCAGATACAATAGGACGGCTTTTGTATGCTGTCGGTGGAGATAAGCTAAAAACTATTGGTACTGAAGCTAAACGCATTGGTGGCAGTGAAATATTTAAGCCGGAAGAAGTAAAGGCTGAAACTGCGGCAGGCCAGTTTTATTATGACTTACTGCAGAATGCACCACAATTAGCGGCACAGGTCGGCGTTGCAATCAGTACAGGCGGCTGGAGTGCTGCTGCTTTTATGGGCAGTCAGATTGCAGGCGGCCAATATTTAGATCTTACTGAAGCTGGGGTATCTAATGACAGAGCCAGAGCTGCGGCGTCTTTAAACGCTGTTGCACAGTCTGCTCTTGAAAAAGTGGGCTTGGGCAAAGTCATGGGAGCAGGAGCAAGAGCCGCTAAAATCGCAACTATGGGCGGTAAGGCCAAAGAAGTTTTTAAAACTGCATTGACAGAAGGCATTACTGAATGGATTCAGGAATACCCGGATGCTGCTGCTGAAATATGGGCTAAAAATGCGAATCTTTCCACTCAAGAGCAAATACTTAAATTTTATCAGGAATTTGGAGAAATCACTAAAAGAGGCGCTTATTCCGGTGCTATTGGTGCGGTGTTTGGTGGTCTTGGAGGTTCGGTAAGCATTGCCGTAGACCGTAATGCAAATAGAGTTATGCAGGAGCAGGCTGTACGTACTGCGGAAACGATGAAAAACAGTAAGGACGTAGATATTACCGCCAGCAAACTAGTACTGAACCAAACGACAGAAGAAAAGGCTTATGTAGATGCTGAAACCCTTTTTACATATGCGCAGGCAAATCCTAATCTGGATGTAAAAGATACCTTTGGTATAGAGGTTTCTGAACTGCAGGCTGCTGCTGTTCGTGGTGAGGATATTGAAATGCCAATGGGTACGTATTGTGCGGCAGAGGCTCAAAATCCTGGCTTTTTCCAGGCTGTAAGCAATAACGTAGCTTTTGAACAGGGCGGTTATACAGAAGAACGCGCCAGAAATAAAAAAGCTCTCCAAAGCGCTTATAAAAAAGCGTTGGAGAACGACGAGGAATTTAGAACTGCAGTTGATACTTTTAGAAATGAATTGACCGAAGCGGGACTAAATCAAAAGGAAACAGGTGACGTCCTGGCTATTTTAACCAGCCGTGCTATGATTGCTAATCCTGATGACCCTATGCAGTATTTCAGAGATAACCCTTTAAGCTTCAAACGAGTTGTCAGCACTCCTAATGGGCGATATATGCAAACTAAAAGCGCTAACGAAAAATTGCTTGAGGATGAAAATAACTTTTCTGGTATCGTAGATGAATATAAAGCCGGTACGTTGAACGAAACGAAACCATATAAGGTAATAACTACGCCGCTTGCGATAAACCTTGCAGGCGGTAAAATTTTGCCTGTAACTATTGACGGTGGCAGGATCAACCATATTTTTGAAAAACACTTTGATGGTATGACACCGGACCTTTTGAAACAATTACCAAGGGCATTTGCTGATCCTATAATGGTATTAGATTCTTATTCAGGGCGGAAGGTGGTAGTGCTGGATTTGAAAGATGCGCAAGGCTCTACTATCATTGTTCCACTTGATCTTGATGTAAGCCGTGACCGTTATAAAGTAAATGCCATTAACAGCGCTTATGGTAAAGGCGGTGCTAATGGCACAAATTATAATTGGTTTATTGAGCATAATATCAAAAAAGGCAGAGTTGCATATGTAAATAAAGAAAAAACCGCCAAGTGGTTACAGTCTGATAGCAGCGATTCCGCTATCAAAGGCACCGACCTTGACGGTTTTCTTAATAATAGTATACCAGATGAAAATGCACTCCGCAAGAGACGAGAAGAAATGCAGGGATACTACCAGACAGCTTTTCACGGAAGCCCACATAAATTTAATAAGTTTAATTTAGAAAATATCGGAACAGGTGAAGGTGCTCAGTCTCACGGCTGGGGACTGTATTTTGCTAAAGATCGTAGTGTAGCAGGGAATAGATATAGATTTATAGGAAAAGCAGCTGATAATTCTGTAACTTTTGGTGACAGGCCGATTATGGAATTATATGATTCCTTAGAACGTCAGGCCGGTACTATTTCAGATAATGCTGAAGCCCAGAAATATTATGATAAGATGGCACTGATTGAAGATATAGAATATAAGGGATCGACTGTTGATATTAACGAAGAAAATTTTTCTCCTGCAGCGGTAAAATGGTTTAAGAGAGAAATTAAACCACGGTTAAGAATAAAAGGATCGCTTATCGAAGTAGACATCCCAGAGAATAATGTTTTGCTGGATGAACAAAAAACACTTGCCAAACAGGATGAGAATGTAAAAAATCTGCTTAAAAATTTTTATAAATCATTAAGAAGCGAACAAAGAAGTGCAGTAAAAGAACAATTAAAACAGTCAGTGCGAAAAAATGAAACCAGCGAGGAATATTCAGAAAAAATTAATAAAACGAGAAAGATAGATTCAACTTTATCAAGATTAAATAAAATTCTTAAGCCGTTGCCAGATACAGCACCAAAATTTATACAAAGAGCAAAAGAGTTGTCAATGTCGGAATTAAAAGGAGAAGGATATGATATTGGACGACTGAAAACAGATCAACAATATTATGATAGTATCGTAAATTCTCTCCAAGCAGAACAAAAAGAATTACAAGCGGCTATTGCGGCAGAAGAACAGACTATTCAAGAGGCCTATAATAAAGAGTTAGAAACTATAGAGAAATCTAGAGGAGCAGGTCTTTTTAACAGTAATGCTATTACAGGAGATAATTTTTATGCAGCATTATCAGAAGTTTTGGGTGGAGCGAAAGAAGCATCGATTGCTTTAAATAAGGCAGGAATTAAAGGCATTACTTATTACGGTGATCTTGATGGGCGTGCTTTTGTAGTATTTGATGATAAATCCATAAAGATTCTTAACAAGTATAATCAAAAAGTTAATAACGATAAGAAAGGTTCTATCACCTGGGACGAAGAAGGTAAAGCAATTATCAGCCTGTTTGAAGGTGCTGATATGAGCACTGTTATTCATGAAGCTGTCGGACATTACTTTATTGAGAATCTCATACGTGAAGGGGCACTCCCTAATGCTACAGAGCAGATGAAAAAAGACCGTCAGACTATGCTTGATTATGCAGGTGTAACTAAAGACTGGGATAGCTTGTCGCAGGAAGAAAAAACAGCAGCACATGAACGCTGGGCAGAGGCCGCAGAAACTTATATGCTTGAAGGCAAGGCGCCCTCAAAAGAGCTGCAGCCGGTATTTAACAGGTTCAAAAAATGGCTGCTTGCTGTTTATAACGCCGTTTTTTCGGATAAGCGCAGTAAAAATGCTGTTCCAATCAACGATGAAGTAAGGCAGGTTTTTGACAGGATGCTGGCAAGTGAAGAGCAAATATCAGAAATGGAGCGTATCGACGGTTATTTTTCTGCTTTGCCAGATGTTGTATTAGATGCACTTTCAGAACCACGTAAGCAAATGCTGCGTAATTTTGCTGCTAAAGCTCACGATAAGGCAGTACAGTTATTAACAAAAGAAAGCCTTGTTAATTTCAATCAGGAGCGTAAAGACCGAATTCAAAAATATCGTGAAGATGTAGAGCCGCAGGTTAAAGAAGCGATTGCAAAACAGCCGTTATATATGGCTTCGGAGCAGATACTTGATATTGCATCTGATTTAAAAACGGCTAAGGGCATAGCTAACAGATATTTAGAAGGTAATTTTGATGAAAGTAAAATGGCAACTTTTGATATGATAGCTGAAGCTAATGGTTTTACTTCCGGTGACGAGCTGGCTAAAACGATTATGTCAGAACCATCTTTTAATGGTGCGGTTAACAGACATATTGATGAAATGGTGCAAGACGCCTTCCCTGATATTTACAAAGAGAGAGGGCTTGCTGAAGAAGCTGCACGTGATGCTATGTATAATGACGAGAGCGGTCTTTTGATAAATACAGAAGCACAGCTTATTGAGGATAAAGCACAAGGTTTGTTGAAGGGTCAGCGTGATGCTGAAACTCTTAGAAAACTTGCTGTTGCACGCAAGCAAACAGCTAAAATCCAGGCACAGATGGACCTGCAGAATAGAGTAAAATTAAAGGAGGCGTTGAATACCCAAAAGTATATTACTGCAGAAAGAAACGCTGCGGCTAAAGCTGCTGTGGCATTGGAAAATGATGATTATTCTGCTGCGGTCCGATATAAAAACGTCCAGGCGTTTAATCATGCTTGTGTAGTTGAAAGCGTAAGACTGCGTAATCAGTATGCTAAGTGGCAGAATTATTTCAGGAAGCAGGCTAAAGCTAAAAGGGAAACGTGGGGTAATGAAAGAAACTTTATTCAAGCAGCAGCAATTATGGAAAGGTTCGGTTATAAGCGTAAAGATTATTCTGATTTTGAAAAGACAGAAACTTTATCAGACTATCTGAATGATATGGATGATCTTTATGACAATGTTGCAGTTGCTGATTGGATAATGGATGAGAATGTTAGCATTACAAATCCTCGTGAACGTATGACGGCAAGCCAGCTTGAAGATATAGTAAATGCGCTTAAAAATATCAAAGCGATCGCTAAACAGGAAATGAGTATCAATGCTTTACAGAAAGGTGCTACCTATGCTGAATTTAAAGCTGAAGCACAGGAAACACTTAATAAGCTGAAAACTATCTGGAAACCGCAGGTTGGCGTTGCACAGCAGCCTACAGTAATGGAGAAGCTAAAAGCATCTTTACGCAGTACGGACAATCTTTTTGAAATGATGGATGACTGGCAGTATGGATTTTTCAGCAAACATTTTGGCGCAGCTATTCGAGAAGCGGCCGATAATGAAACAAGAAAAATTTTAGAATATGAGGAAAAAACAGCGCAGGCTTACAGGGAATGGCTGCCGGATAAAGCTGCAGAAAAGGCGGCCGATTATCAGGAAAAATATGACGAGCTAGGTACTTCTATAGATAAGCACGTTTTATTAAAAATGCTTATGAATTTAGGAAACGAGAGCAGTGCCAGAGTATTGTGCAGCACTAGACCGGTAGGTTTTGAAAATTCTGCTTTGTGGGTAGATGGCGATATCGTACAGACTAAAATCAATTTGCTTGACTTCTTAGGGCGTAATCTTACTGAAGCGGATATAAAATATGCACAGGCTAAGATAGATATTGCAGAGATGTACTGGTCTGAAATGGAAGCTCTTGAAACTCGTTGGACAGGTTTTAGTCCTAAGAAAGTAGAAGCGTCGCCTGTAGAGTTGACGTTATCGGATGGCAAGACTGTTGTTATGCGTGGCGGTTATTTCCCTCTGATGCGTGATGGTGATACTGGTTCTAAACACGCTGGGCAAGAAATTATTTCTGATACTGATCCCAGACAAGGCCGCAATATTAGAACAATGAGCACCAGACGAGGCCATTTAAAAGAACGTGTTAAGGCTAAATATCCTGTTAATCTAAAACGTGGAGCAGAGTTTAATGTTGCTATGGATGTGATACATGATCTGTGTTTCCGTGAGGTTATGGGCGATTTCCGCAAAATTATGAACGATCAGGAAATGTATACTCTGATTAAAGAAAAATTAGGCCTGGCCGATTTCTCCGCCTTTAAAGAATATCTTGAACGTGCGGCAAATCCTCAAGGTACTAACAGCGGCTCTGTTGGTGAAAGCTGGATGGGCAGTGTTGCTAACTGGCTTAGGGCTCGTACTGTAAATGCTGCCATTATGCTTAACCTTAAAACTGCCGTTCAGAACTTGGGTAATCCCTTGCTTTATGGTAATGTTGTAGATGGTTTTGGATATAGTGATGTCGTTGCCGCTGTGAGCAATTACAGTATGAATATGCAACTTGCAGAGGGCTATAAATCGGCTAAGGAATTTGTTTACAGTAAATCCCCTTGGATGAAAGAAAGGTCTGTGCTTCCTGATATTTCCCTGCGGGATATGAAAGAAATGGAAAGCCTGAATCCTATAGAAAAGAAAGCTGTTGAATTTGGCACAAGATTGCTGGTCGCTACTGATAATCTTTCTGCTATTCCGGTATGGATGCAGGCGTATGGCAAAAAAATAAGAGCTGGTGCAGGCGAAGCAGAAGCTGTGGACTTTGCCAATACGGTTATTAGACGTACACTTGGCAGCAGCAGAGTTACGGAGGTTGCACCGCTTTTGCGTGGCGGACCTATGCTTAAACTGTTTACTACCTTCCAAGGCTTCTTCAATACACAATATAATCAGTGGGCCAGAGAGTATAATATCTTCTTAAAAGAAAAAGACATAATGCGTCTTACTTCGTTTGTGGGAGCTAAGTTTGTAATGTTTGCTTTTATAAACTTGATGTTGTCGGCCGAAGATCCATTTGAAGAAGATAAGGATGAATATCAAAAGATATCAAAAGAACTGCTTACTTACCCTATGAGTTTAGCCGGACCGGTTGGGCAGGTTGGTAATGCTATCTGGAGCAGGGCTTTAGGCATGCAGACTTACGGATATAGAATGACTGCAGTACAAGGCACGATAGAGCAAATGGAACGTGCTGCCGGTAAGGTGCAAAAGGTTTACCAGGACAAAGCAGATTATGACGAATTGGTTGAGCCCACTGCTACATTTGTTGGAACAGCATTGGGCGTGCCTGCACAGTTAAACAAATTATTCTTTAACGGATATGATATCTTGTTCAATGGTATGGAGCCGGAAGTTGGCGACATCTTTAGACGTCGACCGAAAAAAGAACGGTAAAATAAAAATACCCCCTCAAATTTGAGGGGGTTATATTTATTGGAAGTTATGTTCGTTTTTATATTTTTTTAGTACAACTGTTTGATAAAATTCGTGAGTTAGTTTATAAGCTTTCGGCATATGTTGAGCGTTAAAGATCGAAATGTATGCTCTTAAATGCAATTCAAAATTTTTATCATTAACATTTAAATATAAATTCATTATATCGGATGTTAATTTATTTGCGAATAAAGATTCTAATTCTTCTATTGTTACTAAATCAGAATCACAGTTATTATTTAGCACATCAGAATATTCTCTGTACTTTGCATCTAAATATTCTTCTACTGCTTTTTTGTCAGAACCAGTTGCATTACAGTAATCGTTTAAAAATTCTTTGCTAGATACGGTTAACATGGTATGTTCAAGTTTCATAAAATTATGAATAAATCCATATGCATACATCAAAGAATGATAATATGGTAATACATATAAAAAAAGCATATCATTTTCCATTGCTTCTTTGTAACGAATATTAACTGAATTGGAAAAAGTGGTTTCATATGGAGTGTGTGCAAAACCTAAAAGTGCTTGTACATAAAATGAATAATATCCATCTAATATATTTAAATTTTCAAAGGCAAGTTTTAATCTAGCCGTAATATAATCTCGTACGGGGGTGTGTCTAGCATATAGATAAGAAAACACTTTATTATCTTTTGGGGAATTTCCTTTATTAGATATTTTCCATAGTAAGAAGGCAATAATTATTAAAAGTATTATAATCATTTTAGGCAACTCCTTTTTCACAATTATATCACATTTATAAAATATTGAAAATAACACTTGACTTTATGCAAGGCATAAAATATAATAAATGCAAGGCATAAAGTGAGGTGAAGATAGTGAGCCCTAGAACGGGAAGACCAAGACTAAATGATCCAAATTCCAAAAATCTTACAGTTAGAATTAGCAATGAATTAAGTGAGAAATTAGATAAGTATTGTAGAAAAAATAAGGTTACTAAAGGTGAGACGGTAAGGAAAGGAATTGAAAAAGTCTTGGCGGAAAAAGAAAAATAGATAGATGCCGCCGTGGAAAGCATAGCATCTACCTATTTTGCACCAACCACAAGAGTTGATAAATTTATTATATCATACTCCTGTGGCAATGAATAGGAGCAATGATATATGAATAACATTAAAAGTTTAAGTTTAGACAGCCGTGAAGTAGCAGTAATGCTTAACAAAAGACATGACCATTTATTGAGAGATATTGATACTTATATTAGCTATTTAGGTCAAAACCCAAAATTGGGTTCTGATGATTTTTTCAAAGAAACATCTTATAAAGCTGGTACTGGCAGACGTTATAAAATCTATCAAATAACCAAGAAAGGCTGTGAGTTTTTAGCTCATAAGCAAACCGGTCGCAAAGGATCGTCGTTTACCGCATCTTATATCAACCGTTTTCACGAAATGGAAGCACAGCTAAGCAAAAAGCCTTTGCAGCAAACACTTATTGAGGAAGCTTATAAGCCTACGGTAAAATATTGGAAAGGCGTACCGGTGTTAACTAAGTTAGACGTAGCTATGATTTTAAAGGTTGATGCGTCGGCGATTCAAAATTATATTCGTAGACCGTGGTTTATGACAGAGAATGTAGATTTTTACTTCTTGCGTGGACATGACTTATTCGAGTACCGCAGAGAGAATAAAATCAAGTCTACAATCGCTGCCTTAATAGTACTTACCGAAAGTGGAGTTAGAAAGATATACGAAGCTAGAAATCGAAAATTTACACCTGCTGAATTGTTCCCAGTAAAATCGTCGTGTGAGCCACAAAGACCTATGCTTGTTAATGCGCCTATGAATATAGAGCTGCAGAAAAAGATAAAGGATTTAGAAGGCAAGTTGATTGCTTTGCATGAAGTATTAAAACTTTATAACTACTGCAATACGCCTGAAAAATCGCAATGCTTCGCCACAACAATAAAAGACATAGGTATAAAAATATCGTGTGATGCACTTGATGTAATCAATACAAAGCTTAGTTTAATTCCTGCCGAGGGTGTCGGTTAAAGCTACTCCCTTTCTGTTGGGTATTTAAATTTTTAAAAAGTTTCCGACAAAATGCCCTTTAACAAGAGTTAAAATAGTAATGTAAGGTTATTGGATATGAGAGCAGAGGCGATGTAAAAAAATAAAAAATGTATCCGACAAAACCACTATAAAAATGAGTTAAAATAGTATCATAAAGTTAGTTAGAACTTAATAGAAAGCGCTTACTTCGGTAGGCGCTTTTTTATTTGGAAGGAGAGGCTTATGGAAAATTTAGTGCAAATCATTGACAGGCAGGTAGTTGTTTCCAGTAGGCAGGTAGCGGAGAAGTTCGGCAAACTTCATAAAGATGTTTTGGAAGGGATCCGCAATATTTTAGCGGCGGAAAATTCCGCCACTAAATTTTATCAGGAAAGTACCCACGAATACCGCGGGCAAAGATTTCCTGAATATCTTATGAATCGCGATGGATTTACTCTTTTAGCTATGAGCTTTACAGGAAAAGAAGCATTACAATGGAAGTTAAAATATATTGCTGCTTTCAATAAAATGGAAGAATTGTTAAAAGAGCAGGAAGTAATTCCAAAAGATTTGCCGGCAGCTCTTAGAATGGCCGCTGAAATAGCAGAAAAAGCTCAGGCTCTACAAATTGAAAATACTCAGCAAAAGCAGATCATAAATGAAATGCAGCCTAAAGCAAGCTATTATGATTTGATTCTGCAAAACAACACTCTGATGTCGGTAACGCAGATTGCAAAAGACTATGGTATGAGCGCAAAGAAAATGAATAGCCTGCTTCATGAATTAGGTGTTCAGTATAAACAAGGCGGTATATGGTTTCTGTATGAAAAATATCAGTGTGACGGATATACCCAAAGTAAGACTTTTCCTACTGCTGATGGTGAAAATAGATTTCATACTTATTGGACGCAGAAAGGACGCTTATTTATTTATCACTTATTGAAGAACAAAGGCGTACTTCCAGTTATAGAACAGGAGTGAAATTATGGATAAAGAGGCTATCATACAAGACCAAATAAATTTACTGTTGGAGGAGCAGAAGAAGGCTGCATCTTTGGACGAGAAGTTAAAGATAGCATCAACTATAGCCAGTATGTTAAATGCTACTGTAGTTAAAGATGCTCCGGCCGCAGTAAAGGTTTAAGGGTGGTGAGAATATGACGGTACAGAATACGACAGTTAAAGATATTTATGTTGGTAATGGAGCGACAACGAAATTCCCAATAACATTTCAGATGACGGATCATCCTGAATATATAAAAGTATATATTACAGGTGATGATAGCGTTGCCGTAGAAACGGAGAATTTTTCTGTTGATCTTGGAGCTAAAACAGTTACTTATCCAGCTAATGGAGATCCGCTGCCTGATGGTCACAAAATAACTATTTATCGTGAGCTGCCATTGTATCAGCTAATGAACCTGGTTAATCAAGGTCCGTTTTTTGCAGAGAATATTGAATTGTCTTTTGACGATCTAACTTTTATATGTCAGCAATTAAATGAAAAATTGAATAGGACATTATCTGCTGGTATTGATGTAAGTAATTTTAATAATACTTTTCCAGTAAAGGCTGGAATGAGTTTTAGAATCAATGATGCTGGTGATGGGCTTGTGCTGACGGAGGACCCTGCGAGAGTGTTACCTTTAGCTAAAGATGTATTAGGGCAAACGAAACAGGTCAAAGAGAGCGCCGTTAACGAAACAACAAATATTAAAAATACTGCAATCGAAGAGCTGACCGCTATAAAAGATGCTGCAGTAAATGAGACTACGGAAATAAAGGACGAAGCTGTTGCTGCTAAAAATACCGCTGTTGAAGCTGCTACTACTGCGGCAGAAGATGCTGCGCAGAAAACAGTTGAGAATATTACTACTGAAATAGATAGTAAAGTCGCTGCTGCCGAGGATTCTAAAAAGGCTGCGGCTCAATCTGCTTCAAGTGCTGCGGATAGTATGAAAGCTGCGCAAACTTCAAAAGAAGCTGCAGAAGCAAGTGCTAATAGCGCTTCTAGCTCAGCAACTACAGCTACAGAGCAGGCAGACAGAGCGCAGGGTATTGCTGATAGCTTAGAAGGTTTAGCTGGTATTACTGGTATAGCGACAACAGAGGAAGCTATTGCTGGTGTAGTTGATAACAAAGCAATGACGCCTTTAAAGGTAAAATCAGCAATAGAAGCACAAGTTCCAATTCAAACAATAATTAATTTAATTTATCCTGTAGGCAGTATCTATTCGTCTACAAATTCGACATCACCTGCTGATCTTTTTGGCGGCACATGGGATGCAATGCCTGCTGGACGTGTATTACTCGCACAGGGAACATCAGAATGGGGCGGAGAATATAAAGCCGGCAGTACCGGTGGTACAGAAGCAGAAACACTAACGATTGAGCAAATACCGTCGCACAATCACGATGCCGCTACGAATTCAACTGGTGCACATACGCACAACATCACTGTTGGTTATGATGTATCAGACGGTACCGGTTGGGGAAAATATCTGCCTGGATCTAATAATAAGCTAACAACGAATTCAACTGGTACACATTCACATACAGTTAATATCAGTAATAGTGGCGGCGGGGAATCTCATAATAATATGCAGCCATATATAGCGGTCTATATATGGATGCGCACGGCATAAGGGGGATGAACAATGCAAGATTTAATTGTTTATGACGGAAGTCAAGTCATTGTGCAGGCTAACGGAAAAACATATCAAGAAACAAAAGAAAAGTTCTTTGCTGATTACGGTAAAGCAGTAAATTATCAAACTATTGATTATAATCGAGTAACGCAAGCCTGTTGGTTAAATGGAAAAGCATTTCAATCCTACCCGAACACAGTATGCGAGGATATTTTAAATAGCATTGATAAATTGCTGGAAAAGCAGGAGAAACGTGAATATACAGTATTTACACTTGAAGAAATGAAAATAGAAAAAATAGCAGAAGTAAATACTTGGACTGCTACTAAAATTACTGGTGGTTTTATTTCTCAATGTACTGGTAAGCCTGTGAGGTATGATAGCGACAGAGATACTCAACTTACGATGCAGGGAATTGCACTGAATGTCAGCACAGAACGTTTTGCAAACGAATATCCTTTGGGATGTCCAGTCCGGGGCTATAAAGAAGGGGAAACTGAAAAAACAATACAGTATCTTAACGCTGCTCAGGTATATTCCTGGTGTGCTGATTTATCGTCTCATATAGGTGCTTGCAAGCAGCAAGGATGGATTAAACAGGCACAAGTAGAGGCAGCGTTAAGCAAAGAGGATTTGGACGCTATTATATTAGATTAGGCGGTGCAAAGATGGTTGAGATGGCAATGGCTTCTATAACAATCTTTAGCTTTTTATTTGGCATAGTAGGTTTTGTATTTAAGATTTGGATAATAAATCCTTTGTCTACGGCGATAGAGAACCTGCAAAAGACTGTTGACGCTTTAGCTAAGACTATTAATAGGGAGCAAGAACGTACAACAGATTTAAAAATAAAATTTGCTGAGATTGATCAGAGGGCAAAATCTGCACATAACAGAATTGACGAAGTTGGTGAACGGTTATTGCTGGTAGAAAACAAATGTAATAACTGTTCATGTAAGGATAAGTGATATTTATGTTTGAGAAAATAAAAAACTTAATAGTGAGTGCCAGAAACAAAGTAGCCTCAATGTCGCCAAAAATAATGGCTGTCATTGTAGGCTATTTTATTGCAGTCGTTTTGCTGGTACTGACCTATTACGCTGCGTGGATGTATATGTGGTTGTGGTTGGATAAGATTGTTATGTCTGATCTTCTAGCACTGATAAGAGAGGTTATAGGACCGGCTATGGTTGCATTTGTCACTTTCATAGCTACGAGTTTAGTAGATAAAAACGGGGACGGTGTCCCTGATCCATTTGAAAAGGAGGCAGAGAATAATGGGGACAGTAACAAAAAGAATCACTTTAGATGAGCTACGGCAGTTAGCAGCAAGGGCTAGAGGTAATATTGATAAGATTTATCTACATTGGTCAGCTGGTTATTATCACCAGTTTTTTAGTGACTATCACCTAAACATTGACAGCGACGGCGCTGTTATGGCGACAACAGAAGATTTAACTGAATATAAGGCACATACATGGCGGCGCAATACAGGGGCTGTGGGTATCGCTTTAGCGTGCTGTGTAGATGCTGTAGCTTATGCTGATGGTCGTGTCGACTTCGGCAACGTGCCACCGACAGAGTTACAGATAGATAGTATGGCAAAAGTTGTAGCTGTACTGTGTGAGGAGCTTGGATTGGACATTAATGCCGATACCGTAATGACACATGCAGAAGCAGCAGACGTAGACGACTACGGCCCGGCAACTACTTTTGAACGCTGGGACTTGTGGAAATTGCCAGATGTGCCAGGCGACGGAGAACTGAAACCAGGCGGTGATGTTATTCGTGGTAAGGCTATCTGGTGGCATCATAATTGGTAAAGATTGTATAAGGAGGTGACTAATATGGAAAAACAGCGTATTTTGATTTGGGCTGGTATTGCTCTTGCGATTTTGGTAGGGTGCATTACTTATTACAATCTGTAAGATAAAAGCTAGCCACAGAATTAGCCTGTGCGTTGTTTTATCTCTAAAACACTAGGAAATCTAAGTGGGAGTATAGAAAACGGCGCACAGGTTGATTATATTGAAAATAGAACTATCTTAATGATAATGAAATAGAATTTAATTTGAAAGAAGGGCAGAAAGTGAATGAAGAAAAACAAATCAGGTATAGCAAGTATCTTATTATTAGTTTTGCCCTTATTGCTGTGCTTATCATTTTCTTTAAATTGTTTTGCGGAGGAACTTCCGGAAACAATAACAATGTCCAGGGAACAGTTCAACGAATTGCAGACGATAATAAACAGACAGGAAAATCTGTTGATAGGGCTATCGAACACGTTGGAACTGCAGCAGATGAACTCGAACGAGCTGAAGAAGCTAATCGAAGAGCAGCGTTTATCTTATCAGAAGATAAGGAGCGAGCTAATGCTTGCGCAGGAATCATTGTCGAACTCCAAAAAAACAATAGCAGAGCAAAACAAATCCTTGCAGACGTTGAGCTCTCAAATAAAACAAGAAAAGTCAAGAAGTGAATTAAAGCAGAGACAGAAGGCCTTTTGGGGATTTGCAGGAGGGGTATTAGTAGGAGCTATAGCAGCGAGCAGGTGATTATATGGATACTTGCCGTTTGCAGGCAAGAGATTGGCTTTCGCAGTCCACACGAAAGGAATTTGAAGCAATCATTTCAGAAGCCAAACTAACGCCGCGGCAAATAGAAATTATAGAACTCAAATTTATTCACGATCTTAAAAACTATCAAATAGCAATGAAAATAGATACGTCAGTGCAAACGGTCGAAAGAGATCTGCAGCAGGCGTATAATTCAGTTAAGAGAGCATTAAAGGCAGTCACATAATAGTTGTGGCTGCCTTATTTTTTATGCCTATATTAGGGAATTATGAGGGAATGTTGACGGATTATAAGAGCTGATTTAACGGATAATATAGTTAAGATAAATGAACGGAGGCAAGACTATGAGTGGCAATATGAATTTAGGAATTACAAGCAGTTCTGTACTTACTACATATCCACAAACGATGACTTGCATTGTAGATGGAACAAATATTATTCAGGTTGATTTTTATGGGAACAGGCAGAAGATTGGAGTTACTCAAAATGCGTATGATGAGTTAGAAAAAATCAGTAATGAATATTATAACAAGCTTGTTGAACTTAAAGTAATTACCCAACCTAAAACACCAGAACAGCAGATGCAGGAGCAAACGGAACTTATGGCAGATATGCTGAAAGAAATGCAGAATATGAAGCGTGAAATCGAGGTGCTTAAAAATGATCAATCCACAAGCTGTAGCACAAATGCTGAGACTAAACCAGCAGGACACGAACCGCCTTGCGGAAGCATGGGCGACGGCGATGAATGTAGCGAACAAGGTTAATAGTAAGGGTGATGCGCTAAACGCTTTGTCTAAGAATGGTGTTAGTTCAGACATTGTTACTAAGGTCAATGGATATTTAAATAATCCTATGGCTGGATTTATTGCTAAGGCTGCTGGTGTAGATCTTAACAAAGTAAAAAATATAGTCGGTGATTTACAGGGAACCGGCGGAACTGTTCAGCCTGATATTAATCAAGGGCAACAGCCAAATGATAATTTAGCAAGGTTACGTGCAGGGTTACAACAGCTTAAACGCTGATGTGATAAATAAAATATCAAGAAAGGAGTTGTTTGCAGATGGACGAAAAATATTATGGCGGTTTTAACACTTGGGGGATTGCTATCTTCTTGATTATCCTGTTTGCTGCTTTTTTAGGCAATCGTGGTGGTTGGAACAATAACGGTGCTGCTCCTGCATATGGTTGCAATGCTGTATCTAATTGCCAGGTAGAAAAACAGGGAATCATCGACAGCGCGCGTACTCAATATTTGATTGAGAATACTGCTCGTCAAACCCAAGAGCAAACTATGGCTGGCTTCTCTGCACTCGGTACGAAGATTGACTTTTATGAGTATCAAAACCTGCGTGATCAACTTGCTCAGGAACGTACGAAAAATGTCGTTCTGGAAAACCGCGTATACAGTGATGCTAAATTCAACGCTGTAGAAGCTCAACTGGCTTCTATCTCTTGCCGTATGCTTCCGAAACCTGAGGTTACTGGTATTGGCGCAGTTTGCCCGAATGCCGGCATTATCAATGGTTTGGGCATTAATAGCCTGAACGGCGGTTGCAACATGGTTTAAAGGGGTTTAAAAGTAAGGCTCCGTCGTAAGACGTGATACAGGGCGGAGAAATCCGCCCTATTTTTTTATAGGAGATGATAATATGTGTGGAAATAATGGATGTAAAGTATGTCCTAATTTAGTTGCCAGTACTGAGGTGGCAGTTGCTGCTAATGAATTGCAAATTACAATTCCAGCGATGACAATAAATAATAATGAAAAGATTTGTTTGTTAATTGCCCAGGCAATCCCTGCAGGTGCTGATACACTGCCGATAGTTATTTTAAATGGTACAGGCGGTACAGTAATTCAAATGATTAACCGTTGCGGTGACGGAGTAAGAGCAGATCAAATCCGCAGCAGAAAAATTTATAATTTGCGTGTGATGACAGAACCGCCCTTAGCAGTGGTTCGCAGTAATAATCTTTGCTGCACAGCTTTTGTATGGACACAAATTACACCGCCTACAGTTACTCCATCGTCTGTTACTTTAAAGAAATGAGGCGTTGGCAATGGGCAATTTATTGATTGGCTTTACAATAGCCTTTCTTTCAAGTAGAGAAGGTCAGGAAATAGCTAAAAAGGTTGCAAAGAAAGTGCTTGAAAATCTTTCGGAAAAACCTAAAAAGAAGGACGGTGAAGATAATGCATAAGTACGATCATTATGCAGAGCATATTGACGGTGACAAATTAAAAGAAGAACAGGTTGACGATATTGTTTGCTGTGCATTAGAAAAAATCAAAGTCATCGATGAGGAAGATTACGAAGCTATAATGATGAAAATTCATTGTATAGCTTATGGTCCGCACTTTGATGAACACCTTGCTAAAAAGGCCGTTTCGGAAATGAAAAATGTTGACGGTACTACCGGAGAACATTGGACAGTAGAAGAAACTACCCGTGTTATGGATCAGAATGGTGTACATGCCAATAAGTATGACTGGTATTATTTAATGAATATGTTGCATAGCGATTATTCGAATCTCTGGGGAGAAGATGTTGCGCAATATGTAAAATTTGCCAAGGCATACATCAACGATCCTGATGCTGGAGCAGGTAAAGTTTTTTATCTGTGGAGAGCGGGGAAACATCATCATTAATATGTCAAAAGTGGTCGCAGTTTTGGTCGCACTTTAGTGTTTTTTAATGCCATTTCACGACTTCTTACGGCACTATCAAAAATATGATTCACAAAAAATAAAAACCGTCAAAGCCCTTGAAAACTAGGCTTTGACGGTAGTTTTTTATTGGTACGCCCGAGTGGAATCGAACCACCGCACACGGCTCCGGAGGCCGATGCTCTATCCACTGAGCTACGGGCGCATAGTGTTTGGTGCACAATGCACCATAGCGAATTATAGCATAACGGCAAGCTTCTTGCAAGTTTTATACTGGGTTGATGAAATAAAAAATATAATAAAGAAGCAGGAAGTGCAGTAAAATAAATATTAAATTTTTTCTAAGGGATTTACTTAGTTCTGCGTTTTATATATAATCAAATCATTAGATAATATTGGCGGAGGAAAGCTTTATGAGCTACTGCAGATTGTTATTGACGCCGCGAATGACGTTATTGATTGTTATCGGTTCTTTGATTTATTCTGTAGGTTTGAATCAGTTTATAGTGCCTGTTGGTCTGTATAATGGGGGATTTTTAGGTATTGCCCAGCTCATACGACATTTCATGGAAAGCTGGTTCGGTATCAGTTTTGGCAATACCAATATCGCCGGTATTTTATATTTTATTTTGAATATACCGTTGCTGGCGGTTTCCGTGAAACGTTTTGGGAAGGAATTTCTTGCTAAAACCATTTACTGTGTTTGCTGGTACAGCTTGTTTTTGACTGTAGTTCCGATTGCAGATCATTTACTGGTCGACGAACATTTGACGGCCTGTGTAGCAGGCGGTGTGATCTGCGGTATTGGTGCCGGGATGACTTTGCTTTCTGGCGGCAGCGGCGGCGGTGAAGAAATTTTGGGACTTTTACTGATGCAGAAGCATTCAAATTTGAGTGTCGGTAAGGTTTCAGCGATACTGAATATTTTTATTTTTGGGACATGTGCGGTAATTTTCAGTATTTCCCAGGCAATTTATTCAGTTTTGTTTACGGGTATCGTTTATTATGTGCTGGATAAGGTACATTTCCAGAATATAATGCTGACGATGCTGATCATTACGAAAAAGCAAGGATTGGAAAAGATAATCTTCGAAAAAGTCAATCGTGGCGTTACAAAATGGAATGCTTATGGTGCATATAGAAATGAAGAAAGAGAAATTCTGATGACCGTAGTTTCCAAAAGTGAATTTCTGCAGCTGCGGCGTCTGCTTTTGGCTGCCGATCCTGAAGTTTTTATAATTATAGAAGAAAATGTTTTTGTTGTTGGTAATTTTCAAAAGCGTGTCAATCAATAAAAAAGCTCCTGCAAAGCAGGAGCTTTTTCTTTTACTATATTATTTGGGGACGATATCACCAACACCATTTAAAATATAACGGGGACGATAAGCAAAAACCTGCATATTTTCAAGATCAGTAACACCTGAAAGTACCAGAACCGTAGTCAGGCCGCTTTCCATTCCTGCAACTATATCTGTGTCCATACGATCGCCTATCATGGCAGCTTCGTCTGAATGGACGCCAAGCATTCTCAGACCGGTACGCATCATCAGAGGATTGGGCTTGCCTACAAAGTACGCCTGTTTTCCTGTAGCAAGTTCGATAGGAGCAACCAAAGCACGGCAGGCGGGAATGATACCGGTCTCAGTGGGACCCGTCAGATCAGAGTTTGTAGCTACTAAACGTGCACCTTTTTGTAGGAGGCTTACAGCTTTTAAAATCATATCATAATTATAAGCGCGGGTTTCGCCGACAACTACGTAGTCAGGATTAGTATCGTTCATCGTGATACCGGCATCATAAAGAGCATTGACAAGTCCTGGTGCGCCAATAACATAAACACTGCATTTTGGAGACTGGCTTGCCAGAAATTTAGCAGTAGCCAAAGCGCTGGTATAAAAATGGCTTTCATCAACGTCAAGTCCCATTCGCGCTAATTTTTGCTGCAGTTCTTTGGGAGAACGCTCACTGGAGTTTGTCAGAAATAGAAATTCTTTTCCTTCTTTATAAAGCCAGTCGACAAATTCTTTTACTCCGGGCAGCAAACGGTTCCCGTGATAGATGACGCCGTCCATATCGCAGATAAAGCCCTTTTTAGCATAAAGTTCCTGTAAAGTATCTATGATGTTCACTTCCTTAATAATGAAAAATTTAATCTTATATTATAATTATCGACTATTAAAGCAATAATTTCAATGTTTTCAGCTGATGAAATTCGTGTTTCAAAGTAAAATTTATGAAAATTTTTCATTAAAGAGATATTTTGTTATAATATTAAGCAAATATAAGACGTAAGTGAGGAGAATATTATGCGTATCGCTGTGATAGATGGAATGGGCGGCGGACTTGCCGCACAGGTCGTAAGCCAACTGACCGGCAAGCTTCCGGAACAGGTTGAGCTTATCGGGTTGGGAACTAATGCTTTGGCAACGGCAGCAATGCTCAAAGCAGGAGTCAAACGCGGAGCCACAGGAGAAAATGCGATCTGTATTTCGGCGTCTGCAGCAGATTTGATCGTCGGCCCTATCGGCATCATCATACCCAATGCTATGATGGGTGAGATCACTCCACGTATTGCGGAAGCGGTCGGCAGCGCTGCTGCTAAAAAAGTTCTTTTGCCCGTGAGCCAAAATCATTTTGAAATAGTTGGCGTGGAGCCTAAGTCACTGGCATCGTTAGTGAAAGAGGCTGTAAGCAGAATTTTGACTTTGGTTGAAGCCTGAGGGTAAAAAGTGGTATAATATAAATTAGTTTTGTTTGAAGAAAGTAAGTAAAGGAGAAAGCCGAAATGATTGCTATCCGTGACCGGGTGCGTTTTGTAGAAACAGATATGATGGGCGTGGTGCATCATGCCAATTATCTGCGCTGGTTTGAAATGGGTCGTGTGGCTTATCTGCGTGCCGCAGGTGTTGAATTACTGGATTTAATGGCACACGGTGTTATTTTTCCGATTACAGAAGTGCATGTGAAATATAAAAATTCCTGTACTTTTGATGATGAGTTTGAAGTACAGACGATAATGACTGAATTCAGCCGGGCTAAAATGGATTTTGCTTACAAGGTGATACGGCTTGCTGATGGCGTGGTGCTGGTTGAAGGCAGGACCCGTAATTTATTTACCAACCAACAGGGAAAGATTATTCGTTTAGATGCCTGTTATTTTGATAAAATCAATGCGCTGTTTCAGCAGGAAACAGCCAAGGAGTGAGAAGATGGAAACAAAATTTGAAATCGTGCCGGTTCTGACACGTATCCTGACCCATCACGACGATATCGTAGAAGCCATTGTTGAATATGGCGGAGATAAGATAGGACCTGATGATGTAGTTTGTGTTGCTGAAAGCGTTGTGGCTATTACACAGGGCGGGGCCAAACGCAGTGAGGATTTTAAGCCAGGTTTGCTGGCAAAGGTTTTGTGCCGTCTATTTCCGTCCAAGGGCAGTATCTCTGGCTGGCATAGTATGCAGGCTCTGATCGATGCTGAAGGCGGAATGAGGGTTTTAATTGCTGTTATCTGTGGCTTTGCGGCAAAATGCGTGGGTGTTTCCGGTGTATTTTATCGTATGGCAGGAGAACAGGCACGTTTGATCGATGACGTTACGGGTACGATGCCTCCATATGACAAGCATATTGTTTACGGACCGCATAACCCCAGTAAAGTAGCCGAGGAAATTACCAGCGGCACAGGTGCTTTTGGAGCGGCAGTAGCGGATGTTAACGATTTGAAGCGTTCCTGTGTTCTGGGGGTTTCCAAGGGTGTTAATGCTGATGAAGTGGCACAGATTTTGATTGATAATCCTTTTGGTAATGGCAGTCAGAAAACACCGGTCGTTGTTATAAAAAACTATCGCAGGGCACGCTAAGGAGGCGAAAAAATGCTTTTCATTTTAAAAGTTATTGCAGCACTGATTTTATTGGCAGTTGTTGTAATCGGAATATATATCTTGCTTCAGGGCAAGGAAGAAATGTTTTTTGAAGTTACTCAGCGTACTAAAGCCATACTGATTAAACGCAGCGAAAAGAAGCTGGAGTTTGAAGTTGAGCTGCCGATGCATAACGATGGCAAAGAAGAAGGCATTATCTTGGATGCATTTATCCGTGTGTATCTGCCGCAGGAACAATATGCTGATGCCCAGCTGCGCGGACGCGTCAATTTAAAAGAAGCGCCGCGTGAAGATGACTATTTCGAAGCAATGCTGCTTGGACCTGGTGTAAAGAAGACGATGGTTGTAAAATTTGAGCTGGTGCCGGAACATGGCGTTACTTTGAAGCAGGCTGTCGAAGGCATGCCGGATGTGGACATTGCGCTGTTTCTTGATTGCCGTGGACGAACTGCGCTCTACACTGTCAAAAAAATTATTACTTTGCATAAAGATGAGCTGCAGGCTTTGCTGGCATAATATAAAAATTCAATTAAAACCGCCGGAAGGCGGTTTTTCTTTTTGGAATAATTTTTCTTTTTGGCAGGTTTTTTCAGTATGGATATGGAATTATAAAATGTTAATGAATGTACGGAAAAGCGGGGTGAGGATATGCTACTGGGAATTGACGTCGGCGGGACATTTACAGATGCCGTGCTGATAGGGAGAGGTACAATAATAGCGCAGGCTAAACGCAGAACAACACATGAAGCAGTATTGCAAGGTATTTTAGAAGCTCTGGATGAGGTTTTGCAGGAGCAGGAAGTTTATAATATTGAACGGGTAGTGATTTCCAGCACAATCGTAACTAACGCTTTAACAGAAGGCCGAACTGATCCGGTATTTTTGGCTGTGATGACAGGACCGGGAATGAATGTTAGTAAGAGCTTTCCTGTAGAGCCTTATTATGTGAGCGGCTATGTCGATCATCGCGGTAAAATAACAGCTCGTATTGACTGGCAGAAGCATCAGGGCTTACTGTCTAAGGCAAAAAACAAAATGGCGGCTGTGTCCGGAAAATTTTCGGTACGTAATCCTGAAAATGAATATGCACTTGCAGGGGAACTGAAAGATTGCGGTTATGAGAAAATTTTTCTCGGTTCGGAGTTATCAGGCGAATTGAATTTTGTGCGGCGTACTAATTCTGCTTATTTTGCAGCTGCTGTTTATAAAACATTTAAAAATTTTTGCCGTCAGGTACAAGACAGCCTGAAGGAACGCAATATTACTGCACCGGTACATGTGTTAAAGGCTGACGGGGGAACTTTGCCGTTAGATATAGCGCTGAAACAGCCTGTGGAAACTATTTTTACAGGACCGGCAGCTAGCGTTTTGGGTATAGAGGCCCTGGGCGCACCGCAGGTGAAAAGTATTTCGCTGGATGTAGGTGGGACGACTACTGATATTGCTTTTTGGGAAAATGGACTGCCTTTGCTAGCCAGACATGGAGCTAAAGTTGCCGGCTATCCGACAGCTGTACGTTCGTTCCATATGCGAAGCGTTGGCATTGGCGGTGATAGCCGTATCCGTCGGACAGAAACAGGTTTTGAGGTTGGCCCTGAACGTATTGGTCCGGCGATGGCAGTGGGAGGCTGTGAACCGACTTTGTCAGATGCTTTGATAGTAGCTGGGCGCGTTGGTTTTGGTGATAAGGCGGCGGCTCATAAGGGGATGCAGCAGCTGTGCCTGATGGGTGAGACAGCAGCTGAGGTTGCCATGCAGGTTGTCGAAGCAGCAGTGTCTGTTATTGAAGCTACGATTAATGAAATGCTGCATGAATGGAGTATTCAGCCTGTTTACACTGTCAACGATGTTATTAAAGGGACTGAATTTGAGCCGGAGCTGCTTGTAGGCGTCGGCGGTGGCGCAGCAGGTTTGATTATGGCTTTGGGAGAACGGATGGGACTGCCTGTGGAAATACCGGCTGGCGCAACTGTTGCTAATGCAGTCGGCGCGGCACTTGCCCGGCCGACTTTAGCTGCCAGTCTGCGGGCCGATACTACGGAAGGATATTATCTGATCCCGGAGAGCGGACAGCGTGAACGGCTGCCCAGTGGCTTCAGTATGAAAATGGCGGAAGAACTTTTGGCAGCATGGCTGCATGAGCAGGCTAAAGCCTGGCAGCTGCCGGGGCAGGAAGCTGAAGTGATCAGTAAAGAGTTTTTCAGAACTATCCATGGCTATTACGACAGTGGTGAAATTATTTCACTGAGGATGCAGTTGAAGCCTGGTATCCTGCAAACTGTCATTGGCAGGGAGGTGGCATTTTGAAATCGAAGCTTGGTTTGATATTTTTTCCGGCTTTTGACTGGATGATATCGCCTACACACCCGGAGCGGCAGGAGCGTTTGTTATATACGCGTGATCAACTGCTGGAAGAGGGGCTTTTTGATTTGCCGCAGATCAGAGAATACCGCCCCCGTTTGGCAGAAATCAATGATTTGCAGCGTGCACATATCGGCGTGCCGTCCATTGCACGTCTTATCACACCGGCGCACCTTACTTCTGCAGGCGGTTGTTTAGCCGCAGCTGATGCAGTAATGTCAGGTGAAGTAAAGCGGGCTTTTGCTTTAGTCAGGCCGCCTGGGCATCATGCAATGCGTGTAGTTCACGGAATCCGCGGTTTTTGCACTGTTAATATCGAAGCGGTGATGGTGGAGTATCTGCGCAGTGTTTATGGAATCAAAAAAATCGCTGTTGTCGATACTGACGTACATCATGGCGATGGTTCGCAGGATATTTTTTATCATGATCCTGATACTTTATATATTTCTTTTCATCAGGACGGCAGGACCTTGTATCCCGGTACGGGTTTTCCTGATGAAGCCGGCAGTCCGGCAGCCTGGGGTACAAATATCAACCTGCCGTTGCTGCCGGGCACAGGTGATGAGGGACTGCACAGATTATATGATGGTCTGATCCAGCATATTCTTGATGATTTTGAGCCGGAGCTGATCATTAATTCAGCAGGTCAGGATAATCATTTCAGTGATCCTCTGGCTTCAATGGCTGTAACAGCGCAGGGATATGCCAAATTAGCCGATAAATTGCAGGCTGATATTGCAGTACTGGAGGGCGGCTATTCTGTAGAGGCTGCGCTGCCATATGTTAATACAGGTATCATTTTGGCAATGGCGGATATGGACTACAGCAAGGTGGTAGAACCTGACCAAAGCGATTTGCGGCAGCAGGATGAGCGCTGTAATAAACGTGTCGATCAGCTGATTGCTGAAACAGGTGAATTGTGGCGCAGTCGGTTTAGCACCAGAAAAGAGCTGCTGGCAAAATGCGGTAATAGCTGGAGCAGGAAGAAAAGCATTTATTATGATGAAGAAGGGATCAGAGAAGAACAGATCGAGACCGCTCATTATTGCAGGCAATGCAGCGGTTATCTTACGATCAGGACTGCGGCTGCGGGAACACGTTTCGGAGATCAGAGCGCGTTTATCATTTCGTTGAAACGCGATACCTGCAGTGAATGCCGGCAAACTGCTTATGACGAAGCACAGCTGGAAAAACGTAATGGCAAATGGCAGTATGTTTTAGTGCAGCACATAGCTGATGGTGAAATAGAAAGTTTGTAATTAAAATAGGCTGATGCCTTCAAAGATTAGGAAACGGAGTAAAGAAAACTAATGAAAGAAATTGTTATTGCAACACGTAATCCCGGTAAACTTGAAGAATTCAAAGTATTGATGAAAGATTTGGAGGTGGAATTACGTTCATTGGAAGAATGGCCGAATGTACCTGAACCAGAAGAAACAGGGAAAACTTTTATGGCCAATGCCCGACTGAAGGCTGTTTATTATGCTAAAGAAACAGGGCTGCCATGTATCGCCGATGATTCAGGATTAGAAGTACTGGCGCTGGAGGGGGCTCCAGGCGTGCGCAGTGCGCGTTATGCCGGCGAGGAAGCTACGGACGAAGAAAACAACAAACTGCTGCTGCAGACGATGAAATTTCAGGTAAAACGTACTTGCCGTTTCCGTTGTGCATTAGCCGTGGCAGCTCCTAACGGAAAAATTTTATTGGAAAGCGACGGCATTTGTGACGGTATGCTGCTGCATGAGCCGTTAGGGACAGAGGGATTTGGTTATGATCCTCTGTTTTGGTCAACAGAACTGCATAAGGGTATGGGCGAAGCTACGATGCAGGAGAAAAATAAAATCAGCCATCGCGGCAAAGCTATTAAAAAACTTGTTGCGAATTGGGGGAAAATGAAGTGAAAATCGGTATTACCGGCGATACTCACGGCAGCAAACAAGCCATCAGGCAGGTTCTGCATGCTGTGCCGCCTGTTGAATATTGGTTTCATACCGGAGATTACAGTCAGGATGGACGTTTTTTAGTTGCCGAAACCAAGCTGCCGTTACTGGCAGTATGCGGCAATACAGATCTCGGCGAAGGGAAAGCAAATGTAGACGAATTTATTACGTTGGCGGGGCAGCGTATCTGGCTGACGCATGGACATCGTTATCTGCATGGGTATCAGGTATCCGAACTGGCCTGGTGGGCACGTAAGCTGGAAGCTGATATTGTGGTTTTCGGACATACGCACGTACCTTTGGTAAAATGGTTCGGTGATGTACTGCTTGTTAATCCCGGCAGCCCTGTTTTACCACGCAGCGAAATGGGAGCTACGTTTGCTGTATTAACTGTTAAAGAAGGAGAACGCCCGGAAGCTGAGATTTACAAATTATAGTGCCGTCGTGTCAGGCAAGCTTTTAATTTGTAAAAAAACTTAAAATTCTGACGCTTGCTACTTGAAAAAGCAGTATAATTCATTTACAATATTTAGTATATACTAAATTGAAATTACGGGGGTAATAATGTATGACATTACGTGACGATGCTTTGAAACTCCACTTAGAAAACCATGGCAAGCTTGCTGTTGTGAGCAAGGTTCCCATTAAAACCCGCGAAGATTTGGCCTTGGCATACACCCCTGGTGTTGCTGAACCATGTAAAGAAATCAAAGAAAATAAAGACTTGTCCTTTGAATATACCTGCCGCGGCAATATGGTCGCTATAGTCAGCGACGGTACCCGTGTACTCGGCCTGGGAGATATCGGACCGGAAGCAGCAATGCCGGTAATGGAAGGCAAGGCAGCACTATTTAAAACCTTTGGCGATGTAGATGCTGTACCTATCTGTATCGATACTAAAGATCCTGCTAAAATTATTGAAACTGTACGTTTCCTGCAGCCCAGCTTTGCCGGTATCAATTTGGAAGATATTTCCTCTCCTAAATGCTATGATATCGAATGCGAATTGAAGAAAATCTGCGATATCCCTGTTTTCCATGACGATCAGCACGGTACTGCAATTGCCTGTCTGGCAGCAGTTATCGGGGCTTTGCGCTTCGTGAAAAAAGATATGAAAACAGCTAAATTTGTTGTTAACGGCTGCGGCGCAGCAGGCTCTGCTATCGGCCGTCTGCTTATCAGCATGGGTGCTGAAAATGTAACCATGGTTGATCGTTTCGGCGCTTTGTATGAAGGCATTGACGCTAATCTTGACCGCATCCAGTCTTATCTAGCGACAGTCACTAATAAAGAACATAAAAAAGGCACTTTGGCGGATATCGCCAAAGGCGCTGACGTTTTGATCGGTGTTTCCGCTCCTAACGTCTTTACGAAAGAAATCATCGCCAGCATGGCAGATAAAGCTATAGTTTTTGCACTTGCCAATCCGGTTCCGGAAACTTCTTATGCTGACGCTATCGAAGCTGGTGCTGCTGTTGCAGGTACCGGCCGCAGTGATAGTCCGAATCAGGTCAACAACGTCACTGTATTCCCGGGTGTGTTCCGCGGCGCTATTGATGTACGCGCTAAAGCAATCACTGAAGAAATGAAAGTAGCTGCTGTTTATGCAATTTCCGAACTGATCGACGAGAAAGACCTGCGTGCCGATTATGTTGTTCCGGATGCGTTTGATCCGCGTGTTGCGCCGGCAGTTGCGGCCGCGGTGGCCCGTGTTGCTATGGAAACAGGCATTGCCCGCATTAAAGTCGATCCAGAAGAAGTGCGTGCCAACACTATGAAACGTGTCGGCAGATAAGGAGGCTATCATGCGCGAGATAAAAGTTCAGGAGATAACTGCTGCTGTCAGTAAGCTTTGTAAAGATTCCTGCTATTACCTGCCGGAAGAGTTGCTGGAAAAATTAAAAGCATCTATCGCCACCGAAGAATCTCCTTTGGGGCAGGAAATATTGACGACTATCGTTGAGAATGCCGAACTAGCAAAAGCCAAAGACGTACCGATTTGTCAGGATACCGGTTTGACAGTTGTCTTTATGGAAATCGGACAGGAAGTACATTTTGTAGGCGGAGATCTTTATGAAGCGGTCAACGCCGGTATCGCCGATGGTTATGTTGGCGGTTATCTGCGTAAATCTTCTGTTGATGATCCTTTATTTGTACGTAAAAATACCGGTGATAATACGCCGGCGATCATTCATACAACGATAGTGCCCGGTGAACAGGTCAAAATAACTGTATCGCCTAAAGGCTGCGGCAGTGAAAACATGGGCGCACTAAAAATGCTTAAACCGGCTGACGGCGTTGAAGGCGTTATCAAATTCGTTGTCGACACCGTGCGCAGTGCCGGCCCTAATCCATGTCCGCCTGTTACCGTAGGTGTCGGTATTGGCGGTAATATGGAAAAAGCTGCACTTTTGGCAAAGTATTCTCTTACTCGTAAGGTAGGGGAGCACAATCCTAATCCTCAGTATGCAGAACTTGAAAAAGAGCTGCTGAAACGTGTCAATATGACTGGCGTAGGTCCTTCCGGACTAGGCGGCAGCACTACTGCCGTAGCTGTTAATATTGAATATGCACCGACCCATATCGGCGGCCTGCCGATTGCCGTTAATCTGAACTGCCATGCTGCACGCCGTGCAGAAATGGTATTGTAAGGAGGGGCCTGAGATGAGTGAAGCGATTATCAAATATATAAATGCGCCGTTAAGCGAAGCTACGATCAAAGACCTGCACGCAGGTGATGTAGTACGTATCAGCGGTTACATCTATACTGCCCGTGATGCGGCACATAAGCGTATGACAGAAGCGCTGGCCAAGGGAGAGCAATTGCCCTTCGATGTAAGGGATCAGGTGATTTATTACGTAGGTCCAAGTCCTACTAAACCTGGTGAAGTAGTTGGCAGTGCCGGACCGACGACCAGTGGGCGTATGGATAAATATACCCCAACGATGATCGAACAGGGGATGCGTGGGATGATCGGTAAAGGACTGCGGTCGCAGGAAGTTATTGATGCCTGCGTGGAGCATGGCGCTGTTTATTTTGCTGCTATTGGCGGAGCGGCAGCAGTTATTGCAAAATCTATCAAAGGCGAAGAAATGATTGCCTATGAAGATTTAGGGCCTGAAGCTATTCGCCGTTATGAAGTTAAAGATTTTCCTGCTATCGTCTGTATCGACAGCGAAGGCAACGATTTTTATAAAGTTGGCATTGCTAAATACAGTAAAGAGTAACAAATTTAACAAATATTTAAGGAACTGCAGAAGCAGTTCCTTATTTTTTGCAAAAGTCTTGACAAGCTTATTTAGTTGAGCTATCATAATGCCAATCGAATAACACACTCTTATCGAGAGCGGTGGAGGGACAGGCCCTGTGAAACCCGGCAACCAAGCCTAGCTATGGTGCTAAATCCTGCAAGAACATTCTTGATAGATGAGAGGAAAGCAGAAGCAAGCGCTCTTTCCTCGGAAAGAGCTTTTTTGTTAGTCCGACCGAGCTAAGATAGGTACTGTGTTAAATTCATTTTAAAGGAGAGATTGTTTATGAAAAAGTTATTTCTGGCTTTGCTGGCAGTGTTCAGCATTGCATTAGTCGTTGCCGGCTGTGGCGGCGACAGCAAACCAGCCGCTAACAGCGGCGATAAAAAGGTGGTGCTGAAAGTAGGCGCAACGCCTGTACCGCATGCCGAAATTTTGAATCTGATCAAACCGCAGCTGGCTAAAGAAGGTGTTGATCTGCAGATCATTGAATTCAGCGATTATGTTAAACCAAATTTGTCTTTGGCTGATAAAGAATTAGACGCCAACTTCTTCCAGCACACTCCATATCTCGAGAAATTTGCTTCCGAAAGGAATCTGCCTCTGGTTGCTTATACCAAGGTACATATCGAACCAATGGGGGTTTATTCAAAAAAATTAAAAGACTTAAATAATGTTCCAAGCGGAGCTAAAGTTGCAATCCCGAATGATCCTACTAACGGCGGCCGTGCTCTGGCATTGCTGCAAAGCGCCAAGCTGCTCAAGCTGCGTGACGGTGTAGGTATTTCCGGTACGCCTGGCGATATTGTTGATAATCCTAAAAATCTGCAGATCGTGGAAATAGAAGCAGCTTTGCTGCCGCGTTCCATGGATGATGTTGATCTGTCTGTTATCAATTCCAATTTTGCTATGGAAGCACAACTGAATCCAGTCAAAGATTCTCTCTTTACTGAACCGAAGGATTCGCCGTATGCCAATATCTTAGCAATACGTAAAGGCGACGATAAGCGTCCGGAACTGCAAAAACTGGACAAAGCTCTGACCAGCCCGGAAGTAAAAAAATTCATTGAAGAAAAGTATAAAGGCGCGGTTGTACCCGCATTTTAATGAAAGTTTTGTTTGATTTAAGCAGATAATGATTGTAAGATAGAAGATAAAAATAACCCCTCTCAGCGGAAGTTGAGAGGGGTTATTTTTTTGCCTGGCTCTATGGGAATAGAGTCAGGCTTTTTGTTGTTGTAGATCAGGTGCTGGCAAGTGAGATTGTAAATATTGCCGCACAGGTACGATGAAAATATAAGTAAGAGCAAAAATGAGACTGAAATATAAAATAAAACGTGCTTATGTCTTGCGGGGGGGTACAACCGTGGTACAATAATTATGAATTATAGGTGAAATATTTTAGCATAAACAAAAAATACAAAAGTATTGATTATAGGTGAATTCTAGTGGGATATAATTCTTTGCTGCGCAAGATAATTTTGATCATAGGCGACATAATTTGTTTGTATCTGGCTACCAGCATTGCTATGGCGCTGGAGCTAGGGAATAAACAAACGGATAAGATAGCTTTCCATCTGGAATTTTTACCGATCCTGGTCATCATGATGTTCTTTATGTTCAACGTCTATGGCTTGTTCAGTCTGATCCGCAAAAAGCTGGTAGATATTTTTCTTAATCTATTGGTAGCGGTGACTAATATTTACATCATAGCGATGGCCATGACCTTCTTTTTTCGTCAGTTTGATTATTCACGTGTTGTACTTGTTTATTCAGCGGTATTTTCGTTTGTGTTGCTGGCAATCTGGCAATATATCTGTCACCAGTGGGAATGGAAGTATTTTCCCAAACAGACGGCTGTATTATTTGCAGCCGGTGAAGAAGCAGCACGTATCCAGAAGAAACTTGCCAAAACTTATGGTCTGGAGCAGGCGCTGCAGTCTGTTTGTGACAGCTGGCAACAGACCAACTGGAAGCAGCTTATCGACGCTAACTACTATGTTTTTATTGGCGCGGAACTGCCGATAGCAGACAAAGAAAAAATACTGCGTTATGCACGCAGCACGAAGAAACAAATATTTTTTGTACCGACACTGTATGAATTGGCATGCAAGAATACAGGCTTTTTATTGGTTGATGATATACCGATGCAGCGTGTAACACGTATGTTGCTGACAGTAGAACAGAGAGTACTGAAACGGATTTTAGATATTGCCGTAGCGGTAACTGCTTTGATTATACTATCGCCAGTCATGCTGATAACAGCAGTTATGATAAAACTGGACAGTAAAGGGCCTGTGCTTTATTCACAGGAGCGCGTGGGGCTATACGGTAAGACATTTTTTGTACATAAATTCCGCAGCATGAAGCAGGATGCGGAAGCCAAATGCGGGCCGGTACTGGCTGCGGAAGGGGACCCCAGGATCACAAAATTCGGCAGATTTATGCGGGCTACCAGACTCGATGAGCTGCCGCAGCTGTTCAATGTGCTGAAAGGCGAAATGAGCATCGTCGGGCCCAGACCGGAACGGCCGTTCTTCGTCAAGCAGTTTATTGCCCAAAAGCCTGAATATGACTATCGCCACAACGTAAAACCAGGCATCACGGGCCTGGCACAGATAGCAGGTAAATACAACACCAGTGCCTATGACAAGCTGATATACGACTTGCTTTATATACAGGACGTCAGCGTCAAAACAGACCTGATGATCATGCTGCAGACATTCAAAGTTCTGCTGACAAAAAGCAGTACCGAAGGAGTACAGGGAAAATGATGGAGCAGAAGAAAAAAGTTCTTTTTGTAGCAACAGTAGTAAAAACACATATCAATACTTTCCATTTACCCTTCCTCAAAATGTTTAAGGAATATGGGTGGGAAGTACATGTCGCTGCTAAAAATGACTTTGTTGATGAGCCATGTGTTATACCAAACTGTGACAGGCACTTTGATATAGATTTTTCACGCTCACCATTTTCCAAAAGCAATATTAAAGCTTATAAGCAGTTAAAACAGATAATAGAAACCAATCATTATGACATTATCCATTGCCATACTCCGGTTGCAGGGGTGTTAACAAGGCTTGCAGCAAGAACGGCTAAAGGTACAACAGTGATCTATACAGCCCATGGTTTTCATTTTTATCAAGGCGCTCCTTTGATAAATTGGCTTGTTTACTATCCGGTAGAACGAGTTTGTGGCAAATTTACAGATAAATTGATAATTATTAATCAAGAGGACTACCACAGAGCTAACAGTTGGAGCTTACGTAATAATGGCAAGATATATTATGTTCCTGGTATAGGTGTAGATTTAGAAGAAATACAAAATATTTCTATAAATAAAGTGCAGAAGAAAAAAGAAATAGGTATATCAAACGATGTTAAGGTTCTATTGTCGGTGGGAGAACTAAATAAAAATAAGAATCATGAAATCATTATAAGAGTTTTAAGTAAATTGACTAATAAAAATTTTATTTATTTGATTTGCGGTAATGGAGAATTAAAAGAATATCTGAAAAATTTAGCCAAAGAGCTTGGAGTAAGCGATAAAGTAAAATTTTTAGGATACAGAAAAGATGTATTGGAAATTTATAAAATAGCAGACCTATTTCTTTTCCCATCTAAACGTGAAGGACTGCCTTGTTCGTTAATTGAAGCCATGGCATGTGGATTGCCATGTGTGGCTTCTGATGTCAGAGGAAACAAAGATTTGTTGAGGAGTGATAATCTTTGTAAAAGTAATAAGGAAGAAGAATGGCTGAGATTATTAAATAAAGCCTTTTGTGAAAAGATATTGGTTAATGAGTTGCAAGATATATATGGAGTTAGTCATATTAAGAAGAATATGCAGGATATCTATGGATTAAATTAAACGGGAGAAACGATGATACCTAAAATAATTCATTATTGTTGGTTTGGCGGCAAGCCACTACCTGATGAAGTAAAAAAATATATGGAAACCTGGAAAAAATATTGTCCGTATTATGAAATAACAGAATGGAATGAAAGCAATTTTGATGTTAATCAGAATCAATATTGCAGGGAAGCATATGAAGCCGGGAAATGGGCTTTTGTAAGTGACTATGCAAGACTAAAAATTTTGTATGACTATGGTGGTATCTACATGGATACCGACATGGAAGTCTGCAAGCCATTAGACCGCTTAGCAAGTTATGCTTTTTGGTCTGGATTTGAGTCGGAGAGTCAAATCCCGACAGGAATCATGGCTTCCTGTCGGGATAATGATTTATTGGAATATTTATTATCATACTATGACGATAAACATTTTAAGAATGAACATGGCATTTATGATACCACTACTAATGTCACAACGATTACCAGAATGGTAAAAGATAAGTATGATATAGAATTGAATAATACATTCCAAATCTTTGGAAATAATAATGCTATATTTCCTTTTGAATATTTTTGTGCAAAAAGCACAGAAGATGGGAAAATCAAGAAAACTGACAATACCTATACAATACATCATTTTGCTGGAAGTTGGTTGACAACTTATGAAGTGGTTCGTCATAAAATAAAATTGCTATTAGTTAGTTTATTTGGGATAAATTTAGTTATAAATTTGAAAAAAGCTTTAGATAGAAAGAATTAATTATTATGAATAAAGAACCTTTAATAAATATAATAGTTCCTGTGTATAACACTGAAAAATATATAAGAAAATGTCTTGATTCTATTGTTAATCAAACATATAGAAATCTGGAAATTATTGTAGTAGATGATGGAAGCACTGATAGCAGTGGGGATATTTGTGATGAATATGCACACAAAGATGCTCGTATTAAGGTGATTCATAAAGAGAATGGTGGAGTTAGCTCTGCAAGAAATGCTGCCTTAGACCTTTGCACACCTGGGGGGGGGACCTCGTTGCCTTTGTTGACAGTGATGATTGGTTAGAATTAAATATGTATGAAACATTATTAGAACAAATATATTTATATAATGCAGACATAGCAACTTGTAAAATTTCCATAGAATATAGTGATAACTCGAGAATAGTACATAAAAAAATAAAAAGTAACATTTGTTTTTCTGTGAAAGATAAAGAAGAGTTAATCAAGAATTTTTTAAATCGTGAAATATATACTTCTTCTTCGAATGATAAATTATATAATCTCAAGTTGTTTAGCGGTATTAGATTTCCAGTCAATCAATTTTATGAAGATAACTATCTTGTTTTGGAGATTTTATTGAGAGCAAAGAAGATAGTTGTTGGCTGTGATTCTTGCTATCACTACAGACAAAATAATAACAGTATAACAAGAAATTTTTCTAGGAAAAAATTTCGAGATGCATTAAAAGCAATTAAACATAATTTGAATCTATTAAAAAATACTTATCCTTTACTGCTGAAAGAAGCATTTGCCTTAAGGTATTTAACATACTTGTCCTTTTTAGATTTATTAGTATTTTCCCAGCAAAGCGACCATATTAGATTAAGCGATAAAATTAGAATGACATTGAAAGGTCATTTAAAACACATTATTAATTCATATAATATGACTTTACAAGAAAAGATAGCATTTATTATTGTTGTTTATAATACTGATTTATATAAAGTATTGCGAAAAATGCAAATAAGAGTACTAAAAAGGGAAGGTTATTGATTTATTATAGGGAAGGATCGATAGTTATATATGAAACGAGAATTTATAAGTGTTATCGTACCAGTCTATAATGTTGAGTACTATTTAAAGCAATGTCTTGATTCTATTGTTAATCAAACATATAGAAATCTGGAAATTATTTTAGTAGATGATGGAAGCACTGATAGTAGTGGGGATATTTGTGATGAATATGCACAAATAGATGCTCGTATTAAGGTGATTCATAAAGAGAATGGTGGATTGAGCTCTGCCAGAAATGCTGGCTTGGACGTTTGCACATCTGGGGGGGAGTTGATTGCCTTTGTAGACAGTGATGATTGGCTGGAACTGGATATGTTTGAGGTTTTATATACAAATTTAAAAGAAAAAAATGTTGATATAGCCTGTGTAGGATATTATCAATGCTATATGAATAAAATTGTGAAAGGCAATTTTTGTAAAGGTAAGTTATATTCAGGAGAAAATTTGATTAGTGAAATTTGTGAAGATGGCTATTACAATCTAGCAGTATGGAACAAGTTATTCAAAAGATCTATCTTTGATAAAATCAGGTTTCCTGACAATAGGTATGAGGATGCTTTTATTTTTTTCGAAATTTTGGAAAGGGTCAGTAAGGTTTATATAAGTCAAGAAACAAAATATTTTTATCGGCAGAGAAAAGACAGTATCATGAATAAGGTATTTGACGATAATGTTTTAGATAATATTACATACAGGGAGTTGTTTCTTGAAACTGCGCATAAGAGATATCAAAGATTAATTCCACTAATGTCATTCAATTGTAAAATGGGCTATTTTTTCGTGTTAGGCATATTAGCTAAAAGTAAAGATATTAAGAATAAGTTTGAATTGGCAAGGGAATTGCAGCGGAAAATGCGAGAAGGCATAAAAGAAGTTATTAAAAGCGACAAAGTCAATTTTAATGGAAAAATTGCATACACAAGTCTTGCTGTGAGCTTCAAATTATATCAATATTTGTTTGAATTGAATAAATTTATCAAAAAACTGTCTGGCAAACAGAATATATTATACCCGTGAATTGCGGTTGAGGTTATGAATGGCGAGAGTAGAACAGGCAAGGAAAAACATCAAGTATTCAACAATTGCATATATTTTAAAAATTACTTTACAGTTCGTGGTTCGTCTGGTTTTCGTTAAGTCGCTGCCTATAGAATATTTGGGTATCAATGGATTGCTAAGTAATTTTTTATCAATGCTGTCATTGGCAGAATTAGGCGTAGGACCGGCCATAATATACAGCTTATATCAACCGTTAGCGAAGAAAGATACAGCGACTATTAAAGCGTTGATTGCATTGTTTAAAAAAGCTTATACTGCTATTGGTCTGTTTATTATTGGTACTGGTATCTGCCTGTTGCCATGGCTGGACTGGTTTATTAAAGGCAATACTGTTACAGACATACACTGGTTTTATCTTGTATTTTTACTCAATACAGGTATCAGTTATTTTTATTCATATAAACGAAATCTACTGATTGCCGATCAGAAACAATATATCAACAGCATCTATCAAAGCAGTGGGCAAATAGCACTTGCAGTTTTACAAATTATGTTTTTACTTGTATATCCAAGCTATTTAATTTACATAATATTGATGTTGCTAGTAACAGTAAGCGAAAATTATGCTGTTGCTAAAAAAACAGACGGGGTTTATCCCTATCTGCAGGAAAAAAATGTACAGGTTTTATCTGCTGACATCAAAAATACGATCCTTAAAAACATTAAAGCTATGATTGCCCATAAAATAGGCGGTATGACGGTGTTTTCGACAGCGAACTTGATATTGTCAAAATTCGTTGGCTTAACAGCGGTGGGGTTATACAGCAATTATTATCTTGTTATTGCTGCTTCAAATAGTTTTGCCGGTCAGTTTTTTGCTTCGATAACAGCAAGTATCGGTAATTTGATAGTGTTGGAACGTAATCAAAAGAAAGTTGATATTTTTAAGGTTACTGAGTTTATAGTAGCCTGGCAGGCACTGATTATTGTCTGCGGCTTTTTCACCTTGTTAAATCCCTTGATCGAACTTTGGCTTGGGAAGCAGTTTTTGTTTGATGAAGTGGTAGTGACCTGGTTGATAATAAATTTTTATTTAACATATATGCGTATGGCTGTGAATGCTTTTAAGGATGCCAGCGGCCTGTATTGGAACGACCGTTATAAGCCGTTAGCAGAATCAGTAATCAATTTGATTGCTTCTGTGTATCTTACTATTCATTACGGTGTTATCGGAGTTATCTGGGGCGGGATTATCAGTACATTACTGACTTGTTTCTGGGTAGAACCGTATGTTTTATTTAGGAACAGTATCGAGATCAAACTGAAAGACTATTTTAAGGATTATTTCAAATATGCTGCTGTGACTTTGCTGACATCTGTTGTCAGTAAGTGGCTGTATACTAAGTTATTCATCGAGGTTACTATCATTAACTTTGTGCTTGGTGTGGTCTTGTGTTTGGTTGTTACTAATGCGGTGTGGGTTCTGGTTTTTCGAAAGCGAGAGGAAATGGTTTATCTGCACAATATTGCCAGGGATAAGTTTGGCATGAAATTTTTGTAGTTTTACAGGAAAATTTTGAATTTTATTTTCACTGTTGGTATGTAGTACAACAGATTGCTTTTAAGATAGCTACTAGTTGATTAGTGCTGAACTATTGCTGACAGGGACAGAAAGTAATGACAGGGATTAAAAATAAATGTGCGATTTTCAACAAAGCTTTTAACAAAGCTGCTGTGTGTTAAAACGCTTGATACAGGCTGGGAATGGAATTTGTCAGGGAAAGTAGTACATGGTAATCAACAAAGGTTATACATAGTGAGTACAAAGCCGTTGCAAAGGATTTACACCTAATAAGAAAGATAAGAAGAATGAGAAGGAAAAGAAGTTTATTTAAAACTCACTTTTCTAAATTTGTTTATATAAGGAAGTAAAATACGATGTATATCAAACGCCATTTGGAGACGACAATTGAAAAACTGAGCGGTTGTTGTAAGGTACTTCTGGTTACTGGGCCGCGTCAGGTAGGAAAGACGACTTTGCTGCGCAGGCTGGCAGAAGGCAACAGGACTTATGTGACGATGGACGATATCAACGTGCGCAGCTTGGCAATGACGGAACCGGGGCTGTTTCTGCAGCGGTATAAACCGCCGCTCTTGATCGATGAGATCCAGATGGCGCCGAAGCTGCTGCCGTATATTAAAATGTACGTAGACGAGCATGGCAATAACGGTGACTTTTGGCTGACAGGGTCGCATGCTTTTGATTTGATGGAAAACGTCACAGAAAGCCTGGCAGGCAGGATCGCTATCGTTCATCTGCTAGGGTTCAGTCATGCCGAAGTAGCCGGTCTTGGTGCGGGAGCTTTTGTGCCTGAAGAAAAATTTTTACTGCAGCGGGCGCAGGAAGCTGAGATACTGCCGATGCGTGATTTGTTTGGGCAGATTTGGCGCGGCAGTATGCCGGCGCTGAACAATGCCTCAGAGCAGGACTGGAACAACTATTACTCTTCCTATGTGCAGACCTTTCTGCAGCGTGACGTCAGGGCGCTGACCCAGGTCAATGATGAACTGCAATTTTACCGGTTTTTATGTGCGGCAGCCAGCTATACCGGCAGTATGATCAACTATGCGGCGCTGGCCAAGGAAGCGGAGATCACTGCGCCAACGGCGAAGCAGTGGCTGAAGGTACTGGCAGCGGCGGGGCTGGTATATTTACTGGAGCCGTTCATGCATCCGAATTTAAAATATGGTGTGAAAGCGCCGAAGGTATATTTTACCGATACCGGCCTGGCTGCTTATCTGCTGCGCTGGAGTAATGCCGAGATCTTGGAAGCAGGGGCAATGTCGTCGAGTTTTTTGGAAACCTGGGCGGTGATGGAGATCTACAAGAGCTTCAGTAATTGCGGACAGATACCGCCGCTTGGTTATTACCGTGACTTTAACAGCCGGGAGGTAGAGCTTGTGCTGAATGTTGATGGCAGCATACATCCTTTGGCGATCCGCAAAAGCTCCAGCCCGGTGAAAGAAACGAAGAAGTTTGATATCCTGCGGCCGGTGGCAGAGGGAGAACGGGCCTTGAAATTAGGTGCAGGCGGCGTGATCTGTTTCGCCAATGATCTGCTGCCGATAGATGCCAGGAACTGGTATATACCGGCCGGGCTGTTGTAAAATTATCAATAAGTATTTTAAGGAATAACCTTTGCTGATTTTGAATGTGAGATTCAATGCAGTAAGGGTTATTTTATATTTAGGTGAAAGTAAACTGTTTTTATTGCCGGGGAAATAAATATGTTTGAAGTTAAGACGAACTGCCTTTTGTCTTTGCCTTAGGTGTAGTATAATGAAAACATCTTTTAAAGAAAATGAGGCAGAAAATGCATTATAATGAAATAAAACAGGGTTACTTTATTGCACGCCCCAATCGTTTTATTGCTCATGTCGAGCTGGACGGGCAGGTAGAGGTTTGCCACGTGAAGAATACAGGGCGCTGCCGCGAGCTTCTGACGCCGAGAGCGGTGGTTTACGTGGAGTGCCATCATGACCCCAGGCGTAAGACAAAATATTCGTTGATTGCTGTCAGAAAGGGCAGCATGCTGATCAATATGGATTCGCAGGCGCCGAATAAGGTGGTGGGCGAATGGCTGGCGTCAGGCGAACTGCTGCCGGGTCTTACGCTGCTGAAGCCTGAATGCAGGTATGGTGCTTCGCGCTTTGATTTTTATGCAGAAACGCAGCAGCAGCGAATGTTTATTGAGGTGAAAGGCGTGACGTTGGAGGAAAATGGCGTGGCAATGTTTCCCGACGCGCCGACAGAGCGCGGCATTAAGCATTTAGATGAGCTGGCGCAGGCGGTGCGGGATGGTTATGCCGCCACGGTGATTTTTGTGATCCAGATGCGCGGAGTGACCAGTTTTACACCGAATCGCCGCACACATGCGGCTTTTGCCGAAGCGCTGCAGCGGGCACAGCAGGCTGGCGTACAAGTGCTGGCTTATGATTGTGACGTAACGTCGGATGGCCTTAGTTTGGGAAAGCAGATTCCCTGCTGTTTTTAAATTGGGATATATGCTATAATAAAAAATCCTAGCGCTGTGCCTGCTTCAAGAGCTGGGGGCAGCATAGGGGCAGTACAGCTGAAAAAGAACGGAGCAGATTATGAGAGCTTATACGAAATTTTATATTACGCCGAAGGGCGAGAGAGCCGCCCGCAGCGGCCATCCATGGGTCTATGCAGAGGAAATAACCAATATTGAGGGCGAGTACCGGAATGGTGATCTGGTCGATGTGGTAACAAACAAGGGCAAATATCTGGGCACCGGGTTTGTCAACGACCATTCCAAGATCAGGGTGCGCCTGATTTCGACCAATACCAATGATAAATTTGACGCTGATTTCTGGGAACGGCGGTTTCGTTATGCGATCGATTATCGTCGTACTGTAATGCCAGGAGCCGATTTTAAATGCTGCCGCCTGATTTTTGGTGAGGCCGATCATTTTCCAGGTCTGACAGTAGACCGGTTCAATGACATTTTGGTTGCACAGACTTTATCACTGGGAATAGAAGTGCGGAAAGAGTTGATTTTTAACCTGTTGTACAAGATTCTACGTGAGCAGGGTGAGGAAATCAGGGGCTTGTATGAACGCAACGATGTGAAGATCCGCCTGCTGGAAGGTATGGAAGAAAATAAGGGCTGGTTTACGCTGGCCGAGGCCCCGGAACCGGGCGAGCCTTTGACGGAAATCGTTGAAAACGGAATCAGGTATAATGTAGATGTGGAGAACGGTCAGAAAACAGGCTTCTTCTTGGATCAGAAGTATAATCGTCAGGCGATTGCTAAGATCGCCCGTGGTAAGCATGTACTGGACTGCTTTACCCATACGGGTGCGTTTGCCCTGAATGCGGCGGCAGGAGGCGCTGCTGCTGTAACAGCTGTAGATATTTCGGCCGAGGCAGTGCAGATGACGGACGCCAACGCCTCTAAAAACGGCTTGGATAAAGTCGTTAAAGGCTTGAAGGCCAATGTTTTTGATCTGCTGTCCGAGCTGGTCAATAATAAGTCCCGGGAATATGATTTTATTATTTTAGACCCACCGGCGTTTACAAAGTCGGGCAGTACGGTCAAAAATGCCATCCGCGGCTATAAAGAGATCAATTTAAAGGCTATGAAGCTGCTGCCGCGCGGCGGTTATCTGGCGACTTGTTCCTGCTCGCATTTTATGAAGGAAGAGCTGTTTGTGCAGATGCTGCATGATGCGGCTGCGGACGCCAATGTACAGTTGCGGCAGATCGAGGCTCGGCAGCAGTCGCCTGACCATCCGATTTTATGGAATGTCCCGGAGACGTATTATTTGAAATTTTATATTTTCCAGGTAGTTTAAGTTGTGATTTGGAGGCAAGATAATGCAGCTGCAGCAGTTATTGGAAGCTATGATCGCTTATATGGGCGGCGACGCCCGGCGGATCCAGCACTTTATTAAGGTACATGCCCTGGCGCAGTTGATCGGACGTCAGGAACAGCTGAACGAAAGGACGCAGTTTATTTTAGAAGCTGCGGCGCTGACTCACGATATCGGTATCAAAAATGGCGAGGCGAAGTTCGGCGCCGGTAAATGCAGCGGTAAAACGCAGGAGCTGGAGGGACCGCCGGCAGCGGCAGAACTGCTGGCAAAGTTAGGTTTTGCTCCTGACGTCTGCGAGCGGGTATGCTATTTGATTGGGCATCATCATACTTATACCAATATCGATGGTATGGATTATCAGATTTTAGTGGAAGCTGATTTTTTGGTGAATTTTTATGAAGATGGCATGAGTAAGGAGGCTATCCAGACTGCCTGCGGGCGAATTTTTAAAACGGCGTCTGGTATCAGGCTGTGCCGCCAGATGTTTGGAATTTGAATGATGTATAAAAAGCACTTGCCGTAATGAAGCAGGCAAGTGCTTTTTCTGTTATAAATAATCGTGGGAGCCTGCGCCTGCAGGAGCCGAAAATGGAACAGACCCTTATGGCAGCGGCTTATGCCGACTGATCGTAAGGGTCTGTTCACTATGTTAAGGAGAGGGGAACGCTTATTTAACTGCCGTCAGATATTTGTCAATGGCGGCTGCGGCTCCGCGTCCCTCGGCAATGGCCCAGACTACCAGGCTTTGGCCGCGGCGGGCGTCGCCAGCCGCAAAAATACCGGGGATCGAGGTCATATAATCATTATCATTGGCCGCAATAGTATTGGCCTCTGATCTGGCAAATTTAAATTCGTCAAATAACTGTGTTTCAGTGCCTATAAAACCCATTGCCAGAAGCACCAGCTGAGCTGAGACTATTTGTTCTGTTCCGGCGATCTCGACAGGAATTAAACGCCCGGCTTCCTTCTGCCAGTCAATCTGGCAGAGCCGCAGCTTATCGACTTTCCCATTTTTGCCGATAAATTCCTTGCTCATGATACAGTAGTCTCGCGGGTCCTGGTGGTACAGCTCGAAGGCTTCTTCCTGCCCGTAATCAGTTTTGAAAACACGGGGCATTTCCGGCCAGGGGTTATCTGCAGTACGGGAGTGGGGCAGGCAGGGCATGATCTCGATCTGTTTTACGCTTCTACAGCCCTGACGAATGGCTGTCGCTACACAGTCGGTGCCGGTATCGCCGCCGCCGATGACGATAACGTCTTTCCCCTTGGCGGAAACAGCTTTTTTATCCTGCAGGCTGCTGTCTAAAAAGCTTTTAGTGACGCTGTGCAGATAATCCTTGGCAAAGTGGATGCCCTGCAGCTCGCGGCCGGGGATGGTCAGATCACGCGGTACGGTACTGCCGGTACAAAGGGCGATCGCATCGAACTGTTTCAGCAGTGTTTCCGAAGAAATTTTGTGGCCGATCTCACTGTTCAGTTCAAAGGTGACCCCGGCCTCTTCCAGAAGCTTGATGCGTCGTTCTACCAGATGCTTGTCCAGCTTCATATTGGGTATACCATACATCAAAAGCCCCCCGGCGCGGTCGGCACGTTCATAGACGGTGACGCTGTGGCCTGCCTTGTTAAGCTGGTCAGCACAGGCCAGGCCGGCCGGGCCGCTGCCGATAACGGCAACTTTTTGGCCGCTGCGGTGAGTCGGCTTGTTGGGTTTGACATAGCCTTCTGCAAATGCTGTTTCAATGATATATTGTTCAAGATTGCGGATACTGACTGCACTGCCTGCCAGGCTGGCACTGCAGGCTCCTTCACAGGGAGCCGGACAGACGTGCGAGGTGAATTCCGGGAAATTATTAGTTTTATTCAGGCGCGCATAGGCGAAATGATCCAGCCCCTGATAAACAAAGTCGTTAAATTCCGGCATCAGATTATGCAGCGGACAGCCTGATAAGGCTTTGCCCAACATTACGCCGCTGTGGCAGAAGGGAATACCGCAGTCCATGCAGCGCGCAGCCTGTTTTTGCAGTTCTTCTTTGTGAGGCAGACTGCTGGTTTTGATTTCTTCCCAGTCTTTGATGCGCTCCTGAGGCGGGCGCAGCGCAAGTTCCTGCCGTTTGTAATCCATAAATCCGGTCGGTTTACCCATTATGCCTGCACCTCCTCAAATACTTTGATCGTCGCTTCCTGCTCGCTCATACCGCTTTGCAGGTATTGGGCGACTTTTTCGGTAACGCGCTTATAATCTTTGGGAATGACCTTGACAAATTTTTTGACGTAACTGTCCCAGTCTGCCAGAATCCGGCGGGCAATACTGCTGCCGGTATATTCTGCGTGTTTTAGGATCATTTTCTGCAGCTGCATGGTATCATTGATTTCCTTCAACTGTTCCAGCAGTACGATTTCTTTGTTACAGTAGCCCGAAAAGGTACCGTCTTCATCTAAAACATAGGCAATACCGCCGCTCATGCCGGCAGCAAAGTTCCGTCCGGTCTTACCCAGAATAACGACGGTGCCGCCGGTCATATATTCGCAGCCGTGGTCGCCGACACCTTCGATAACGGCATTGACGCCGCTGTTGCGAATGCAGAAACGTTCACCGGCAATACCGGAAATATAGGCTTCACCGCTGGTGGCGCCGTAGAAGGCAACGTTGCCGATAATGATGTTTTCGTGAGGATTGAAAGGCGCTTCTGCAAAGGGATGGATGATGATTTTACCGCCGGAAAGACCCTTGCCGACGTGGTCGTTGGCATCGCCTTCGAGACGCAGGGTGATACCGGGCGGTAAAAAGGCTCCAAAGCTTTGTCCGGCCGAGCCTTTGAAGTGCAGTCTGATCGTATCTTCCGGCAGGCCGTCCAAACCGTAAAGGCGAGTGATCTCACTGCCGAGGATGGTACCGACGACACGGTCGGTATTTTTGATAGGCAGCGTGATATCGACCTGTTTTTTGCCGGCGACAGCGGTTTTGCAGATTGCCAGCAGCTCGCGGCAGTCCAGCGATTTTTCCAGCTGGTGGTTTTGTTCGGTGGTGCAGACCTGGCTGGTGCCCGGTTCTACCTCCGGTTTATAAAGCAGCGGCGCTAAGTTAAGGTTTTTATTTTTCCAGTTACGCTCCGGTTTAGCCAGCAGTACTTCCGTACGTCCCACCATTTCGTCGATACTGCGGAAGCCCAGCTCGGCCATATATTCGCGAACCTCCTGGGCAATGAAGTGCATAAAGTTGACGACATACTCCGGTTTGCCTTTAAAGTTACGGCGCAGCTTCGGGTCCTGGGTAGCGACGCCCATAGGACAGGTATTCAGATTGCAGACGCGCATCATAACGCAGCCCAAAGCGATCAGCGGCGCAGTGGCAAAGCCGAACTCTTCGGCACCCAGCAAGGCGGCGATGATCACGTCGCGTCCGGTCATCAGCTTACCGTCGGTTTCCAGAGTCACACGGTTACGCAGGTTGTTGAGCAGCAGCGTCTGATGTGTCTCCATCAGTCCCAGCTCCCAGGGCAGTCCGGCGTGGTTGATACTGGTGCGGGGCGAAGCACCTGTACCGCCGTCGTAGCCGGAGATCAGCACTACATCGGCACAGGCTTTAACGACGCCTGCGGCAATGGTGCCGACGCCAACCTCAGAAACCAGCTTGACGCTGATTTTGGCACGGGGATTGGCGTTTTTCAAATCGTGTATCAGTTCGGCTAAATCTTCGATCGAATAAATATCGTGATGGGGCGGCGGAGAGATAAGGCCGATACCGGCAGTAGTCCCGCGGCATTCGGCGATCCAGGGATAGACTTTACCTCCGGGCAGCTGACCGCCTTCACCTGGTTTGGCACCCTGGGCGATCTTGATCTGGATCTCATCCGCGTTGACCAGATAATTGCTGGTAACGCCAAATCGGCCTGAGGCCACCTGTTTGATAGAACTGCGCTTACTGTCGCCGTCAGGCTGGGGACGGAAGCGGGAAGGATGTTCGCCGCCCTCGCCCGTATTGGACTTACCGCCGATACGGTTCATAGCGATCGCCAGACATTCGTGCGCTTCCTGGCTGAGCGAGCCGTAGCTCATTGCGCCGGTTTTAAAACGTTTACAGATGCGGTCTACAGATTCTACCTGTTCGATAGGTATCGGCAGTCGCTGCGGAGTGAAGGTCAGCATACTGCGCAGGTTCTGATTGGCAAAAGCACTGCTGTTCAGTTCGCTGGAAAAGCGTTTGAACATAGTGTAATCGTTTTCGCGGCAGGCCTGCTGCAATGCAAAAACAGTCTGCGGATTGAACATATGCCGTTCGCCGCCGCTGCGCCATTGGTAAACACTGCCGGATTCATAGCTGCACAGATCAGACGCATCAGCTTTGAAGGCCGGCAGGTGACGCAGCTCTACTTCTTTGGCGATCTCGTCCAGGCCGATCCCTTCCAGTCGGGAAGGTGTGCCGGTGAAATATTTTTCGATCACACAGCTGCTGATGCCGATAGCTTCAAAAATCTGGGCGCCGCGATAAGACTGCACTGTAGAAATACCCATTTTGGAAAGGATCTTGGCGATACCGTGGGTGCAGGCGTCGATATAATTTGCGGTGGCCTGCTCTACTGTAACGCCGGTGATCATACCGTTAGAGCACATTTCTTCGATCGTTTCAAACGCCAGGTAGGGATTGATGCCGCTGACGCCATAGCCAAGCAGCAGTGCAAAATGATGCACTTCGCGCGGTTCGGCCGATTCGATAATAATAGAAGCTTTGAGCCGGCTGCCGCTTTTGATCAGATGATGATGCAGGCAGGCGCCGGCCAAAAGGGCAGGAATAGCCGCCATTTCTTCGTTCATTTCACGGTCAGATAAAATCAGAATACATTTATCCTGTGCGATCATAGCGTCAGCCTGTGCACACAGACTGTCAAGTGCGTGTTTGAGCCCTGTGCCGCCGGCGGCTACCGGGTAAAGCATCGGCAGTGTCGCCGCCTGGAATTTAGGCTGCTGGATATTTTTGAGCTTGGCCAGCTCGATATTGCTTAAAACAGGTGATTCGGCTGAAATCTGCCGGCAGCTGTCAGGCTGCGGGTCGATCAGGTTTTTCTCCGGGCCGATGCCGCTGGTCGTATCAGTAAACACTTCCTCGCGAATAGCGTCGATAGGAGGATTGGTGACCTGAGCGAAAAGCTGCTTGAAATAGTTGTATAAAAGCTGCGGTTCTTCGGATAAAACGGCCAGTGGAGCGTCGTTTCCCATCGCTCCCAGCGGATCTATTCCTTTAGTAGCCATTGGTTTCAGAAACTTGGTCAGGTCTTCCAGCGTATAGCCAAAAGCCAGTTGCCGTCGCAGCAGGGTTTTGGGATCGGGCTTCGGCAGCTCGGTAGTGAGCTTGATCGCATTCAATTTAATAAGGTTTTCGTCCAGCCATTTGCGATAGGGCTGTTCGGTAGCTATTTTATGTTTGATCTCGTCGTTGCCGATGATGCGGCCTGCTACAGTATCGATGACCAGCATCCTGCCCGGCCGCAGACGGTCTTTTTTGACAATGGTCGCCGGATCCAGATCGACGACGCCGACCTCGGAGGCCAGAACGATCGTATCATCCTGAGTAATGTAATAGCGGGAAGGCCGCAGGCCGTTGCGGTCCAGAGCGGCGCAGATAGTGCGTCCGTCGGTAAAGGCCATGGCGGCAGGTCCGTCCCAGGCTTCGATCAGAGAATTATGGTATTCAAAAAAAGCTTTCAGATCCGGATCGATATGGGGATTTTTGCCCCACGGTTCGGGAATCATCATCATTACAGCATGCGGCAGGCTGCGTCCCGACATGACAAGAAATTCCAGACAGTTATCGAACATTCCCGAATCAGAGCCGGTTTCGTCGATGATAGGCATGATATCTTTGATCTTGCTGCCCCAGAGGCTGTTGCCGCACATCGTTTGGCGGGCGCGCATCCAGTTGATGTTGCCGCGCAGGGTATTGATCTCGCCGTTATGCATCAGATAACGGTAAGGATGGGCGCGTTCCCAGCTGGGAAAGGTGTTGGTGCTGAAACGGGAATGGACTAAAGCCATTGCTGTTTCCATAGAACTGTCCTGCAGGTCAGAATAAAAAGAACCCAGCTGCTCCGTAGTCAGCATCCCTTTATAAACGATAGTCCGTGAAGACAGGCTGGCGATATAAAAATACCTGCCGCCGCGCAGCCTGCCATAGCGAATATGATTTTCGGCCTGACGGCGGATGCTGTACAGCTGTCGTTCAAAGGCATTATCGTCGATGCTCAGCCGGTCGATGATCTGTGGGCTGGCCTTGATAAAGACCTGCGCCATGAACGGCTGGCTCTGGCGTGATTTTTCACCCAGTACCTCCGGGTTGACCGGTACGTTACGCCAGCCTAAAAGCTCCTGTCCGTTTGCAGTAACAAGCTTTTCAAAATGACGCTGGGTGTTTTCTCTCTCTACAGCGTCAGGCGGCAGGAACATAAAGCCAACGGCATAATGGCCGGGCTGTGGCAGTTTGATATCGAGCTTGGCACATTCTTTGACCAGAAAGGTGTGCGGCAGCTGAAGAAGGATACCCGCGCCGTCGCCGGAATTCATATCGGCGCCTTGACCGCCGCGGTGGTCCATATTGCGCAGCACCACTAAAGCCTGCCGCAGGATCTTATTGGATTTACGGCCTTTGATGTTGGCGACGACACCCAGACCGCAGGCGTCGTGCTCGAACCAGGGATCATAAAGCCCCTGCTTGGGCGGTAATGAAGTATACATGTGATTTTCCCCTCTCAAAGCAAATTATATCTATATACAAAACTGCAAGTTTAATTATAAAATATGCAAAAAATAAATGCAAATTGTATACATTATATTTTAAAGTCTTTGATAAGCGGAATAAAATACTGTAAAAATTAAACAAAAACAGCTTGCAGCAAGTCAGCAACTGTAAAAAGACAGAATATTGAAATGTTTGTGAAAAATCAGTAAGAGCGGCTTTTGCACTATACAAAGTTTATTTAATAGTGTAATATTAAATACTGTAAGGCAATGAATATTGCAGATAGGGGAGATGAAGATGAGTAAGGCCGCAAAATTTGATGAATTTTTAAGTTCCAATAATATCAACTGTTTTTCAAAGGAAGAAATCGATAACGAAATGCACAGCATCGTTTATCGTGCCCATATGGAAGTCAGCAGTCAGAATCTGCCGACGATGATCGTGCTGGACGACAGCATCTATACGATGATCCAGGTGCGCGTTGCCGCTGGCGTTGTCAATGCCGGCAACCGCGAAGGCGTTTTGATGCATATCAACGAGCTTAATAAAAAATACAAGGTTTTTAAATACTATGAAGGCGACAACGGGGATATCTGCCTTGACAGCTGCATCACTACGACTGACGAAGGCTTTGAAGCGCCTGTTATCCACACAGTGATCGATGTTATTTTAAAACATCTGGTAGAAGAATACCCTGTCCTGATGCGTAAAGTCTGGGGCAATTAATTTATAATCATAAATAGCAATGAAGCTGTGAGGCCTTGGGTCCCGCAGCTTTTTTGTAAGGAGGAGCAAACACAGTGAACAAGTTCGGCTTGACTACTGAAGAAGCGAGCAAAGCATTATCCGAGCAGGGCAATAATGCCCTGACTCAGCCCCCGCGCGAAACCTTTTGGGATAAGCTGTGGGAGAATTTTAAAGACCCTATCATCCGGATCCTGATCCTGGCGCTGTTGGTCAACGTAGTTTTTGTTTATATGGGGCACGGAGACTGGATCGAAACGATGGGTATTTTTCTGGCCATCATTCTGGCGACTTTTGTTTCTACTTATTCTGAGTACAGCAATGAAAACGCTTTCCAGAAACTGCAGGAAGAAGCCAGCCGTATCCGCTGCAAGGTTTGGCGTGACGGCGAGCCGGTTGAGCTGCATATCGATGATATCGTCGTCGGTGATGCGGTAATTCTGGAGGCCGGCGATAAAGTTCCGGTCGACGGTATCTTACTGGACGGCGATGTGAAGCTTGACCAGGCGGCCCTGAACGGCGAAAGCAAGGAAGCCCATAAGCTGATCGCTCCGCCCGATTTTACCTGGGGCGATGGTACTATCGATTTTCTGGACGAGCATAAACTGTTCCGCGGCAGCGTCGTTGTCGAAGGTCAGGGCATCATGCAGGCCGTTAAGATCGGCGACAGCTCTATCTACGGTCAGCTGACCCAGGAGCTGAAGGATGATGAACGTGACAGCCCGCTGAAATTAAAGCTTAAGGGACTGGCGCATCATATCAGCCAGTTTGGTTATGCCGGCGGTGTGCTGATCGCTTTGGCAGTCATGCTGCATAAAGCCTATCTGTACGGCGATTTCGGCGCTTATTTTGCTAATACGCCGCTTTTGCTGTCTGATCTGGTGCAGGCTGTTATCCTGGGTATCATCATTATCGTTATGGCGGTGCCGGAAGGGCTGCCGCTGATGATCGCGATCGTTTCGTCGCTGAATATGAAAAAAATGCTGCGCGATAACGTACTTGTGCGGAAGCTGGTCGGGATCGAAACTGCGGGCAGTCTGAACCTGCTTTTTACCGATAAGACAGGCACGATCACAAAGGGCAAGCTGGAAGTCGTACGGTTCATTACCGGCGACCGTCAGGAATACCCTGCGTTTGACGTACTGCCTGCAAAGCTGAAGGCCTTTACTTACCAAAACGTTGTGCTCAATACCTCGGCAGCCGTTTCTGACGGCGCTATGGTCGGCGGCAATATGACTGAGCGGGCGCTCAGCAACTATGTAGGCAGCTACCGTATGGAAGAAATGCTGCACCGTGATAAATTTATTCCTTTCAACAGCGCCAATAAATATTCTTGGGCGGCAGTCAGCGGTAACGGCGAGCGTTACTGCCTGGCTAAAGGCGCTCCGGAAAAGCTGATTTTGCAAACCAGCCACTACTGGGATGCGGAAGGCAACCGCCAGCCGCTGACCGAAGAAATGAAAAAAACACTGGATGACAGAATGCTGGAACTGGCAGCAGATGCGATCAGGATGCTGGCACTCTGCACCTATGAAAGCGATATCGAAGGCGATGAGCTGCCGGCAGACGGACTGACGCTGGTAGGTATTCTGGGTATTCGCGATGAAGTCCGTCCCGAAGCGATCGAAGCGATTGCTGAAGTTCAGGATGCAGGCGTACAGATCGTTATGATCACCGGTGACCGCCGCGAAACCGCGGTAGCGATCGCTAAAGATGCAGGCCTGCTGCAGCGTCCGAACGAGTTGGTCTGGACCTCGGCCGAGCTTGCGGAAATGAGCGACGAACAGGTGAAACTGGAGCTGCATAAGCTGCGCGTAGTAGCCCGCGCCCTGCCGATGGATAAATCACGGCTGGTGCGCCTGGCACAGGAGATGAACCTGGTAGTAGGTATGACAGGTGACGGCGTCAACGACTCGCCCGCACTCAAAAAAGCCGATGTAGGCTTTGCTATGGGCAGCGGTACCGAAGTTGCCAAAGAAGCCGGTGACATCGTAATTCTTGACGATAACTTCCTCAGTATCAAACAGGCGATTTTATACGGACGTACGATTTATAATTCTATCTGTAAATTCATCGTCTTCCAGCTGACGATCAACTTCTCAGCCGTAGCGATAAACTTCATAGCACCGTTTATCGGCATCGATAAACCGCTCACCATTACGCAGATCCTCTGGATCAACCTGGTCATGGATACTCTGGCGGCACTGGCCTTCGGCGGTGAGCCAGCGCTGGAAAAATACCTGCGTGAAAAGCCAAAAGACCGCAGCGCACCGATAGTCAGCAAAAAAATGCTGTCTACCATCACTATGGGCGGCGTGTATATGACCTTTATCGCGATCCTCTTTTATAAGAGCAGCTATGTCGATCATCTGTTCCGCAATGCGCCCGACCATATCTACACATATACGGGCTTCTTCTGCACATATATCTTTATGGCGGTAGCCAACGGTTTTAATGTGCGTGTTTCCGGTCTTAACCTGCTGGAGCACATCGACAAGAACAAAGGCTTCCTGAATGTAATGGCGCTGATCGTGGCGATCCAGGTGCTGCTGACCTATGTCGGCGGCCGCATCCTGCGTACGACACCGCTGAACCTGCACGAATGGAGCGTAGTTGTTTTGTTCGGTCTGTCGATCATCGTTGTTGACCTGCTGCGCAAAAGCGTTTGTCAAATGCTGGAGAAAAAATAAAAGCCAACCCCTAAACAGAGATTATAAAAAATAGGAGTGATGACTGTATGGATCCTCTCGGGTCTATCAAAGAAGTATTTATTGTTGTTGTTTTGATTTTAATGAACGGCCTGCTGGCCATGCTGGAAATGGCGCTGGTCTCGGCGCGTAAAAGCCGGCTGGAGCAGCTGGCTGATGAGGGAAGCAGCAAAGCTGCGTATATTTTAAAGCTTGCTCAGGAACCGACTGAGTTTTTATCAACGGTGCAGATCGGTATCACACTGGTCGGCATCGGCACCGGCGTATACAGCGGCGCCATGCTGGCAGCGCCTTTGGAAGGACTGCTGCGTGAGATCAGCGTACTGCGTCCTTATGCCGGCGTAGTGTCGTATACCTTCGTCGTGGCACTGGTGACCTATCTCAGTTTGATCTTAGGCGAGCTGATACCAAAAAAAATGGCGCTCAACAACCCGGAAAAGGTTGCCATGAGCTTTGCCGGTTTTATCAAGGTCATTATTACCGCGTTTAAACCGCTGACTGTCTTTTTAAGCGTTTCGACCAGGTTTTTACTGAAGGCGCTGGGGCTTAAGCCCAGTGACGAACCTCCGGTCACGGAAGAAGAAGTGCGCGTACTGCTGGAGCAGGGCCGGCTGCATGGAGTATTTAACGTCGGCGAGCAGAAAATGATCGAAAACGTTTTTGAACTGGATGACCTGCGCGTAAGCGAGATCATGACGCCGCGGACCAAGATCACCTGGCTTGACGTCAACGATCCGCTTTATAAACACTTGGAGGTCATTGCGGAAAAACAGTATTCCTGCTATGTTGTGGCCGAAGAAGATTTGGAACACGTCCTGGGCGTTGTCTATACGAAACGGTTTTTAGCCGATGTCCTGGGCGCTACCGGCGCTTCGCTGCGCAGCTCGGTGCAGCAGCCGCTGTATGTGCCTGAAGGTATGTATACCCAAAAGCTGCTGGATATGTTCAAGGACACACGGATCAAGGTGGCGCTGGTCATGGACGAATTCGGCGGGCTGGCAGGTATGGTGACCCTGCGTGATATTATTGAGCATCTGGTCGGCGATCTGCCTTCCTATGATGAAGAATTCAAACAGGAGATCGTCGAACGTGAAGACGGCAGCTGGCTGGTAGACGGCTTACTGCCGATCAGCGAATTTAAAGACTTCCTTGATCTGGATGAGCTGCCGCTGGAAGAAAAAACGGGTTTCAATACTGTGGCCGGTTTCGTCGTTACCAATATCGGGCATATCCCGACTGCCGGCAACTACTTCCTGTGGAATGGCTACCGCTTCGAGGTCGTCGATATGGACGGCACCCGCATCGACAAAATACTGGTCGAAAAACTGCCGGAAGCGGAAGCTGCAGAGACAGATGCAAAGGACCAATAAACAGAATAATAAAGCCCCGGCCGCTGGCCGGGGCTTTAATTTTATACAGACGCTGTTTTTAAAATTTAAGGGATGCGGCACGGTCTAAAAAGCCGCGCAGAATATCGCAGGAAGCGGCAAACTTGGCTTGTTCTTCGTCAGTGAGTTCGACTTCTAAAATTTCTTCCACACCGTTTTTGCCGATAACGCAGGGGACGCCTGCCGCCACATCGTGCTGACCATATTCGCCGCGCAGCAGGGTCGAGCAGGGCCAGACAAGCTTCTGATCGTGGAAGATCGCGCTGATAAGCATTTTGGCCACATTGGCGATACCAAATTCGGTGCAGCCTTTGCCGTCGATTTCAATATCACCGGCTTTTTTGACCTGCGTTTGCAGATCTTCCAGGCTGATTTCTGCCAAAACCGGACGTTCCCGGCGCAGCTGCAGAAAGGGCTTGCCGCCGATAAAAATGCGTGACCAGACGATAAAGCTGGAATTACCATGCTCACCCATACAGAAGCCGTGAATAGAACGGCGGCTGTAGCCGGTGGCCTTGCT
>OBAM01000189.1_pt1 | contig 70206 bp, 55 predicted proteins | sample 1517751 | NCBI WGS metagenome assembly OBAM01 (sample SAMN04571703, study PRJEB22368) | human gut metagenome | biome: human gut; material: stool | host: Homo sapiens | place: Luxembourg | collected 2012-10-18
AGAAGTGCTGCAGGGCTTAGCTGTCTTGTGCCGTCGCTGCTTATCTCGAATATTCTGGCACCGCGGTTTAACAGCATATATCTCCTGCCATCATCGTCGGTGAATATTGACGGGTCGATACCATCTTCATCAATGAATGAAGGCTTGCAGTAAGGTCCCTCAGGCTTATCTGAGGATACAACCATCTGCCGCCTGTATACCGTGCCTGTGTCATTTAACCTGTAGGTGGCAGTGATATAGAATCTGCCATTATAGTACGATATATCGGGTGCCCAGTAGCCGCGGCTGCCCTCAAGCTCATTTATATACGCCCATTCGGGATTGGTTATGGCATGTCCTATTATTTCCCAGTGTATTAAATCCTTTGAATGGGATATTGGAATACATGGAAAATATATGAATGAGGAGTTGACCATATAGAAATCATCGCCAACGCATACAATAGAAGGGTCGGGGTGCATGCCTGTGCGTATCGGGTTTCTGTACATGCCGTCAATATCACCGTATAATTCTTTAAAATAAGAGATAACCTTCTTTGCTCCGCTTTCTATCGCAATATCATAAGGAGTGACCAGATTTCTATCTCCTGAAAGTCCGGAAAAACCCAGCCGTTCTACTATATATTTTACAAGCTCAACATTATCTGTTGGGACGGCATAAAAGAGAACAGTTCTGTTATCATCATCAGTTTCATTGAAGCTTGCACGAGAATATTCTACAATATATTTAAAAATCTCGGTATTTCCTGTTGAAGCCGCCAGATTAGGAAGTGTGATACCGTTATACAGCTCGTCTATACAGGAGGGATTTTCAAGCTGTATTTTTTTTACTGCTTCAAGATTGCCCGAGATTATTGCTTCCGCCATTGTCATATTGAGTACCTTCTTTCTATGTATTTTGTGTATAACAGATGTTAACACAATTATAAATTATGCAGAAAAAAATAAAAGAGAAAATTTTGTTATAAATATCGTTAATTTTCTGTAATGTAAGCAAATTATAAAATATAAATAAATATTGCAAAAGATATAGCTTTGTTGAGTGAAAAATATGGAAATATTTTTGTCTATATGTTAAAATGAATTTAATATTGTAAATAATATTTATATTCAATCATTAAATGTATGGAAAAGGTAGATTTTAAGTGGTACTAGAGCGGAAAAGAGGATTGGATAATGGATACAGAAGTATTGGAAAAGAAAATTGAGGCTTTAGAGCATGCTCAGGCGGAGAGCACAATGAAGCCTGACCTTGAGAGACGTTTTCTGGAGGTGCTCTGCCGTGATTATACAGCGGTATACCATGTGGGGCTTAAGGATGACTTCGTGGAACCGCTGACAGTGTCATCTGTTGCAAATGCGGCAAAGATACCTCAGATGCTGCAGAGAATAAGAAGCAGTTATACGGAGATAATCAGACTGTACTGCGACAAATATGTAGCTCCGGCAAACAGCAAGGAATTTTTGCGGGTGATGCAGAGGGAGAACCTGTTGGAGGAGCTGTCAAAAAAAGGCAGGGTTGTTTACAGATACGAGAGTGTGCCGAATGCAGCCGGGCAGCGTTTCTTTGAGGTGCAGATTGTGTGCATTGACGAGAAGGAGTTTGACGGCAACGTCATATTGGCGTTTCATCATATAGATGATATTATGACGATAGAACAGAAATATCAATGGGAGCTGGAAAAGCTGGCATATCTTGATTCACTCACAGGGCTTGAAAACCGTGCGGCTTTTACAAGGGAGCTTAACGCATTTGAAAATAAACCCAATGCGGCGTGCATAGTGGCAGATGTCAATAATCTTAAGCTGTGCAATGACAGATATGGTCATATAGAGGGCGACAGAGCAATTAAGGATGCGGGAGAATGCCTGAGCAGGGCGTTTGAAGGTATGGGAAAATGTTACAGAATAGGCGGAGATGAATTCTGTGTGCTTATCGAGGCGGGAGAGCAGACGAAGATTCTTGCATCGCTTGGACAGTTTGAAGGTTTTATTGAAGAAAAAAATCAGAACCGTGTTATGCCTATATCGGTTGCATGCGGATATGGGGTGCGTGAAAAGCAGGGCGAGAGCATGGAACAGCTTTTCAACCGCAGCGATGAGATGATGTATGATGTGAAATACAGGATGAAAAGGGAATTTCCTGTGTATTGTGAGGAGAGAATCAAGAATTATCTCAATGTGCTCAACATTGTATCAAAGTCAACGGATTCGTATCTGTATCTGTGGGATATAACAAGAGATCAGAACTGGTTTTTTGGCGATATAGATGAGAGCTATGCACTGAGGCAGGACGGTAAGGCTATGAGCACGATAGCTGATATGGAAAAGATTGTCTATCCCGCAGACAGGCAGGCACTGCATGAGGATCTGCAGAAGATAATAGATGGAAAAAAGCAGACACACAATATGAATTACCGTTGGATTAACCGAAACGGTGAGGCTGTATGGATCAGCTGCAGGGGAACGGTAATCAATGATGACAAGGGTAAGCCTTTTGTCATGATAGGAATGGTGTCCGACAAGAAGCTGAGATTTTTCTATAATCCTCTCACCAAGCTGTTTAATAAGAATAAGATGCTTATAGACCTGAAAAAGGATTTCTATGGGAAAAATACAGGCTATTTTATGATGATCGGCGTAGATAATCTTGCCAACATCAATCTTAAACATGGCAGGCATTATGGGGATGAAGTGATTAGAAGATGTGCAGAGGTTTTTGAAAAAAGAGTTTCCCTCCATAGAATATGGCATGTGGAAAATAATTGTTTTGCGATGTACCTTGATGCTGACAATGAAAATGAAGTGAAAAAGATCTTCAACGGATTTTTGAAGGAAATGTCTGATACCTGCACCCTCTCGGCAGGGGTTGTGCCTAACAACACGGATATGTTCGGCACGGAGGAGGATATGTATTCATGCGTGGAGATGACCTTTGAGAAGGCGAAGGCTTCGGGAATCGGTTCAGTGTCATTCTTTTCACAGCAGGATTTAGAGCAGAGAGTAAAATCACTTCAGTTTCTTGATGAATTACAGCTTAGTGTAAAGAATGGCTGTGAGGGCTTTTACCTATGTTATCAGCCGCAGGTTAAGACAGGAAACTATCAGGTATACGGAGCGGAGGCACTGCTCCGCTATCATTCGGAGAAGAGAGGACAAGTATATCCTGATGAATTTATACCGCTTCTCGAGCAGTCTAAGCTTATCAATGTCGTGGGAATGTGGGTTCTTGCAACCGCACTTGAGCAGTGTAAGGAATGGAGAAGGTTCGACAAGGATTTCAGCATGAGCGTCAATGTTTCGGCTGTGCAGCTTAAGGAGAAGGATATTGCCGAAAGGGTTCTCAATATTTTGAGGAAATCCGGTCTGCCGGGAAGTGCCCTGACCATTGAGATTACGGAGTCCATACAGCTTCAGGGCAATGACAATTTTATGGATATTTTTAATTGCTGGCGTGATGCGGGAATTGAGATATCCATCGATGATTTCGGAACCGGTTATGCAAGCATGGGCTATCTTAAGAAGCTCAATGTAAATGAGATTAAGATTGACAGGATGTTCGTAAGAGGTGTCGAGGAGGCAACCTATAATTACAGGCTTATAAGCAATATGATTGAGTTTGCCAAGAATAATTCAATCCGTATATGCTGCGAGGGAGTGGAGAGTGTGCAGGAGCTTACGGTGCTGGAGGGATTGTCACCGAACCTTATACAGGGCTATCTGTTCTCGAAGCCATGCGAGAAGGATAAGTTTGAAAATCTGTTCCTCAATAGTCACACAAGTGAATACGAGGAACATGAGAAATTTGTCCGGAAGCTCTATGAGTTCAAGGACAGAATGCAGGTTATCTATTTCAATACCAAGGATATTCTTAGAAAGACGGAGCTTGGACTATGGATTATACGAATAAATGAAAAAGAGAATTACTGTGAGCTGCATACCGATGAGACGATGGAGAAGGTAATAGCTGTTGACAGGAAATACACACCGCAGGAGTGTTATCACTACTGGTATGACAGAATAGATGAACGCTTCAAGGACTATGTCGATGAGAATGTGAAGAAGATGATAGAGTCTGACAAGATTGTACAGCTTCATTATCGATGGAAGCACCCGAAGCTTGGCAGGATAATGGTGCGCTGCTGCGGAAGACGTGTCGAGGATTCGGACGGTATGATTACACTTGAGGGCTATCACAGAATGATAAGCAATGTTGAGAATGCAGTAAAGGATATGTAGAATATTTAACAGATGGAGGATATTATGGTAAAGCATGTTATTTTATGGAAGCTTAAGGAAATGGACGAAAAAGAGACTGAGAGCGTAAAGGCAGGAATCAAGGAGGGACTTGAAGGTCTTGCCGGAAGGATACCGGGTCTTGTGGAGATACATGTACATACCAATGGTCTTGCAGGCTCCAATGCTGACGTCATGCTGGATTCGACCTTTACCGATGAGGAGGCGCTTAAGGCTTATGCCGTGAATCCTGCGCATGTTGCGGTTGCGGACGGCAGGGTAAGACCGTATACTGTGGTGAGGACATGCCTTGATTTTACTATATAGCATGAGTGTAATTTCTATTTGACAAAATAATAGAAAAAATATATCATGAGGTTTAATGATTTTTGGAGGAAATAGAAAATGCAGCAGGAAGCTTATAATCACAAAACAATTGAAAAAAAATGGCAGAAATATTGGGATGAACACCAGACCTTTAAGACTGATGTGTGGGATTTTTCCAAGCCTAAGTACTATGTGCTTGATATGTTCCCTTACCCTTCAGGCGTAGGTCTTCATGCAGGACATCCGGAAGGATATACGGCAACAGATATTATGTCAAGAATGAAAAGAATGCAGGGCTACAATGTGCTTCACCCGATGGGCTATGATTCCTTCGGACTCCCGGCAGAACAGTATGCCGTATCTACAGGGCATCATCCTAATGGGTTTACCGAGAGTAATATTGAGACATTCTCAAAGCAGCTTAAAGAGTTAGGCTTTGACTATGACTGGACAAAGATGCTTGCGACAAGTGACCCTAAGTTCTATAAGTGGACACAGTGGATTTTTAAACAGCTCTATCTTGCAGGCTATGCCAAGCTTGTTGACATGCCGGTTAACTGGTGTGAGGAGCTGGGAACAGTTCTTTCCAATGACGAGGTAATTGACGGCAAGTCTGAGAGAGGCGGTTATCCTGTAGTAAGAAAGAACATGAAGCAGTGGGTAATCGACCAGCCGGCATTCGCAGAGAAGCTTCTTGAGGGTCTTAATGAGATAGACTGGCCTGAGTCGACTAAGGATATGCAGAGACACTGGATTGGCAAGTCAGAGGGCGTTGAGGTTGATTTTAAGATTGTAGGCGGCGGAGAGTTCTCCATTTACACGACCTGTATAGAGACAATCTATGGTATCACATTCATGGTTCTTGCACCGGACGGACAGCTTGTCAAGGAACTTATGCCGAGAATAGAGAATAAAGAAGAGGTTGAAGCATACATCGCAGAGACACTCAAGAAAAACGATATGGATCGTACTGAGCTTAACAAGACCAAGTCTGGCTGTAAGCTCAAGGGAATATATGCGGTTAACCCTGTAAATGGCAGGGAGGTTCCTGTATTTATAGGAGATTTCGTACTTGCAAGTTATGGAACAGGTGCTGTTATGGCGGTTCCTACACATGACCAGAGAGATTTTGAGTACGCTGTTGCACACGATATTCCGATGATTCAGGTAATTGATGGTGCAGATGTGAGTGAGCATGCTTTTGAGAAGGGGGATTACCTCGGAAAGGGTTGTAAGCTCATCAATTCGGAGGAATTTACAGGTCTTACCGTTGAGGAGGCTAAGAAGGCTATCACAGATAAGCTTGTCGGAATGGGAATTGCCAGAAGAAAGGTCAACTATCACTTCCGAGAGTGGATTTTTGCAAGACAGAGATACTGGGGTGAGCCTGTACCTATTGTATATCTTGAGGATGGTTCAATACATGTGCTTGCAGATGATGAGCTTCCGCTTGTACTTCCTGAGCTTGAGGATTATAAGGGAAAGAACGGACAGGCACCTCTTGAGAACGCTGTAGAGTGGAAGCAGTACAACCACAATGGCTTAAAGGGCAGGAGAGAGACATCTACAATGCCGGGAAGTGCCGGTTCGAGCTGGTATTATATGAGATATATCGACCCGGATAACGATAAAGAGTTCGCTGATCAGGAGCTTTTAAAGCACTGGATGCCTGTTGATTTATACATCGGGGGACCGGAGCATGCTGTAGGTCATCTTATGTATTCAAGAATCTGGAACCGTTTCCTCTATGACAAAGGACTCTCACCTGTAAAGGAGCCGTTTAAGAAGCTTGTTCATCAGGGAATGATTCTTGGCTCTAACGGAATCAAGATGGGTAAGCGTTTTCCTGAGTTCGTTGTAAATCCTAGTGATATCGTGAGGGATTACGGTGCAGATACCTTAAGACTCTATGAGATGTTCATGGGACCACTTGAGGCTTCTAAGCCATGGAGCGCAACAGGTGTTGAGGGTGCTAAGCGTTTCATCGTGAGAGTATGGAATTTCTTTACTAATCCGGATAACATTTCGGATGCGAACAAGGATGAGCTTACAATGCTCTACCATCAGACTGTAAAGAAGGTTACGAATGACTTTGAGAACCTTGCTTTTAATACTGCCATCAGCCAGATGATGATATTCGTAAACCAGCTCTACAAGACAGGAACATGCCCGAAGGAGTATGCAGAAGGATTTATAAAGATGCTTTCATGTATCTGTCCTCATGTAGGTGAGGAGCTTTGGTCTGTATTAGGACATGACGATACAATTGCATACGAGGCATGGCCACAGTTCATAGAGGAGCTTACAGTTGAGGATGCCATCGAGATTGCAGTTCAGATTAACGGTAAGACCAAGGGTGTTGTCAAGGTTTCCAAGGATGCCGATAAGGATACAGTTCTTGCGGCTGCTAAGGATGCAGTTAAGGAGAAGCTGACACCGAACATCGTCAAGGAAATCTATGTTCCGGGCAAGATTGTAAACATTGTATGTAAATAATTGATTACTTTGAATAATGCTGTGACAGTGCTGCCATGGCATTATTCTATATTGGAACATATAATTGCGGTAATCATTTTGCCGGTAAACAGTTGTGCGGTGTTTCGGAGAAATTGCATGATATCCGGCTGTTACACACTGATTTTTGCAATTATACAGATTCCATATTAATGTGTAAGGAGAAATTGTATGCATTCACCACTTGAAATTGCAAGAAATTTTGTTGAGATTGGTATTCACAAGGTTAAGTTGTCAGCGTGGAAGATGCTGATACTTGGCTTTTTTGCTGGAATGTTCATAGGCTTTGCGGGAATTGCTTCGACAACAGCTTCCGCAACCATTGCCTCAGCTTCAGTTGCAAGACTTGTCAGCGCATGTGTATTTCCCGCCGGAATGGCTATGGTTCTTGTTGCCGGAAGTGAACTTTTTACCGGAAATAATCTGATTATAATAAGCGTTCTACAGAAAAAGACAACCGTAGCAGGCATGCTTAAGAACTGGTTCTTTGTATTTCTTGGGAACTTTATCGGAGCCGGTTTTGTTGCGGTTATGGTTGTATATTCCCATGTACCTGATTTGTACAACGGACTTCTTGCACAGAAGGTTGTTGCCGCGGCAATGTCGCGGATAAACCAGAGCTTTTCTGAGGCATTTATGAGAGGTGTATTGTGTAATATTCTTGTATGTATTGCCGTGTGGGCTGCATTTGCCGCTAAGAGAGTGTCTGGAAAGCTGCTTATGAGCTTCTGGCCGGTAATGCTGTTCGTATTGTGCGGTTTTGAACACAGCATTGCGGACATCTATTTTGGCATAGCCGGAATAGCTGCCGCAGGCGAATACGGCATTGCTGCCGAAGGTCTTAACTTCGGCAGCTTTCTCTTAAAAAATCTCCTTCCGGTCACACTTGGAAATATTGTTGGTGGAGCAGGAATCGTTGGAATAGGTTACTGGCTTGTGTATCTTCGTCATACTCCTCTTAGTCCGATGACGATTGAGGTGGAGCAGGAAGAGATAGATATTGCGGAGGAGTATTAATTGATAAGGGCGGTGCAATGACCGTTTGGAAATGAGGTTTGTATGACACAGTATTCTTTTTTACAGATAATAATGTTCTTTTTCGCATATTGCTTTTTGGGCTGGATATGGGAGACAAGTTATGTGTCAATCAGAGAGCATAAATTCGTAAATCGTGGTTTCCTTCATGGACCGCTCATACCGATATATGGTTTCGGTGCGATGGCTATACTTTTTGCGACGCTTCCTGTTAAGGATAATCTTTGGCTTGTATTTATATGTGGTATGTTTGGCGCTTCAGCACTTGAGCTTGTGACAGGCTGCACGATGGAGGCTATATTCCATGTAAGATATTGGGACTATACCAATATTCCTACTAACATAAAAGGTTACATCAGCCTGCCGACATCAATAGTGTGGGGATTATTTTCAATTCTTATGATAAAGTTCATACATAAGCCGATTGAACATGCTGTGCTCAGTCTCTCGCAGACTGCGACGGAAGTGCTGACAGTATTTCTTGTGATGTTCGGAAGCATGGATCTTGGAATATCTATCAGGGATGCTCTTGATTTAAAGGAGATATTGAAGCATATTTCCGAGATGGAAAGCGTGCAGCGTGCACAGAAGCGCATGGATGTCATTGCGGCTGTATTTGACAATGATGTTGAGAACTTTAAGGAAAAGGTTGCAAACAGGTTGTCCGGAATGGAGAAAGGCGAGTTCAGACGTATTAAGAGTCTCCTTGAACGTAACCCATCGGCTAGGTCTACAAGATATTCAGAGCTTTTCGACAGCTTTAAGACTACAATCAAGGAGCTTAAAAGACCGGGTAAAAATGAGAGTACAGACAATGAGTAATTAAGCGTTTTTGAGCATTTGCATGAAGAGGTCTAATTTTCCCTGCTGTTCAGGGTTCATATCATCCCTCAATATATTTATTATGGCATTGGTTTCATCCTGTGTGAAGCTGATGCCTTCTTTTTTTGCCTTGTTTGAAACGGCGAGGAGAAGCGGGAGCATTTCATCGCTGCCTTTTCCCTTAGCTATGTTGGCAAAATTGTTTATAAGAGCTGCCTTGCGTGGGTCGAGCCCATCGGTGATGTGTGATGTGTTCATGTTAAAACTCCTTTCATAGTCAATAAAAATTATAAGAGTGATTCAAATTTACGGCACTGTGCAAGCTGCTCCGGTGACAAAAGTCCTGAGAGCATATCGAGCGGAGAAGGCTGATAAGGTGGTTTTGGCGGAGGACAGCTATCTGGCTGACCTTGCGCATTGTCATACTGCTTACCACCGCCGGGGTTACAGGCACATGGAGGTTTTTTCGGCGGTATGTTATCAGGAGTGCCATTAGGCTTGCTGCAAGGATTATCACCCGGAGTGCCATTGGGCTTGCTGCAAGGATTATCGCCCGGAGTGCATGGGGGCTTACCGGCAGGCTTGTCGCATGGAGCGCAGGAAGGTTTACATGGAGGCTTGCCGGGTGTCGGCGGGGGACATGGATTGGAATTGAGTGCAGCCTGAATTTTCTGTGCCTTAATCATGCCAATCATCATATCAAGCTGCTTCTGTTCCTCCGGTGAGCAGTAGCCCTTAAGCTCTGAGAGCATATCATCCCCACACGGAGGCTTGAACATACATGCCGGAATGCGGTTGTGATTAAAGAAATCGAGTGTCATGTTAAATTCGATTATGCGCACCATGAGTCCGAACATTTTCTGCTGTGAAGGCTCTAAAAATGGAATGAGAGCCTTGAGAAGCTGCGTGCTTCTTCCGATGGTCCGCTCATCAAATTCAGTTTGTATTATTGACCGGTGCGGTGGTTTTGGTGGCATGGGCGTGGGTCCTTTTTATGTAGTGGGATGGGTTATCGATAAAATATATGCATATATAAAAAAAATATGCCACAAGGGGCTTGACAGGTTGGGGATTGGCGGTTTACTTTACCCGGGAATAGTCGTGATAATAATGGCGATTGTATTGGTAGTTAAGATTATAAAGAAAAGATGATGGAAAAGCCAACAATAAAGGAAAAGGGCAGGGAAATAACACCCCTGCCCTTTGCGTCTGCAGCCTTTTAGAAGCCGCATCCACCGCCGCAGAAAAGAAGAATAAGAATCAACCATATACAACTGTTGTTGCCGCATCCGCCGCCGCAGCCGCAGTCATCACCATTGCCGCAGCCGAAGACATTGGAAAGAGATGTTCCGTTGCCGTTGCCGCACAGGCAGGAGAGAAGAATTATCCAGATGATAATATTGCAGCTGTTGCAGCCTCCGTTGTTGGAACCTCCACATCCGCCGCCGCATCCACAGTTTGTTGCTGCTAAATCACTCACTATAGTTTCCTCCAAAATCTTTATACACTTCATAATATGCCGCGAATGGAAATGTGTTACCGGCTTTATGTATTTTTTTAATCAAAACATACCTTGTTTTTTTAATAATCATATTGTATGATACAAGAAGAAAAATGCAGGCATTAGAGCATTTGAGGTTAATCGGAAAATATAGTGCCGTGGTGAGCATGTGCAGATGGAGGACTTTATGGATAAGATTAAGATGACTACACCTCTTGTGGAGATGGACGGAGACGAGATGACAAGAGTACTTTGGAAGGTGATCAAGGATGAGCTTCTGCTTCCTTTTGTCGAGCTTAACACAGAGTATTATGATTTGGGTCTTGAGTACAGAAATGAGACGAATGATCAGGTCACAGTTGACGCAGCCATGGCAACTAAGAAATATGGTGTGGCCGTTAAGTGTGCAACCATCACACCTAACGCAGCCAGAATGACAGAGTATAACCTCAAGGAGATGTGGAAGAGTCCTAACGGAACAATCCGTTCAATACTTGATGGAACGGTTTTCCGTGCTCCGATTATAGTTAAGGGCATTGAACCGCTTGTCAAGAACTGGAAGAAGCCTATAACGATCGCCAGACATGCCTACGGCGATGTGTATAAGGCTGTTGAGATGAAGGTTCCGGGTGCAGGTAAGGCCGAGCTTGTCTATACAGACACAGAAGGAAATGAGAAGAGGGAGCTTATCCATGAGTTCAAGGGTGCCGGAGTTATTCAGGGCATGCACAACGTGGAGGCTTCAATAGAGAGCTTTGCGAGAAGCTGCTTCAATTATGCGCTTGATACGAAGCAGGATGTATGGTTTGCGACGAAGGATACCATATCTAAGAAGTATGACCACACCTTCAAGGATATTTTTGCGGAAATTTTTAAGAACGAATATGAAGAGAAGTTCAAGGAAGTAGGAATAGAGTATTTCTACACACTTATCGATGATGCTGTGGCAAGAGTTATACGTTCAGAGGGCGGATATATCTGGGCATGCAAGAACTATGACGGAGATGTCATGAGTGATATGGTTGCGACAGCGTTCGGTTCACTTTCAATGATGACATCAGTGCTTGTGTCTCCACAGGGCTACTATGAGTACGAGGCAGCACATGGCACCGTACAGCGTCATTATTATCGTTACCTCAAGGGTGAGCAGACATCCACCAACCCTATTGCTACAATCTTTGCATGGACAGGCGCTCTCAGAAAGAGAGGAGAGCTTGACGCAAATAAGGAGCTGATGCAGTTCGCAGATAAGCTTGAGAAGGCTACGATTGATACTGTTGAGGGAGGCCAGATGACAGGTGACCTTGCAATTATAACATCTATAAAGGACGCAAAGACTCTCAACAGCACAGATTTCATAAAGGCAATCCGTACTACACTTGAGGCTATGCTCTAGGAAAAGGCAGCGGTGTACAGATTATGGTTAAGCTTATATTAAGCGATGTTGATGGAACGCTTTTAGCCAGGGGCGAAGGCGCTTTTGATGACAGTGTGTTTGAGGTTATTGACAGACTTTATGAGCGTGGAATACATTTTGCCGCAGCCAGCGGGAGAGGATACAGCGACCTTCACAGGCTCTTTGCGCCTGTGAGGGACAAGATGGCTTTTGTGTGCAGTGACGGAGCCATGACAATAAGTGATGGTAAAATTCTTGATATTAATTCAATGAATAAAGATGATGTGACAGCGCTGGCTGAGGACATTACATGCTCTGAGGGATGTGAGTTCCTCCTGTATGGGCGTGAGAAGCTGTATATCAGCCCTAAGACGGAGAAATACAGAGGCTTTATTGTCAATAGATACCGGGACAGCATTTCATTCGTGGATAGTGTGAAGGATGTTGGAAAAATAGAGGACGATTTTCTCAAGCTGTCGGTGTATGCGATAAACGGAGTTGACTCCTGCAGCAGCTATTTTAAGGATAACTGGATGGATACATTTGAATTGGTCTATAATGCTAACAACTGGATGGAATTTGTTGCGAAGGGAATAAGCAAGGTGTCCGGTGTTGAAGCACTTTGCCGTAAGTATTCTATCAACATGGATGAGGTTATGGCATTCGGCGATGGCGGTAACGATATCAAGCTTCTTGGCACGGTAGCCTATGGCTATGCCATGGATTATGCGCCGGAGACGGTGAAGGCAGCAGCGGGGTATATAACCGATGATGTTATGGAGACGATACGCAGACAGGTGCTTGCCTGATGTAATGGTGATTGTGATAGTGGTATATAGGCAGGCAGTTTTTACAGGAAATTATCAATCTATACATAGGTCATCATGGTGATGAAAAATTGAAATATAAATAGTCGTGGGGAAGCTGTTTTATGTCGGAACAGATTTATTACAAGGCAACCGGAATAAAGGAAAAGGTGGTACAGGAAATTATTGCTCTTGCAAAGAAGTATCAGGTTGAGAAGGTCATACTATTCGGTTCGCGGGCAAGAGGTGATTTTAAAGAGCGCAGTGATGTGGATTTGGCGTTTCGCGGAGGAAAGAGTAGCCGTTTTATGTTGGATGTCGATGAGGAAACCTCCACTTTGCTGGAATTTGATATCATTGATTTGAACAAACCGGTAAGGGAGGAATTGTTGGAGTCAATCAAGCGAGAGGGAATTGTGTTGTATGAAAAAATATGACAATTTTAAAGCTGCATTAAATAATTTGAAGGATATTTATGACTATAAAGAACCTTATGGAAATGTAGAGATAGCCGGAATGGTTGGTCTGTATGAAATATGTTTTGAGCAGGCATGGAAAGCGATGAAGGAGCTTCTTGAAAATTATGGATATGCTGACAGCGCTACAGGTTCTCCGAGGACTATACTTAAAACTGCGTATAAAGCAGGAATGATACAGGATGAGGAGCTGTGGCTGGATGCGCTTGCTTCGCGAAATAATGTTGCAAATGCGTATAATGAAGCGGTTGCGATGGACATAATAAAGCAGACAAAAGACATATACTATGCAATGTTTGTCAATCTGTCATATACGATTGAAGAAAATTGGATGTAATATTGCGCCATTGTAAAAAGTAAAATTGTCAAAAATAAAATATATTCAGGGTTGACATTACAACATTTTTGAAATATACTTCCATAGGTAAAGCGTTGACGAGAAGAGTACCGGGATAAGATTTTTCAGAGAGAGACACATTCGGTGCGAGTGCCTTAGAATACTGTTTCGGGAAGACCACCTCCGAGCGGCCTTAATACGGCACGGTGATTCCGTTATCATCACAAAGAGATATTCCTGTTGATGTATGATGATATATTGTGCAGACTATTGAATTATTATTGTATACGGAAAGATAGTTATTCAATCATTGCTTGCCGGATATATTCTATTCATATAGATTTCAATGAGAATAATAAGGGTGGAACCGCGGATATGTTTATTCGCCCCTTATACAGATGGAAAGCCACTGTATAGGGGGCTTTTTGTATGCTGTCGCGTCAAAGCGTCAAAGTATTCTTGAGATAATTTATGAAAAGGAGATTTTTGAAATGGTAGATTTTAAAGCAGATGAGAGACTGAATACTCTCAACCATTCATGTGCACATGTTATGGCACAGGCTGTTAAGCACCTTTATCCTAACGCTAAGTTCTGGGTAGGACCTGTTGTAAAGGAAGGATTTTACTACGATATCGACCTTGGCGATGTGGCTGTAAATGATGAGATTATCGCAGCTATCGAGAAGGAGATGAAGAAGGTCTGCAAGGAAGGCAAGAAGATTTTCAGAAGAGAGGTTACTAAGGCTGAAGCTCTTGAGATGTTCAAGGACGATATGTATAAGCTTGACCTTATAAACGGACTTGAGGACGGCAACATCACAGTGTATGACCAGGGTGACTTCACAGACCTCTGCCGTGGACCTCATGTTGATAACACAAAGCTTTGCAAGAACTTCAAGCTTGTAAAGTACTCGGGCGTTTACTGGAAGGGTGACGCTAACAATCATGTTATGCAGAGAATTTACGGAGTATGTTTCCCGACAGCCGAGGAGCTTGAGGAGCACCTTAGGTTACTTGAGGAGGCTAAGGAGCGTGACCACAGAAAGATTGGCAAGGAAATGGAAATCTTTATGACTGATGACCTCATCGGACGTGGACTTCCTATGTTCTTACCAAAGGGCTACACAGTATGGCAGGAGCTTGAGAACTACATCAAGGCTAAGGAGAGAAAGCTTGGCTATCTTCACGTTATGACACCTTGTGTAGGTACAGTTAACCTTTATAAGACCTCTGGCCACTGGGATCATTATAAGGAGAATATGTTCCCTGCTATGGAGGTTGAGGGAGAGTCATTCGTACTTCGTCCTATGAACTGCCCTCATCATATGATGATTTATGCTAATAAGATGCATTCATACAAGGATTTACCTATGAGAATAGGTGAGATAGCACATGACTTCAGATTCGAGGCGAGCGGTACTCTTAAGGGAATCGAGAGAGGAAGACATTTCTGCCAGAATGACGCACATCTTTTCGTCACACCTGAGCAGATTGAGTCTGAGTTTTCTAAGGTTGTTGACCTTATATTTGACACATACAAGGATTTCGGAATCACAGATTACAGATGTGTCCTTTCACTTAGGGATCCTGAGGATAAGGTTAAGTACCACGATGACGATGAGATGTGGAACAATGCAGAGAATGCACTCAGAAAGGTATTAAATGACCTTGGAATCGAGTACACAGAGGAAATCGGTGAGGCTGCCTTCTACGGACCTAAGCTTGATGTAAATGTTAAGCCTGCTGTAGGTAATGAGTATACACTCTCAACCTGCCAGCTTGACTTCTGTCTCCCGGCTAAGTTCAACCTAACTTATGTTGACAAGGATGGTCAGAAAAAGACACCTGTTGTTCTTCACAGAGCAATCCTTGGTTCACTTGACAGATTCATGGCTTACATCCTTGAGGAGACTAAGGGTAACCTTCCATTGTGGCTTGCTCCTGTACAGGCAGTTATTCTTCCTGTTAAGAATGAGGATGAGGAGCTTAACGCTTACTCACATGAACTCTACGATTATCTTGCTTCTAACGGAATCAGAGTTGAGATTGACGAGAGAAATGAGAAGCTTGGCTATAGAGTGCGTGAGGCACAGGTCAAGAAGACACCTTATCTTATCGTGCTTGGTAAGAACGAGGCTAATGACAAGACTGTAAGCTACAGACTTCACGGCGAGCAGAACTCTACTACAGTATCTAAGGATGAGTTCCTTGCGATGTTAAAGGATGAGATTGCGACAAAGAAGCTCAATCCGGCTGCAGCTAAATAGTATTTCGGATTTTAATATTTCGCATTTATGACTATAAGACTTCATGCGCAGTGATTTTTAGCTGTGCGTGAAGTCTTTTTTTGCAGAGCGGCATATTCACATGAAATGGATATAATCTGAAAATTATGTAATAATTGAAAATATAATAACCGAATGATATACTTAAGCTTAGATTGAAATATTATTATGGCTGTGAAACGGAGTAAGTTTGAAAGTGAAACTTTCAAACAACTTATTGGTGGCAGTACTGCAAGCAGTGCTTGCAGTATGCAGGGGGATAAAAATGATAGTTAATTATAAAATGATATTGCAGTATGACGGCACGCGGTACAATGGCTGGCAGAAGCAGGGAAATACTAAAAACACAATACAGGGAAAGCTGGAGGAGATTCTTTCAAAGTATTTTGAACAGGAGATAGAGCTTCATGGTTCGGGGAGAACCGACGCAGGGGTTCACGCTGTCGGACAGGTGGCTAATTTTAAAGTAGAGTATCAGAAGGCTTCGATAGATAAAATATATGGAGCGGAAAATAGTATAGGTGCTGATAAAGAGGCTGGCGGGCTGAAGAACAATGCTGTTGAAAAAATAAAGGATGAGCTCAACTCATTTCTTCCGGAGGATATCAGGATACTCACTCTCGAGCAGGCAGATAACCGCTTCCACGCAAGACTCAACGCAGTGGAAAAGGAATATCGCTACTATATAAGCCTTGACAGAAAGCGCGATGTGTTCGCAAGAAAGTATATGGCACAGCTTGAATATCCGGAGAAGCTGGACATGGAGAGAATGAGGTCTGCATCTGAAAAATTTATCGGGGAACATGATTTTCAGGGATTTTCGGACAACAAATCTAAAAAGAGCACGATAAGGCGGATTGACAGTATTGAGTTTAGATTGTGCAGTGAGAATATAGATAATGCTGATAATTATACAGAAAAAGCCCACAATGGCAATGTATCCGCTGTGCAGGACGGCTGTCTTGAGATTATTTTCCGCGGCAATGGCTTCCTGTACCACACAGTGAGACTCATTGTAGGAACGCTGTTAGCTGTCGGCATGGGAGAGACTTCCGCAAATGTGGTGGATGCGGTATTTGAGAGCCGCGACAGAAAGAGGGTTCCATATATGGCACCTGCGGAGGGATTGTTTTTATACAGGGTGGAATATTAGGAGGCATAAATATGGACAGCACAGGTTATGCAAAATTAGAAAAGAATCTTATAGATATTCTCAAGGAACAGCAGATGAAGCTGGGCTATTGCGATGAGGAGGTGAGACTGTATTATCCGTTGTCATCGCTCAACCATTTCTTTGGAACGGACGATAGCGCTGAGGCAATGCTTGACAGATTACAGCTGGAAAACCAGCCTGATGAGTTTAAGGAAAAGCTTGGAGCTGTGGAGGTGACACAGCATAATGGGCGCTTTTGTTTCCTTATTCCAAAGGAGGGCGGAAGATATGTGCATGAGAATACCACGCCGGACAGCTTCCTTGGCGAGCTGATAGCCTATGTCGGAGGGCATGACTGCACAATGCAGGGAATATTTGATTTGTTCCGTAAATATTCAAAAGGTGTGGTCATTGAGAAGGCTAAGGATGATGAGTTTGACTACGTTGTGTATTTTGGACATTCAGACGATGATACTTCCGATACAGCCGGTGATGAGTACTATTACTGCTTCAAGGATGAAGGCTGCCACATAATATATCACAGATTTTTGCCGGAGGATTACAGGGACCTGTTCTGATACAGGTTCCTGTATTTTTTTTATAATAATCAGGATGAACAGGTTATTACATATATGCCATTGTGAATACATGAACACAATTATATAATAAAAATTATATATAAGAACGAAAGGTAAGCAATATGAAAAACCAGAACAGCTATCTTAGCTTATTGATAAAAAATGCACGAATAAAAAGAATATTTAGTATGTTACAGGTATATTCCGGAATATGCAGTGAAGCTGCCTACGCGAGATTTGAGGGTGGAGATTTTGATGTGAATATCCATGTGAGAGGTGCAATCATGCAGAGGCTTGGAATTAACGAAACGCGTGGCGGTATGTGTATCAATGCAAGGGAGTATGAGGAGCTTGACGATAGAGAGCATTTGCTTGAAAATATAGGCATGCGGGAATATGGGGCTGCTAATAAGCGACTTGAAGAATATAAAAATAAATTCAATATGAAAAATCATTTGAACAGGCAGTTTATAGATTATGTGGAAGCGAGATTGAAATGTATTTCAGGGAACAAAAAGAAGTCTTTAGAACTTTATGAACAAGCAATAAGATATACAATGCCGGATTATGATAAGAAGGAAAACATAGCATGTATTTCTGTTTATGAGGCATATATTGTGTGTGAGATAGCGGCACTTTCAGCAGAGTTAGGCAACGTGGAAAGAGGTAAAAAGTTATATATGAAGCTTATAAAAATCTGCAAGGAAAGCAATATGGACAGATGGATAATAGGGAGAATATATCCAAAGGCGGTGTGTGGTATTTTAAGAATAACTAAAATAGAGGAGAAGGATGCAGATACATGTAATTTTTTTTGGGAAATATGTGATGGAGCAATTGAATGTCTTAGACAGACAGGAAGATTATATTTTTTGAGAGAACTTTTGACAGATTATAATGTCTTATGTACACGCACAGGACAAACAGTTCAAAAAGAATATAATGAACTGCTGGCATGCCTTAATGATTTGTATGAACAATACAATATTTGTGAGCATGATTATGAGTGGTATCCTTATTATATAAATGGAATTTTCTACCCTGTGGATAAAGTAATAAATGAAAGAAGAAAGGTATATGGCATGACGGTTGAAGAATTAGCAGGAACGGAGCTTGATGTTGGAACCGTGAGCAGAATTATCAATGGAAAAAATATGCCTAGAAGAAACACAATAGATATATTATTTAAAAAACTTGGCATGGAAGGTGTTCAGTATAGTGATAAAGTGGTATCAAAAAATGTGCATGCCAATGAATTATGGGATGTATTTGTTGATGCTCTTACGTGCGGAAATATCGATTTGTGTGAGGAGATATATTGCAAGTGGACAAATATGTTGGATATGGGTATATATGTAAATAAAACCGTTGTCGACTGGATGCGAATAAAATTGGATGTTTTCGAGGAAAAGCTGACGTATGATGAGGCATTAAGAAGGTATAGAGAAAATTTTGAGAAGATTATAGTAAGTTCAGACAAAATAATGTATCGTGCGGTGGTGGAAGATGAAATAATAGGGAATTATATTGATTGCATGAGTAATATAGAAAAAGAGGAGTGTGTTCAGATATTAGGGATAATGTACGATAAAATTCCCAAAGATATTGTTGAGCGCAAACGGAATATAATGTTTATCGAAGGCATGTTACGAAGATTTTCAAATTACAGTGGCAATTGCGGAGAATATGAAAAATCAAACAGATTAGCAAAAGAGGGGATAGAGCTGGAGCTGTCATGTTCAAGGGCATGTGTTTTAGGAACCCTTTTTTATAGTATGGCATGGAATAATGCACAGGTAGGAACAATTTCACAGGAAGATATAAAGAGGTGTAAGTATTCCTACCTGTTTGCATGGTTTATAAGGGAAAATGTATTGCGGGATTTTTATTATAATAAAGCAAAAGAATATGAGTGCAGGTATAATAAATCTATCCACGAGTAATATATAAAGTTGCATTTTCGTCGGCTTGTAAATCAATTTGTGTTTGAGTATCTGAAAAAAATAATGTATAACTACTAGAAGAAACGATTAAAAGAAACAGAGATAGGATAATAAAATATTTTTTTCTTTTCATTGTAAATTCCTTTCGATTTATCTATATTTAAAACAATGACATTATATATGTACGCGAATCAAACAACCATAGCATAATTGTAATTTTTTTAAAAGTCGCAATATTTAGAAAATTACAATTATGCCATGGGTATAAAAACTTCTTGATGTTAAAATAATTCTGTATTAAAAATACTCACATGCGGAAGGAGAAGAAATATGATAACATTAAGAAAAATTGCAGCAGTAGTTTTTGGGGTAGAATACCAAGTACACAGACAGTTATGGCAATGTTAGCTATATTGAGAACATTGCAATCGCAGGTAGAGGTGTATATAAAAATGCGCATAAATTAATAGAAGCATATGAGGCTATGAATAAGCCTTGGATTAATATTTTTTTCAACAAAAAATAGGAGCGTGACCCAAATTGAGAAAATCATTATACATTATACCGATAATATTTTGCATAATTCAGTGTACAGGCTGCAATAAGGCGGATGAGAATAACATTGAGAACTTCAATAATGTGTTCAACAGTGGGTATGCGCGTTCGGTAGGTGCAGAGCCTTCAGAGGATGTATATATGAGCTATGCCGTAGACAATTATGGGCTGGATGCGGACTGGACACCGGCTGCTGATGACCCGTATCCACAGTGGAATTACACACATTGCCGTGAGAACTATGTTATGGATAGCGATATCGATGCGGATGGCAATGTTGAGACGGTACTGTATGGCTGTGATGGGGGCGGCAGTGAATCCTGGTCTTATCTTGCATATTACGATGAGGTGAGAGGCGGATGGATACATCTTATGCCGGGAAATGTGCAGGAAAATAATTATAATATCAGGGTTTCGGATGAACAGAAAGAATGGATTGTGCAGAACCTGAAAGAAAAGAAGCTCAGTGATGAAAAAAGGGCGGAATACGAATCAGGATTGATGTACATGTATCCGCAGCTTCCCGCCGTACTTGAGGATGGCAGCGTGCTGGTCACATTTTACGGAAGAAATAACCATGAGCCGTACGAAGAGGAGTATGTGGTTGTAAAGGCGATTTTGCAGTACAGATGGTCTGAGAACGCGGGCGGATTTGAGCTTGTCAATTACGCATTGGTTATGGACAATGATATCGATGTTGTATGTTCGGACAGTGATTTTTTAGAAAAAATGCCGGTTACGGTCAAGCAGGATGAAAAATAAGCTTGACAAATTACTCTGCTGTGATAAACTTTAATAGGTTGTTGGATATTCTGCCGGCAGGCATTGAATATTCAGCACTGAGGTTTATCAATAGTATAAAGTAAAAGCTATGAAGACGAAGATTATATTTTTTATAATGCAGTAGACAGATATTTTCCGACAGAGAGAGCAGGTCATCGGCTGGAAGCCCGCTTCAGGTTCAGATAGCTGTTTAAGTTCCCGTTGGAGCTGCACTCTTGAAGGATTGCTTGTAGAGAGTGACGTATGTGCACGTTACGCATAAGTTGAGTGCCCGGTGTATTCCGGGAATCAGGGTGGTACCGCGAGTTTAAGCCTCGTCCCTCGTTTTTTGAGGGGCGGGGTTTTTTAGTGTATAAATTGTTTAAACATAACAGAAATAAGCAAGCAGGCTGATAAGCCGTATTGCGAATTTCTGTGTCAATCGCGTGAATGCGAAGCATGAAGCGATTGACATTTATACATGCACATTTTATTAAGAAGAAAAGGAGTAAATGACATGTTTAATGCAGATGATTTGAAGAAGAAATTCTTAAATGACATTGAGACAGCCAGGTCAGAGAGCCAGCTTTCTGAGGTATGGAAGACCTACCTCAGTAAGAATGGTTCTGTTCAGGGACTTATGAACGGAATCAAGGAAGTTGCCAAGGAGGAGAAGAAGGCATACGGACAGTTTGTCAATGATGTAAAGAACTGGGTTCAGGAAAAGTATGATGAGAAGAAGAAGGAAATAGAGGCTCTTGAGCTGCAGCAGAAGTACGAGAGAGAGACAATAGATGTGACAGTTCCGGTAAAGACACGTCCTATGGGAAACCTCCATCCGCTCACAGCAGTTAAGTACGAGATGATTAATGTGTTTGCGGGAATGGGCTTTGAGATATTCGAGGGACCGGAGATAGAGGATGATGACCATAACTTCACAAGACTTAATGTGCTTAAGGATCATCCGTCAAGAGATATGCAGGATACATTCTGGCTCACCGACGATCTGCTTCTCCGCACACATACATCACCGGGACAGATTCGTACGATGGATGCGAAGAAGCCTCCTATCAAGGTGCTTGTGCCTGGTAAGGTATTCCGTTCTGATTCTGATGCGACACATTCACCGATGTTCAGCCAGATGGAGGGACTCGTTGTCGATAAGCATATCACACTCTGTGACCTTCAGGGTATGCTTGATGAGTTTGTAAAGAAGCTTTTCACAGGGGATGTAAAGACAAGACTTCGTCCTTCATATTTCCCATTTACGGAGCCTTCGGTTGAGGTCGATGTAAGCTGCTTCAAGTGCGGCGGCTGTGGGTGCTCACTCTGCAAGGGAACAGGCTGGATAGAGGTTCTCGGCGGCGGTATTGTAAATAAGAAGGTTCTTGAGAACTGCGGAATTGACTCGGAGGAGTATTCAGGACTTGCATTCGGTATTGGTATCGAGCGTATTGCGATGCTCAAGTATGGTATAAATCACATGGGTAAGCTTTTTGAGAATGACATTGATTTCTTAAAGCAGTTCAAGGCATAACAGTCGGAAATGGAGAATAGATATGAAAGTATTACTTAGTTGGTTAAAGGATTATGTAGATATAGATGTCACTCCACAGGAGCTTGAGAAGAAGTTTTTCGGTGCCGGCTTCGAGGTTGAGGGAGTTGAATATCTTGGTGAGAATATCGAGAAGGTTTATGTAGGACAGGTTACTTCTATAGAGAAGTATGAGGGAACACACCTTTACATCTGTCACATTGACTGCGGAGAGCAGGGACATGACCACCTTATTCTTACAGGTGCCGATAATGTATTTCAGGGTGCCAAGGTTCCGGCATGCATAGTCGGCGCCAAGCTTCCTAACGGAATGGAGATTACACCTAGAAAGATGAAGGACATGATGTCCTATGGTATGCTCTGTTCAGGCGGAGAGTTAGGTCTTGATAAGGACTGGTACAAGGGTGCCGATGTCAACGGTATTATGATTCTTGATGAGGATGCCCCTGTAGGAGAGGACATAAAGACCTATCTTGGACTTGATGATTATGTATTTGATATTTCCGTTACAGCCAACAGACCTGACTGCCAGTCTGTTCTTGGACTCGCGCGCGAGGTTGCCGCATTCCTTGGAAAGGAAATCAAGCTTCCTGATATGAGCTACACCTGTGATGAGGTGACTAAGCCGGAAATCAGCGTGACTGTTGAGAGTAAGGATATCTGTCCAAGATATTTAGGACATTATGTATATGATGTTCAGTATAAGGAATCTCCGCTCTGGATGAAGAGAAGACTTATTGCAGTCGGACACAATGCTATAAACGCGATGGTTGATATAACCAACTACGTTCTTGTTGAGATTGGACAGCCAATGCACGCATTCGACCTCAACACACTGGAGGGCTCCTCGATTGTTGTCAGAAGAGCCGAGGATGGAGAGAAGCTTGTCACACTTGACGGCAAGGAGAGAGTGCTCACACATAACAATCTTCTCATCTGCGACAAGGTGAAGGCAGTCGGTCTTGCAGGCGTCATGGGCGGTCTTAACAGTGAGATTACCGAGAACACGAAGGAAGTTCTCTTTGAGTCTGCTAAGTTTATGAAGGATAACGTGAGAAAGACAGCCAGAGGACTTGGCTTACAGTCTGATGCTGCTTCACGTTATGAGAAGGGTATTGATGAGTATTCTGTTGAATGTGGTATGGCAAGAGCACTCAACCTTGTGACAGCACTTGGAGTAGCGAAGGTAAGCTCCACTCATTTTGATGTCACAGCAGGTGCTTCTACAGAGAAGAGAGTTATAAAGGTTCCTACAGCAAAGGTAAACTATGTACTGGGCATTGAGGTACCTGAGGAGGATATGGTAAGAATCCTTAAGAACCTTGCGTTCGAGGTTGCTTTATCGGACGGGGTTATGACACTTGCGGTTCCACGTTATCGTGAGGATATTGAGAATTATCAGGATATAGCTGAGGAGATTATAAGAGAGTATGGCTATGACAAGGTTGTTCCTACCTTCTTAGGGGAGGCTTTAGTAACCAACGGAGGACTCAATGCGGCCCAGAGCAAGGAGCTTTCGGTAAAGAACTTCCTCTGCACACAGGGCTATTATGAGATTCAGACTATTGCGATGACCTCCAAGGATGAATTCGATGAGTTCTTAATTCCTGCCGATGCGAAGGAGAGACAGGTCATCGAGATATTAAATCCTATCACCGAGAACCTGAGCATAATGAGAACTCTCATGGCACCGGCTATGGTAAGGGCTATTGAGAACAATATCAAGAACGGAAACACAGAGCTGCGTTTCTTCGAGCTTGCAAACGTATATATTCCTAAGTCACTTCCTCTCACGGAGGCACCTGATGAGGTTAAGACGTTATGCCTTGGTACTTCCGGCTCTGAGGAGGATTTCTTCACGATGAAGGAGACACTCGAGAATTTCGCTTCCTATAATAATATAAAGTTTACCTATAAGAGAGGAAATGTTCCTTATCTCCATCCGGGAAGAACGGCGCAGGTTTATTGTGATGGCACACTGATAGGTACATTCGGACAGTTGAGATATGATGTTGTCGATTCTATGGCGATTGCCAAGGATAAGAAGAATGACACGAAGATTTTTATTGCAGAGCTCAATTATGACGTCTTAAAGACAAAGTTCAAGGAGGAGATTACCTATACACCTGAGTCGACATTTGCAAAGACCGGCAGGGATATTGCAATGATAGTTGATAAGGAGGTTGAGTGCGGAGATATCATTGCCACCATCGAGAAGGCAGATTCGCTTGTAGCAGAGGTTGACCTTTTTGATATTTTCGAGAGCGAGAAGCTTGGATTTGGCAAGAAGAGTATGGCATTCAGAATTGTATTCGCATCAAATGAGGCAGATGTAACTGATGAGATGACGGACAAGGCTGTTGACAGTATTGTGGATACCCTCAAAGATGTATATGGCGCGCTTATGAGAAGCTGATTGTTCTGAATTGTGTGTATAAATGACCCGGACATATCGTATTTTGGATGTGTTCGGGTTTTTATAACCTTTGTGGGGGTGTGAACAATAGAAATTGCCACTGCGACCGGTAAATAGATATATAAAAGTAGTTCTAATTACCTATGCACCATACGGCAAATACTATAGATTTTAAAGGATTTTAAAGTTATAATAACAACATATAAATTGTATACACAGGAGTGGAAAAGATTTGAATTTACATGATTTTAGTTATGATCTGCCCCAGGAGCTTATAGCACAGGACCCTCTTGAGGACAGATCGTCATCAAGGCTTATGCTTCTTGACAAGAATACGGGGGCGATAGAGCATAAGGTATTTAAGGATATAATAGATTACCTGAACCCGGGAGACTGTCTTGTGCTTAACAACACTAAGGTTATTCCGGCAAGGCTTATGGGAGTCAGGGAGGGGACAGGTGCTTCCATAGAGGTACTTCTTCTTAAGCGCAGGGAGAACGATGTCTGGGAGGTGCTTGTTAAACCGGGAAAGAAGGCAAGATCTGGAGACAGGATTATATTCGGCGAGGGAAAGCTTACCGCGGAGGTGCTTGATGTGGTTGAGGATGGAAACAGGCTTATAAAGTTCTACTACGAGGGAGTGTTCGAGGCAGTACTTGATGAGCTGGGGCAGATGCCTTTGCCGCCATATATTACACATAAGCTTCAGGATAAGAACCGTTATCAGACCGTTTATGCAAAATATGAAGGTTCTGCGGCGGCACCGACAGCCGGGCTTCATTTTACTAAAGAACTTCTTGACAAGCTTTCACAGAAAGGAATTATTATTGCAAATGTAACGCTTCATGTAGGGCTTGGAACATTCAGACCGGTTAAGGTTGAGAATATACAGGAGCACCACATGCACTCGGAGCTGTTTGTTGTGACGGAGGAGGAAGCGGCTAAGATAAATGCGGCGCGTGCGGCAGGAGGAAGAATAATCTGCGTGGGCACAACAAGCCTTAGAACGCTTGAGTCAACCACGGATGAGAACGGAATTGTCCATGCGGACAGCAGGGAGACAGATATATTTATCTATCCGGGATATAAGTTTAAGGCGGCTGACTGCCTTATAACGAATTTTCATCTTCCGGAGTCGACGCTTTTGATGCTGGTATCGGCACTGGCAGGACGTGACAATATCTTGAATGCATACAAAACAGCAGTGAACGAAAAATACAGATTTTTCAGCTTTGGTGATGCGATGTTTATACATGATTGATAGCTTGCTTATGGAAAAGAAAATACAAGGAGGAGAATATAATGTCGGAATTTCAGGAAAAGAGAAAGTCAAAAAGAATTGGAATAAATGTTAAGATTAAGCTGCAGAAGGTCAACAACAATCTTATTGCATTTGGACTTAAGGAAGAAGAATTTGAAGTAAATGTAGTCAATATTTCTAAAGATGGTATGGCTTTCAGAACCAATGAGAGACTTGCTCTTAATTCTTTTTATGATACTCAGGTTGTATTGTGGACAAAGGAGTCCTTCGATACAGTTATTGAGATTGTGAGAATGGAGAACTTTGGCGAGGAAGAGACATTATATGGTTGCCGCTTTGTCGGAATAAGCGCTGCTGATCAGTTTAAAATAGATGTTTATCAGATAGTATCTGAGAACTGATAAGGCGTGGGGAGAGAATAATTATGGTAGAATGTGTTAATCTCAGAAAAAAATATATGACTGTGACGGCTGTGGAGGATATTTCGCTTAATATTCAGGCGGGAAAGATGTACGCGCTGTTAGGTCCTAACGGAAGCGGTAAGACCACACTCATGAAGATGATTGCGGGGCTCACGAGACAGACATCGGGCACGCTTCTGTATGAGGGACAGCCGATTGGCGTGGAGTCTAAGAAACATATCGCTTATATGCCTACGGAGAGCTATTTCTATTCCTATATGAATTGTCTTGATATCGGCAAATATTACAGTGACTTTTTTGAGGATTTTTCAATGGAGAAGTACAGACAGCTTCTTGATGAGATGGAGCTTGATATCAGACAGAAGGCGAATAAAATGTCATCTGGAATGATGGCAAAGCTTAAGATTGCGGCAACACTTGCAAGGGACAGCAGACTGATAATGCTTGATGAACCGCTTAACGGAATTGACATAATTGCCCGCGAGAAGATTATTAACACAATAATGGCAAGTGCTGACGGACACAGAGCATTCATACTGTCAAGCCATCTTGTTGATGAACTTGAGAAGATAATTGACTATGCTGTCTTCATAAAGAAGGGTACAGTCATCATGCAGGGAGATGCTGAGGCTCTATGTCAGGAGTCGGGCAAGTCGATTGTTGAACTCTATAAGAGTATCTATGCATAGAGCGGGGGAGAATGATATGCTAAAGCTTATAAAATACGAGTTTCGTAAAAATTTATATGGAATTGCGGTAATGCTGGGCATTATTGCACTTGCTCAGATATATTTTATGTATGCCTGCTTTATTGACCAGAACAGGAATAAGGCACTTGCCGGTGCATGGATATTGTTCTTTTGCGCTGTTGTGTGCTTCTTTATGGTATTTGCGTTCGGAATTGTCACATACAGCAGGGAATTGTCGAACAAGACCAGCTATCTTGTGTTCATGACTCCTAACAGGTCGATAAAGATTATCGGTTCCAAGCTTTTGTTCACCTTTCTGAACGGGGTGATGGTTGCACTACTGCTTGCCGGGCTGTGGCTTATAGACTGGAAGCTTCTGATGGATATGTGGGAGCAGGAGGTAAGCGTAATCGAGATGGTATTTGACCTTGTGAAGAATTTCGGAATTAATGTTACCGATATTGCCTACGGAATTTCTTTATTTGTCATTAATTTCCTTATCAATTTCTTCATGGCTGTCACACTGGCTTATCTGTGCATTACATTAACCGCGACGGTACTACAGAACCGAAAGATTAAGGGATTAATAAGTGTTATTCTGTACATATTCTTGTTCTATGCAGTCAATAAAATCGGAGGTCTGCTTCCTGTATTGTATGAGTCACCTGAGAACATGCAGCAGGTGGTAATAACAGCCCTGCCGTGTATGGTTTTCTTTCTTATTATAATAGCAGGAGCTGTTGTGGGAACAGCGCAGCTTCTCGACAAGAAAGTAAGCTTATAAAATAATATGTAAGATATCAGGGTCAAAAGGTCAGAAATCTGAAGCAATCCGGTATCATTGGGGGCAAAATACCTTTTGACCCCAACATCATATGTAATATTTAGCTGTATGCAAAGCATAATAAGCCTTGCATGCAGCTTTTTTATGATACCATCAGGGTGGAGAGAAAACGACGCTGTATGAGAAGGATGAACTGCAGATGGGGATTGACGATATTATTAATATACGTTATAATTATTTTTGTAGAGACATGATGTGAGAACAAACGTGATTTATAAGAGGAGGTGTATTGCGAAAGAAGGTAGAGTGCAGCCAATAAATGACACGCTTTAACAAGCGGCTGTTGGCAACCATTGGAACTGAATTACAGATGTTCTATAATGATACTGAATATATTGGATATATTATTTGGGATAAAGTGAATAATGTTATATGTGAAATTTCATTAAATTATCCATCGTATATCATATTTATGCAAACAAAAGATATTACTAATGCAGAATAGTAATACTTATCTATTGGCACTTGCGGGTGGTCATAGCTCATCAATAGTATATAAACTTTGGTCATCGGTATATAATGACTGTATTATTACTGTTAATATTTTTAAATAAATTCTAACTAATAAAAACTGTATAGGGGGTAGACATAAAATGAAAAAAAGAGTATTTGCGTTTTTTATTGTGTTAAGCATGGCTGTTTTGCTGTGTGCCTGCCAAGGTAAAGACCAAAAGGATTCTGATATACAGATTACGGATACCGCACAGCAGGAGAGCGTGACGGGAAGAAAGCAGAATGAGGTGGCGAAGATATATCTTTATTATAATGATATATTATATGTTCATGATTCATCAAGTACTAAAAACAGTGCAACAGCCTCCGTGTTTGACCTTTGGTTTCCTGATTATGAATGTGTTGGCGAAATTACTGTTTCAAGTAACGAAATACCGAATCGTAATATGGAAGCAAGCTGCGTTAATGCCGGAACTAAGCTGTACTGCAAAGATGATAATATAGTATTGTATGACGGTACTAACATATATGAGATGAAAACGGATAATTAGCGGTAAAAATATCCCTTAACCCCAAAAACAGCTGTGAGAGCTAGCTCACAGCTGTTTTTGGGTTAAAAAATGAACAAAATATAAAATAAGAATAAATTTAAAAATTAATGTTGACAAATATATAAAGGAGTGCTATTTTTAGTATATCAAAAATGTTAGCACTCAAATACATGGAGTGCTAATAAAAGAAAGGTAGGAGGCAGATGGAACTTGACGATAGAAAAGTTAAGATATTAGAGGCAATCATCCGCAACTATCTTGAGACAGGCGAGCCGGTTGGTTCAAGAACGATTTCAAAATATACGGACTTGAATCTAAGTTCAGCCACTATAAGAAATGAGATGGCTGATCTGGAGGAGCTTGGATACATCATTCAGCCGCACACCTCCGCAGGAAGAATTCCTTCCGATGCAGGCTACAGATTATATGTGGACAGAATGATGGCAGACAAGAAGCAGGAACTTGATGACAAGGAGCATGAGCTCCTCAGAATGCAGGATATGCTTCTTGACAAGGTGGATAAGGTTGAGACGCTTTTGCAGAATGTTGCGAAGACACTTGCCGATAACACCAATTATGCAACACTTGTAACTGCACCGAAGTATACGGGAAACAGACTTAAGTTTATACAGCTTTCGCAGGTTGAACCTGGACAGGTGCTCATGGTGATTGTGACAGATGGTAATCTTATCAAGAACAAGATTATTCAGGTTGATACAGAGTTGGACAATGAGACATTGCTGAAGCTTAATCTTCTGCTCAACAGCAGTCTTAACGGGTTGACCGTTGAGGAGATTAACCTGACACTTATCTCGAAGCTTACCGGTCAGGCGGGTGAGTACTCAAAGCTTATCCGTGATATACTTGATGCGGTGGCTGAGGTTGCAGGTTCACCTGATGATCTTCAGATATATACCAGCGGTGCAACCAATATTTTTAAATACCCTGAATTATCTACACAGTCGAAGGCAAGTGAGCTTATCTCAACATTTGAAGAGAAGAAGGAGCTCACACAGCTTGTCAATGATGCGTTGAATAAGGAAGATAACAATGGCATACAGATATATATTGGAAATGAGACACCGGTTCAGACAATGAAGGATTGCAGCGTTGTCACTGCAACCTATGAGCTTGATGAAGGTGTCAAGGGAACAATCGGTATTGTTGGACCTAAGCGTATGGATTACGAGAAGGTAGTCGAGGCGCTGAAGAGCATTAAGGTTCAGCTTGATTCGAAATTCAAAGATAGTTAGAAAGGCGGAGAACAATGGCAGAGCAGTTTGAGGAGAAGAAGGATAATATTTCCGAGGAGGAAATCAAGGATACCGCTTCTACCAATGAAGATAATAACGGTACAGTCAATCAGGATGAGCAGACTGAAGAAGCTGTAGAGACTGTAGAAAATAAAGATACAGCAGAAGCTTCTGATACAGCTTCCGATTCATCTTCAGATGACGAAGGTAAGAAGAAGGGCTTCTTTGGTAAAGAAAAGAAAGACAAGAAGGATAAGAAAGACCAGAAAATCGATGAGCTGACAGACCAGTATCGAAGAACACTTGCAGAGTTTGATAATTACCGCAAGAGAACAGAGAAGGAAAAGACAGCGATGTTCGAGGTAGGTGCTAAGAGTATTATTGAGAAGCTCTTACCGGTTATAGACAGTTTTGAAAGAGGTCTTGCAACCGTATCGGAAGAGCAGAAGGCAGAGCCTTTTGTCGATGGTATGGATAAGATATATAAGCAGCTTGTTAAGCAGCTTGAGGATGCAGGAGTTAAGGAAATCGAGGCGATGGATAAAGAGTTCGATCCGAATCTCCACAATGCGGTAATGCATGTTGAGGATGAGAATGTAGGAGAGAACATAATCGTTGAGGTATTCCAGAAGGGCTACACATACCGTGATGGTGTGGTTCGTCACAGCATGGTTAAGGTAGCTAACTAATTAAGGCAACAGGAAACATTAGATTTCATATAATATCAGGAGGAAAATGATATGAGTAAGATTATTGGTATTGATTTAGGAACAACAAATTCATGTGTAGCAGTTATGGAAGGTGGTAAGCCTGAGGTTATCGCCAATACAGAGGGTGTTCGTACTACACCATCAATAGTAGCATTTACAAAGACAGGGGAGAGACTTGTAGGTGAGCCAGCTAAGCGTCAGGCAGTTACCAACGCTGAGAAGACAATCTCTTCTATCAAGAGACATATGGGTACTGATTATAAGGTAACGATTGATGATAAGAAGTATACACCACAGGAGATTTCAGCTATGATTCTTCAGAAGCTTAAGGCTGATGCAGAGAGCTACCTTGGTGAGAAGGTAACAGAGGCTGTTATCACAGTTCCTGCTTACTTCAACGATGCAGAGCGTCAGGCAACCAAGGATGCAGGTAAGATTGCAGGTCTTGATGTAAAGAGAATTATTAACGAGCCTACAGCAGCAGCACTTGCTTATGGTCTTGACAATGAGCAGGAGCAGAAGATTATGGTATATGACCTTGGTGGTGGTACATTCGATGTATCTATCATTGATATCGGTGACGGTGTTATCGAGGTTTTAGCTACCAACGGTGATAAGAAGTTAGGCGGAGATGATTTCGACCAGAGAATTACGGACTACATGCTTTCTGAGTTCAAGAAGAATGAGGGTGTAGACCTTTCTAACGATAAGATGGCTCTTCAGAGATTTAAGGAAGCAGCAGAGAAGGCTAAGAAGGAGCTGTCAACAGCTACAACAACCAATATCAACCTTCCGTTCATCACAGCTACGGCAGATGGTCCTAAGCATTTTGATATGAACCTCACAAGAGCCAAGTTCGATGAGCTTACACATGACCTTGTAGAGAGAACAGCAATCCCTGTTCAGAATGCATTAAGAGATGCAGGTATCTCAGCTTCCGAGCTTACAAAGGTATTACTTGTAGGTGGTTCTACACGTATCCCTGCAGTACAGGATAAGGTTCGTCAGCTCACAGGCAAGGAGCCAAGTAAGTCACTTAACCCTGACGAGTGTGTAGCTATCGGTGCTTCCATTCAGGGCGGTAAGCTTGCAGGAGATGCGGCTGCCGGTGATATTCTTCTTCTTGATGTCACACCTCTTTCACTCTCAATTGAGACAATGGGTGGTGTTGCTACAAGACTTATTGAGAGAAATACAACTATCCCTGCTAAGAAGAGTGAGGTATTCTCAACAGCAGCAGATAATCAGAGTGCAGTAGACATCAGGGTTGTACAGGGTGAGAGACAGTTTGCAAGAGACAATAAGCTTCTCGGCGAGTTCAGACTTGACGGAATTGCTCCTGCTCCAAGAGGAATACCTAAGATTGAAGTTACATTCGATATCGATGCCAACGGTATTGTAAATGTATCGGCTAAGGATCTTGGTACAGGCAAGGAGCAGCACATCACAATCACCTCAGGTTCTAATATGTCCGATGCAGATATCGATAAGGCTGTAAAGGAAGCTGCCGAGTTCGAGGCACAGGATAAGAAGCGTAAGGAAGGCATTGACGCCCGCAATGAGGCTGATTCAATGGCATTCCAGACACAGAAGGCTCTTGACGAGGTTGGCGATAAGATAAGCGCAGCTGAGAAGGAGAGCATTGAGAACGAGATTAAGGCTCTCAGAGCAATCCTTGACAGAACAAATGCTGAGAACATGTCCGACAGCGATATCGATGAGATTAAGGCTGCTAAGGAGAAGCTCATGAATACAGCTCAGCCGGTATTCGCTAAGATGTATGAGCAGGCTCAGGGTGCAGCAGGTGCCGCTGGAGCAGGTCCTGACATGAGCAACATGGGTGGACAGCAGAGCACAGCCTCCGGAAATTATGGCGATGATGTTGTTGACGGCGACTACAAAGAGGTATAATATAGTAAGATGTATGCATAATTGAGTGTGTTGTCCGATGCACAGTGATTGGCAGACATGCTAAAATAAATAGAGTGAATGGCTCTGGCAGTCATTCACTCTGTTTGAGTATATTAGTATTGGTTTTTTAATAAAATGCATGGCGGGTATATATATCCGCAAATCAGCAGGGAGGAAAAGCAATGGCAGATAAGAGAGATTATTATGAGGTACTGGGTGTATCTAAGACTGCCACTGATGCCGAGCTTAAAAAGGCATATAGAGTGTTAGCTAAGAAGTATCATCCGGATTCTAACCCGGGCGATAAGGAGGCGGAGGCTAAGTTTAAAGAGGCTTCCGAGGCTTATGCAGTTCTAAGTGATCCGGATAAGCGTGCCAAGTATGACCAGTTTGGTCATGCAGCATTTGATGGCAGCGCAGGTGGTCAGGCTTATGATTTTAATATGGATGACATATTCGGAAGCATGGGTGATATATTCGGTGATTTATTTGGCGGTGGAAGAAGCAGGGGAAGAAGCAACGGCCCTATGCAGGGCGCCAATGTCAGGGCTTCTGTGAGAGTTACCTTTGAAGAAGCTGCTTTTGGCTGTGAGAAGGAGCTCGACATCACACTTAAGGATGAATGTGCAGCATGTCACGGAACAGGTGCTAAGCCGGGTACATCCCCGGTACAGTGTGCAAAGTGTGGCGGTAAGGGCCAGATTGTATACACACAGCAGTCACTTTTTGGTATGATGAGAAATGTCACCACATGTCCGGACTGTGGCGGTAAGGGAACTGTTGTAAAGGATAAGTGCCCTGACTGCCATGGAACAGGTTATATAGCTAACCGCAAGAGGATTCAGGTGTCTGTTCCTGCCGGAATCGACAATGGACAGAGCATAAGAATACGTGGTAAGGGTGAACCGGGAACTAACGGCGGGCCAAGAGGAGATTTGCTGGTTGAGGTTATTGTTTCACCTAGTCCGGTATTTGCAAGAGAGGATTACAACGTATTCTCCAATGTGCCTATCAGCTTTGCAGACGCAGCTCTTGGCAATGAGATAAGAATTAAGACGATAGATGGAGAGGTTCTCTATGAGGTTAAGCCGGGCACACAGAGTGGTACAAGGGTACGCTTGAAGGGCAAGGGTATTCCGACTCTTCGTGACAGTAAGTTAAGAGGAGATCATTATGTAACACTCACGGTAAAGGTTCCGGATAAGATGACTAATGAGCAGAAGGAAGCTCTTCGTGCTTATGACGCTCTTATGCGTGGCGAGAATCCGACAGATACAACAGATGGCGGAACCACCAGAAAAAAGAGAGGCTTATTCAAGTAAAATATAAAGGAGCAGAGTATGATCATAGTTGAACCATGTGCAGGACTTGGAAACCGTTTTCTTGGGATGGCATCTGCATATCACTGGGCAAAACAGACGGGTGATGAACTCACTGTGCTTTGGAAGACGGAACGTGTTATGGGAGCGAGAAATGAGGCTGTGTTCTCTCTGCCGGAGGAGATAAAGATTATTCATGCCAAGGATTTCGGCTATAAGGATAAGCCTTTTTCACATTTAAGATACCAGCTGCTTGAGAAAAGTCTGCGGAAGAAGGCGGATTATTTTTCAGATGTAGACACAACTAATGATTTGTTCCTCGAAAAGGGAAATGCCTATTATGAGGAGGTCATAAAGAACAATAAGCTCAAGTTTATAAGAGCGTTTTCCCAGTTTCATGATTTTGAGGGAATAGACAGACCGCTGGAGTTCATAAAACCTACGAAGTATGTGAGCGATAAGGCTGAGTCCGTCATCGGGAATATAGACAGTGCAGGCAATATTGGAGTTCATATACGGCGTACGGATAATCAGATATGTATAAATAACAGTCCTTTGGAAGTGTTTGTTGATGCCATGGAGAAGGAGATTGATAAGGATGACAGGGTCACTTTTTATATCGCCTCAGATGACATGGACACTATCTTAGAGCTTAAGAAGCGCTTCGGTGACAGGATATATTATATGAGTGAGAAGAATTTTGAGCGTGACAGTGATAGGGGAATTGCGGATGCATTTGCCGAGCTTATCTGTCTGTCACACTCAAAAAAGATTATAGGAAGTTTCTATTCAACCTATTCACGCATTGCTGCGATGCTTTCAGGAATAGAACTTGAGGTTGTAAAGAAAGATAACTGATTGTTAGAAAATATTATTGAGCAATTGCCGGATATAGTCATTATATCCGGCTTTTTTTATGTCCTGTGAGGCGATAATATCCACACCTCCTATAGTATTGCCATCATATTCATACACAAGCATTCCAAGTGAATCTCCAATACCGACCGGGGCTTCTATGTTATTTAGTATTTCAAAATGACAACTGATTTTAGAAGCATCATAATTTTTCAGAAATATATATGAGAAGTTATTTCTGTACGAGCAGGAAACGGACTGCTCTGTTCCGCCCTTTACGCGAATTTCAGGTATTTCCGGGGGATTGATGTCCTCATAGCGGCTGACAATGCCGTATCCGTAATTCAGAAGAGAAATACAGTCAGCTACACGTTCCTTGCCGTTCGGGGCATGCATGACAACAGCTATCAGCTCTATATCGTTTTTGTTTGCAGTTGCTGACAGACAGAAGCCGGCAAGGCTTGTGGAGCCTGTTTTTAGTCCGGTAGCCCACTCATACTGCTTTATGAGCTTATTGGTGTTGGTAAGACCGAATTCCGAATTACCGCGCCTTGTCGAATGAGTTATGGTGTCCATCCATATTGTGGAATAATTATGTATTTCCGGATATTTGTTTATAAGTTCGCGCGACATGTATGCGACATCGCGTGCTGTAGTCTCGTGTCCATCGGCATCAAGCCCGCAGCAGTTCACAAAATGTGTGTTCATCATGCCGAGCCCGGCGGCACGTTCATTCATTCGGTCAACGAATGCACCCTCTGAGCCGGCAATGTGCTCTGCCATGGCGACACAAGCATCATTAGCACTCGCAATGGAAATACATTTTATCATAGTTTCAACCGTCTGCGTCTCACCGGGTTCAAGAAATACCTGGCTTCCGCCCATACTTGCGGCATGCTCGGACACGGTTATTTTTTCGTCAAGGGTTATTTTGTTTTCCGCAAGAGCGTCAAAAATCAGTATCAGGGTCATAATTTTGGTTATGCTTGCAGGACGAAGCTTTGTGTCTGCCTCTTTTTCGTATATCACGGTGCCTGTTGAGGCTTCCATAAGGATTGCAGATGGGGCGCTCACAGCAGGGGTATCACAGTGCGCCGGCATGGTAATACTGCATGCTATGACGGTAAATAGCATAAGAAAGCAGGTTAACTTTGAAATCATTTTGGGAAACATATAGAAACTCCGAATCAGCTTTATAATATTATAGTCATATTTCATACAATTTATGAAAAAAGCTTTTATAAATTGTGTCTGTTGGTAACAATATAAGAGCTGGATATATGGCAGAATATTGTAAAATAAATAAGAAGGATGCTGCAAATGGTGGAAGAGCATAGCCGGAAAAAGTATTATAAAAAAAAGATATATAAGAAAAAGCCTTACAAGGCCAAGGGTGATAAGACAGAGAATATATTATATGAAAAGAACATTTATAAGGCGCTTTTTACAACGGCATTTCCTTTAATGGCGTCTAATTTTATAATAGCGCTGCTCGATATGACAGACACATTCTTTATCGGCCGGCTTGACAATTCGGCATCAGCACAGGCGGCTATGGGAGCAGCATGGCCGATTATAAATATAATGCTTGCATTCAACAATGGTCTTGCTGCAGCAGGTGTTGCGCTTATCAGCCGTATGGTGGGCGAAGAGAACTATGAGGGAGCCGGGAAACAGGCAGGAGCTCTGGTGGGGGTGGCGCTTGCGATGGGGGCGGCGATAAATACATTTATGTTCTTTGCTGCTTCCGCTGTAATGAGCTTTATGGGGGCGGATGGGGAGGTGCTGGGTCAGGCAGCAGCATATCTGAGAGTGAGTTCGTTTGAGATGATACCCTTGTTCATATTTGCCGCTTTCTGTTCTATACGTCAGTCGGTAGGAGATATGATGTATCCTGTAATATTGTCAGTTGTAGCTGCCGTGGCAAATATTGCAGCGGCGATGGTATTTATAAATGTGCTCGGAATGGGGATAAAAGGAGCAGCCGCCGCCTCGGTTGCAGGTCAGCTTAGTATTGTTCCGTTTTATATAAGAGGTCTGTTTCACGGTAAAGATACAGTAACGATTACCCTTGATGATATGAGATTAAATGCGAAGGAGATAAAAAAGCTGTTCAAAATCGCAGGCCCGTCCATAGAAGGCCAGCTTCTGGCTTCATTTGGTTTTGTGATATTACAGATGCTTATTTTGAAAGAGGGCAAGGAGATATCGGCGGCATTTTCGATAGGAAATAAAATATCCAATATTATTCTGGCTGTTGTGATGGCACTTTCAACTACAATGTCTGCATTTGTAGGGCAGAATATAGGCGCTGAAAATATGGAAAGAGCAAAGCGGGCATATAGTGTCAGCCGAAATATGTCTGTATTAATGATGATGGCGGGACTTGTTATCCTGTTTCCTATGAGAAAGCAGCTTGTAGGCATAATGTCAAACGATGGGAAAACTGTGGCGGCGGCGGTGAAATATATAGCAGTGGTTCTTATAACACTGCCCGGTCTTGCACTGTATCAGAATTATATAGGGGTGTTCAACGGCTCAGGAAATACAGTGCTTACCCTTTTTATGTCATTTGTATGGCTGTGGGTGTTAAGAATCCCAATGCTGCTTGCGGTGGGCAGGATGTATCCTGATAATCCGGGCGCAATATGGATTGTGATGGGAATAAGTAATGTGCTGGCGGCAGCCGCAGGGCATCTGCTGTACAGGCATATATATGTAAAAAAATGGGGTTAGAAGAGGGGTATTCACTTTTTGAGGATAATACTGTATAATATTCTATAAGGATTCGGGTGTCAGGATATGTTATTTTAATCTATGAGTGTATAACGTATTATATTTATGCATATCAGCTCCGTTGTACGAAGCAAGATGTTCTAAGAACATCTAAGCTTCTCCCAAAAGTCGTGATATGCATAAATATAATACGTTATACACAGCTAGGTATATATAACATGCTTTGGCACAGAGTTCTATAAACACATAATCTTAATTAATGGATTTGTATATTATGAATTATTTGACTATGCGAAAAGGGGAATGTATATGAAGAGAAGATTAGGAAAGTTATCGGTTATTTTATCGGCGGTGATATTTGCCACGGCAGCAATATCTGCATGTAAGAAGGATGATATATCAGAGATTGACAGAACCTTTGAATATACCAGGACAGAGACGCAGACAACCAGTCAGCACGAGACGGATGAACAGAAGGATACTACAACCGAAAAGGAGTCCACTGTGAAGGAATCCACAAAGGAGACTACCGGGCAGACACAGGAGGAGACAACAACCAGAAAACAGCTTACCGGTGCCGCTGTGTATTTTGAAGACAAGAAGAGTGTATTTAATACATTACCTTCATTCACGGCAGGAAAGTTTGAAGAATATTTTAGTGAGAGCTACGTAGAAGGCCTTAAGTTTTCGGGAGCCAAGGAGTCAGATTACAGCGATTATCTTAAGAGTGTTATAAATGAAGGTAAGTATACACTCAATAGTCAGGATGGTACAAGAGCGTACCTCGCAGCTGCAAGCGGTAAGATGTGCATTACCTTGATATATAAAGATGGAACAATGCTTATTGAGGCGGGTGAGAATTACTGGGATATTCTTACATACGCTGAGCCTGAGACACAGGAGCCTACAAAGCCATCCGAGTCGGCAGATGGCAGATATGCTTATTTTGATAATAAGGATTCTGTATTTTCACAGCTTCCGTATATGACTGCCGGGAACTTTACAGGATATGAATCGGTCAATGGTGGGGGAATTATGACATTTTCCGTTATAACATCCGATATGGTATCGGATTATGGAGATATTCTTGAAAGTAATGGATTTATGTTTTCTAGTTCTACACCGGATGGACTTACCAGCTACTATGTGAATGATAAGCTTATAGTGACAGTGGTATATGATGGCAGTGTTATGAAGCTTCAGGCTGTATCACAGTAACAGCGTTGTATGTGTTACACTGAATGAGAGCTTGTATCATGGACGTAATGCTATAAGGTATTGACTCGAAATATAAATAGTAAAAAAGTAAAAAAAATAGGGTAGAAAAGCTCGTGATTTAGTGAGACAATCTAATCATCTGAAAATTTGGATGGGAGGATTGTTATGTCAGGGATAACGGAGAGGATAACAGCACAGATACCGTACCGGTATCACAATGCACCGATTCCCGGCGGAGGCTATGTCACGGGCTTTGTTTTTCACAAAAAGGTGCCTGGGATATTGTACGCCAGAACAGATATCGGTGGTGTGTACAGATATTTATATGACGAGAAACGCTGGAAGAGTCTTATTGATCATGTGAGCATGCTCGATGTGGAGGAGACATTCCCTATTGCGGTGGCACTTGACAGTGAACATCCTGAGAGATTGTACATTGCATGTGGTATCAATGGAAAGCCTGAGGGAAAGTTATGCATATCGGAGGATTATGGTGAGAGTTTTATCTACAGAAGCATTCCGACCATGGTTCATGGCAACCTAAGCGGACGAGGAACCGGAATGAGACTGGTTGTGGATGAGAACGACAGCGATACACTCTATTTTGCCAGCCAGACAGGAGGGCTTTTAAGAAGCCGTGACCGCGGCATTAGCTGGGAGAAGCTTCCGCTTACAGAGGAATATATGACGTTTGTATGGGTATCACCGGATGGTGTTACAATTGTAGCCGGGACGGCGGGCTTGACAACAAGGCTGGATGACAGACATAGAGGTCACAGCCTGTATGCGTCTTACGATTCGGGAAATACCTTTGAGGAGCTGGCGCAGCCGCAGGACTACGACATAGCTGATTGCAGGATGAATGGAAATGTTGCGTCAAGGTATGATTATGACGGAAAGTATCTGTACGTTACTATGAACAGTACCGGAAGATATAATTATATTGTCGATATGGGATATAGCTGTGATACAGGTGACGTAATTGGCGGACATGTGCTCAGATACCATTTTAAGAACGGAAAAATAGCAGGATATGATGATATAACGCCTTATGACGATGACAAGACCAGAGCCGAAGGCTATGTGGATTACGGCTTCGGCGGAGTATGCTCATGCCAGAGTGAACCAGGGCTGCTCACATGCTCTACACTATGCCGCGAGCTAAAGGGGGTTGAATGCGTCTACATATCGCATGACTATGGCTCAACATGGGAGATAAGCCTTAAGGGACTCGAGAAGGGCGGGATACATTTTAATACCTCCTACATGAGACCTGAGTACAATGGAGGGGTGTCGATTCTCCACTGGCTAAGCGATATAAAAATTAATCCGTTCAACAAGGACGAGGTGTGGTTCAATTCGGGAACAGGAGTATTCGGAAGTGACGCGTTCACATCGGATAACCCGGCATACCATGATAAGTGCACAGGCATTGAGGAGACGGTTCATCTTAATGTGTATGCACCTGTGGGTGGAGATGTCAAGCTGCTTGACATTGTAGGTGACCTTGGAGCGTTTGCATTCAGAAAACTTGATGAGCCATGCAGGAATTCCTTTGATGACGCTGAGGGAAACAGATATATAACCTGTATCAATGGGGATTATTCTGATATAAAATATGATACTGCAATCGTCACGGCAAGGGGCAACTGGAAGAGAAAGACCAAGGGAGGACTTGTAAGGAGCGATGACGGCTGCAGGACCTTCAGACGTCTGCCTATGCCTTATGGACTGGATGGCAGGATTGATGAGAAGCTTCACCGGATAGAGGAGCCTAATGTTAATGCAGGCTGGGTTGCAATGTCACCGGATACACAAAACATAGTGTGGTCTATAGCGGACGGAATTGACCTTCCGGCAGAGCTTGTGGTTGCAAGCAATGACAGTGGAAACACATATTTTAAGGTCAACATTGATAATTGCCCGGGTAAGTTCAAGGTATTCGCAGACAGAGTGGACAATGATGTCTTTTATGGCTTTAGTGAGGCGGGACAGTTCTTTGTCAGCACCGATGGCGGAAAGAATTTTTATCAGAAACAGGTTAAGCTTTCCGGGATTGATTTTGGCAGCATAGATACAGCAAATAAAACGGAAATACGCGTAGAAGCAGGTAAGAAAGGTGTAATCTACATTGCGGCAGGCGAGAACGGATTGTATAAGCTGATATATAACCATGCTGAGGATACAACACAGCTTAGGAAGCTGTCTAAGCCGGGAGACATAGTGTTCAGGATGGGTCTTGGACTTGGAAACAGGGATGGAGACTACTTAAAGGACAGGAAAGCACTGTATATATGCGGAGTGATTGACGGTGTGTATGGTTTCTTTAGAAGCTTTGATGATGGGGAGACGTACGAGAAAATAAATAATGATAAGCAGATGTTCGGAGACATAAACAGCATTGACGGCGATAAGAGGGTGTTCGGAAGATTCTTTATTGCCACCGGCTCAAGAGGAGTAATCTACGGTGAAATGAGCGATAAATAAGAGAGGAAGGTGTGATATTACATGAGAGTATGGCAGGAAAACAACAGACTTGTGATAGGAGATGGAAGGTATACATTGTGGCTTGAGCCATGGGGAAATAATTCGTTCCGTGTGAGAATGACAGGTGAAGCCGTAATGGATGGTAATGACTGGGCTCTTACAGAAAAGGTGCCTGAGTGTTTGCCTGAGATAAGCTTTGAGGAGGTTGATACGACAGACCCATGGTACAAGGGCGATGAGTACAGGAAGTATCATCAGACAGGCAGAATCTACATCATGAGGAATGGGAAGATAACTGCAAAGATATCTCCTGAGGGCTGGATAAGCTACTATAACCAGAGGGGTGAGCTTCTGACTGAAGAGTACTGGAGAAACAGAAACCGCATAAACCGCTACTGTGTTCCTATACGTGTTGACGCAAGAGAGCTTAAGCCGATTCCGGGCTCAACAGATTATGAGCTTACGGCAAGGTTCGAGGCGTTTGATGATGAGAAGATATTCGGTATGGGACAGTATCAGGAGAAGCACCTTGACAAAAAGGGGGCGACACTTGAGCTTGCTCACAGAAATTCGCAGGCGAGTGTTCCGTTCATGGTATCAAGCAGGGGCTATGGCTTTTTCTGGAATAATCCTGCAATAGGTACGGCGACCTTCGGAACCAACAAGACCGAATGGCATGTAAAGAGCACTAAGAAGCTTGACTATTTCATTACAGCGGGTGATACACCGTTTGAGATTGAGGAGCAGTACTCAGCGGCAACAGGAAGAACCCCTATGATGCCGGAGTACGGGATGGGTTACTGGCAGTGCAAGCTTAGATACCGCAATCAGGAGGAGCTTCTTGCAGTTGCGAGGGAGCACAAGAGAAGAGGGCTTCCGATGGATGCTATCGTTGTTGATTTCTTCCACTGGACTATGCAGGGCGAATTCAAGTTCGAGCCTAGAGACTGGCCTGATCCTGAGGGAATGGTTAAGGAATTAAAGGATATGGGTATTGAGACGGTTGTTTCAGTATGGCCTACGATAGATGAGCGGAGCGAGAACTTCGGTGAGATGAGCGACAAGGGATATCTTGTGACACCGGATAGAGGTATGGCATATCACATGACATGGATGGGAAATACCGTGTTCTTTGATGCAACCAATCCGGGTGCACAGAAATTTGTATGGGAAAAGTGCAAGGAGAATTATTACAAAAAGGGCATACGCTGTTTCTGGCTTGATGAGGCTGAGCCGGAGTATGGACCTTATGATTTTGACAATTACCGCTATTATGCAGGCCCGGCATTACAGTGCACCAACACATACCCTGTGGGATATGCCAAGGGCTTTTACGATGGCTTAAAGGCAGAAGGCGAGAAGGATGTGATGAGCCTTGTGCGCTGTGCATGGGCAGGAAGCCAGAAGTATGGTGTTCTTACATGGTCCGGAGATATACACTCATCATTCCGTGCCATGAGGGAGCAGCTTCAGGCTGGACTTAATATGAGTGTTGCAGGTATTCCTTGGTGGACATCAGATATAGGAGGCTTCGTCGGAGGAAATATCAAGGATCCTTATTTTAAGGAGCTTTTGGTCAGATGGTTTGCATGGGGCTGTTTCTGTCCTGTATTCCGTATGCATGGTGAGCGTTCACCTTGGTATGAGAGGGAGGAGGAGTTTATAAATAATGTGCGCCAGCTCACATCAGGTCAGGACAATGAGGTGTGGAGCTTTGGTGAGGATAATTATGAGATTCTTAAGAAATACCTTTTTATCCGTGAGAGACTTCGCCCATATATCCGTGAATGTATGAAGCAGGCAAGCCTCACGGGAGCACCTGTGATGAGACCGCTGTTCTTTGATTTCGATGGGGATAAGACGGCATGGGAGACTGAGGATGAGTATATGTTCGGACCGGATATCTTAGTGGCTCCGATTATGGAGGAGAAGGTTACGCAGAGAAGTGTATACCTACCTGCAGGTGCGACATGGACGGACGCAAATACAGGAGAGGTATACGAGGGCGGACAGAGGGTCATAGTTCCTGCACCGCTTGATATTATTCCGGTATTCTTCAGAGACGGGAAGAAGTACGATATCTATCAATAAAATCAAAGACCTGCCTGTAATATAATTCAGGGTCAATATATTGTGAATCGACATGAGCAGCTCCGTGTGCAACATAGAGCTGCTTTTCACATGCGGCAGCGTTATATAGCTCAAATACCATGGAGGTAGGGACGAATATATCGCAGTCACCATGAATGAAGAAGGTCGGAGTGTGGCTTTTCTTTACATATTTTATAACATTGCCCTTTTTGAAGTTAAGCCCCGTGCTTATACGTGATACTACATCGGCCGTGTACAGCGAAGGGAATGCAGGAAGATGGAACAGCTGCCTGAGGTTAAAGGCGAATTCGCTTCGGATTGAGCTGAAGCCGCAGTCAGCTATTGCACATATAACATTTTTCGGGAGCGATGGTTCGCCTGTTGCCATCAGAATGGTGGCAGAACCCATTGAGTGACCGTGCAGAACAATCGAGGCCGCAGGGTCACGTTTTACTATTACATCAATCCAGTCGAGCAGATCAAAATGCTCCGGATACCCCATACCTATATATTTGCCCTCGCTGTCGCCGTGGGCGCGCTGTTCAAGGTAGAAAATATTGTAACCATGTTCAATATACGGAAGGGCGTAGGTCAGTATATTGATTGGAATATCGCGATAACCGTGTACAAGCATAACCCAGTCATGAGCAGGCTGCTTCGCGGGGAAAATATGCCCTGCGAGTTTAAGACCGTCACGCGATGTTATGGTGATATCCTCCCTCAGGGCATTGTCATACCAGATCTTCATTCTGTCCATCGATGATAGATAATTCTTTTCGATAATATATTTAGGAGTTCCGGGGGTAAGGGTATTTATGTCAACAGGCTCTTTTTTCCAGTATTTATCTGCAAGATACCCCTTATTCTTGAGACTGAAGGCAGTCAGAAGATAACCAACGCCAAAAGACGCAATAGTGGATGTGGCGGTGGCAGCCAAAATGAATTTTGTAAGCTTCCTGTGGTTCTTTTTCATGCTGGTGTTCTCCTTTTACTCTTGATAAATTCATTATATCACAAAGATGTACTTTCATAAATACCATTCTGGTGTTACAATATAATATAGTTGAAACTGAAATGAAAATATGCATTAAGAAAGGAAAACTGCTATGAATAACAAGAGACTTGAAAATGTTAAAAAGCTTTTTGAAGAATATGTGGAAAACGGACATGCGGCGGGAGCCAGTGTAGCCGTTTTTAAGGATTGCAAAGAGAGATTTTATTTTGATACAGGCTATGCCGATATCGAGAGGGGCTATGATATGTCCCATAATACAATATTCCGCTGCTTTTCCATGACTAAGCCGATAACCTCCGTTGCAGTGCTTATACTGATGGAGAGAGGCATTATAGACATGTACAGCCCGGTATCTGAGTATCTGCCGGAGTTCTCTGCCGCCAATATGAAGGTGATGGATGGAGAAGAGGTCGTTCCGGCTAAGAGAGAAATTTTAGTCCGTGACCTGATGGACATGACAGCAGGAACAGTGTATCCGGATCTTGGAGATGAAGCGGGAAGAAAGATGGCTCTGCTGTATGATGCGATAAGCGGTGAGCAGGATATGGGTGTGAAGCCGGGAACGATGGACTTCATAAGAAGAATAGCCCTTCAGCCGCTTGCATTTGAACCGGGTACACATTGGAGATATGGCACGGAAGCAGATATTTTGGGCGCCGTGGTTGAGGCGGCATCCGGCATGAGATTCGGCGATTTCCTCCAGAAGGAGATTTTTGACCCGCTTGGAATGAAGGATACTGCATTCTATGTGCCGGAGGAAAAGAAGAAACGCTTCGCACAGATATACAGGGTTGTGGAGCCGGGAGTGTTTGCTCCTGATACGGAAAAGCATTTCGGAATGGAAGGCTATGATGAGAAGCCTGCATTTGAGTCCGGCGGGGCAGGACTTGTATCGACAGTGGAGGATTACGGAAAATTTGCGATGATGCTTGCAAATGGCGGAACCTATGACGGAGTGAGAATACTTTCGCCATATACAGTGGAATTCATGGGAACCAACCAGCTTGATGCACAGTGCAGGAGAGATCTTACATGGGAGACCTTGAGAGGTTATGGCTATGGAAATCTCTGCCGTGTTATGGATACCCCACAGTGTACAGGCTGCAGCGTGCAGCTTGGTGCCTTTGGCTGGGACGGATGGACCGGAAACTATTTTCTAATAGACCCTGTCGAGAATATGGTTATTATGTATGTTATACAGAAATGCGACGGAACGGATGATAAGCTTGTGAGAAAGCTTTTAAATACGGTTTACGGGGCACTCTGTTAGATTAACGCATAGATATCCTATATAATATGGATAAAAAGGTATTTACTTAAATGAGGCAGATGTGTTAGAATGAAGAAATCGAGTAAATGATTCAAAGGAGACATATTTTCAATGGATAACAATAGTAATGAAGAAGTTGTTTCAAAGAATTTTATTGAACAGATTATAGAGAAGGATCTTGCTGAGGGACACTGCAAGGTTGTCAAGACACGTTTTCCTCCGGAGCCGAATGGTTATCTTCATATCGGACATGCCAAGTCAATATTATTAAACTATGGTCTTGCTGTTAAGTATAACGGACAGTTTAACATGAGATTTGACGACACTAATCCGACCAAGGAGAAGGAAGAATTCGTTGAGTCGATTAAGAAGGATATCGCATGGCTTGGTGCCGACTGGGAGGACAGATTATATTTTGCCTCGGATTATTTTCCACAGATGTATGAGAATGCGGTTAAGCTCATTAAGAAAGGAAAGGCGTATGTGTGCGATCTCACAGCAGATGAGATAAGGGCATACAGAGGAACACTCACTGAGCCGGGAAAGAACAGTCCTTACAGGGATCGTTCCGTAGAGGAGAATCTTCGTCTGTTCGAGGAGATGAAGGAAGGCAGGTATGCCGACGGAGAGAAGGTTCTTCGCGCCAGGATTGATATGGCGTCGCCTAATATCAACATGAGAGATCCTGTAATTTACCGTGTGGCTCATATGACACATCACAGAACGGGAGACCAGTGGTGCATTTACCCTATGTATGATTTCGCACATCCTATCGAGGATGCTATCGAGGGTATCACACATTCTATATGTACACTTGAGTTCGAGGATCACAGACCTTTATATGACTGGGTTGTGATTGAGTGCGGTTACAAGAATTCGCCTGAGGAATCACCTAAGCAGATTGAGTTCGCAAAGCTCTATCTTACCAATGTTATAACAGGTAAGAGATACATCAAGAAGCTGGTTGAGGAAGGCATTGTTGATGGATGGGATGATCCACGTCTCGTTTCATTAAGCGCTCTCAGAAGAAGAGGGTATACACCGGAGTCCATTAAGAAGTTCGTGGAGCTTGTCGGTGTAGCGAAGGCTAACAGCTCCGTTGATTATGCGATGCTTGAGTACTGTATACGTGATGACTTAAGGCTTAAGAAGAGTAGAATAATGGCTGTTCTTGATCCTATCAAGCTTGTGATTGACAATTATCCTGAGGGTCAGGTTGAGTATCTTGACGCACCTAACAATCCTGAGAACCCTGAACTTGGAAGCAGAAGGATTGCTTTTGAGAGAGAACTCTACATTGAGAGGGAGGATTTCATGGAGAAACCGCCTAAGAAATACTACCGTCTCTTTCCGGGCAATGAGGTACGCCTGATGAATGCGTACTTTGTAAGGTGTGAGAGCTTCGTCAAGGATGAGAATGGAAATGTAACAGAGGTTCACTGTACTTATGACCCTGAAACTAAGAGTGGCTCAGGCTTTGAGGGCAGAAAGGTTAAAGGAACAATTCACTGGGTACCTGTAAATCATTGTGTTAATGCTGTTGTCAAGCTCTATGAGAATCTTGTAGACGAGGAAAAGGGTGTATACAATGAGGATGGTACAATGAATATCAACCCTAATTCATTGACAGTTGTAGACAACTGTTATATAGAGGAGAGCGTTAAGGAGGCGAAGCCGCTTGACAGCTTCCAGTTTGTGCGTAATGGATTCTTCTGTGTCGATGGAAGAGATGGACAGCCTATCGACAGTGAGCGTCTTGTATTTAACAGGATTGTGTCACTTAAGAGTTCATTTAAACTTAGTTAATCATACAAAATAATAAATTGAAAGGAAGGCAGTATAATGGCTGGAATTTTTTCTGATCTTTCTTCGATAGGGTTTGGCGGTCTGTCAAATGTTAATATATTTGATGACGAAGACGAAAAGAAGAAAAGCGCTAAGCAGCAGGGTGCAACAGGTACACCACAGTATAATGAGGTAGATTTCCTCTTTGATAAGAAGGTACAGTGCCCTGTGTGCGACAATGAATTTAAGATAAAGACGGTTAAGACAGGTAAGCCTCACCTGATTGGTTCGGATCCTGATTTGCGTCCTAAGTATCAGGGAATAGACTCCGTGAAGTATGATGTTATAGTGTGTCCTCATTGCGGATATGGGGCACTCAGCAGATTCTTCAGTTATATGACAACACATCAGGCTAAGCTTATACATGATAATATTTCTACTAATTTTAAGGGACTTGCACCTACAGGTGACACATATACCTATGATGATGCTATAACAAGATATAAGCTGGCACTATTGAATACAGTTGTCAAGAAGGCTAAGGTAAGTGAGAGGGCATATACATGTCTTAAGCTTGCGTGGCTGTACAGAGGTAAAGCCGAGAATCTTAAGCCGGATGAGCCGGATTATGCTAAAAAGAAGGAAGAGTGTGGTAAAGCTGAAAAGGAAATGCTTGCTAATGCGTATGAAGGCTTTATGATGAGCGTTTCTAAGGAGAACTTCCCGATTTGCGGTATGGACGAGACAACCTTGGATTATCTTATGGCTAACCTTGCAAAGCAGATAGGCAGGATCGATGAGGCTTCAAGGATTGTATCCAGAATTCTTGTATCTAAGACTGCTAATCCTAAGATTAAGGATAAAGCAAGAGACCTTAAGGAGTCACTAAAAACAAAATAGAATATATTATAGCTATGAAAGAGAAAATTAATAATTTATTACAGAAAATTAAATTGCTTAAAACAAGTTTGCCGGTAAGATTTATCTTACTGGCAATTGTTGTCAATCTGGTGGTTGAGATGTTCTGCAGACGTTCTGTCGCAGAGGGTTTTAAGTTTGCCGCGACTAACCCACTGTGCTTTCTGTACGGTGTGATGCTTATTCTTTTTACACTGTCATTCGTCGGACTGGTGCACAGGAAGGTGTTCATGGTGACACTGATATGTGGAATATGGGTTATAGGCGGTATAGTCAATTTTGTTGTGACAGGCTTCAGGCACACTCCGTTTACCGCTCAGGATTTCAGGCTGGTTAAATACGCACTTAATGTAGCGCCTGTGTATCTTACTGTGGGACAGATAGTGCTTATAATAGTTCTGGCAGTGATTTTTATTATTTCGATGCTTGTATGGTGGTTCAGGGCACCGAAGTACAAGGAAAAAATTAATTACTTCCGTGTGCTTGTGGTTATTTTATCATTCTGGTTCGTTGTATGGGTAACAACAAGGATCGGTGTGTACGTGGGCGTGTTCGCGCGCAACTTCGGAAATATCGGGAATGCGTATGACGAGTATGGGTTTGCATACTGCTTTTCAAACAGTCTTTTCAACAGTGGAATAGATAAGCCGAAGGAGTATAATGAGAACACCATAAGGGATATTCTTGCCAGAATGGATGAGCTTGAGAGCGAGCGCGATGAGTACAGGAGTGAACGCAATGACTTGCTTGAAGAGGAATCGCGCCAGCAGGCTGCGGAATCGGAGAGCGGAACCGAAGAAAATACGGACTTGCCGGATGAAGCTGAGTCTATAAAGGAAACGGATGCGGTTAAACAGGAGAATACCAATAAGGCAACTAAGGAACGCCCTAACATTATCTTTCTTCAATTGGAGTCATTGTTCGATCCTCAACTGTTGAAGGATGTTGAGTTCAGCGGAACAGTGCTTCCGAAGCTTGAATGGCTGTACAAGAGTTATCCGTCCGGATTTCTTTCGGTGCCATCTGTCGGAGCAGGTACCGCAAATACAGAGTTCGAGATTATTTCGGGTATGAATCTTGACGATTTCGGACCGGGCGAGTATCCGTATAAGACGGTGCTTTCCCACAGCGCATGTGACTCTATATGCTATGATCTGAAGCAGTATGGCTATACAACGAATGCGCTGCATGACAATGATGGTACATTCTATGACAGAAATACAGTATTTCCCCAGTTGGGCTTTGAGACCTTTACTTCTCTGGAATACATGAATAATGTGGAGACGAATGAGATAGGCTGGGCGAAGGACAATGTGCTGATTTCACAGATTATTGAGATTCTTACAGGCTCAGAGAGCAGGGATTTTATCTATACTATATCGGTTCAGGGTCATGGAGATTATCCGGCAGACTATGAGATAAAGGAAGAGGATATAACAGCCGAGGGCGAAGCAATAGAAGAGTTTAAGAGACCCTTCACATATTATATCAATGAAATACATGATATGGACAAGTTCGTGAGAAATCTCATATATGCGCTTAAGGGGCTTAATGAGCCTACGGTGCTTGTGATGTATGGTGATCATCTGCCTGCATTTGACATAACGGATGATGAGCTTGAGGGAGGTAATACATACACAACGCAGTATGTTATATGGAACAATATCGATCTTAAAAAGGTGGATGAAGATATAGAGGCTTTCCAGCTCACAAGCCATGTGATGGATATGCTTGGAATGACAGGAGGTGCCATATCAAAATACCACAGCACGTTGAGACATTCGGAGGACTACGAGGATTATTTGGAGGGACTCAGGGTGCTTGAATACGATATCCTGTACGGAGATAAGGAGGTCTATGGCGGTGAGCTGCCATATTCACCTACCAATCTTCAGATGGGGCATAAGAACATCACAATAAAAAAGGTGAGCAACTCGGATAACAATTTCGCTGTAACAGGGGAGAATTTCACGAAATTCAGCTATGTGATGGTAAACGGAGAGTATGCGGACACGATTTTTGTCAGCGATGACATGCTCTTAGTTGACGGAATCACCCTGAAAGATGGTGACTCCGTCGTGGTAGTCCAGAAGGGAAAGGACGGAATTAAGCTTTCGAGTACGAGCATGTTTATTTTTCGCTCACATCAATAATACTGTTGGTCTTAGTGACTGAGCGGATGACTGAGTCGCGGGCATTTTTCCACGGCTCGTCCTTGTATTTGTAGTCGAACTTATTGATAAACCATGCAAGATCGTCGCGGACACGCTTCATATTATCGAGATAGAGCTTGTCCGTGACGGCGGTAAATTCCTCCAAAGAGCTTCCGCGAAGCTTTTTGGAGGCTTCTCTTATAAGAATCTCGTAGTGCCTGTTGCAAAAGCCGTTGCAGTTCTTATATTTTTCGCGGAAATCGCTCTCGCCCTCCCACAACATGAATATAGTATCAATATACCGCATAAAGACATTCTGCACTCTCTCGCATACGAAGCATGAGCTGTTGAGTGTGTGAAGATATGACAGCAGAGGACTTTCTTCGGTATTCTTTTTAAACAGGGAGACTGCCTTGGCAGCTCCTTTTTTTTGCAGCTTCCCAACGTCATCTATCGTCTTGTCGAAATGCGTCTTCATTACCCATGCCATTCCGAGGCGGTTATCCATGTGGTAGACCTGCTTAATATGCTTGTCGCAGAAGCCTAAGCGGTCCGTCTCACTTCTCACATCATCCTCCATGTAGCTTGGTCCCATGGTGTATTCTATGCTGTTGTCCTCGAGAGTCTTGTACATCGTGCATATAGGACATTCACATGAGGAGGCGAAGGCATCGTTTACCGGAATTGTATATAATTTTTCTTTCATTTTGGGAATCCTTTCTTAAAAAGCTTTTCTTAAAGAATATGTGTGTCAAGACCGGCGTTTCCGGGTCATGGCACCTACACTACAATTATATAATAAAATAGTATAAGGGTCAAAAGGTAAATGATTAAAAATATTGTGTTTTGGCGGGGATATGTTAAAATGAAAGGGTTGATTTTTATATGCGGGAAATGGCGGTAGCTTTGTTGGCTTCCGCGGACAAAATATGTATGCTTAATATGAGAGTATAGTGTATTATATTTATGAATATCAGCCCCGTTGCTCGAAGCAGGATGTTAACTGTGATAAGAGTATTCTGTACGTTTACATAGAAGCAAAGCATACATCTGTGTATATATAAATGTGATAAGTTATACATAGTTAAAAATATATAACATGTTTTGACATACGAATTTTTATTAGAAAAATATTGCATAAAATCGGAACAAGTATCCTGATTGGATAATAAGCGTGAGGTGCGTTGTGAAGGAATTGTCGGTGCCGCTTGAGGTGGGTTCGAGGAAGCCTATCTATGAGCAGATATATGATTATATAAAAAAAGAGATAAGGGATAAAAATCTTCGGGCTGAAGCGAAGCTTCCGTCGACAAGGGCGCTATGTGTACATCTCAATGTGAGCAGGAGCACGGTGCAGCTTGCCTATGACCAGCTATTAAGCGAGGGCTATATAGAAGCGCGGCCGTGCAGGGGCTATTATGTCTTGAAGCTTGATGGATTGTATGACCTTGAGACGGTGGAGCATAAGAAAACGGCAAAGCGGGTTGAGGTAAATAAAGAATATGAGATAGATTTTTCGCCGAGCGGTATTGAGCTTGACAATTTTCCTTATAATTCATGGCGAAAGGTGAGCAGGACGGTAATCGGTGAGGAAGCAGGACTGTTCAATATGGGAGAGCCGCAGGGGGACATGGTATTTCGTGAGACGATAGCGGATTATCTACATGAATCGCGCGGCGTCAAGTGCAGTCCGGATAATATAATAGTCGGTGCCGGGGATGAATACCTGCTTATGCTGCTTGACCAGCTCCTGTGCTTTGCGCATGGGAAACAGATGAGCTATGCCATGGAGAATCCTGCATACCGCAAGGCATATTTTGTGCTTAACGGTATCGGGCGCAAGGTGTGCCCGGTGAGGCTTGACGAATATGGTATGAGCTGCGACATGCTGGGAGAATGTGAAGCCAATGTTGCATATGTCACCCCATCGCATCAGTATCCGATGGGTATTGTGATGAGCATAGGAAGGAGAATGGAGCTTCTTTCGTGGGCCGGGGAGGGCTCTGACAGATACATTATAGAGGATGACTATGATTCTGAGTTCAGATACAGGGGAAAACCGATACCGGCACTTCAGGGCCTTGACAAGAACGGCAAGGTCATCTATATCGGAACATTTTCAAAGTCGATTGCTCCGGGGCTTAGAATGAGCTACATGGTTCTGCCGGACAGCCTGATGGACAGCTATATAAGTGTCGGAAAAAGATATTCCAACACAGTGTCGCGTATTGACCAGAATATCGTCAATCTATTCATAAAAGAGGGATATTATGAGCGGCATCTGAATAGAATGAGGGGTATTTATAAGGCTAAGCATGATGTCCTTCTTGGCGAACTCAAAAAATTCGGAGCGGAATACAGGATTGCAGGCGAGAGCGCAGGGCTTCATGTGCTGTTATCCACCGACAAAATGCCGGAGGATGAGCTTGTGCTGCGTGCGGCACAGTGCGGTGTAAGGGTGTATCCGTTGTCGGAGCATTTTTTAGGCGAAGATATAGAGTGTGATATAAGAAAGCTCACCGGAAAAAGGAGCACGATTATCCTTGGCTATGCGAGACTTAATGAGGATGAGATAGTGAGGGGCACGAAGATTCTTATGGAGGCATTTTCAAATGAAAAAGATATGTAATTGCAATATACCGGCCAATCTGCAGAAGGATATGATGACGGAGAGCATTGCGGCTTATGTGGCGTCTCTGCCTGCGGAGAGCATTGTGAATGATGATGAATATGAAAGACGGCTGGCGATATGCAGCAGGTGCGATGACCTTGTCGGTGGACTTACATGCAGCCATTGCGGCTGCTTCGTGCTTGCGCGGGCCAGAAAAAAACAGATGGACTGTCCTATGCCGGGCGGAAGCCGGTGGGACAGAGCTTTGGGACAGGGGTCAGGTACGTGTCCCAGCTCTGGGACACGTACCTGACCCCTGTCCCAAGCTTAACGAAAGGAAAGGTATGAACATGGAAATAAATGAGAAAAACGGCAATCTTTATGTGAGCGGTATAGAGGATTTTCACTTGGCGCAGACCTTGGAGTGCGGCCAGTGCTTTCATTTTGAAAAGGTGGGAGAGAATGATTATTTTCTTTCCGCGAAGGGAAGATTCTTACATATATGCCAACAGGAAGACTGCTCAGTGATATTTTATGATACAGACAAGAGGACATTTGAAGATATCTGGGTGGATTATTTTGATTTAGAAAGAGATTATGGTGCCATCAAGAGAGCTATATTGGGGAAGGATGACAAGCTCAAGGCTCCGATGGATATGATGTGGGGGATAAGGATACTCAACCAGAGCTTTTTCGAGACGATGATTTCGTTTATCATATCCCAGAACAAGCAGATACCGCACATAAAAAAGATTGTTTCGGACTTGTCAGTCAGATACGGAAGCCTTGCGGAGGGAGCCGAAAAGGAGTATGAGAGGGACAGCATTGCCACGGAGACTTCAGGGGAAGGTGTGAAAAATAAGGGTGTATTTTACAATTTCCCATCGGCAAAGAAGCTTATTGAAGCCGGTGAGGAAGGGCTTAAGGAGTGCAAGACGGGCTTCAGGGCACCTTATATAATGGATGCCTGCCGCAGATTCGATGCCGGTGAGCTTGACGAGAAGATGTTGCGCGGGCTTGACTATGAGAGCGTCATGTGTGAGCTTATGAAGGTTCATGGGATTGGCGAAAAGGTGGCGAACTGTATTGCACTCTTCGGTCTGTCAAAAAGAAACGCTTTCCCGGTTGATGTATGGATAAAGCGCATTATGGAGGAACTCTATATAGGGCATGAGGCGGACAAAAAGGAGATAGGAAGGCTTGCACAGGGCTTGTTCGGTGAGTACGGCGGCTACGCACAGCAGTATCTTTTCTATTATGGTAAGGAATTGAAAATCGGAAAGGAAACGAAAAATCAGTAGACTGGTGAAATTTCCATAATATCGTATTTTTGAACGGAGCAGGACATAAGGATAATATAAAAACAAAACAGTTTGGAAAAAATATAAAAATTGTATAAAATGGGTTGCAATCTCAAATTCATCTGCTATAATTAGCACTATGATGATGTGAGTGATAATTCTACTTGATGTAGAACAGATAAGGGCGCAATGAAATGAAGCCGTATCACATCTTTTACCGTTAATCGGTGGAATGGAGGATTTATCATGAAATTAGTACCATTAGGAGACAGAGTAGTATTAAAGCAGTTAGTAGCAGAGGAGACAACTAAGTCAGGCATTGTTTTACCTGGCCAGGCTAAGGAGAAGCCACAGCAGGCAGAGGTTGTTGCGGTTGGTCCTGGCGGAGTGGTTGACGGCAAGGAAGTCACAATGCAGGTTAAGGCAGGCGATAAGGTTATATATTCCAAGTATTCAGGCACAGAGGTTAAGCTTGAGGATACAGAGTACATCGTTGTAAAGCAGGGCGACATTCTTGCAATAGTTGAATAATTGCTTTACAGGAAGAATATACAGATACATGATATATTTTAAATATTATCATTTGTAACACAGAGAACAGCATATTTCAGATATCAAAGTTTTAATTTTTGCTTTCATGTCATGCAGATGACAGAAGCGGTATGGAGGTTTTAATTATGGCAAAGGAAATTAAGTATGGCGCAGAAGCCAGAGCAGCATTAGGAGCAGGCGTTAATAAGTTAGCAGATACAGTCAGAGTTACACTTGGACCAAAGGGACGCAATGTAGTTCTTGATAAGTCCTACGGTGCACCACTCATCACAAACGATGGTGTTACAATCGCTAAGGAGATCGAGCTTGAGGACGCATTCGAGAACATGGGCGCACAGCTTGTAAAGGAAGTAGCAACAAAGACTAACGATGTTGCAGGTGATGGTACCACAACAGCTACAGTTCTTGCACAGGCTATGATTAATGAAGGAATGAAGAATCTTGCAGCAGGTGCTAACCCAATCATCCTTAGAAAGGGTATGAAGAAGGCTACAGATAAGGCTGTTGAGGCTATCGCCGCAATGAGCTCTAAGATTACAGGTTATAAGCAGATTGCCAAGGTTGCTGCTATTTCAGCAGGTGATGAGGGTGTTGGCCAGCTTGTAGCAGACGCTATGGAGAAGGTTACCAACGATGGTGTCATCACAATCGAAGAGTCAAAGACAATGAAGACAGAGCTTGACCTTGTAGAAGGTATGCAGTTCGACAGAGGCTATGTATCAGCATACATGGCAACAGATATGGATAAGATGGAGGCTGTTCTTGACAACCCATACATCCTTATCACAGACAAGAAGATTTCCAACATTCAGGAGATTCTCCCAATCCTTGAGCAGATTGTAAAGACAGGCGCTAAGCTTCTCATCATCGCTGAGGATATCGAGGGTGAGGCTCTTACAACACTTATTGTCAACAAGCTTCGTGGCACATTCTCAGTAGTAGGTGTCAAGGCTCCGGGCTATGGTGACAGAAGAAAAGAGATGCTTAAGGATATCGCAATCCTTACAGGCGGTCAGGTTATCTCAGAGGAGCTTGGTCTTGAGCTTAAGGATACAACAATTGACATGCTTGGCCGTGCTAAGTCAGTTAAGGTTCAGAAGGAGAACACAATCATTGTTGACGGCTGCGGCGATAAGGCTGATATCACAGCAAGAGTTAACCAGATTAAGAAGCAGATTGAGGAGACAACATCTGATTTCGATAGAGAGAAGCTTCAGGAGAGACTTGCAAAGCTTGCAGGTGGTGTCGCAGTTATCCGCGTAGGTGCTGCTACTGAGACAGAGATGAAGGAAGCTAAGCTTCGTCTTGAGGATGCCCTTGCAGCAACAAAGGCAGCAGTTGAGGAAGGTATCATCCAGGGCGGTGGTTCAGCTTACATTCACGCTTCCAAGGAGGTTGCTAAGCTTGCGACAGAGCTTGAGGGCGATGAAAAGACAGGTGCTAAGATTATTCTTAAGGCACTTGAGGCTCCACTCTTCCACATTGCAGCTAACGCAGGACTTGAAGGCTCAGTTATCATCAACAAGGTACGTGAGTCTGAGGTTGGCGTAGGCTTCGATGCTCTCAATGAGGAGTATGTCAACATGGTTGAGGCAGGTATTCTTGACCCTGCCAAGGTTACAAGAAGTGCACTTCAGAACGCAACAAGCGTAGCTTCAACATTCCTCACAACTGAATCAGCAGTTGCCAGCATTAAGGAAGACACACCAGCTATGCCGGCAGGCGCAGGCATGGGCGGAATGATGTAATCATTCAGTACAACTAAATAAGAATTATAAGGAACCCCGGAGTTACCGATTGGCAGCTCTGGGGTTTTTGTTATTTTTTAGAGAGACAAAAGATTTTAACCCGAAAAGGGTACTGCCTAATATGAGAGTAGTATGATAACATTAAATAAAATATTGTTTATGATTTTATAAAAGAGTGATTGCGTAGTTTGTTTAATTTGGTAATTATTAAGTTTGGTAAATAATAGGATGGGCGGAAATGAATAAAAAACATTTTAGAAAAACTATCTTTGCGGCACTTATCACCGCTTTTTTATGTGGCTGCAATAACACTTCCAATGGAAATACAGCAATAGAGCCTGAATTTAATGATAATACAACAATAGAGAGTGCATCAGAAAATGGTGTAGAGGTGACTACAGAAAGAAAAGATATAATCGGTGAGAGTGATACGGTTACAGAAAAAGACGAAAATATGAATGGGAGTAATATGACTGTAGACGTAAATGGAAGCTTGAATGAAAGTATTGATAATCAAGAGGATTTCGACGGGATAAGTGTTTCACCGGAGATGAAAAAAGTGCTTATTGGAGAGAATATGCTTATAGCAGTGGATAGCGATGATACTGGAAACACGGATATGATGTTATTTGATGGACTCAAAGAATACTATGGCTTGCCTAATAATGAATACCGGGAATTCTGGGTTCAGGATATAGACATGGATGGAACTGCCGAGGTTGGATTTGTGATATATGATTATATTTTTTTGTTTCATCAGGTGGATGATAATGTGTATGTGTATAAGGAAAATGGCAGAAAAATGCAATCTGTATATGATGATGGGACTGTTGAAGCTTCAGGCGGTTATGCGTCAAAGATTAGATATCAGGTTACCGGATTTGGTGAGGATGATTTCTTTGAGAGAAAACTGTTCGGACATAATTATATTCAGGATGCAGATGGTGGTAGGATGGCTTATTATAAATATACAGATGGAGATGGACAGGAGTGCGTGGAAATATCTGAGGATGAATATAATGCATTAGCCCGAGAATATTCTGATAATGAGGTGAAGAATATTCCGTATAGTAAAGACAATGTCATGGGAATAACTGTTGAATAATATTTTGCGAGATTATTCCTATAGTATTATTTACTGCTTATATTAAGATTATTTCTCTTAGATATTTATAACCTAAAAAGGGGAATGGTATTTAGTTTTTATAGTGATAATATAAATTACGTAATCGAATCGTGTACATGAGAGAAAAATAAAAGACACTTGAAATTTATATGTAAATTTATACTATTAGGAGGATGAAGATGAGGATTAACATAAGCAATGTCCGCACGGAAAATGTAATGTCTAACAAAATAAATATTATGAGTCAGATTTGACAAATAATGAGAACAAGTATGAACAAGATGTCGCATGTACTTATACAACTTGCAAGAATGATACAATGGAATATGCTACTTATAGTAAGGAGAAAATTGTTGCAAGAGCAAATGATGTTATTGCTAATAGACAAGTCCAAAACAATTTAAAAATATTGGGCTTTTATAGTGTTTCTACAATGACGGATGGAGATTTAACTTCTGAGGAAAGCAAAAAAGCAATTAAAAATTTTCAAAGAACATATGGTTTGACGGAGTCTGGCAAATATGATAGTAATACAGCGTATAATTTGACTTCAGCATGTAATAGGTATGAAAGCATAAAGAGTAGTGATGGACTGAAAAAGTTATGTGAAAAGTATTCATTTGATTCTGAACAGATAAGAACAATTAACATGGGTTGGACCTATTTAAAACAAGCAATGCATTTACCAGACCATCAAGCTGCTGCAGTGATGGGTAATATTTTTCAAGAAAGCAGTTTAAGATGTTCGGTATCTGATGGTAGAGCATATGGCATTATGCAATGGCAAAATGCTCGACTTGATAGATTAAAAGAGTTTGCTACAAATGAAATGGGAAACGATATATCTGATATTAATGTACAACTTGGATTTATGCGTGAAGAGTCGGAAAAAGATGAAAAAGAAAACTGGGATAAATTTAAGCTAACAGCAAATGTAGAAAATGCAACAGCGGTATTTTTTGAATCAATTGAACGTGCTAATGATAATACATTAAGTATAAGATGTAAGTATGCACAGGAGTTTTATGATGCATTTAGTTGTTAGAATAGTTTTGTGAAATCATTTTGTAATATTTTTCAAATCACCCTAAGAAGTATGCATTATCCTATATATTTAGAATATTATGGGATAATGCATATTGCTTAGGGTGTTTTGTTTTTACAGGGGACAATTATTATAAATGTTATTGCTTATAAATTGTTATTGACTTATAATATAGATATATAATAAAAACGGAGATGTGCATTAATGGCTGAATATAATGATAACGATTTTGGAAGGCTTATACATAATATTAGAAAGAGCAAGAAAATAAAAGTAGATGCACTTGTAAAGGGCTTATGTTCCATAAAGGTTCTTTATGGGATTGAAGCTGGGGACATGCTGCCGGGGTATTTGCTTAGGAGTGCACTGATTGGCAGATTGGGGCTTGCACCGGAATGGTTCGATAACATGCTTACCTTTGAAGAATATGAGGAATGGCATCTTAGAAACAGTCTTATAGATTCACTGGGAAAGCCGGATGAACAGTTATTGCTTGAAGAATATAAGAAAAAGTATATAAAACATAATTTGGATGATGTTATATATAAAAAAATTGATTATGAAAATACATTTGAAATTTCCGACAGATTAAGAATGCAATTTTATCTGACTGCTAAGGCAATGAGCACAGCAGCAGAGGGTGACGATTATAAAATGGCGGCTGCCATGACATCGGACATCTTTGCAAATAATGAATTTGATATTGGAAAACTCTACGAGTATAAGCTGTCGGTAAATGAACTGAACTTATGCATTGAAGCATTGTGGCATTCGGAAAGAAAAAATAAAACCATTGATAATGTAATGGCAATAGTTGATTATATGGACAAAAATTATTATGACAATAAGGCTAAGACAAAACTTTATTCTAAACTTGTTGTGTATTATTGCCGTTTGAATGAAAGTGTGACAGATATAACGGAATTGTGCAGAATGTGGAATTTATGCCGGAATGCAGTTGAATTGCTTAGAGAAGATAAAAAATCATATTATATAATAGAACTATTTGATATCCAGATTAATATCACAGATAGGATTTGGGCATTGATAAAAGGGAAAAATCGGGATGATTTTATTAGTAATATGATTCACAATAAGCAAAAAATTAAGTTATGGCGCGATATATTGTCTAATGAATATAAGAAACGTGGAATACCGGAGTTTATGAATAATGATGTATATATATATCGCGAAGGAACAGCATATTGCATAAATGATATAGTCAGAGCCAGACGTTATTTGCTTGGTTATAGCCGCAAAGAGTTAAGTGATGGTATTTGCGCTGAGAAAACGATTGAAAAGACGGAACAGCATAGAAGCAGCTTACAATATAATAATATGAAAAGTATATATAGCAGGCTTAATCTTCCGCGTGCATATCAATATTCGTCACTTATAACCTGTAATATAGCAGATTTGGAAAAAGAGGAGGAAATGTGGAATTTAATTGGATGTGATAAGTTAACAAAGGCTCTTGCCATTCTAAATGAATTAAAAAGTTCCATTCCCGACTACGAATACAATCAACAGATTCTTGGAAGAGCAGAGATAATGATTATGAGGTCGCTCGGAAGAATTTCTAATGATGAAGCGTTGGATAAATTAATTAAGCTATTAGAACTAACAGTACCTATGGAGTGTATTTATAGATTTGTAAATAATCGAAGTCATGGACCTATGAAAAATGAAAGTGTGAAAAAAAGAATATATTTTACACAAGCGGAAGTATTTTGTCTAATATCTATAGGTGGTTGCTATGAAATTAAAGGTGATTATGAAAAAACAGACTGTTATTTTAAATTATTATATGAATATTTTGTAAATAATAAAGAATATGATGGCTTATATGGAGCTGAGGTTATATTTCGCATGTTGGCAATTCAATATTCAAGTATGCTTGGAGATTGTGGAAAATATACCATGTCTAACGAAATCGCAGATATGTCTGCAAAGCTTCAGCTACAACTTTACAGACCACAAAAGGTATGGTGGCACAAGTATAATAATCTTTGGAATGATAATTTAAAGAAAAAAGATAAAGAGGAATACAATAATATTTTGATGGAATGTGCTACTTTATGTCATATATATGATGATAAGGATGTAGCTTATATATTTGAAAAGAAATTAATATAATGTGGATGTGCTTATTTAGTATGTGAGGATTGCGTTGAATTAGAGGGAGCTTCGTCATGTATAGTGACGATATGATTACACTTATTAAAAAAGCTATTTGTATCTGCTATTATATTATTGTGTGATAAAAACGATGTGATAAATATAAAAGCTATAATTATTTTTTTAACAATTTTATTTGTGTTATGCATGTTCAGAAATTCCTTCCTTATATTTCATATGCATTTTAGCATTATTGCATATAAAAAAAACATTCCCCTTTTCGGGTGAAGAAAATTAACCTGAAAAGGGGGAGTGTTTGAAAATAAAATACTGTGGTATGTTTAATTTGTTATTATTAAGTGCACTGATAATTATACAATACTAAGCAGATAGGAGATAAAATAAAGAACATGGGATTAAGAATTTGAGAAGCGAATTAGAGACATCATGCAAATCTGCATGGAATAAGATAAAGGATAAGGATGATGTAGAAAATGCTGCAAGAGTTTTCTGTGGAGAGTTTGAGGTTACTGCTTGGAGCGATCAACGACTAGATAAGGCTAATACCATTTATAACGCATTGGCATAAAATTGTTGATACATAATGTGTATTCAATGGACTGCATAGATTGGGTTAAAAGATTCTGTACGGTTCTTCAGAATTTATTATACCAGGAGGGAAAATGATATGAATTCTAATAATTTCTTTCAGAAAAATAAAAAGGTATTGATGGCAGCAGTTGGACTGATAGTTATCTGCATAGTGATGTTGTCCTGGAGAATCGGAAAGCGGACGGCAGGAAAGTCGTTGGATACCGTGGGAGAATCACAAAGAGAGTCAATAGTAGAAGAATCTACAGAAACCACATCCGTAGAGGAGAACTCTGTGGAGATAGCTTCTGATGAGGTGACAACTGTAGCTGATGCATCTACTGAAGAATTGGAATCACCAGCAGAATCTGAACCGGTTCTGACGGCAGAGTATGAGTTGATATATGAGGGAATCAGTGTCTTTGATGTATTTCATTATTCCGCCTTTAAGGAGGATAATAATGCCGATTTGTATATGAGACGGCTTAAGGATGATAAAGGCGAATACGTTGAGCTTAGTCTGTGGGCTGATCAGAAGGAAATCTGGCATACGGTAAATGACGATGACACAGAGGATTATGATTTGTTCTATATGGAACCATCAGAATGTCTTACATTGGAGCAGAAACAGTGCTATTATGTGCTTCCGCTCGATGGAGCAGTCTATTTGATGAGATACCGTATGGAGACCATGCCGCATGCTGTCACTATGTCCTATAAAGTATTTGGAGTTGATTCTATGTTGCCGAACTCTTTTTCTGGAAGTGAAGAACCTGTTGATGCTGGCAGCATAACGGCCTATCTTGCAGACAATGGTAAGGTTGATACTGAAGTTTCTTTTCCTGTCGAACAGTTGACCGACTTTGCAGACACAGTTAAGACATATATGGAAAATGGATATCTGGCGGCATCCACACTTCAAGGCGTATTTGAATTTGGAAGCAGTGATGACATGGAGAATACGGTTTCGCCATATCTGTATGATATATTCCCATGGATTTCGGAAATTATTGCAAAGAATGGTGTCAATACTGAAGGAATCAGTTCAGTAAAGCAGATGCTGACAGCGGTTAAGGATGCATTGCCGACAGACGTTTCAGTCACTATGCCGGATGTTGCTGCTGACGGAACCGGTTTCATTACAGGAGATTACTTCAGCGATAGTGATGAGAGCTATTTGACAATCAATATGGTGGAGGAGGGTTCTTATAGCGGACACCTCCTAATTGACAATGTATTGTCAGTTGAATTTAGTGGAGATTATGCCGATGGAATACTTAATGCAGTACAGCAGGATAATAATTCCGAAGGTCTTTTGTATGAGCTGGAAATATCTTTTCAGAGTGGCAGGGCGATAGTCACAATCACAGCTGCTGATAGAGAGGATTTGGCAGGCGAGACCATTACCTTGGACAAAAATGTGAAGCCAAAGAGCCTGGAAGTCATGAAAAATGATAGTGATACTGCACAGAATAATCTGGATGAATTATATTCTTCAACTGTCAAGTGTGACTACACATGGTTAACAATTGATGATGAATATATCGACCGCAGCCTTCTGGCTATTGCTGTGCTTGAAAATGGCAGTGTTATAACATTTAATTATGATGATATGTACAGACTGTGTTCACTGGAAAAAGATGGAGAAGAGTATGCGGTTTTTTCATGGAAATACGATACGCAGTCAGGTAAAAGTATTTTGAGGGAATATTGTGTTGAAGATTTACAATACGAATATACAGATTTGGTTGTGGCGGAAAATAGCCTGCATGGGAAATATGAAAATATAGCCCGGTATGCTTATGTGACAAAAGCTGCTGATGATTCTTTTGATATTACATATGATTATGAGACAGGCGAAGAGGGCAGGATAGCTTGGATAATAGAAGAAGGAAAACAGATTGCTAAAATAGAATATATCAAAAATACTCCATTCAAATATTGGAATAATAATGGTGAATGGATATTGATGGAAGATATTGATGAGACAGAATTGGAGGAGAAAGAAAGAGAACTCTTTATATCTGTGAGGTCGGACTGTCGTTATCTTGATGGAGTTATATATATACCGGACCTTATGATTTATTATTATCCTGATAGGGGATTTGTCGATGTGAATGGAAGCCGGATTCTAAAATCGAATTACGGTATAATATCCGGTGAGGGAGCAGCGAAGAAGGCATATCATAGCTATGAAGATATGCAGCTTTCGAAGACACTGTACGGAAAATACCGGCTTGTTGAAGGAAAGCTGAAAAACGGAGATACGATTGAGCTGGAATATATTGAAAATTCTTCCAAGGATAATTTTGTTTCAGCAAAGAAAGTAAATGGTGTGGTAACCACAAGATATATATGGCAGGCTGATAATGAAATGGGACATTATCTGATAAAAAAGATTGTGGATAAGGATGTTGAGGTGGAATATTTATATGGAGAGTATGTTCTGGGTAGCATCTACAAGTATAATATCGTTCCGTATGGCTTCATATATGATGGTGAGGTGTACGTCTATGGCGATGATGGTATGAGTATTTATCATAATGGCGAGAAAATATTGTCACGGGAAATGCATTTTGAAAGGGGAACACCTTCAGACTACTTCCCTAAGGAGGTTGACGTGTGGGCGGCGTATGAACGGTATATATATTTATATGAATATGATATGTATATGGACAGAGAAGGTGCACTTTACTATTACAGCGACGGAGGACTGGAAAACTTTGGCCTGGAAGAATAGAATGACATTGCCTGACTTACCTTGTAGTGCTATAATAATATCGGATATATTGTGAAAGCACATTCGTTGAATGGGAAGGGGAAGCTATGAAGGTCAATTCTTTACAGGAGTACAAGGATTTCGTAGAGCGGCATAATATTCCGCTGGACACGATAAGATTTGCGCTTGGCGAGGACAAGGGGCATGACCCGCGATGGTTCTACATCTATCAGGACAGATTTACAGGTGAGTGGGTTGTCGCAAAGAATAAGAGCGACGGAAGCACCGCGGAGCGGTACAGAGGCAATGATGAGGCGAAGGCATGCCAGATACTCTTTGACAAGATGGAGGAGGAGTTCAATAAAAGAAAGTATGCAGGCGAGGATACTGCAGGTGGTGCTTCAGGCTCAGCAGGAAGCTCACAAAAGAGGAAAAAGAGCCATTTTTCTTCGTTCGTGCTGAGATTTCTGCCGTATTTAATCGCTATACCTATATGTGCGTATGCATTCTGGGATGGATACAGGGATACACATACAAAGAGACCGGGGCAGGGGTACTATGTCTTTCGTAATACATACGATGACGGCTCAGTGTGGGATGATTTATACTATTATCTTGATAGCTGCTGGTATTATTTTGACGATGAGTACGATGACTGGTATGTAGACAGTGACTTTGACTATTCGTATGATGATGTGGACGATTACTATATGGGCAGCTATTATTCATCGCTTGACGGATATTATGACGGGGAAGCATGGGATTTTGACGATACCTCATATTATCAGAATTACGTTGAGTCGAAGGACAAAGATGATAACTACTATGATGATGACGATGATGATTCATGGGACAGCTTCGACTGGGGCGACTGGGACAGCAATGATTCGGATTGGGATAGTGACTGGTGATTAAAGAACAGCAGATATATGTCAGGTACCTTTGTGTGCATGATGATATATCTGCTGTTTTGTCTTTATGCTATATTTTTTACTGTATTTCTCTAAGCGCCTTCCTAAACTGAAACGAAAACAACACCGCAGTGAATGTCACGGCAATTATATCGGCGACCGGTTCAGCCATGTACACAGCGTATGCCTTATTAGCGGTATAGATGTGCGGCATGATGTAGATGAGTGGTATGAGCAGCACGAATTTTCTCATGACCGCCACAATGATTGATGATACAGCCTTGCCAAGTGAGTTAAATGCCATCTGGCAGGAAATCTGTATTCCGAATATGAACATTACAGCCATGTATATTCTGAGGGCGGTCTTTGTGAAGGCTATAAGCTCTGCGTCCGGTGTGAACATTCCGGCAAATATCTGTGGTAACAGCATGACTAAGCCCCAGAGCAGGACGGAGTAGCACAGGCTTGCCTTCAGGAGAAGAAAGTAAGCCTTTTTAACGCGTGCGGCGTTTCTGGCTCCGTAGTTGTAGCTCATGATAGGCTGTGCACCCTGTCCAAGTCCCTGAAGAGGGAGCATTGCAAACTGCATTACACTGGTGAGTATTGTCATGGCTCCGACAGCGACATCACCGCCGTATTTTAACAGTGATGAGTTAAAGCACACGGAAATGATGCTTTCGCTGGCCTGCATTATAAAAAGTGATAGGCCAAGTGCAAGACAAGGAAGTATTATGTCCGGTCTGAGCATGAGATTTTCTTTTTTAATACGCAGGGTTGTCTTTTTGCCAAACAGGAATGACAGAACCCATACACAGGAGCATGCCTGCGAGATGATGGTTGCAAGGGCGGCTCCGGCGGCTCCCATATTGAGTGCGAATATGAATACAGGGTCAAGCACTATATTCACAACGGCACCTATAAGAACGGACAACATTCCGGTTTTTGCGAAGCCCTGTGCGGTTATGAAGGTGTTCATGCCGAGAGTTAACTGTACGAACAGCGTGCCGATGGCATATATGTTCATGTAGCTTACGGCATAGTCGATAGTGTTTGTGCTTGCGCCGAATGCGAGAAGCATAGGGCGGTTGAAAAAGTACATTACCACAGTGAGGATTACTGATATGATAAGCTGGGTTGTAAAGCAGTTTCCAAGAATCTTTTCAGCCTTAGCCTTATCACCCTTGCCCATGAGAATAGAAGCGCGCGGAGCACCTCCGTTTCCGACAAGCGCCGCAAAAGCGGATATTATCATAATAAGAGGCATGCAGATACCTACGCCTGTGAGTGCCAGAGAACCGTTTCCGGGGATATGACCTATGTATATGCGGTCTACAATATTATATAGCATGTTTATCATCTGTGCGGCAACTGTAGGAACGGCTAGCCTGATAAGAAGCTTTCCTATCGGCTCTGTTGCAAGAAATTCTTTGTTGTTATTCATTGTCTGAGATCCTTTCATATTTTTTACAATTGAACATGCCGCTTGATGGCAGTGCAATTATTTTATATTATTTGTATGTCATGTGCGGCAGGAAAGATTCTGCTCTCGACTCATACTATAAATATTATAATGATAATGTTATAATTAGCAAGTTTAAAAGTCGAAATCAAGGCATGGTTTATAGAATTTTTATAATAGTGCATAGAAGTTTTGATATTTATTTCATGTATTAGACGGTTGGGAACGAATAACTATTGTATTGAGAGAGAAAATTTGTTAAAATACAAACAATTATCTATAAATAATTATGCACGAAAGGGGTTTGGTATATGAACACATATATTCCGGGTGTGGACAGTGACATACATATTTTAGGCCGTACTGCCAGCCGGCAGGAACCGGCTTTTTTCTGGACAGGCAGTGGAATAGAATTTATGGTTGATGGAAGCGGGCTGTCGATAGATTTTATAACTGATTATGAGATATATGAACAGTGGATAAGGGTAGAGGTTGATGGCTTTACTATGATAAGAACATCACTCCCTAAGGGGAGAAGTACACTTACGGTGTATAGGAATATGAATCCGGACAACAGAAGAAGGGTTCGTGTACTGAAGGAAGTCCAGCCGATGGCAGGTGATAGGGCAGGGCTGCTCTTTGTGAATGCAGTCCATACGGATGGGAAGCTCATGCCGATAGAGAAGAAATGGTTGAAGATGGAATTTATCGGTGACAGCATCACATCCGGTGAAGGGCTGGCAGGAGCTGCAGGTGTGACTGAATGGAATTCGGCAGTGTTTTCCACGAAAGGACATTATGCTCTTGAAGTGGCGGACAGCTTTAATGCTGATTTCAGGATAATGTCGCAGAGTGGATGGGGTGTATACTCCGGTTGGGACAATAATCCGAATACGGCTCTGCCAAGGTACTACGAGCAGGTCTGCGGACTTTTAGGTGGAAGGGCACAGATTGATGCGGGGGCATTGGACAGGAATGCCTTCGATACATGGCAGCCGGATGTGGTCATGGTGAATCTTGGAACCAATGATGCGAGCGCATTTCGTACGGATGCATGGGTTGATGAGAAAACAGGCAGGATATATAAGCAGGAAAAGAATCCGGACGGAAGCTGTGAGCAGGATTCTGTCGATAGATTTGAAAATGCAGTGTACCAATTCATTGCCTTGCTGCGTAAGAATAATCCCAATGCTTGTATAATATGGATGTATGGAATGTTGGGAAGAGAAATAGAAAACTATATTGTTGAGACGGTTGACAGATATAAGAAAGATAATACGGATGATAAGGTTTCGTATCTTAGGCTGCCGGATTTAGAAAGTGGATGGGCAGGTGCCAACAATCATCCGGGAACTCCGTCACATCATGCAGCTGCACAGACAATAATAGAATATTTGAGAGGATTGTTACATGACTAATCAGAATAAAATGGATGATAAATTCAAGAAAACAATGCAGAAGATTCTTGTTGCGTTTATAATTACACTCGCGGTAATCATTGTAGGAGCGTTTATATATATTTACATACGTTCTCCAAAGACAACGAACCTTGCCGATTCGACATTGTTCACTGAGGAGGAGGTATATTCTAAGTCGGAAGAAATCATAGGTCTTTTTGAGAGCGGTGATAATGATGGACTTAGGGCATTGTGTAACACAGAGATGGTCGGACGGATGACCGATGAGGTGTTAAAAAACGGCATGGACGGCTTCGGAGGCAGTCTTGGAGAGCGTATTGAGTTAACGAGTAAGGAGGGTGTAGAAGCGAAGCAGTCCGATGGCTATTATGCAATGACGCGTTATAAGATAAAGTATGAGAATATTGAACTTACTTATACAATTATATTGGATACGGATATGAAGCTTGCGGGATTTGCTGCCGAGCCTGCAAAATAATGTACTGATTAAATGAGGTATATATGTTTGACTATACGAAAAGTATTTTATTCAGAAAGATAAATGAACCTGAAATCGAAAAAATGCTCAAATGCTCAATGGCATCCACTAAACAGGTCGATGGCGGTGAGATGATATTCGGGCAGGATGATAAGCCTGTATTTATATATCTTCTTCTTGAAGGGCAGGTTATTATAACCAAGTATCTTCCATCCGGAAGAAGGGATATATTGATGACAGTCGAGCCGGGTGATGTATTTGGAGAGATATTTTTTTTCGGGGATGAAGAATATTACTGGTGTGACGCGGTTGCTGTGAAAAATTCAAAGCTTCTGATGATACCATATTCATTTATATATGGCTTCTGTTCTAATGTGTGTGAGCATCACAAGCAGCTTGTACATAATCTGCTTGATATACAGTCGAGGTGCAATCTGCAGATGATGAAAAAGCTCCACATTGTGACAGGAACTACACTCAAGCAGAAGCTTGGTCTGTGGATGAATGACCGTATCAATGAAAAAAATGAAGTGAAGCTTGATATGACACGCGAGGAGCTTGCCGATTATCTCGGTGCAGCGCGCCCGTCGCTCTCAAGAACACTTACCCAGATGCAGGATGAGGGAATCATATCGATTCACAAGCGGGTGATAAAAATTGAGGACATGGAACTCTTTGAGGAGTTGTTTGACGATTAGAATATGAATAATTCAGGTGAAATAATATAACCGGGTCTGGGTATTGCGCTTTAATGTGTTTATTTTTACATAATTGTAAAAAAAGAATAAATTTGTAAAAATGTTGCAAATGTGACATAATTACCTTCTTTATGGTGTTATATTGTGAACATCAAAAGGAAGGAGGTAATTGCTATGACAGCAAGTACAGCACAGGTTGACAATCTTATTTCATTATTGGATGGATACGCAGAGAAAGGTGGACATCATCTTAATGTCAATGTACTTAACAGGGAGACTCTTATAGATGCACAGAAGCATCCTGAGAAATATCCACAGCTTACCATCCGAGTATCCGGCTACGCAGTAAACTTTATCAAGCTCACTAAGGAGCAGCAGGATGAGGTTATAAGCAGAACTTTCCATCAGGCGATGTAACAGCGTAGGTGAAGAAGTAGAGCTGATGGAAAGTTCTACTTTCACATCAGGCGATGTAATTACATATTGTGAAGTGTATATCTGTATGGAAAGTTCTACTTTCCCATCAGGCTATGTAGTAGAGCTTGTGGGAAGTGGAACGGATTGAAGGTTCAGCTTTCGCATCAAGCTATATAATAATGTGTATGAAAATAAAAGGAAGCCCCATGTGACGCGGAGTATGTCACATGGGGCTTTTTTTCGATGTCAGGCACCCTTGGCTGTCTCCCGTTCTGCTTGCTATTTTATGTAATCAATGGTAAAATTAAATAATTCATATATGTATATTGAACGCAGAATAAGCAATCCCCCGCTTCAAGTGTGTAGAGCACTAAGCG
>OBAM01000204.1_pt1 | contig 67161 bp, 56 predicted proteins | sample 1517751 | NCBI WGS metagenome assembly OBAM01 (sample SAMN04571703, study PRJEB22368) | human gut metagenome | biome: human gut; material: stool | host: Homo sapiens | place: Luxembourg | collected 2012-10-18
TAATCTCAATGTTCTGCTTCTCATTGTGTCCGCCGATATTGTAGCGCTCGCCAAGCACGCCCTGCTCCTGAACCATGTCGATAGCCTTGGCGTGATCCTCAACATAGAGCCAGTCTCTCACATTTTTACCATCGCCGTAAACAGGAAGCTTTTACTGACTGCTTTTCATGACTTAGTCTCCCAAGTTTTGAACCGGATAACCAAGGAACCTAGAGCAAGATGTTTTTTGCAAAGCTCAAATGGACAATGTAGCAAACATAATTTGGACAAAGTTGCAAAAGGCCATCCTTGGGGACTACACCCCAAAACCCCTGTAGAATTGGGCGTTTGATAGCGATAAAAGGCACCGCAATCAAGTCATCCAATTTTGCAATAATGTCCAAATCCACTCTGCATTAATGTCCGTTTTATTTTTGCATCAGACAAGCAAGACATAGCGGTCTGGCTACCCATCCGTTCTTTCCTTTAAGTTTAAAACCATGCACTTTATTATACTATCTTTAGGCAGAAAAGACCACAAAATCAATGGTTTTAAGCTGATTTTTTTTTATTTAGCAGACCATAAATACATTTTACTATGCTTTTCTCTTTCTGTATCCTGCCGAAGTTATCATATTTTCAAATTACACACAAAAGTTTAATGTAATCGCATCATAGTCCGTACATTGCACTGAATATAAAAATCTTAGGAAGTCAAACTATACCATTTAAACGATGACCTACACCTTGCACATTATATAAAGGTAAATGCTTTATGAGACGCTTACCAATCAACTCCGCAAAAAATTGACAACCATAACTTTATCCTCATTGCTGACAACACATATGGCTTCTTAGGTTCATACTTGCCGTAATAGTCATCCGCTCAATTATAAATAAAATAATAATAGATGCTAAATTCCAAAATACATCACTATTCAAAAGATTCTTTATCAATTCCATACTTATGTTACTTAAACTATATTATGCTATTACTCTATTACAACACATCCTATAATTGCTTTTCCCAACCATTCAGCCTTATTTATCTCTTCCTGAATCACAGAGTATTTCGATATTCCACTCTGCTCTACAAAAAGAACCGCCTCACAGTCTGAAAGCCCCTTAACCGCTTCCGCATTATTAAATATATCGCTTCCGGCTTTAACTTTTATATCTTTTAACATCGGAGAGATTTTTTCAGAAATATTCTTAATAACAGTATCGGAAATACTTCCTGTTATATATATACTAGAATATTTTTCTTTCATACCCATAATATTTTCAGCAATGAGCTGATAGTTATCGTTCAAGCTGTTATCACAGCATCTTCCCTCTATTCTGCTTATACGTTTATCAATTATGTTTTTATTTTTTCCTGACGCAATTTTACCAATTATTACCATTCCAAAACGATCACTTATCTCATTTCCGATATATATGCGGTCACCGATTACATATGCCATACAACCACATACATATACCATGAACACACCTGCTATCAGTCCAACGATTGAATATTTTATTGTTTTGAATACCACATTCGTATCATTGTTCAGTGCAATCTCATCCTTTTCAAGTTCGCGCAGATTATATGTAGCATCATCAATAATATTATCATTTTCCGTTTTGGTCTGATTCAGTGACTGTAAAAGAGCATTTTGTTCTTTCTGCTTATCTATCAGGTCAAGATTTATATATGAATATGACGTATTATTTATCAGACCCAGCGAATGCTCAGCAATATTTTTCGTTATATCCTCACCTATAGACGGCAGATATCCGACTACACATTCTAATATCTGCTGTGCTGTGTCAACATCACTATGTATAACTTTCACCGTTAGAATACGATCAGAAACATAAATTGACAGAATTTCCTTTAAATATCTGCTCTGCGTTCCAAACTTCTCAGCAACTTCGTTCATTATATCAGCATTTGTAAGAAGTGATACGTAACTTCTCGCTATCGTATCTGTAAAATCCATGTTCTGATAATCCATACCGGGAAGTATTTTATAATCGGTAGATATGTAATATTCCGCCTCAGCACACTGAATATCATATGGGTCAAGATTAATATATATGGATTTGTCAAGATACTCCTGCTGGTCAGATATCTTTTTATCAATTGTTACGTTATCTAACTCAGCTTCATCCATAGAATTGGAATATTTTAACTTATTGTCTCGTATCTCTACTACTTTATCCCAATTAGCATAATCATCGTTTGACGCAGTAATGCTGGATATAATTGCATATATTCCTAATAAAACAGCAATAATCAAACCTGCAATAATCATGGCTTTCCATTTTCTCAGACCTGCATAAAACATAAACCTTAAATCCATTCTGTCTCTCTTTTCCTCATTTGGCTCCATATTTTCCTCAAAGCTCCTTTCAAGTTCTATTTTTAAGTGTATATCAACATATATCGGCATGTCAATTTCTTTGCAATAAATTATTTCTTTTTCTAATATATTTTATTATACAAAAGATACAACATTGTAGAAAACAACAAAAATATCGCCCTATGAAACATATATATCCATTTTGTAATAGGCGAACCGCTATGTCCAACCACCATAAGTATATACTTTACACCTTAGCCTCACTCATATCCATGCATTTGTTAACTGCATCATATAAATTCTGTGCACTGATATCCTGACCAAAATTACTATCACCAATAAGTATAGTTCTGCATCCTGCGGCATTTCCAGCTTTTATATCGTTTTCCCCATCACCAATCATCCAACTCCTGGTTAAATCTATATTAAAATCTCCTGCTGCCTTCAACAACATTCCCGGCTTAGGTTTCCTGCACTCACAGTCTATCTTTAATTCTTCCACTTCACCTTCATATCCTTTATGAGGATGATGAGGGCAATAATAGATTGCATCAAGATATGCACCTTCTTTTCCGAGCAATGTCTCCATCTTATTATGAATCTGATCCAGTTCACTAAACGATACTTCGCCTCTTGCAACCACTGGCTGATTAGTCACAACTATGGCTAAATAGCCCGACGAATTTATTTTTTTTATCGCATCAGTTACACCATCAATTAGTTCAAAATCCTCTATATCCGTCAAAAAACCTACATATTTATTGATAGTTCCATCCCTGTCAATAAATACTGCCCTTTGCTTATTTACAAGGTTCTTACCATGCACAGTTCCTTCTTTAAAATCTTTCTCCACCGCATAAAGACGCTCCGGTGTCCCCATGTCTTTAACATACTCAGGACTATCATAACAAAACATCTTTCCTGTTCCTGCAAGTGGCTTCAATAGCTGCCTATCAAGATCAACTTTAATCAGATTCCCTTTTTCGTCCACACTTCCTATACGTTCTTCATCTATTCCAAACATATCAAGAATTTTAGGATTTATAACATGGAGTCCTGCATTAACACGATTTTTATAATATAGAGGACGCACATCCTCTTTTGCAAGCCACTGTTTCACTGCACCATTCTCATCTGCAACTATCAGTCCACTGTCATACGGATGTGAATTAGGATGTGTGAACAAAGTAACTAACCCTCCACAATTTTTATGATATTCTACAAATCTATTAAAGTCAACATCAAAAATTGCATCAGCATTTAATAATAAAAAATCATCGGTAAGTTTTTTCTTTATTTTAAAAAGTGCTCCTGCATTTCCTAATGGTTGGTTCTCATTATAATATTCAATATGTACCCCAAATCGTGAACCATCCCCAAAATAGTCCATAATAATATTCCCAAGATGCGAGATTGTTATAATAATATCGGTAAATCCCTGTTTTTTAAGATCTCTTATCTCATGCTCTAAAACTGGCACACCATCAATTTTTATCATTGGTTTTGGAATATCTGATGCTACCGACTGAATTCTTGTTCCCTTTCCTCCTGCCATTATCACTACTTTCATAATTCTACCTACCTAATTTTTATATTTATGTAAAACTTTTCTTATTACCGGGCTGACAAGATACTTGTTTTTATAAATTAACAAAACTATACATGCTAAGGTTGCTACTATAATGATAGCAATATCATTTACACTCCACACAAAAAGAATGAGTGCTAAGCTTATTGCAAACAATGTTATAAACTCTTTCCAGTCCACGCTAAGCTTATAATATCTTTCTGTGTGCTTCAAACGTATTATAAATAAAAATAAATATGCTGCAAATGTTGAAAAACTTGCCGCCTGTAGCCCTATTACTCTTATCAATACAATATTAATGACAATGTTTAATATTGCAGCAAATACCGTTGTAAACAAGCTTCTCTCAGTCTGTTTTGAAATCTGATACCCCAAGCCAAGAAAGCTGCATAATGCACTAAATATAGCCCCCAGATATAAGAACCCTGTATACATCCATGCGCTTTTATAGTCTGAAGACACCAGAAGTTCTATAACCAACTTCGTAGCTGGTATCGCACATATTCCAAGTGTGAACAGTAACACATAATATTTTTTAAATATATTGCTGAAAAAACTATCTCTGTCAGGAGTATCATACTCTTTTATTGCTGCCTCCTGCCATGCGAGATAAAAAATACTTGTTAGGGTAGTCAGCACTGTCGGGAATTTTGTCGCCATTGAATATATTCCATTGTATGATGTTCCTAAGAAATACAATATTATATATCTATCCGATGCATTCACTATCCACCAGCATATCGTGTTAGGCACAAGTGGCGCCGAATAACGTAAAAGTTCTTTGAAAATTTTTTTATCAAACTTTTCTTTTATACTCTCACGAAGTTCCTTTTGAACAATGAAAAGCAATATTATACAAATATAATTCGCAACAACCTTAGATATAAGTAATGCTTTTACACCCTGTTTTAAAAACATCAGGCCTATAATTTCATATACAAGCATTACCGCACTGTTTAATACCCCTGTAAATGCATACAGCTTGCTGCTGCCAAAACCGCGTATGGCATCCTGAAAAAAAGCATAAAAAATAACAGAACATATATATAATGCAATCCACTCAGCATATGCAAAATGATAAAAAAATGAAATTATAAAAAAAACAAATTCAGTGAACAGTGTTGTTAAAACAAGGAACTTAACACCTGTCCCAACTGTTGAAAGTGAATTCTTATCTTTTCTTTCCGCTAAGAATCTATAAATGCCATCATTCATTTGAAAAATAACCAGCGGCTGTATCATAGCCACTGTAGTTATTATCAAATCATAATATCCCATTTCATCCGGCAGAATAAAATAAGAATATACTAACACCATAACATAAGACAGTACTTTAGCACCCAAGTTACCTACTGCATATATGCCTGTCTTTTTAACCAATTCTTTTTCCCTACTCATGTTGTTTCACCCAAATTCTATCTATTCCGTTAGTGAATTATTTTCAATCATCCTGCTTTTTATTATTTCAATATATTTTTGTTTTACATGTTCTTTATGAATATTAAGATTTTGAGAATATTCCTTAATTTTATTATCTGATATATCTTTTATCATATTTATAACATCATCTACTGAAGTCCCAATATTAATTTTTTGAGCTAAAAATCCATCAGTTGTACTAGACCTACTATCATGATTTATCATAATACCAGGTATCCCTAATGACGCTGACATTCCAATTCCATGTACTCTTCCACCTATTACCAAATCAAAATTATTATATATGTCTATATAATCTTTAGCATCATATGAATAATATATTTCTAAATTAGGAAATTCCTCATGTGCCTGTTCAATCTCATCAATATAGTGACAAACAAGACCTACATTATATTGTTCCGTTATTTTCTTATATAAAACACATATATAATCATGTAGTTCTTTTGAAACATTATTACCTTGTAAAGTTTCATTTGTAGCATAAATCAGCCCGATTTTCTTTACATTTTCTACTACTCTAATATTTTTTGAAGCAAGCAAGGCTGGACAAGGCACATATATTCCGCCATAATCTTTAAGCAATTCCGCTGTAGCCAAATCTCTTGTTGTTATTACATTGGATTTACTTAAAACACTTTTTACTACAGGTTTGGACATTTCAAAAGATGTACTATCCCCTGCCCCTAATCCCAAAAATATTGTTGGAATATTGCTTCTCTCAATAGCTTCATACATAGAATTCAATCTACTACCATACCATTCTGGAGAACCTGCAAATAAAGCCATGTCTATGTTATTGGAATCCATATCATCTTTATATGAATTATCATATTGACCAATATTAAAGATGTTTTGTATAATTGCTTTTCCTCTAATATTTTTTTTATCCCAATTAATTGTTGCCTTTTTATATTTTGTTTTGTTGCGGTATCGTCCTCCAACCCTTATATCAGGATTTCTATTAAAAATTATAGGATTAATATTATCTCCATAAATTTCTTTTAGAATATTGAGACATCCGAGCATAATAAATTCATCTCCAGGATTCCATTGTCTGGTAGTTGATATTAATACATTTTTTCTCATATTTACTCCTATATAGTATATTAGTTCTCTTTTAAGCTTTTTATCATATTAGCATAGCTTTCAAAAGACGAGTTCAAATCAAAATATTTTTTTAATAACTTCTCTTGACCATCTGTTATATCAAAACAATCGTGCTTTAAAAGATTTCTTATAATCTTATTATAGTCCTCTGCAGTATCACAAAAATAATAACTTTCACCATCTACAGCAGGTATACCTTCAATACCAATACTATTAGTAAGTACCGGTATTCTCGCTGAAAGTGCTTCAATTATTTTTACTTTTATCCCAGCACCAGTAAGTAAGGGGGACACAAAACATAAGCTATTAGAAAAATATGGTGTTTCATCCTCGACAAATCCTGTAATAATTATTCTATCGTTTTTTCTTGATTTTAATATTTCTGGAGGACGATTTCCGGCAACAATAAACCTTATATCTGTATCTTCAAGTAGAGGCATAACATTATCAATAAACCAAATTGCTGCATCATAATTTTCAGCTCTATACATTGCTCCCCAAAATAATATATCATGATTTATCTTTTCGCGTTTGATGTTACGCATATCATGGTAATACGGAGTAAGCACATGTATTTTTTCTTCAGATATTCCATTATCAACCAGTAATTTTTTATCTTTATAACTCTGTGGCATTGCTATATCACACAATTTTAATGCCTCTATCTCACGTTCTTTCATATTTTCATACGCCAGCTTTGCACTGATTTTATCATTATCTGATGCTGCGTCATACTTTCTCTTATAACCCAAAAAACTTACATCATGCTCTGAGGCAACATATTTTGCATCTGGAAAAATAGCCTTGATTTTTTCTATTTCCAACACTATATTTGTCCATTCTAGAACAATAACATCCGGCATGTAACCAGATCTTTTTAATTTCATCGCTTCTTTTAGCATCTCTCTCTCAAGATAATATGATAATTCAGCGTCATGCTTTTTTACGATTTTTCCATATGTATCAACGATTACTCGTTTTACATTGGTAATAAAAGTTCCCCTGGTCAGAATACAATGACACTCATAGTTTTCCTTTTCTTCATCGATGTACTTTTTATCATCATACCTGCAGAAACCAATCATCTTAGTCTGAATACCTTTATCTTTACTTATATTTTTTACATAATAGTTAAATGTTTGTCCACCTGCATGACGTATCTGCTTATATGGCACAAATGATGATATATATAACAACTTTATCATAAACGCTCTCCTATATTTTCTGACTTTTCTTCCTTAATATTTTAGATACATTACATGGAATTAGTATACTTAATAATAAAACCATTGCCAATAAAAACAAATATAATATATTTGACATGTACTTAGCGGGTATTGCCATATGAATCACCTGTTTACTTAACATTATTATGACAGGATGAAGAAGATATATTGTCAACGATGAGGAATCCAATACACTTATCCATTTATTCTTGACCTCGTCACTACCTTCAAAAAAACAAAATATACAAAAGCAGGCGCTTCCCTCCATTATAAGCCTTATACACATTTTTATCAGTTTTAATATTAACAACATAGTATAATTCAAATCATTTTGAGTCAATTTAATTTCTATGGCACTATGAATAAAAAAGCTTATTATCCAAACAAACAATAATATTAAACTATAGTTTTTGCCTAAGCATAATTTATCCCGGTTTTTTTGAACTAAAATTCCAATATAAAACCATAATAAAAACTCCAGTGTCCTATTAATTTGAAATGGCATTTCCGGTAAAACATATCTAATTGTTGATAATATCAAGCATGTAACCAATACTATTAATTGTGTCTTTACCTTAGATGACATAAAATACTTTCTAAATAATATTACAATCAATGTAACTTCACTTAACATGACCAGATACCAGAGATAATTAATATCTTTTGACAAAATAACATCATTACATATAATATTGATAATATTAATCCCTGTATCATAGTATCCACATACTATTCGTGTTGGTATATATAATATAATTGCAACAATGAAATAAGGTACCATTAGTTTTTTAATTCTTTTTATGGTCCAACTTTTAAAGTTGGTGCTTTCCTTATATGTTAGTGCAAAGACAGCCCCAGACAAAAAGACGAATAACGTCATATGAAAGCTATATATAATTTTTTTTACAAACTCTAACACACCGGTAATATATAAATTATTAGCTGCTGAATAAAATGAGGTAGTACCATCTTTTAAAGGTAATTCCAATGTACAGTTATGTCCAATGACAACCAGTAAAGTAGCTAATATGCGAATCCTTTGATAACATCCATCCTTTTTTCTTACATCCATAAAATCCCTCCGGCTAAAAGTACAAATGTTATATTCAATGTAGCCAATATCCACATTATAATATTTCTTTTACACAGCCTCATTTCCCTAAGTGCTAAATCATAAAAATATACAATTCCATAAATATACATAAGCTTATGCCTAGGTTCAGATACCGAACTGTAGAAGATTTCATATAAAATCATCACATTTACAATATTTAGAAGCCAGAAATATAATTCACCTTTTTTGTTACCTTTTAACCCCTTAATAAAACCGTACACCGCAAATGGATAAACCAAAATGTTCCAAATTGACAAACCAAAATATATAAATGCACAATTTCCACCCACAATCTGCTGGTTAAACTCCGCACCTGACATCATATTTTTAACTTGTGATATTGGATTAGGATATAAAAACGCTTTAATTATCCTAAAAAAATTTATTTTGTAATTCACATTCCACAACATACCAAATCTATGTTTAGCTAATATTGCAAGCATACTTGTTGCGCCCAGAAAAACAACTGTTAATACAATACATCCCCTGATTGCCAACTTTTTTTTATTTAAACCATACCAAAGGAATATTGGTATTGTAAGTATTACAGTATAGCTTCTTAATAGTGTTGCAAATACAATATAAATAATGCACTTTAAAATTGAACTTTCTCTTTCTTTACATTCGTGCATAAGCAGAGACACAAAAAATACTATCCACATATCACGCATCAATATTGAACTTTGTTGCATTACTCCTGTATTTAAAGCTAAAATAATAAATAATATTTTCTTATTTTTTTTATTATCTGGCTCAAAAAATTCTGAGATATTATCGCAAGCAATTAAAGAAATAATAATTTGTATTAAATAAACCATTTGGAGTGAAAATCTAATAGAAATTATTGTAGGGGTAAACGCAATTAAACGTATAAAAACAGCATATAAAATATATCCAACATTAGATATTTTGGGTTCAAAACACCATTTTATATTTCCTAACTGACTCAAACTAACCCCATTACTTAATGCCTTTGCTGCCTCAAAATAATTTTGCAAATCAGCTCCAGGTATTCCATACTCCCAGCCCATAACATACTCTAAGTACCAGTTAAGCACCAAGGAAAATATAAATAAAACAACAAAAGAGCCAAGAATAGCTCTTTGTGTATCACAGTCCTTAGTTTGTATATATTTTAAAAATAAAATAAAAATTATTCCCGTGATTAACAGTCCCAAAACAATCCTCCTGTACATGCTCCAATATAGAAGAATAACCTATCCTCTAAAAACCAAAATAATCCCTCTGACCATTTTACAAATAAAAGCCGGCAGCCATCCAAAATGGCGATACTCTTTTAAATATACATCCATACTTTTTAAAACTATTTTGGCTTTTTTTAAATTCTTTTTTCCATGCTCTTTTCCCACTGTCATAGATTCAAGATGTACAATATCGGCATCTGCACAGTAATAGAAATATGCGCCAACCTTCATTAAACGCTCTGCAAGTATCTCCTCTTCACAATACAGAAAAGTACTTTCATCCATACAATCGACCATTTTCATATAACTGTTTTTTAGTAACATACAACAGCCATATACTCTGTATACACGTCCCGATTGATTTTTCATTTCTGCTCTTTTTTTCTTTTCAGATACAATGCCTAATGTCATGCTCCATACAGTAGGACGCTCAACATAAGGCGCTGTCACATAACCATCTATATCCTCAATTCTCGGTCCGACACATGCGATATATTCATCACTTTCTGCACATTCAACAAGTTTCTTAAGAATATCTTTATCAACGATTTTTACATCATTATTGAGTATCCAGCTATACTCATATCCATGCTCTATGGCATATCTTATTCCTATATTATTGCCTGCAGCATATCCACCATTATTTTTACTGGAAACAAGGGTGTAATTTAATATATCGGCTTTTGCCTCCAGCTCCTGTTTAGAATTATTAGGGGAGCAATTATCAACTACAAGTATATCATAGTTATTATAATTCAATTCTTTAAGCTGTTCTGCAAGATTAATTGTTAGCTCATATGTTTTATAATTAAGTATCACAATTAGTACTTTAGGATTTTTAACATCAACCACAATAAAATTAATCCTTTCCGAAAAATCTGTCCTCCAACATAAGACACCAGCAATGATATATAGGCAAATGTAATTCCTGAATCATATATGTTTCTGTTTCGGGAACCTTTACCGTTGCATCAGCAACCATAGCAAGCTCACCTCCGTTAGCTCCTGTAAGACCTATAACTTTTATTCCGGATGCTCTTGCAACAACAGTCGCATTCATTATATTTTTACTGTTTCCGGATGTCGAAATTCCCAAAAACACATCACCTTTGCGTCCAAATCCAAATAACTGCTGTGCAAACACACCATAACCATCAACATCATTAATGTATGCCGTCGAAAGTGCTTCATGTGCCACTAAAGGAATTGCCATAAGAGAACATTCAAGATTTTTTGCTAATTCCCTTCCACGCTCTGAATCAATCTCCATAAGTCTTTGTGCATACTCATCACTTACGGGACGTTGAATTTTAAAACGCTTCATCAACTCACCCGCAATATGCTCCGAATCCGCTGCTGAACCTCCATTTCCGGCAATAAGAAGCTTTCCTCCATTTTCATAGCACTCCTCCATTATGAGATATGCATCAATTATTGACTGCCTAACCCCCTCAAGCTTCGGATAACGTTCAGTTAATGTATTTATATGCTTATATAAGCGTTCTTCCAATTCTCTCATTTTAAATCTCCATTCTTTGGTTCATAGCTCTCCGGTGTATAATGAATAACTCTCGTTCCACCTGTTTCAAATTCAAACGGTATATATAACAAATCCTGCATAGCATTTCGCACTGATTCCTGATATTCCGGTTGCACATAAAATACCAGAAAGCCACCACCACCTGCACCAAGTAATTTTCCACCAAGAGCCCCGGCTTCCAATCCCTTAGCATAAAGTCCATCTATACTATCTGTTGACACTGCTGCTCCAGTCTGTCTCTTCAAACGCCATGTATGATCTAATAGACGTCCGAAATCATCTAAATCAGATTCCTTGTCCGTTAAAACATGTTCTGCATCATCAACCAGACTTAACATTTCTTTAAGTTGAGCGGTCTTGTCTTCTTTTCCTACTGCATTTGCCTTCTGAACATCGGAAGAGAACCTGGTAAAGCCAGTAAAAAACATCATTAAATTACTGTTAAGCTGTCTTTTTCTGTCCGGTGCAATAATAAGTGGCAGTACCTCATATCCGTCAGAATTAAAATTAATGCGGTTGAATCCACCAAATGACGCTGCAATCTGATCCTGCCAGCCACCTGCTTCATTACACAGTACACGTTCCAAATAGATTGCTTCATCTGCCAGTCTCTTTTTATCAGCGTATTTTCCCTTCAGTGCATAAAATGCGTTCAGCATCCCAACCGCAAAAGAACTGCTCGTCCCAAGACCGGACCTTGCCGGAAGGTCGGCCTCATATGTAAGCCTTATTTCATGCATATCCAGCATTTTCATCGCATTTCTAATCGCCGGATGTTCAATATCATCAACATTACTCACTCGTTCTGTTACAGAATATGTTAATTCTGTATTATAGTCAAAAAAACGCGGAAGATGACGTACATTAACATAACAATACTTATCAAATGTTGTAGATAAAACGGCTCCTCCATACTCATTAAAAAAATCCTGCATGTCTGTTCCGCCACCAAAAAAAGACATTCTAAATGGTGTTTTCGTAATAATCATTTTCTTCTCCGTAAAATTTATTTATTAACACTAAACCTAATTAACCCGAATTTTCATCATATAATCTTCAAACTTACCTATAACTCTGCAAGGCACACCTGCTGCGACCGAACCATCAGGTATATCCTTATTAACCAGACTGCCTGCCCCAATAATTACATTATTCCCAATCTTCACATCATACAATAGAGTAGAATTAGCCCCGATAAATACATTATCACCAATTGCAATTTCTCCCCTGCGCCCTGCATACTTATGCTCTTTGTCCATATACTCAAACATAAAACATGTTATATCATGATTCACAAAGGTAACACCACTTGCAACATGTACATTGTCACCCAATGAAATAAGCTCTGGTTCTGTTCCATAGTTCCACGGTTGAAGGTAACAATGCTCTCCCTGGGATTTAAAATACTTTTTGCTTCTCAAATATTCAGCTTTTTTGTATCCTCCTCCCATCAGAATAAGTTTCGCCAGCATAAAATATCTATTTAATCTTCCCATCGTCCTACACCATATATTTCCGCCAGTATTCAAGCATTGAATGTATTGTCTGTGACATTGGTATCTCCTGATGCCAGCCTGTGTCATGAGTTATTTTTGTGATATCCCCAACAATAATCTTTTCATCTGTTGGTCTGAGCAGGCTTGGATCAACTTCCAGCTCAAATTTAACACCCATGTCCTTCTCAATCATATCTATAACATCACATATCTCATAGACATACCTGCTAGAAATATTATACACCTCTCCTGCTACACCCTTATCTGCCAGCATATAAAGACCATGTACCAGGTCATCCTGATCCATTATCGCTCTCTTGGTGTGTATATTTCCTACTCTCAGCTTATATGTTCCTGCACGCTCACACTCAATCGCCCGCTTCGTAAAATCTGATGTTACATCATTGACTTTTCGCGTGCCAGTCGTATTAAATATACGCGCACGGATACATCGTATATGGTCATTCATAAAATACTGATATGATATTAAATCCTGTCCCACCTTACTCACTCCATATGGGTGTAAAGGTTTAAGTTCAGCATTTTCTTTAACCTTGCAATCTCCATCAAGCTCATTTAAAGTCTGTCCATACTCCGCACTGCTACATGCAACCACAACAATCGGATCATAGCTTTCATCAAAATACTTTCTAACCTTTTTTATCGCTTCATATACTGCTATTGTTCCATTAATATTAATCTCCATTGTCTCATAAGGTTTTTCCCATGAAACAGTAGGATAGCTCTGAGCTGCAAGATGAAATATCCTATCCGGTCTAAAATCAATAATTATACGCTCTACATTTTCAGGATATCTGACATCTGTTTCTACAAGTTGTATATCAGGATTAATTGTCTTAATATCTACCGTAGGTTTGTAATAACTTCCAATAACCTGTTCTCCCTTATCATGCAGAAATTCAACCATATGGGAGCCAACCATACCACCTGCACCTGTAACATAATTTTTCATTTTAATAACACCTCATTTATAATTTTTGTAAATTTTTCTGCACACTTTACCGATGAATATCTTTCGTATGCGTATTTATACACATTTTCAGAAAAAGCTTCCATTTTTTCATCTGACAATGTTGCCATTATTTTTACTTCATCTGCAAATTTTTCTACATCACCTGCTGGAACCAAAACACCATTCTTACCGTTTTCTATCTGATTTGCAATAGCACCTGTCGCAAACGCAATCGGTGGTCTTCCAAACTTATCAGCATCCAATACAACTCCCGATTGTGATGCGCTTTTATACGGCAAAATAACAAAATCGCATTGATGAAAATAATATCTCATCTGTTCATCCGTAACATATTCTGTTACCAGATTTACATTCTGTTTTCCCTTAATGTCTTCGACAATACTTTCAACCGTTTTATCAACACGCCCTACAATATCAAACTGTACTTCCGGGCATAATTCAACAATTTTAGGAATATATTCTACTCCCTTATATTCATTAATCCTTCCAAAGAACAATGCCCGATGTGAATGTGTCTCCGGATCATATTGAGGAAAGCGTCTCCAGGGATCCAATGCTACGATTTTTTCACTTTTGGCACCATATTTTTGTTTCAACAGTGAAACGAAACCTGCATTTCTAAGCAAAATTATATCCGCCAGTTTAACAGCAACTTTATTCATTATTTCAACCGCTTTTACTGAACTATCCCCCTCATGAGGTTCAACATCATGCATTGCCTGAATAATTCGGGTTTTCTTTTTGTGAAACATCCATATAGGTATATTCCATGTGTGAAGAGTTTCAAAATATATAGCGTCAAATTTTTCTTTTCTTATAAATCTTAATATACGAAAAATTTCTGCCAAATTGAATGTACCCTTGGTTATTCCGGGGCGTCTTGGAGCATTAACATATTTTATTTTGTCATTCAAGACATGCGGAACTTTGGGTTCTTTTATGCCCATTGCCCAGACATTATATACTCCCAACAGTTCTTCAAAAAGACTATACATAACTTCCTGGTGGTCAGCATTGTCCGAAAATGTAACTAAAAGTATTTTTTTCAAACCTTCATCCATAATTTATTTATCTCCTGTATACTCCTGTGTACTAGCCACCTCATGCTCAACACCACTTCCTTCCATAGCCGTGGTTGTCCCTTCTGCAATTCCTTCTGTGCTCTCCGGCATAAACAAGATTTTTATGGTGGCAAACATTATTTTTAAATCAGCAAGTACACTTGGACTCGCAATATACATCAAATCCATCTGCAACTTATCATAAGGTGTTGTATTGTACTTTCCGTATACCTGAGCATACCCTGTCAGCCCTGCTTTTGCCTGAAGTCTTAATTCAAATTCTGGAAGTTCTTTAACATACTGTTCCGCAATCTCCGGGCGTTCCGGTCTTGGTCCGACTATCGACATGTCACCAAAGAGGATATTAAAAAGCTGAGGAAGTTCGTCAATCCTTACCTTTCTTATAACTTTTCCTATAGGAGTAATTCTATCATCTTTATCTCCGGATGAGAGCCTTGCAACACCATCCTTCTCTGCATCAACCCTCATACTGCGAAACTTTAATACCATGAATTTTTTTCCATCTTTTGTAAGTCTGCACTGTTTATATAAAACTGGACCATTATCAGTAGCCTTTATAATTATAGCTGTAACAATCATAATAGGACTTAAAATTATAATTGCTGCAAAAGACAATACCATATCTGCCATTCTCTTTATAAAAAGAAATTCAGGATTAGGATTGTATCGTCCTACTCTAAGCATTGGTAAATGAAGCATATGCATTTTTTTTGCTCCACTCATTATCACATCACCTACACGCGGTATGACGTAAACACTTATTCCTTTCAAAACACAATATTTAAGTATGATATTTCTGTCATGACTGTGTATTCCGCTCAAAAATACAGTTTCAATGCCATCTAACATGCTCAAATCAGCTATACAAGCATCTGACTTTACCTCAAATACAACTTTGAACTTCTTATCCATGCCATATTCACCTATAAGACGTTCCATACCTTCTCTAGCATTATAAATTATAGCTGATTTCTGTGGCTTATTAGTTTTAAAATACCACGTATGCGCACATATACACCAAAGTATGCTTATTACAAGTTGTACTACTAATAATAAAAGCATTGGAACAATATTAGGCAAATGTTTCATTAATAACCATGTTATAATATACATGATACCATCAGAGATAATTGCCGCTAAAGTCTGACTATATACCATTTCAGATATCCTATTTATCGATACTAAAAAACCATCAAATATTTTCCCATATGAAAAATATATAATAGCAAAAAGTGCCACAATAAGCCAGTTTCCCTTAGCATAATAGGGTGATACTGTACGCTCAGAATAATACACATACCAACACGCTGCAAATGGTGCTGTCATCAAAATCAAATTCAATGCCTTTACTAACCGTAAAGCAATATTATGTTCTATTTTTTTCATCATTTACTCCATAAATAATACAATCTTTAATAACTAATCAAGTATATCCCCTAATTGTTGTATGTGTCAAGATTTACATCCCATTCACTATTAATCATACCACAACTCCACACCAGTTTCATCAAGATATCTTCTACATATTAGATTTCCTAACGAATCGTACTCATATTTAACTGCTGCATAACCATCACTTGTAAACACAGGGTTTCCAGACGCATCAAAAAAATTTCTTAATATAAGTTTTCCCCCATCGTATTGTCTTTTTTCCACAGCATATCCTTTATTTGAGTCCTGTACTTCCAGATTTATATTAACAAATGTTATTTCATATAGTTGTCCTAATTCGTTATAATTATATACTATCCCGAAATATCCATCCCTTGTATTGAGCGGTTGTCCTAATCTATCATAATAATATTCTCCTATTAACACATCATTATTATCTATCACCTTTTTTTTCATCGAATATCCTTCTAAGCAAAGCACCTCTTCTCCGTTAATGCCTAAGCACGTTCTAAATATAATTACGCCGTCTTCTGTATAATCATAGTTATATTTATATCCATATACGTTTGTATCTATTTCAAATGGACTTCCACTATATTGATAATAAAACTCATACTGTTTACGCAATAATTCATCATAAGAATATGTCACAGAAACATATCCAAGATTTGATGATGTTTCATTCAAATTACCATCAATACAGATTTTTTTTGATATCTTTCCATTTTTATAGTACTCATACCTATAGCCATTACATCCATACATATCCTTTACTAATTGCCCATTTGCATCATAATATAATTCATATTCTATATTTCCATCATGATTATAAAAATACTTTATAATGCTACAACCATTTGAGTTCTTCATTACTTTTCCGTCTGAATTAAGATATGTAACACTCGTAACTCTCCCCCACACATTATACTCTTTTTTTATTCTATCATATCCGCTCACCTGATAAACTATATAATTATCTGTCTTATACCAAGGTTTATACTCTGCTTCTGCAAATTTTTTCTCAACACTCTGCTTGTTATATACTATAATAAAATCTGCACCCTCCATGCCCGATTTACTCATTAAATATTCTACATCTGGGAATTCACTTTCAAGCTGTAATGTGAGTTGAGATGTAGAATCTCTCCCAACTATCATCCTTATAGAAGAATCATACTGTCTAAAATACGAAGACAAAGAATTAGGTAACGCAATTGTTATATCTCCATTCTTTTCAAATACATTGCTTAACTCAATTACTTCCTTAGGAATTTTTTCATAATTTTCAGCCCTTCTAACCCACGGCTGTACATATATGCTGTCACCACCCAGAACAATTATAGCAATAATTAACATCATCGCTATCGGCTTTCTTGACCTTTTCATTCTTGCAAGCACAGTGACACAGCCAAACGCTATAATAACAAATATCTGTATCGTAGAAAACAAACGACAAAAATATGCAACACTCACTCCCCACAATTTTTCGCCTATAAATACACTTATCGGATTTAATATTCCAACAAATACTATAAGGGAATACCATACATATTCCGCCCTCTTGTACTTATCCTTTAAAAAAAACAGTAAAATCATCCATGTAATAAAGAAAAAAAGGTAATATAGGTTATCCCCCCATAAAGTATCCCATACCTCCCTTAGAAAATCAAATGTCTCCATATCTGTATATTTCACCTCTTAATTAAATATAATATGCAATAAATTGCCGGTGCAAAACCTGCCCAAGGTATATAAAAAATATTAATAAGTTTTTTATTTATAGAAATATACAATACTACCATCAAGCATACAATTACTATTGACGTGCCTGCTCCTGCTAAAGATAATGAGCTCGCTGCCAACGATAATATAAATATGAACAGACCATTTCTAACACTATATCTTTCCCTCAGAACTCTTGGTAAGACTACAAACAGATATGGTGTTAACGCAATAGCGAAGATAGCTTTCCCTTGCCATGGTGCCCCTAAAAGTCTAAAAGTAGTTGAATAGTTAGAATAGAACCCATATATGTATAAAACTTCTATAAGCACCATAAAAATAAGCCTGTTATCCCTCTGTCTAAAGAGTCTCTTTGCAAGGAGTACATACGTTGCGTATGCAATCAATATAATCTGGACAGCCATAATCGTATGCGCCATTGTTGGTACATTTACCATCGTGACTTTCGATAAATACGCAATAAATATTATTGATGACTGAAGACTTCTCTGAAAATCCAGAGCTTGTTGTACACCAGTTGTCACGTTAAAAATGTACATATAATTACCTTCTATTGCAGAGTTTGCATACACAAGATAGGTTGCATCATCATATGACATAACCGATATTCCATAGAATAATGCATAATATACTTGCACAAAAAGTATTGCTATTATAAGGAATATATAAAACATTTCATCTTTTTCAAGGCACGCTACCATTTTTTCTTTACATATTGGCTTCTTTTTTATACTAAATACAAATTTTACCCATGAAAATCCCGCTATAGCAGAAATAACTATAGTGTACACAACCACCAGAACACTAAACTTCCCTTTTAAAAAACACATTGGCACACATATAAGCTGGAATAGAGCCAACATCGTATAATAACCGCTTATATACCATTCCAAAATTTTATATGTGCTCATTTGTTGTTTATTTTCGTCCCATAGCATTCCCAAAATCAATGGAAACAAAAACAGAAATATTATACACATTGAAATTTTTAACATAATTTATCTCCAGACCATCGGGTCATATTTTAACTTTTAAGGTATCTCACTGGTCATACACATCCAGTATCTTACATTTTCTGTACTATAATACTCACCAAATAATACTCTTATCATATCACATGTAGCTTTAACTATACAAGTCATGGCGACAATGTTTTTCATTTTCTCCTAATCCTCTCAACCCCATCCAGTACTACCATAATATTACTCAAATTAGCACGTAACTCTTTCACAGAAATCCGTTTTGAATCAACACCTGCTATCAATTTTTTATCCTTTAACTTTGCTGCTTCTTCAGTCCATCATCAACCTTCTTATCAAGATATACCATCTCCACATCTTTGCAGAACCATACAAACTCATAGCATTTATCATCGCAATATTTCTTTGCTTCCTTAAGGAAATCGGCATCTTTCTGTTCTACATCATAGTCATCACAGTCAAAACAGAATATTACCTTCGACCGGTTGCTTTTAGACATTGCCTTGTATTGGGTAATCAAGGCATTGATCTCCTTTTCCTTTTTGGCTCTTTGTCAATATTATTTTAATTGAAAAAAGACAGGGTGGCAGCCACCCCATCCATTATCATCCTATTGTACCGTATGAATTGTCATACCGCATACGCAAGTTCTCTTTTATTTCCCTAACTTCCTATACATTTTTCCCAAAACTGACTTATCAAACTCCCTTACATCCTGCTCATAAGCCTCACACCTCCGCCTTAACTGTTCTGCCTCATTTCTGCTCTTATCAAGTTCAAGCTCATAAGCATCGCAGTATTCTTTAAGATTCTTCACCTCATCACGGCTCTTTGCAAGCTCAAGCTCATAAGCATCACAGTATTCCTTGAGCGCCTCCGACTTTCTCTCGGCTTCCATAAGGCTGTCAATGGATATGCCCGCACCATTATTGATAACGATAGTCTTCTTGCCAATTGTCTTTGCAAGCTCTCCAATAATATGCCTTCCGTCACGCACATAGGCACCGAACGCATCATCCATCTTCTCGAACAATTCTGCCTCCTGCTCAGAGATTCCATATTTTCTGCAGAATTTTGCCAATGTATTCTTGTACTCATCAACCAGACCTGTAATATCTATGCTCAGATACTTAAGCGCTCTGTATATCACATATCCCACCGGAATGTCGAAGTCGAATACCCACTCATAGTCTATGGCAGTCAGCTTGTTTTCACCTGTGATGAACAGATTATCGAAATTCAAATCAATATCTGTGATTTTCAGACTGCTGATATTCTCATCGGATATACAGCTGAAATCCATATCAAAAAATACGTTTTTAAATGCATCAGATATTTCTGCCTCCGGTTTCACCGCAAGTCCTTTCACTGTTCTGACATACTTTTCTACGATAATGTCTGCCTCCTGCTCTTTTCCTGCTTTAAACAGTGAGCACAGCTTATCGCCCAGATTCTCACCATTGATATATTCGAAATACGCCTTCCCATCCCCGGCACTGCAGTGGTTATACTCAATAGCATACTCATCCTCTTTGTTCCTTTCAGACTTTAAGGCAGCTTCCAGCTTTACATAGTTGTCATACATCCCATTTACATGTGCTGCCGCCGTCCGGGATTCCGGCTCCTTATACACAATCTGCACGGCATCTGCATGTCCGATCTGTATTCCGGTACTTATCATAAATTTCTCAGAGCGGTCATCTGAATACTTTACATATACCGTCCTGTCTTCTTCATACTGCTGCCTTCCAAAAACAAATAAAAATGAGTTGGCGAAGTTCCCGAAGGTATGCTCCTTAACACACTCCTCAAGTGCTTTTGCCTCATTGAACAGTACATATCTGTCCTGATCAAAATTAATTGATGGTATTCTAAGCAGCTCTCCCATCCTCGGGAGGCGTTCATCCGAGTACATCGCCATCGGAAGCTTATAATCAGGATACGGATAATAGCAATATGTCTCAGTAAGTCCCGCTTTATTAGCATACTCCATCATTCGTTCCTTGGAAAAAGTCTTGGCTATATTGGTTCTTGGATAACCTTCTATGCCTTCGAACATCATTCCCACATGATCCTCACGACACCCGGCAAAATACTTCATTCCATACTTGTTCTCAATGGCTATGATGAGTCTGCCATTCTCCTTGAGATGGCCTGCCACTATGCTCATGAACTCCTCATAGGCATCGGATACACTCTCAATGTAGCTCGCAGCATACTCATACACACCTATGAGAGTTATATAGTCATATTTCTTCTCAAGCTGCTTCTCTACAGTCTGGAAGTTGCCGACCATTATCTCGATATTGTCCTTATCCTTATTCCTGTAGGCATTTATGGTGCTTCTTTTCTTAGACAGTTCTATGCAGGTCACGCTTCCCGCCATATCCGCAAGTGCACCGGTTATCGCACCACATCCCGAACCTATTTCAAGCACATCATCATTCTTCGTAATAGGAAGAAATGAAACAATATTTCCACGGATATTCGACAGATGGTAAAGCACCGACCAGCTCTTTCTCTCATTTATGATGCGATTGTAGTCGCATGGAGCAACATTCTTTACAATCTCAAGTATCTCATCCTCGCTCGCACCTTCATTGTAAAGATCCCTGCCACTATAATAATCCAGATTAAGTCTTACCTTACCAATTACTTCCTGCATACTTCCTCCTTACCTCACGCTTACCTCAGACTCCATATCATAGAATCCCACCGTATCCTTGCCGGATATTACGGTGATTCCAAGCGCATCATACAGTCTGTGATACACCACAAACTCTCCGTTCCTGTAACCTGTACATCCGAATGATATAAGGTAATTACCACCCTGTAGGTTCATCTTCTGTTTAAAGTATATTTCCCTCACTGCCCCTTCAGAAGCATCGAAGCTCTCAACCTTCTCGAACAGCGTATTGGTTCCTGTTATTTCGATTCCTTTGATATCCTTAATTGTAAATGCCGCTATCGGTTCGTCGAGTGCCTGATTAAACCTCACTCTCATACCAACTGTGAATTCGGTTCCCTTTTCAATCGCAGCTGTTATATTGCCCTTGTCATCAAATACGGCAAAATCTATTATCTCTCCCTCTTTATCACCGTACTCTAAAAGCCGTGAATTCACCTCAAGTCTTGATCTCCACAGACTGAATTGCTTTCCGTCTGCACCGTTTATACCTTTAACACCCGCACCCTGTCCGGTTGTATTTTCGTCTGCATTCTTCCCGGCTTTCTCCGGCTTATACTGGTTTACAAGCACCTTCTTATACATATCAACCATAGCCTTAGGTGTTCCCTCAGCCAGCTTCACGCCCTTGTTTATAAGCACCACCCTGTCACAGTATTTGCTTATACTGCTAAGGTCATGACTTACAAACAGTATTGTCTTCCCCTGCTTCTTAAACTCCTCGAACTTATGGTAGCACTTTGACTGAAAGAACACATCCCCAACAGACAATGCCTCATCGACTATGAGTATCTCCGGGTCAATGTTTATCGCAACAGCAAATGCCAGCCTTATAAACATACCGCTTGAGTACGTCTTCACAGGCTGATGCACGAAATCTCCTATATCGGCAAAGTCCAATATATCCTGAAGTTTCGCATCTATCTCTTCCCTCGTGAAGCCAATCATCGTTCCATTAAGGTATACATTTTCTATTCCTGTGTACTCCATATTAAACCCTGCACCCAGCTCAAGAAGTGCCGATATTCTTCCATCGACCTTAACCTCTCCAGCTGTAGGGTTAAGTACACCTGTTATTATCTTGAGCATGGTCGACTTACCTGAGCCATTCGTTCCGATAATACCAACGCACTCGCCTGTCCCCACCTTGAAGCTGACATCATTTAACGCATAATGTTCCCTGTACAGCTTTTTCTTCCTGCCGAAGCCAAGAGCGTCCTTGAAACGATCCGAATTCTTATCATACAGCTTGTACACCTTGCTCACATTATTTACTTCTATCGCATAATCCTGTTCTATTCCCATACTACTCCTCTATAACACATCCGCAAAATGTACTTTAAGCCTGCTAAACAGCTTTCTGCCCACCAGCATAAGTACAAGTGTCACTGCCCAGAAATATAATCCCATTCTCCATCTCGATATTATCGATACATTCAATATCAATGAATCCCTGTACCCGGAAACAAGATAGTACACCGGATTGAGATAGAAAAACCATACAAGATTGCCATGTATTCTGTCCATCGTCCACAGAATAGGTGTAATCCAAACACCTATCTGAAGTATAATATTCACAATCTGGGTAAGATCCCTGAAAAACACTACCACCGAGCTTGTTATGTATGACAAGCTCAGAGAAAACATAAAGGTACAGAACGAGTAATATATTATCTGGAGATAATGCACATTTAACGGTCTACCTGATACTGTGAACATGATTATGGTAAATATAATAAAGAATATGTGTGTGAATACCGCTGCCATAACCTTAACAACCGGAAGTATGTCTATGTTAAACACAACCTTCTTTACCAGATAACTGTATTCAAGCATTGACGTGGTTCCTCCGGTCAGACCATCGCTGAAAAAAAACCATGGCACAAGTCCGGACACAAGCCACAGAGCATACGGCACTCCCTCAATCTTATCAAACCCCATCGCAACAGTAAACACGAACCAGTATACAAGCACAGTTATGACAGGCTGTATAAACCCCCATGCCATACCTAAGAACGAACCTGAATATCTTGTCTTAAAGTCATTCTTCGCAAGGTTCCATACCAGTCTTCTGTTAGCATATATCTCCTGTATAAGCATCCTATTTTTCTTGGAATTAAGTGTATTTTCCATATTCTATATCCTAATCTAAACATTTAATTATGTTTCTTATTCTTATTGCGCATAATCTCATTGATTTTCATGGCATCGCCATATACAATCTTTGAATCGTATGGTCTGTCCGGGAACGCGCCATAATCAAGCTTAATATCAAGCTTATGTTCCTTTATGAACATTTCCATTCTGTCTGCGAGCGACATCGCCGTACCTGTGCAGACATTGATTATGCCCGTGACCTCATCCTGGGTGGAGGCAGCCGCTATCTGATCTGCCAGCTCGTCCACTGTAATGAAATCATATTTATTTTTACCTGTAGTGAATGGAAACGTCTTCTTCCCCGCCTCAACAGCCTCAAGAAGCTTGGTAAATACTGAATGATTCTTCATATCATCACCCAGTATATAGTATGCCCTGAGCCAGTATATGTTAACATCCTTATCCTTGGCATACAGAAGAAGTGCCTGGCGAAGCGCATTCTTCGCAATCCCATATAATGTAAGCGGATTGCATGGTGTATACTCATCAATCACACCCTCATGAAAACCTATCTCATGCATGGTTCCCATAACTGCAATTCTCTTGCAGCCTGCATCTATCATTGAACACAGAAATTTATAATGAGCCGATACATTTACCATATGCGCTGCGGAATTATGGACAAATCCGTCCTTCCACGCCATATGTATGCACGCATCGGGCTTACCAAGCTTATCATATATATCACTATCCCCGGAGAATATATCCACAGGGCAATACTCCGCTCCCTCCGGTATTCCCTTATTAAACAAATCAACAGCAACAACCTCATGACCTGCTTCCAACAGCTTCTCAACAACATGTCTGCCAATATATCCCGCCGCTCCGGTTACCACTACTTTCATGTGCATACTCCTTTCATCACTCCTAATTATCCTCATATCTATATGTCTCGTGAGGTCCAAGGAACCTTCTCTTGGTATTGATTATCGCCACAAACAGCTTCTTAGGCATCCATTTCCTCATCCAGTACTTTATCCTATTATCCCATCCGTGATAATTAATCTGCTTTCCATTTACCGAGCCGAGCATTCCCATAAGTGCACTGTTTCCGAACTTGGACGCATAATGCATAAGTGTGGTATACTCAATTTTTGCATACTCATCACACATAACAATAGCAGAATAATATCCTGCGTCCTGCGCAACATAAGCATAACATCTTTCAATCGCATGTGAGATTGTTCCATCTATCGGAAGTGGCTCCTCAGGAAAATCCTCATACTTCCAGTCATATTTAAACAACTTCCTGAGTGCATCTGTCCTGAACCAGAAGCAGGAACCATGTGGTGCCACCGGTACCTTCATCTCGTCAATCGGTGCTTTCACCCCAAGACGTGCTAATAAATCCTTGGTATTCTGAAAATTTACCTTCCATGATGTCATAAGGCCAAACACATAAGGTCCATGTATCGGCTTAGGCGGACATGCTACACCGAGATGTGGATTCTCATCAAACAGTCTTAACATATTATTGACATATTCCTTCGAGTTAAGGGCATTCTTATAGCAGTTATACGCAAAGCCCTCTCCTACTGTTCCCGGTTTTTCCTGTGTGACCTTCTTATCATGTATGAAGCAGATGTAATCATACTCATCAACAAGCTGCCTGCCCGTCATGAGAAGTGCTGATACATCTCTTCCCTTATTCTCGACAATTCTAACTGTGACCTTGTTAGGCAGAACCGAGAGAAGCTTCTCTATCTCTGCTTTTTTCTCCTCGTTCTGTGTAGTTACATGTATATCCATCTGAGGCGGAATATTTCTCACATAGTTCATCATTTTCCCGGCAAGCTCATCCACATAATAGATATGCATCATAAGTGCCACTCTGCTTTTAGCAAAAAACTCTTCATCCAACGGCTTCTTAGCATAGTCGCTTGCGAGAGTATAGTTGAGCTGCATATTCCTTGCAAGGTCTGAATGGTCCATGCTTCTTAAGATATTCTGCCAGATAAGCTCAGTATCATAATCCGTATTCTCCTGTACATACTTGAATATCTCATATACAGGCTGACCCGCTGTGGTCTCGAGGAGCTGTCCATAGTCATGAAAAAAGCTTCTTCTCTTGAATATAGGGCATCTCTTCTCCTCTACAAGCTGTCTTGCGCAGTACAACCCCGGATAATCAGACATCCCCTCCATATCAGATACATCCACAGACACATCCCACTTATAACCAAGGTCTGCAAAATGCTTGGTAAAAAATGACTCATGATAACATACCGAATCCCTGTAGTTGTTGACCGGTCTGAAATTATCCCAGTACTCCTGAAATTCCTTCTTACATATCATTCTCTTTCTATATACCATAAAATGTGACTGGATATGCTCCGGAAGATAACCATATGGGTTAAGTCCGAACGGATCATAATCGAACTTAGCATGTTTTGTAATGCCCCAGAAATCCAGATCTCTGTTCTTCATCTTTTCAAACGTCTCAGAAAACGGATAAAACGGTCCGAAAATTGTATGGTTAAGCATGATAAGCTCATCAAATGTCTCAAGCCTGTCCCATCCAAAATATTCAATACCCGCCTTATACGCATATACATCAAGCCCCTCGTTAGCTCTCTCTATTACCTTGCCGTACCTGGCAAATTTATTTCTTCCATCGTCCGTAAGCTTGCCGTTACATACAACAACAAGCTCATCCACATTTTCCATAAGGTCATCGAGCAGATAGGGAATATAATCGTCCACTATCCCCTGCCCATCATAAAAGAAATAAATACAGGCTCTTTTAAACCCATCATCAATCCTTGCCATATAATCTCCATTCCGCATTCACATATTTTATAGTATCTGCCATATAAACAGCATATATTTTTAATACGCATTCACAAAGCTGTAACACTGCTCATCAATCATGCGTCCATCCTTATCAAACACTCTGAACAGTGTCCAATAGTATCCATACTGTGGCTGCCATATTGTCCAGCCTGCATTTCCCTCATTTACCGTGAACTTGCCTGTATCATATATCCATGCGTCCTTTCCCTCAGCAAGAAGTGTACAGTCGAGAATTAACATCTCGTAGCTGTAGGACTGCTCCGGATTATCAGTTGTCTCCACACCTATGAGGAAGCCACCGCCCTCACCGGTGTAAGGCATCTGGCAGATTCCCTTGATGTGAGGATGGTGTTCAAATACGCTCTCTGTATACGTCACAGCCTCCGGGTCATTGACCGGACGTGCACATCCGAATACCTTCAGTTCTTTGAATACTTCCGGTGTCCATATAAGCCATTCATTATCCTTAACCCATCCTGTCTGATATACGATCTCATTGTTATCCGTGCCTCTTACCTCCCAGTAGTACTCAATACTGCCATTCGAAGCATTTCTCTCTGTTGTAAGACCAATAACCACACTCTCCGTATGCTCCATCATATACTGGCTTGCTTCCTTAATCTCCGTAACAATCTCAAGGTCGTACGCCTGGACATAGCTGTCATTTTTCGTATACACAACAGGTGTCTGTCCTGCTTCCACTTTGCTGAAAGACAAATACATTCCATTATACTTAGAGCAGATGTAATACTGTCCATCATCATTCTGCTTAATATACCACTTGGCATTATCGCCCGGTGTTGCGCCATCAAGCTTTTCCGCAACCACCTTTACTCCGCGTTCAAGGCTGTCATTCTCAAGCTTTAGAATCCTTCCATCCATGAAGTTTGTTATAGTGTAATAATTCTCATCTATCTGCGCAAGAGTCCACTGCATATTTCTGTCATATTCAAGTTCTGTCCATGAGATGTCATTCCCGGTTATCACAGAAGCCTGCTGTGTATCACCATTATCTGCGTTTACTGCTGCACCTGTCTGCAATGTGAATTTCCCATCGGCAGACTTGATATAGTATCTTCCATCACTCACAATATGCGCCACATTATCCGGGTCAGGCATATTATTATAAACCGGAATCTTAAAAACGAACTCACCATCAAGAGCACCTGTTTTTTCGTAGGTTCTCTTAACATTTCTTCCCTCGTTCGAAGGTGCAGCCAGATTCTGCATATACTGATGCCAGTATCTTCCATAATATGTTCCATCTACATCGAACTTTTGAAGATACAGCGTGTCCTGTCCCTTCAATATATAATTGTTGGACACCTTGGCACTTCCGCCTCTGAGCGCTGCTGTTCTGCTTGTCCAGCCCTCCGCCTTGGCTTCATTAAGACCATTAGTCACTATTTCCTCTCTGGTCTTACCTGATGCCTGTATATTAAAATAATTGTAATATCCCTCATATCCCGGGTATGTACCCGAAATCAGCTCAGAAGTTCCGCTCGCACCCTGCTCCTGGTATACACGGCACGCAAGATGAACCGGGCTTACTCCAAGCTCCTTTCCTATATCATAGAATGTCTGGGCATATGTGACACCTTCCGCATCCTCAATAAAACCTCTCATAAAGGAGTTCTGAAGGACCCTCTGTACAGTAACCACATTCTGACATGCCTCATTAAATGTCAGAAGCTCGAACTGGAATATGTAATCCTCTGTCAGCCAGTTCCTTGGATCAAGATAATATGAAACTGCATAGTATGTAGCACATGACCAGCCGTCTCCATAGCTGTCACCTACCATCGAACTGTCAAAGTATGACGGTAGAAGACTTCTGCTTGCAGGGTTAGTTTCATTATACATAACCGTATCCCATTCAAGCCCTGTATCATACAATTGGAATGTCCAGCTAGGGTGCGCTGTCTTTAACGCATACAATGCTGCCTGATAGCTTCTTGGAAACTGTGCCACGTCAGCCGGAATATCCTCAGCCTTAACCTCCTGCACTGCATTTCCTGCTGTCCCACCTGTGAATGTTGCAGCAAAAACCGCACCCGCCATAAGGCACGCTGTTATCCTTCGTATGATTCCTTTAGTTTTTCTCATTGTCTGTTCCTCTTTCTATAAGCTCATAAAATCTGTCACTATTTATATATTGCTCAACTATGAAATGTACATCATCAATATCCCCAAGATATTTCTTCATAAATTCCAAATCACCAGCATCAGGTGTTTTATCCAAAATCGCCTCAAACAGCCAATACAGCAACGTGTCCCTATCGTAGTCCAGGTTCTCATACTCCTGAGTGTTAATAACTGACATTGCCACATCCCCAAAGCTTTTTTCCCCTGTCTGATATAACGTCTTCAGCTCGTTAAGCTCTTCATCTGTGCATCTTCGTTTTAAAATATAAAAATACAGCCTCCTTATATATCCGTCAATGCCACAGTTTAAATCATAATCCTGTTTTTCATATAAATCAAATGTTTGTTTATCCACAACATTAAAAAATCCAAGCCTTGCCGCGTACTCGCGCACCCCATCCTTGTCAGGAAAAACAATATATTCAACTTCAAGGTTTTCAAGAGCTTCGTTCACTCTGTCCATATCTTCGGTCAAGTCTGCATTGGCAATGTTCAACGCCACATATTCATCGCTGTCCTTGTCGGGCTGTCCGTCATTGAACACGTCATTCCCTATCGCAGTAAGCATATATGGCATAAAGCTCCTGAGAGTATCATAGCCCTCCTGTCCGCATAATATAACCGGTCTGCTCTCAATCTCCGTAAAACTGCCCTTTAAAAAATCAGCAATATCTTCAATGTCATCCATTCCTGTATCATTCTGCTCTTTTACGTCATCATATATTCTCTCAGGCATGCTGCTCAGCACACATATCAGTACTACAGCAACAGCTCCTACAATCACTTTCATTACCACACTCTTCTGTCTTCCGATAATATGGCACACACAGTAGGCAATGCACGAAAAAACAGGAACCGCATAGAGAAGTTCATACAATATACTCTCCCCCATCAGATCCTTCCATATCCACAATGCTATATTATTGAATACGAAGATAATCGCAAAAGCTGCAACTATAAGATTCCTCCTCAATGTAGTTTCCTTTATCACACACACAATATATATCATTGATACTATAAAACATATCACAAGTAGGCTTTTTCCTTGATAAATATCCAATAGATTTTCAAGCAGCATCCGCATTGTCCTTCTCCACACCCCGCATCTTTTTATGTATAGCAATAATCATATCCGTAAGCAGCACTACGAGTATTGAAAAAACCACTGCAGCCAAGGAATAAACAGATATTGCCAAGGCAGCACCAGCCATAATAGGTATTATCCTGATATCAAACTCCTTTTTATATGTGCCTCTGTTTCCTACAGCCCAATAAAAGACAAATGGCATGAGTACATTCGCTGCAATTGCCTGTGCTGTTCCACCATTGGTAAACAGCATGGCAGCAGGTGCCTTTCCGACAGCAAATACCGCCATAATCCAAAGCACTGTCCCTGCATACGCAAAAGCATACCTCTCATCTCCCTTAAACAGCTGACGCCCTATGCGTATATGGATAAGTGCCGACAATATAATCCCCAGCCATGCCATGCCGTATCTTACAAGCTTGAACGCGCTCACACCGAGCAGGCTGCTCCATACAGCTATATTCATATTCCATACGCCAAACCCTCTTATATAATCCGGATGTGCCAGCAGCTTACCGGTATCGACATCATACATATACATCCTCCCAGTCATAACTGCCATTTCAATTGAACTTACAGTGTGTGCATAATCCGTGTTATATGCCTTCTTAACACCTGCTAACAGCATAACTAAAATCAGTGTCACCATAAAAAATACTGTTGCAGCAGTAGAAGCACCCTTGATTTCCTTTACAATATTTCTCACAACACCCATGAATTTTGAGCGGAAAAAAATCATATATACAACGGCAACCACAATTGCCAATATAATCTGCTCTACAAGCAGCGCACCCAGCTTCGCTTTCATAAGAAGCATAGGGATATAGAATATCTCCTGAATAACAAACCATACAAAAAATCCCATTATGATTGTTATTCCTCCACTTCTCTTAATGCCAAGAACTCTGTTGGCTATTGTACCTGACATCGTAAACACCAGCAGATATATTACCAGCATACATACTATCTTTAAAAAATCAACCATCCTGCCCCCTGTATAACATTGCATATTCATTGCTTTTTCGTTGTCAAAAAAATATATATAAAATCCAGTATTATTCCTCTTCTGTCAATTTTCCGTGCCAGCTTCCTGTTATATATCAGACATTCCTTGGCAAAGCTCCCAACCTTAAATTTTCCTGTAATAACCTCACTGCGATAGCCGGCAAACTCCTCCATTGCGTCAAAATAATCCTTATAGGCAGCACTTAACTCCAATGTCTGTCTGATATATCTTATTCTGTCACACAATTCATAGCAATAATCCGGCCATGTCGCAACCGTTCTCCTGATATAATTGAGCTTGGAATCCGCAGCGGCAAGTCCCAACGTATTATCTCCATGTATTCTGTAATTCAATAAAATCCTGTTATACCAGTATAGTCCATCGCCTGCCGCCGCAATAAGCGCCATGGACCAATCATGTGGAATGTTACTATGCACACTGTCTAAATACTTCTTAGCTGCCACTTTTGAGACTGCCATAGTACATCCCGGAAAATAATTTTTCTCAAGTATCCTGTCAAAGCCAATCTTAACCAGCTCGTTAGTCCCTGCTGTCATACCATAAGGAACGTAAGCCCTGTCAATCACATTCTCCTTGGCATTGATAAATCTGAGACTTGATGCAACAAGCTGTACCCGGGAATTATTTTCGAAGCATTCACACATTTTCTCAACCTTATCGCGCTCCCATACATCATCCTGGTCACATGTAAACAGTATATCCCCATGGCTGACACTGAGTGCGTATCTGAAGTTCTCTATATATCCTTTGTTTGCTTCATTTATGATAATTTTATATTCAACCCGCGAACCATGCATGCACATATCAGACATGTACTCGTCCGCAATTCTGACAGTGTCATCAGCGGAGCGGTCATCGCATATAATTATCTCATCAGGAAGCCTTGTCTGTGACATTATGGATTCTAACTGACGTCTTATATATTTTCCGCCGTTATACACTGCCATAACAACTGATACTTTCATATCAATCTCCATTCCTGTCAAATAATTACTGGTCAAAATAATGCACCTTGGACACAAGATGGTATCCCATGTAGGCGGGTAAAAAAAGCTTCAGCCGCTCCAGCAAAACACTGTAGCGGATAATATTATACGCATACGAGCGCAGCTTCCTGTCCATTCCGTTAAGTGCCCCTGAGTTGAGGTATCCCGGAAAATATGTATTCATAATCCGGCTGACAGACCTATAGCCTCTGCATTTCTCCTTGCAGCTGTAGCCTTTCATCGTGTGAAACAGATACAGATAGTAAAGCTTCATTGCAAGCAGCTTTAATTCTTTTCTGTCCTGTTCGGAATTAATGCTGTCACATATCTCTCCAAGATATGACATCATCTCCTCGAATCTGGACAGTGTTTCATCCCTGTCGTGTTCCGATATATTTCTTCCGCTTGAATCTGAATGTACATACCAGTAATACAGAGGTCTGTGTATCCATGAAACTTTGTCGGAAAATCTGTTAAATTCCGTTATAAAATTCACATCATCCGGCTCCAGCTGTATTTTTATATCATTTTCGATAATAATACTTCTTCTGTAAATACAGCCATGATTGATATTCCACAGCCATCTTGAGGGTTCCGGTGGAAGATCCTGAATCTGAAGCTGTTTCCCTGTGTCATCTATATCGACAACCTCGCACACTGCCCTGTCTGTTCCCTCAGTTTTCACCGCTTGTACAAGCGCTTCGAGACATCCGTCTGCCATCCAGTCATCCGCATCGCACAGCATAATGAACTGTCCGGCACATTCTCTTATAAGTCTTGTCTTAGATTCGAATATACCCATGTTCTCACTATTCTGTATAAGCCTTATACTCATGTCGGGATGTTCCTTTATAATCCTTCTGATTATATCCACTGAATCGTCAGAAGAGGCATCATCTAAATAGACAATCTCAAAATCCTTAAAATCCTGCCTTAATATAGCTTCAAAAGCTCTGTCAAGGTATTTACCATAGTTATATGAGGCTATGGCTATACTTAAAAAGGGAGTGTGGAATTTATCATATCCATGGAATTTATCATATCCATGGATATTATCATATCCTTGGAAATTTTCTATTTTGTTATTTATATCTGCTTCATTCATAATCAATGTCAATATCCTTAATTCCGACAAAACTGAACATCCTGCAGCAACAGGACATTATTTATCTAATTTTAATCTATTTTCCCACTAATATCAACATTTTTCTTGCGAACCAGCTTATTAAGCAGCTTGTCCATAAGATAAGCGAACACGGCAACCACCGGCACTCCAAGAAACATTCCCACAACGCCTCCTATACTTCCGCCGACGGTGATGGCAAATATTATCCAGAGAGGACGCAGACCCACTGTCTCACCAAGGATTCTAGGTCCGAGGTACAATCCGTCGAACTGCTGTATCACAATAATCAGAACCGTGAATATGATTGCCTTTATCGGATCGACCATAAGTATGAGGACAATTCCCGGAACAGCACCGATAAATGGTCCGAAATATGGTATCATGTTCGTAATTCCGACTATAAGGCTTACAATAGGTGTGAACGGAAGCCTGAGTATCGTCATAAGGAAGAAGCATATCCATCCTATTATGAATGAGTCAACCGTCTTTCCGAGCACGAACTGGCTGAATATATGGTAGCATTCACGAAGGGTCTCCATTATCATATCACCAGCCTTATCCGATGCTACACTGTAGAGAACTCTCTTGAAGCCTCTTGCGAGAAGCTTCTTATCCGATACCATATATACGCTCACGATGAATGCAATCAGTACATTGAGCAATCCCTTCACAACAGATATTGATGTTGTAAAAATTACAGGCACCACGTTAGTCACCACATTCTTGGAAAAATCCATAAGCTGCGGAGTGATGCTGTTAAAAAAATCATTGATTATATCATAGTCAAAATCCGGATGCTCTTCCTCAAATTTCAGCAATCCATTGTTGATCTCCGCAATCCATCCCGGCACCTGATTCACAATTTCGGTGAGGCTTGTCCCTATCTGCGGGAGCAGATATACGAACATGATAACCACCACGAATATGACAAGAAGATATGATATGAGCAGAGACAGCATCTTGCGTGGCTTCTCGTGTTTCTTAAGCGGCTTTATTTTTCCGAATATCTTATTATCAAACAGTTTAACAAGAGGGTTGATGAGGAATGCTATGAATGCACCCCACAGAAATGGTGACAGCACGTTCATAGCTCCCTTGATGTGATGCATTACATTGTCCCAGTCTATTACCGCCTTTATTATAAGTACACTCGCAAGTACGACCAGCACTGCGTACAGGCATATCGTCAGATACTTGATGTTCCATGTGAACTTCCCATGTCTGCCGCCTTCTCTATGTGCTGCATTTGTTCCATCCCCGGACATATCATTGTCATTTGCATCCATTCGTGTCCTTGCACTATTGTAATCCTGCTGTGTGCCGTCCGGTTCCGTCCTGCCCTGCTCCGGTACAGCAGAACAGCTTGTTTCTGCGTTGTCTGCCGCCGCATTGACTGTCCCTGCTTCTCCATCAGAAATCTGCTCACCGCTTTTTTGGGGCTTGCATACTTTTAATTTCATAACCTAACCTCCCTATTTAGATAAGATAATATGTTTAATATCCAGTATTTAAAATTCAGGCTTTCTTCCGGACAGTTATGCCAACCTTCCCTTAGTGCTTTTAAGCCTTTATACCTATAATTGTTGTTATTTTTTGTATTGCTTGTATTGTTGTTATTTTTTATATTGCTTGTATTGTTTTGAATTTTCAAAATTTCTTCCTTGGAAAAATTATCTTTTATGATGTTTTTTGAGATTTTTATCTGATTTTTGCATATTAGCCCTATTTTTCAGTATACACTTATGAAAATATTTAAGCAACCCCGATTGCAATTTTTCCTTTATTTTCAAGGGTTTTCAAGTTTTATGCTAAAAAATTTTAAAATTTTTAAAAAATATAAAAAAAAAGCTTGCATTTTTCCCCGGCATGTGTATAATAATGTTTGTGCCGAAAACAAGACACTTATTAAATGTGCGCGATTAGCTCAGTTGGTAGAGCACCTGACTCTTAATCAGGGTGTCCAGGGTTCGAACCCCTGATCGCGCATTAAAGGTACCAGTTTTACAGATGACTGTGGGGTTGGTGCTTTTAAATAAGCGCGATTAGCTCAGTTGGTAGAGCACCTGACTCTTAATCAGGGTGTCCAGGGTTCGAACCCCTGATCGCGCACTAAAGGTACCAGTTTTGCAGATGACTGCGGGGTTGGTGCTTTTTTTATGCCATTATGATTCGAGAATACAACATGTTATACACTATAATGTAGATTAGCATGTTTTGGCACCCGAAGCATTCCATTATTTTATGCAATTTTCTGCTAATATTTTTTTCGGAGTACATTACATGAATATTCATATTATTATATATATTATTTCCGCCGTGATATTTCTGGTTCTTTTCATTATTCTCATCCGCTTTCTCACCGACAAAAAAAGACTGCTCGCCGCTGAAATAAAGGGGCGCTATAACGCCACCGCTCTCCTCACGCCTACAGAAGCTGCTTTTTTTCCTGTTATCGACGAAATTGCCGCCGACTATGGGCTGTATCTCTTCTCGAAGGTGCGCCTTGCCGATGTTGCTAAGACCGCCCGCGCTGAAGACTACAACACATATATGAGATACTTCGGCAAAGTAAAATCCAAGCATCTCGACTTTGTGCTGTGCGATTCGGACTTCATTCCGGTGGTTGCCATTGAGCTTGATGACCCCTCCCACCTTAACAAGCCCAACCGCGAAAATGACCTTCTAAAGGATGTCGTACTCGAAAGCATCAACCTTCCGCTCATCCGCGTTCCGGCTGCGAAACGCTATGACCAGAAGAAGCTTGCAAGAAAAATCGCTGAATTTTGCTGAACCATCAGGCACCACCATGCATGAAAAAGGCAATGTGCCGCGGCTCAGCTTTTTCATTCTGTGGCATGTAATGATTCGAGTATCAAAACATACTAATCTAATTTATGAGTGTATAACGTATTATATTTATGCATCTAAGCTTCTCCCAAAAGTCGTGATATGCATAAACATAATACGTTATACACAGCTAGGTATATATAGCATATTTTGACACCCGAATCATATAATTATAAGTTGACAGCTTTAATGGATTGTAGTATTTTTAATATAATTTGTTGACAGGTCAACATTTATGCCATAAATACATACATATATACATACACGAACAAGAGGTGCCCCATGTTCAATCGTTTTGAACAATTCACAACAGCCATTTCCCAGATTAACAAGAGTGTCCAGCGAATCAAGTCGACTGAGGTTAACTCCTACGGTCTGAAGGCTAACCACGTTATGATACTTTTTCAGTTAAAAAAGAATCCTGCCGGCTTAACTCCCTCACAGCTATGTGAGAACTGCGAAGTCGACAAGGCTGCCATAAGCCGTTCACTCAAAGAGCTGACAGGCAAGGGCTTTGTCCGCGAAGCGGAACCGGACGGCAGAAAATACCGCATTCCGCTCGTTCTTACAGCCTCCGGCACTGACGCCGCACAGCACATAGAAAAGGCAATCAAGAGTGCCGTTGAAATCAGCGGAGCCGGATTAACCGACAGACAGCGCGCTGAGTTTTACCACTCACTGCTACTGATCGCGCGCAATCTCGAAGATTATTCCGGGACTTAACATACATCTGCGAACCAGTGCATTTAACAGCTATATTTCAACAAGACTGAATTAGAAATTTAAAATCCCATAAAGAGAGGTTTTCCCACATGCATTCATTAAAAAGGCTATACTGCCGCACATTTCAGACTATTTTCAGGCTTGCAATCCCGTTCCTTCCATACCGCTCCCCTGAGCTTCTTCATGGAATGGACGAGCTCATAGACAAGCTGAAATCCCTTAAGCTTAACCATGTTCTTCTTGTCACGGACAAGGGAATCCGCAGCCTTGGGCTCACAAGCCATCTTGAACAGCTTATGGAGCAAAACAATATTTTCTGCACCGTATATGACGGCACTGTTGCCAACCCTACCACGGACAATGTCGAGGAGGCTCTGCATTTATATAAGGAAAACAACTGTCAGGCCCTGATTGGCTTCGGTGGCGGCTCCTCAATGGACTGTGCCAAGGCTGTCGGTGCCTGCATTGCACGTCCTAAGACCCCGCTTATGAAAATGAAGGGCATTTTGAAGGTTATCCGCCCACTGCCACCGCTTTTTGCAGTGCCGACCACTGCAGGAACAGGAAGCGAAACCACCCTCGCTGCTGTCATCACCGATGCAAAGACGCGTGTCAAGTACCCAATCAATGATTTTCCGCTTATCCCAAGGTACGCCGTGCTTGACCCGGAGGTTACGCGCTCACTTCCTCCATTTATAACCGCCTCCACCGGGCTTGATGCCCTGACGCACGCGGTTGAAGCATATATAGGACGTTCCACCACCAAAAAGACCCGCAAGGCGGCGCTCAAGGCAGTTCAATTAATTTTTGCGAACCTGCAGACCGCCTACCATGATGGCAATAATATGACTGCAAGAAAAAATATGCTTCACGCTTCTTACTACGCCGGTGTAGCATTTACAATATCCTATGTCGGCTATGTGCACGCTGTGGCACACTCTCTTGGCGGAAAATATAACATTCCTCACGGACTTGCCAATGCCGTCCTGCTGCCTATAGTTCTGCGCGATTACGCAGCAGCAGCACAGAGAAAGCTCCATGACCTTGCCAATGCCGCCGGACTGTCCGACGAAAATGACACCGACTGTGTAGCTGCCGAGAAATTCATCTGTGCCATAGAGGCCATGCTCGACGAATTTTCACTCGGACGCACCCTCGCCGGCATCAAGGCTGAGGACATTCCTGAGCTTGCCCGCCACGCAGACGCTGAGGGCAACCCGCTCTACCCGGTTCCGGTGCTCATGAATGCGAATGAGCTGGAGCATTTCTACCATGCAGTGAGCCAATGACCACTGAAAACTATCACTTATTACATTAAATAATAGGAGACCCCCACATGACCAACTCAGAAATCCAGGAGCTGTTAAGCTCCCAGCGAAGCTTCTTTGCCACAGGAGCCACACTTAAGACAGACTACAGAATATCAGCACTGAAAAAATTGAAGTCGGCTATTAAAACACATGAAGCCGATATTATGGCCGCCTTAAAAAAGGACCTCGGAAAAGGTTCACAGGAAAGCTATATGTGTGAGGTCGGGCTCACACTGAGCGAAATAAGCTACATGCTCTCCCATGTAAAGCGCTTTGCGCGTGAGCGCACCGTGGCAACCCCGCTCGCCCAGTTTGCCTCAAGAAGCTATGTAAAGCCGTCGCCCTACGGAAATGTGCTTATAATGAGCCCATGGAATTACCCTTTTCTTCTCACCATGGAACCGCTTGTCGACGCCCTCGCCGCCGGAAATACCGCTATCGTCAAGCCAAGCGCCTACTCGCCGGCAGCCAGCGAAATTATCGGTAAAATAATCTCCGAGATTTTTCCCCCTGAGTACGTTGCAGTTGTAACAGGCGGACGTGCAGAGAACACCTGTCTTCTCGATGCCGGCTTCGACTACATCTTTTTTACCGGGAGCAAAGCCGTCGGAAAGGAGGTCATGCGCCACGCAGCGGAGCACCTTACCCCGGTCACGCTTGAACTCGGCGGAAAGAGTCCGTGCATAGTGGCTCCTGATGCCAGCTTAAAGCTTGCCGCAAGACGAATTGTATTCGGAAAATATCTGAACTGCGGTCAGACCTGCGTTGCCCCCGACTATGTTCTGTGCCACCGCAGCGTATATGAGAAATTCATAGAATATCTGAAGCATGAGACAATACGGCAGTTCGGCACTATACCGCTTGACAATCCCGACTACGGAAAGATAATCAACGAAAAGCATTTTAACCGTATTCGCGGACTTATAGATAGGAAGAAACTCGTTCTCGGAGGTGCCTGTGACGAGACCACGCTCCGGATAGAGCCCACCATCATGCGCGACGTGACCTGCGACGACGCAGTAATGCAGGAGGAAATTTTCGGGCCGTTGCTGCCCGTCCTCCCATATGATGACGATGAGACGATAATCAACCAGATAAACAGCCACGACCACCCGCTCGCGCTCTATGTTTTTTCCAACAGCAGAAGCTTTGTCAGGAAAATAACCTCTCGCATCAGCTTCGGCGGAGGCTGTGTAAACGACACAATAATCCACCTCGCTACCTCCAACATGGGCTTCGGCGGTGTCGGCGGCAGCGGCATGGGCTCCTATCACGGACGTGAAGGCTTTGACACCTTCACGCATAAGAAAAGCATCGTCGACAAAAAGACCTGGCTCGACCTGCCTATGCGCTACCAGCCGTACAGCTCATTTATGGACAGGATGATACGGATGTTCTTAAAATAGATAACCACTTTAATCCAGTTATTAAAACAGCAAAAAGCAGAACACATGTGATAAGTCATTGGCTGTGTTCTGCCTTTATTTTCTTCCCGCACCCTAATGCCTCCGCCAGCTCATCAAGCGACTTCTTAAGCTGGCACAGGTGCTTATTAAGCTTCTTGTGCTTATATGCAAAGCACCGCATTTTACCTTCATAGCCTTTGCCCATATAACAGCACCCACATACTGACTAAGTCTTGATACATTATATGAGGGTGAAGCGAAAAGGTTCTTAATGCCGTGTCTTAATCTTCCTATTATATATCTATTCCCTGTCTATAATCATCTTATTGATAGGCGTCCCCAGCCCCGAGAACCGCTCCTCATACTCGGTCATGATGTTTCCTTCATTCATCTTCGCATCGTTGTGAAGGTCGTATGTAAGCTCCTTGATATGCCAGCCTGCCGGCTCAACCTCCTCAACGGAGAAGTCGAACAATACCCTGTTGTCCGTCTTGAACTCCAACTGTCCGTCCTTTTTAAGTATCTGATTATAGCGCGCAAGGAACTGTCTTGAGGTAAGACGCCTCTTCGCATGCCTGTCCTTCGGCCATGGGTCGGAAAAGTTGAGGTATATGCGGTCAACCTCGCCCTCTCCGAACACATCTGTAATCTCCTCGGCGTCCATTCTGATAAAAATAATGTTCGGAAGCTGCGCCTCCTCCTGCTTTTCAAGTGCGCGGATAAGCACACTTGAATATTTCTCAATTCCCACATAGTTGACATCCGGGTTCTCAGCCGCAAGCTGCATAATGAATCTTCCCTTACCCATACCGACCTCTATACGGATCGGATTATCGTTTCCGAACAGCTCATTCCATCTGCCCTTGTATTCCTTCGGCTCATTTACAACATATTCACTCTCAACCATCGCCTCTCTGGCACCGGGTACGTTTCTAAGTCTCATTTTATTCTCTCCTAATCATTTCTAACAATTCCGGAATATCATGCTTTAAGGTGTCAAAAACAACCCTTAAATCCACATTTCCATAGTCGTGCACAATGCGATTTCTCAGTCCGTATAAGGCATTCCACGGAATATTATTGCATTGCTGCTTATAAAGGTGTAAATTTTGCACTTTCAAAAATCCAAAAATGTATTTTATATTCTCCCAAACTCCCTCACCGTCTCAATATACATCTGCGGCAGTCCGACATCATAGGACTTACCCTTTATGCGGCAGCCCATCATACCTGTTGTGGCACGAACCTCCTCAAGCGCATCCGTGAGCTGTATCTCACCGCGGCTTTCATTATTTTCACGGATATTTTTTTCGAGAACCTTGTACACATCCTCCGTGAGAATATACTGCCCGAATACCGCAAAATACTTGCTGCCGTTCTTGCACCTGATGCCAAGATTCTCCTCTGCATAGTCCACTGTCGGCTTCTCATATATGCAGTCTAAGCGCATCTGCTCCTCCTTAGGGCTCTCCCACACGCCGTGCATAATGCCGTAATGAACCACCTGCTCCTTAGGCACCTCATGCATGGATACCACCGGAAGCCCATAAGCCTCATAGCAGTCTATAAGCTGGCTTGAGCAGGTCTTTCCTATATAGGATTCGTATATCATATCTCCGAGAAGCAGAAGCACAGGTTCGCTCTCAGCGAAGTCCCTGCTCTGGTACACGGCATGCCCGAAGCCTCTTCTCTCATCCTGGTATGCATAACGAATCATTCTGCCTATCTTCACCAGATTATCCTCGTACTTCTGCTTATCCTCAGGAAGCTTGTCATAATTTTCCTTGGACATAGGGGCAAAAAATGACTCATACAGCTTCTGCTCCTCACGTCCGATGATGAGGCACACTTCCTCTATTCCCGACTGTACAAGCTGCTCTAAAAGCACCATGATAACCGGCTTGAAAAGCCCATCCTTATCGAGAACCGGAAGAAAATCCTTCTTGATAGCCTTTGTCGCAGGGTAAAGTCTGGTTCCGAAGCCCGCAACAGGAATAACAGCCTTTCTCACCGTCTGCTTAGGCTTGAGTGTGAGCGGAAATGCCTCCATGCCACGCACATTGTTGAGATAATCTATGACAGCCCTCTGACATTCCTCATCCTTAGCAAGAAGCTGCACTGTTCCGTCCCCCTGTGAGCCTACACCCTTGGCGCCATATATCCACTTGTCAAGCTCCTTATCGGAAAGAACCGAGTGGAGAACCGGGGATTTAAGCTGTGACGGACATGCCGGGGCTACCTTTTTGTCAAAGTTTTCCTGCACCGTGCGCATCAGCCCGCCAAGTCCCTCTGCATCCCCTTCCTCTAACAGGCGCACTCCTTTTTCAATGTACTCCCTGTTATCAGCTCCGAGTGCCTCCTGAACCGCACGTTCCTTGTCATTCTGTGCAAAAGGGTAGCATTTGTTGAGGTCTGCAAGAATTTTTACCGTATCCTTTCCCGCCTTAAGGTCTGCAATTACCCAGTAGAATGTGCCTCCAAGCTTTATCGTCTGCACTCCCACCTCATTACTGTCAAATGTCATGTGAACCGGCTTGACTCCGAATGCACAGGCCTGGTCAAGTCTGCCGCACCTTGACGGCGTCCTCTGCTCACCTATAAATGCAATATTCATCTCACCGATTGTGTTTAACTTAAGCCCATATATCTGATTGAAGCCGCGTGCCGTGAGAACACATATAGCGGCACTTGATGACAGTCCGCTCTTAATCGGAAGCGTACGTCTGGTTATGTGAATCCTCAGACCGCCGACACTATAATGCTCATTTATATATGAAGCCACACCTGCAACATAGGAAAAATATCCGCCCTCACACGCAGTCTTTCTAAGAACCTGCGTATCCATCGCGCAGGTAAAGGTCTCCTCTCCAAGGTCACTCTCTATTATGAATTTATCCGCCGCCTCAACGGTGGCATATATACCTTCCTCAATTCCTGTTACAATCGCCTCACCCGGTATAATTGCCGAATTGATGTTCCGGTGAAGCCCCGCCCAGTCGCTATGCTCTCCGAACAGACACAGACGTCCCGGCACGAACAGTTCTATTCTCTCAGACATATTCCCTCTTTTCCGGATGACAATTTGCTTATGCGTCCTGCGCTTATCATCCCTATTTTTATTTATAATGTTTTTCTATTTACTTTCTGACATTGTGCTTTTTAGTCTGATTCAATATTTTCGGGTAAAAATCAGCCTATACCCTTATAATTCTACCAGACAATCCCCCATGTTGCAATTTTTTTGTGGAAAACGGACGTATAATGTACTACAATGAAGTCTGTGGGAGGGATATTTGCTCCCGTGTAATATAAAAAATAAATCGGAGTCCACCATGAACCATAGAATAAAACCACCGTCAAACATACTCAGCACATATACACGAAAGCACGGCCATCTGCGCACACTGTTCGTGCTAATCGCCTGCCTATCCATGCTCACACTCAATATCCGGCCGGATATTGTCTATGCAGATAATCATTCCACGAACACGGACGAATATCCAATACCACCTGAAATTGAGTCCGGCAACTGCATTCTTATGGATGCCGACAGCGGAATTGTCCTGTATGAAAAAAACAGCGGCGAAAAATGTTACCCTGCCAGCGTCACCAAGCTGATGACCGCACTGATTGTCGCAGAAAATGCCAATCTGAGCGACACTCTGACTGTGAGCGCCAACGCAGTATCCAGCGTAAAGTACGGCGACGCAAACGCAGGACTTAAGACAGGCGAGGAATTCAGTGTTGAACAGGCACTCAATATGATGCTTATTAAATCAGCGAATGATATTGCCTATGCTCTTGGCGAACATGTCGGAGGCTCGGTCGCCAATTTTGCCAATATAATGAACAAAAGAGCGGCTGAGCTTGGCTGTCTTAACACTCACTTTACCAATGCAAGCGGTCTTACCGATGTCAATCACTACACGACCGCCTATGATATGGCTCTTATATGCCGTGCGGTGCTTGATTACCCTGTCATTATGAATGCGATATCATATAAGAAATCATATTCCGTATCTCCGACGAACAAGACCTCCGACACACGCTATTACAGACTGTCGCACAGCATGGTAACAGGAAAGTACCTGTACGAATATTGTATCGGCGGAAAAACCGGCTACACAGATGCCGCAGGACACACCCTTGCCACATTTGCACAGAAGGACGGAATCCGCCTGATATGCGTCATATTCAACTCCACCGATGAACAGCGCTATATTGATACCACTGCCTTATTTGAATATGGATTTAACAATTTTCACAAGCTTAATATCTCACAGAATGAGGATACCTTCAGCTTCAATCAGGGCTTAGGGCTGGGCGGTTTCGGAATAAGCGGCAAGGCCTTGAATATAAATTCAGATATATGCCTGTCCGTGCCGGACTCTGATTGTGTCATAATTCCGGTCAATGCCTCCTTCAGCGACCTGACCAAGGAAATTATATACAGACAGCACGGCAGCCTTTCAGATACGATAAACACCGACAGTGAAACAGCGTCAGCTGCTTCTGACGACAGCAATACCGCCTCAAGCATACTTGCAGATATCTATTACTACTACGGCGCACATGAAGCAGGACACACCAGCCTGTATTTTTCCGGGGCGGCAGCGTCCAGTGACATTCCTTCCGATAACCGGAAGCCAGCAGATGGCTCCGCTGCATCCGATAGCCATGTTCAATCCGGCGGCTCTGCTGCATCCGATTCAGCCCTCCCATACCTGACATCGGACACCTCCGCCTCACCTCTGTCAAATGCGGTTACCGTGACAGGGCATTTTATCTACATCAACCTCTGGTTGTTCATCAGCATCGTATGTGTTTTTATTCTGATTGTGCTGTTACTTATTATAAATGCAAAAAAGAACCGCCATGGTCTGCGGTTCTGATTATAATTTCTTTTTCTGCCTTTTATCGCGGCGGCGCTTGCGGACTTCCAGCTGTCTCTGCCTGACCTCCTCAGCGCCCGCCTCGCCTGTAAGCTTAAGCACCCTTGAGGCATAATACTTCCCATTGTCATCCTCCCTGACTCTGAAACGCCCCTTGATATATCCATGCTCCTTACATTCGGCAAGGCAGTAATGCATCTTGGAATTCATTGAGAACCAGCGAATCTTCTTCCGCGCGGTCTGTCCGCACAGATAGCACCTAGTGGACAGGAGACGCGTATTGTTAACCAGCTCCTCCTTAGTATCATATCCTTTGGTAATATATTTCTCATAGGTTCCATAATTGACTCTTATCTCGTCCTTGACACCTGCAGGTATTCTATAGGTATCTATCGAAAAATATCCCCCTACCCTTCCAAAATCAATACCCTCAAAGACCTTAGCTGTATACTCCGCATCACTTATTGCACTGTGAAAGTCTATATTTTTCTCAATTCCCAGCATATCGACAGCCGTTTCCAGCGACCTTCTTGACTTTCCGTCTTCCTTGTCAATCGAAAAAAGCTTCTGTATATCATAGTAAAACAGCGGATATTCCAGTGGATTCTCTATGCCGAAATATTTCATGTTGCGCTGCAGCTCCACAAGATCCGAAGTCCCCCAGGTGCACATTCTGTACTCTCCGTCCGCACTGCACCAGTCAAGGAAATCCTTCACCGCAGCCCCGAAATCCCTTCCGTCCTCCAAAAGCTCCTCCGTGACATGCGTAAGCCCCTTCGCAATATAGTGAAGCTCCTTGTATACCTTCGGCTTAACATAACACGAAAAGCTGTCGATACGCTGCATATCATCATCCAGCTTCACGGCACCTATCTCAAATATCTCGAACGGAAGCTCCACAACCTCATCGCTCTTGCCGCTCGGACACTGATTCCATTCCAAATCAAATACAATATATCTCATATTAACTATCCAATCCTCACTTCCCCGACATCCATATCCGGGAGCTGCCCGTAACATTCCGGACATTTTTGTATCAAATCACTGACTCACAGCTTTAAAAACATTTATCATTATATAAAAAAATTCTATTACTAGCAATGTTTTTTTACCGAAAGCAGCTTTAAGTATTCCGGATAACTTTCTTTACCAAATCTTAGTTTTCGTTTCGTTGCTACATATTAATATTGGTAGTATAATTATTTTGGTAGTGTGCTTAAGTGAAAGTACTATCATGACCCCACAAGGAGACCTTTAATGAATATAAACTTTAAGAAAAAAGGCTATAAAATCGCTTTAATATCTTTAATAATATTAATTCTTTTCTTTTTTTCCGTAATTTATTGCACCAACCAAATAAGCAATGAGCTGGAGCACCAGCTTGAAACTAATCTGATTGACGTTGCCAACCAGAATGCTCTTGCCATAAGTAACCAGCTCAATGACAACTACATGCTTTTAGATAGTCTTTTTGCCGAGATTAAGGAAATTCCCGGTGATATGTCCGAAAATGTGATGCTTCTAAAAGGCTTTGTTAAAGCTAATAATCTGAAGCGCGTAGGATTTTGCGATACCGATGGAACAACTTATACTACGGACAATGTTGTGGCTAATCTCTCCTATCGTGAGTTTTTCCAAAGAGGAATGCAGGGCAAGTCAACCATAACCGGTGTACTGACTGATGCTCTCCGCCCTGATGCCGATGAGAAAGTCATTATCTTTTCATCCCCTATGTATGACGATACAACGAATGAGCTTCTTGGTGTATTCGGTCTTATATATGATGCTGAGGTCATCAATGCCTCCTTGCAGGTAGAATGCTTTGAAGGGCAGGGCTGCAGCTTTGCCACCAATGAAGCCGGTGATATATCCATTGCCATGAGTTATGATTCCATACAGCTTTCACAGAACCTGTACACCGACATATTATCCAGGAATCCCGGCAACACAGAGGTAATCAATACCATCCGCCGCAATATTTCCTCTAACACACCTAACCTCGGAAAATTATTTATAGATTCTGTTGAATACTACTACTACAGAACGCCTATTCTTATCGCCAATGGGGAGATTGTCTGGAATGTGTTTACGCTGGTTCCTACCGATTATCTATTACAGCGTCTTAAGCCTGTCCGCAACACAATGTACCTTATGATATTCTTAAGTATCTTTTTGGTTGTTGCGGCAATGATAGCTTATCTGATTATATTCAGCTCACAGAGGCGCCTTGTACAGCGCCTCGCCTACAGAGACTCCGTGACCGGAGGTGCCAATTATGCATACTTTAAAAGGCAGCTTCTCGCTAAGTCCAGAAACCGCCGCGGATATATAGTCTCAATGGACATCCAGCATTTTTCGAATATCACCATAACTGCCGGAAGTGCTGCCGCCGATGACATGATTAAGAAGACTTGGGAGCTTATAAAACAATCGATAAAGGATAATGAATATGCTGCCCGCGTGAGGGACGATTACTTTGTAATGCTGCTCAATATGTCAGATGACACCGATGTTTCAAGACGTCTTGAACAGCTCTCCGATGAGGTACATGACCTCGCTATAGCTTATGATGCACCCGGAGTAAGAGCCTGCTTCGGAATATATCCTATGGAGAACATAACAGCTCTTGATGATTCATACAATAAGGCCAAGATCGGATGTGCATTTGCCAAGGAACGGCATGATAAATGCTATGCCTTCTATAGTGAGCTTGACCATGAGGAGCTTCTCAAAAACCAGCAGCTTGAGGAACGTTTCAATTTTGCCATAGCCAACCATAACTTTGAAGTATGGTATCAGCCTAAATACTCAGCATCAACCAAGGAAATTGTCGGCTCTGAGGCACTGGTACGCTGGCGTGAGACAGATGGAAAGCTCATTCCGCCCGGACGCTTCATACCTCTTTTTGAGCGCGACGGCTATATATCGCGCCTTGATGAATATGTGTTCAGGGAGGTCTGCCGTAAGCAGAAATACTGGCTGGATAAGGGCTTCAAGGTATGCCCTGTGTCTGTCAACATAAGCCGTGCGACAATCTACGGTGCCAATGTCGTAGATAAATACCTTGGTATACTTGATTCCTTCGAGCTTCCTCACGAATACATACAATTGGAGGTACTTGAGAGTGCTATTTCAGGAAAAGCAGACATTGCCAAGATTCTCGAATGTTTCCGCCTTAGCGGTGTTCACATATTGATGGATGATTTCGGTACAGGCTACTCCTCACTGGCAACACTCAACATGCACTGCTTTGACACCCTGAAGCTCGACAAGAGCCTTATCGACTGCATAGGCGGGAAGGACGGCGAAACACTGCTCCACTACGTTATCAAGATGGGACGTCATCTTGGACTGCACATCACGGCTGAAGGAGTCGAATACGAATCCCAGCTCTCCTACCTTCAGGAACAGAACTGTGATGACATTCAGGGCTACCTCTTCTCGAAACCGCTTCACGTCATGGACTATGAAAGACTTATTACTGTATAGACCTGAACAGTACGCCGGATTATTTTCGGCTGAGTTCTTAGAACATCTTGCTTCGGACAACGGAGCTGATATGCATAAATATAATACGTTATACACTCATAAATTAGATTAGCATGTTTTGACACCCGAATCATGTTATCTTTTTTTCAGGAAATGCACTCGATTGGGATACAGCTCGCAGAACGCCTCCACCGCCACCCTCTGAAGAGGCTCAAACTCCTTGTCCATCCTAAGAATATGCGGAGCTTCATAGGCAAATTTGCTGACCTGCTCCGCAAGCTTTCCGGCAATGCTCTCCTCTGACAGCTGTCCCATCCCAAAAATTACAGACGTGAAGCCTCTTCCGCCGGCACTGATATCCATATATCTCTTACAGGTATTTTTCAACTCCGACACTATTATTTCCTGCTCCATCTCACCTTTTTTCTCAAACTCATACAGCCTAAGCCCCATAAGCGCTTCTATGGCAAGCTTCTTCTTCCTGCCTCCCGGATCCAGCCTGTCACTGTCCGCAATATACTTCAAATTCATCAGATATCCGACAAAGGCATCGCTTTTCGGCTTTCCCTTGCCATATCTGGCTGTCCAGAGCTGATGGCGGAGCAGTCCATCCCCACTCTGCGTATCACGGCTGTTCTCTTCAAGTATCTGCTGTCTCTTTACAGGATCCAGCTCCGCATAATAGCTGTTCAACCATTCTTCCATCTCTGATTTCCTCTCTGATTTTCTATTTTATAATGTTGTTCTAAGAACTCTGATAAAGCTTTTCTATATATGTGCCACCGAAGCCGGCATATCCTGATAACCCTTACTTTAAAAACTCATCAACATTGTCTGCCGTAACCTTATGATATGGCAGAAAGATATATCGTCCATTTTCAAAATCACTGTCCGGCATAACCTTCCCACGGAACAGATCCAGCGCAAGACCTGATATCCGGCCTGCCTGTCCTTCCTTGTCATTGTATACCGTACCCTGGATATAGCCCTTTTTGACAGCTTCAAGAGCACTGTCAAGCCCATCGATTCCGAGAATTACCGGGCGGCTCTCCTGCGGATACCCCAGTACATCGTATGCCGCTGCCGCTCCCAACGCCATCTCGTCATTATTGGAAATCACAAGCTCAATATCGGTTCCATACCGGTTAATAAGCTGGGTCATTTTATTCTCAGCCTGACCCCGGTTCCAGTTAGCGAATTGATAGCTGAGCTTCTCCAGAATTATGCCCTCATTCTGAATAGTGCTGACCACACTGTCGGTTCTCATAATAGCATCCTGATGCCCTGCCTCACCCTCAAGCAGGACATATTGAATCTTACCGTCGCTGTTGCGGTCTGCCGCATAATCCCCACATATTATCTCTGCCGCAATCTCTCCCTGCAGCGTACCGGATTGTGCTGCGTCTCCTCCGACATAGTACAGCTTGTCCCATTGCATTATATCCTCATATACCGGCTCACGATTAAAGAAAATAACTGGTATATTCTGCTGCTTTGCCATCTTAATTATATTTGACGGCTCCGTCCGGTCAACCAGATCGATAATGAGTATGTCACAGCCCGCATCAATCACCTCTCCAACAACCTTGTCCTGAATATCCTGGTCATTTTTGCCATCACGGACCGTCATCGTTATTTTAAAAGTATCCGACTCATATTTTTCAAAATTTTCCTTCATACATTCCGTCAACGCATTGATAAAGGGGTCATCCTGCGTGTACAGCACTACACCAACCCTGAGAATATTCCTGTTTACACCATTATCCCTGTGACAGCCCGTCATACATAGTATAATACATAATATAATAACCTTTATTATCCGCTTATTTTTCACACTAATCTCCATTCCCCATTTATATCAGCCTCAATCATAGGTATAGAGTAACTGCTGTACATCCTCCCGGAAAATATCCTCCTTATGAATCAGCCTGTACTCAATGACATGATCCGAAGCGGCATATAAATGCTTATTCAGCACATGGGAAAGCTCCAGAATACTCTTATACCCCATGCTGTAGCCATCAACTAAAATAAGCCCATCAATTACGGAATCATCCAGATAATACACACACTTCATGCTGTTTCCTATTCCATAGAGCTTCGTTCCGGCACCTTCCTTTCCGGCATACATCGCTGCCGCCTGCTCCAGTGCATTCGTGTCGAGCACGAACAGATAATCCACAGTCCTCTGCTGCCTGAGTGCCTCAGTAATTGACACATCATAAGTCACACCAATATCAAAAGCGATTTCACAGCCCGTAGCTGCGAGTGCATCAAGCAGTCCCTGCCTGCAGTCTGCGTCATATTCTGTCCCTTCAAGCCCGCCTACAATTCCAACGCTTCTTCCCTCAATGACATTTCTGTTCACCATGTCCTCTCCCAGCGCATAGCCCATGGAATAATTATCAGGCATGATAACCGGCAGACCGGAGCGCTTCGACTGACCACTCTTACCGGCGTTGCCCAGAACATCATTGGCTACCAGTATAACCGGCTTCTGTGTGCGAAGCTCCTTTAGCACCGTCTCTGTGTCATTCCCCGGTGCCGCCTGAATAATAAAAGCATCCACCTGATTATCCAGCTGCTCATATATCAGGGCACTCTCCTCCTGTGCATCCTCAATCTCATCCGTATTACAGATAATAAGATGTATATTCTGCATTCTTGCTGCCTGCTTGACTCCGTTGAAAAAGGAATCCCATTTTTCATCACCGGATTTCTCAACGATAACTGCTACCCTCTTCTGGGGCTTTTCGTCTGCAAATATCTGACGCACACACAGCAGCAGCAATATGGCAAGACATATTTCAGACAGCAGAAAGGTGGTTTTAGGTTTTTTCATCGTCACCCTCATTCCCGGGCTTTTTAACCCCATTCTCCAAAAGCTCACAATTTTCTTCCGTATACGGTATCGCCGGCAGATGGATTGTTACAGTTGTGCCCTCATCAGGCTCGCTCTCGACAATAAGACCATACTTCGCGCCGAACATCAGCTGGATGCGCGTGTGTACATTGATCAGTCCCACTCCCGAGCCGTGCTTTGGCACCTTCTTATTATCCGACAAAATATTCTTAACATCCTCCTGTCTCATTCCCATGCCGTTGTCCGATACAGCCAGATATATATCATTATCCGTCCTCCAGCCCTTAACCAGAATCCTTGGATTATCGTCAGCATCCATATTCCCTACACCATAATATATAGCGTTTTCCAGAATCGGCTGTATGATAAGCTTCACAGTGCAGAACTGATGGATTTCCTCCGAGACATCATACTCCGTCACAAAGCGCTCCTTATAGCGGTACTTCTGTATATTCATATAGTTTTTGCAATGCTTCAGCTCATCCTCAATACTGATAATTGTCTTTCCGTTTGACAGGCTTATACGAAAAATCTTGGCAAGCTCCGAAATCATAAACACTGCATCCTTATTTTTGTTGCCCTCAATCATCCAGGTGATTGACTCCAGAGTGTTATAAAGAAAATGCGGATTAATCTGGCTTTGCAGTGCAGCCAGCTCACTTCTCCTGCGCTTGTTCTGCTGGGCGACAATCTCCGTCATCAGGTGTTCAATCTCCTCATAGGACTTCTGGACAGAATTTCCCAAATGCCTGATTTCGTATGAACCCCCTATGTAAATATCCGGCTTTTCACCGGCCTCATATGCTGTCACAGATGCATCCAGCTTGATAATAGGGCTGGAAATCTTCCTCGAGACAATCCTGTTGACCACAAGCAGCATCATGATAAGCATGATAACAATAATTACCATATACATACGGAACTGCTTCACACTGTCCGTCCTGACATCCTGAAGTACAACTCCGACCAGCTTCCAGCCGGTATAAGAAATAGTATTTACTATAATAGTCCGTTTTTCGCCGGAGGAGCTGAGCTGATTCCGATATATTCCATCCTCACTGCTGCATGGAATATCCACATTCTCACTGAACATGCCATTGCTGATTTCATTCGCGTAAGGGTGGTAAATCAGCTTTCCATCTCCGTCACATATATAATAATAATGCTCACTGCTCTTATAATTGATACGGCTGAACAGCTTCTCAATAAAGGAATACTTCATATCCACCAGCAATATTCCATTTTCCGGGCGGTCCCCGGATATAAAATCAACCGCCTGACTTAAGGAAATAACCCGGTAATACCTCTTCGCATCATCCCGGAACAGGTTCTGTATATGCGGCGTGGAAAAATGCATATTGGCAACCTTCTCTGCCGCATTCACAAACCATGTCTGTTCTGTAACTTTGATACCCTCCTTCTGAAGTGTGACCGGTTCCGCCACAATCAGCTCTCCTTCCATATCATAAAGTGCAATACTCTGTATCTTATCCTTGTCCGCTTCATAAATAAGATTGAGCTGCTGGTTGAACTCCGGATCGGAAACATCATATACCTGTATAATATTATAGTTTATCGTGTTCGCAAGCTGTCTCATGCTCTTAAGGTATTGCTCCGTCGAGCTGACAATGGACTCCATCATGTTCTGTGTATTGCTGACATCATTATGACGCATTGCCGTTTCATACCGGTTATAGACCAGCAGACCAATGAATATCGAGGTAGTCACCGTCATGAGCGATAGTGCCAGCATAATAACCGATTGTATATCAGACACTTTTGTTTTCTTTTTTTTCATACCTGTTTTCCTATATGCTCCATACGATATTTTGAAGGAGACATTCCGTACCTGCGCTTAAAGACATAGCTGAAATAGTTGGCGTCTTCATAGCCTACATGCTCTGCAATTTCATAGCTTTTCTCTTCTGTTTCCAGCAGCAGCCTTACCGCCTGCTGCATCCGGTAATCCGTCAGATATGTTATAAACGAACTGCCTGATTCCTTTTTAAACATGGATGAAAAATAGGAGTTGGATACTCCAAGCTTAGAGCACACCGTATCCAATGACAAATCCGGCTCTGAATAACAGTCACGGACAATATTTTTTGCCTCCTCAATCAGATAACATAATGAAGATTTCCTGACATTCTTAAATTCCTCCGAAATTGACAGTGACACCTTCACAAGCCAGTCTGATAATGCGCTTTCATCCATCCTGGTAATCTCTTCATAGTCATTCCTGATATTTCCTGTATGGTCCTCAAACTTCATATGGTTATTTCCGCAGAAGCGGTACAGATTTCCCACAATCTCCATGACGGTAAAATTATGCTGCACAATTGTTTTGGCACTATCCTTAATCTTCTTCACCAGTGCCAGAACCGCATGCTCGACATCCTCACGCACACCAATGCGTATTGCCTTGAATACGGCATTCATATCAATATCCTCAAGCTGCGCCGAAGGCTCCTGCCCCTTCGGTGCTATATCCTCAATATTGATAGAACGTCCGGCTCCATATATTACGCGATATGACAGTGCCTCTCTTGCACCCTCATAGGACTGCCTTACAGACAGCAGCTCCCGGCACACCTTGCCGATTCCTACAGTTACAACCGCCCCCAGAAAGCGGTCTGCCCATCTGCAGAACCTGTCGCTGTCATCCGTAAGCCTCTTAATGCTGTCCTCACTCTCAAGATTAAAAATCAGGACGATATTCCCAAGATAAGTAAAATACCTGCAATCCCATCTTGCGCTCAGTCTCTCCTGAACCTCCCGCTGCACCGACATGGAGAGCAGCAGCGGGGACATGCCATCCGGAACATGATTCTGCGATGTATGCATGACTGCACAGCAGTAATAAGGTCCCGGCAGCGAAATTTTATAATCGCTCAGAAATTTACTGACCTCGCCTTCAAGAATACGCCCCTCAATAAGCGAACAGAAAAAGTTCACACGCAGCGCAGGAAGGGAATCTGCATAATACTGCTCCAGCTTGATGACATTGAGCTTCTCATCTCTTTCCTTATCGAGAACACTCTTCAGGCGGCTCAGGCACTCTGAAAGCTCATCGGCATTGACAGGCTTTAAAATATATTCATCAATCTCAAGATGAACCGCCTCCTTGGCATATTCAAATTCATCAAAGCCGGTCAGAATGAGAATACGCACTCCGGGATTTTCCTGCTTCATATAACGTGCCAGCTCCAGACCATTCATATACGGCATCTTAATATCCGTAATTACCACATCAGGCTGTACCTTTTCTGATAATTCCAGTGCCTTGACGCCGTTCTGAGCCTTGCCTGCCACCTCAAATCCAAGTCCCGCCCAGTCGATTCTCTCTTCAATCATATTGGTAACTTCTTCCTCATCATCTACAAGAAGCACTTTATACTTAAACATCCGTCTCCTCCATACTTGATAAGATTTCTTTCTTTATTTACAAAAATGGCACGAATTACCCAATAACCGATTCGTGCCATTTTTTTCTTTATTATACTCTTTTTTTCTCCAAAAGCCTACTATATCACAGTTTTTTTCTACTTTTTCTTGACATATTTAAGACAGTCAAGTGTAACTGCAACCAGAATGATAATACCCTCGAATATAAACTGTAGGTTAGTATCAATACCCAGAATAGTAAGCGAGTAGGTAAGTGCCGTAAAAATCATTACTCCGGTCACAACTCCTGAAATCTTACCTATACCACCTGTAAATGATACTCCTCCTACAACACATGCGGCGATGGCGTCCATATCCCAGCCCTGTCCGTAAGCGGCACTACCGGAACCAATCATACGGTTACACTCCAGCCATGAACCAAATCCGTAAAGTATACCTGCCAGAACGAAGGCTCCCATTGTAACTGCAAATACGGAAATACCCGATACTGCTGCCGCCTCAGGATTACCTCCGACCGCATACAGATTCTTTCCGAAGGTTGTCTTGTTCCAGATAAACCATACAACCACAACCGCTACAACCGCCCAGAGAATGATTGTCGGGAATCTTCCTATTTTAGGAATGAACATTGTCGGAATCGAGGACTCAATTGCTCCGAAGGATACTCCCTTGGTAGCATAGGTTACAAGTCCGAAGATAATAAGCATGTTCGCCATTGTAGAGATGAATGGATGCATCTTAAATTTTGCCATAAAGAAGCCCGCAACGGAAGCAAAGGCAGTTGTCAGAAGCACGCACACAACCAGTGCAAGAATCGCCCTCATAGGTATCGGAATACCCGTGAAATCAAATATATGACCGAATACTCCACCTGTATTAACACCCTTATGCATAATTATTGTCGCCGTTACCATACCCATGCCGACCATTCTTCCTACGGAAAGGTCTGTACCGGTTAACAGAATCAGACCTGCAACACCAAGTGCAAGAAATACTCGCGGTGATGCCTGCTGAAGAATATTCAGGATGTTCGCCATAGTGAGCAGCTGTGTATTCTTCACAATCGGCGTAATAAAGCAGAGAGCAATAAATATTAATATAATTACAATATAAAGACCATTTTTATAAAGGAACTGTGAGGTATTAAATGTATATTTATAATTTTCCAGCTTCTGCTTACGTCTCTGCGCGTAAGTAAACTTCGACATACGGAGCAGATCAATCAGATGATATTCATGCACAAATGCCTCATGCTTTCTGTCCTTTATTTCCTGAAGCTTGGATTCATGCATCATCTGCGCATCATACAGGCGGTTCTTGTATACATATTTTTCATCCTTGATTTCCTGTCTATCCTTAAGCTCAGAAAGTGCTTTCGTATGCTCCGCCTTAAGCCTTTCGCGTATTCCTTCATACTCGGCATTCTCTGCTCTTTTTGCAGCCGCACAGCTCTCAGCCACTTTTTTATAATAATCATTTTTATAGTGGGCGGCAAGATATGCCTCTGCATCCGCAATCAGCCCGGAGACCTTGTCCTTATTCTTATTCTCAATCTCCTTTGCCTTTTTAAGCTGTTCCTTATCCTCGCGGATTATCTCCTGCTGCTCCTGTTTTGTATAATTTTTATCCTCCTTTGTCAGTGCTATATGTGTTTTCAACGCCTGAACCCGGTCGGAACCATCTACACGCAGGGCATCTATCTGCTCCTGTATTTTACCGATATATTCGTCTATCGGTGCTAAAAGCTTAGCTTCATCTTCTATAGAAAGACATCTGATATCATTTGCCATAGCTCTCGTACTCCTCTCTGTTACAAATACTTTGCACTAAGTCTAAGCAGCTCTTCCTGATTCGTCTCCCTGGTATTAACAATCCCCGCAAGATGTCCGTTGGACATTACACCGATTCGATTGGTAATTCCAAGAATCTCAGGCATCTCAGATGAGACAACAATAATTGTCTTTCCCTGCTTTGCCATCTCTATAATCAGCTCGTAAATCTCATACTTGGCGCCGACATCGATACCTCTTGTCGGGTCATCCATCATGAATATATTAGGTGAACGCTCCAGCCATCTGCCAAATATTACCTTTTGCTGATTTCCTCCGGAAAGATTTGAAATCATATCCTCCGGTCCCATGCACTTTGTATGCATGATTCGTATTTCCTCTGCCGTTGCCCTTACCATATCATCCTTAGAAAGAGCTACTCCCGATCTGTACTGCTTCATATTAGCAATTGTAGTATTAAAGGTAATGTCTGATTTCAGGAACAGACCATCCGCCTTACGTTCCTCTGTAATCAACGCGAAGCCGTGGTTCATTGCATCCCTGGAGGAGCGGAAGTTCATCAGCTTATTATTGTAGTAAACACGTCCCGCTGCTCTTGTACGGATACCAAATATTGTCTCAAGAAGCTCTGTACGTCCTGCACCGACCAGACCGTAAAGTCCGAAAATCTCTCCCTTTTTCACGTCAAAGGTAATATCCTGAAGCTTCGGTGCATATTTTGTAGATAGGTGTTCTACCTTAAAGACCACCTCTCCCGGCGTATTATCCACCTTAGGGAAACGATTATCCAGCGACCTTCCTACCATAGCTGAAATCAGCTCATTCATGTCGGTGTCCTTGCTGTTCTTCGTCATTACCAGCGCACCATCCCTGAGAACAGATATCTGATCACATATCTCAAAAACCTCATCCATTTTATGGGAAATATATATCAACGAGATACCCTGCTCCCGTAGCTGCCGCATTATCTTAAAGAGCTTTTCAACCTCCGGTGCCGTGAGGGAGGATGTCGGCTCATCCAATACAATAACCTTAGAATTATATGAAATAGCCTTGGCAATTTCACACATCTGCCTCTTTGATACAGACATTTTTTTCATCGGCTGTGAAAGGTCTACCGTTATTCCAAGCTTACGGAACAGCTCCGCAGCCTCTTTTTTCATTTTTCCTTCATCAATTACTCCCAAAGAATTCTTTGGGTAGCGCCCGAGAAACAGATTATCAATCACGTTTCTCTCCAGACACTGGTTCAATTCCTGATGAACCATCGCAACGCCGTTTTCCAAGGCATCCTTAGGTCCGGCGAAGCTGATTTCCTTTCCATCAAGAATTATTGTGCCCTCGTCTTTTTGATATGTTCCAAAAAGACATTTCATCATTGTCGACTTGCCGGCACCATTCTCGCCCATCAGACCCATTATCGAGCCTTTCTTTACATCCAGATTAATATGCTTTAAAACCTTATTTCTTCCGAATGACTTGCTCATGCCGCGGATCGACAAAATAATATCCTTCTTGTCTTCTGCCATATCACCACTCCTCTTTTAGAAAAGGGGGTGTCAGGATACCCTGACACCTCCAAAGCCTTTGCTGACATATCTCAATCATTCTACTGCTGAAGGAGAGATGTATAAGATGTTGCATTATCTGTTTTAACCATATTTATAGCGAATGCATCATACTCACCAGGGTTGCCGAGACGGTTAGTAATATTAGACTCTGTCTGTCCGTCACCGCCTATGTAATCAACCTTAAGGTTCATAAGATCATCGTAGTTCTGGAGAAGCGGCTGGTAGGTTGAGCTTAAGAAGTTATCTGATGCATTGTAAATATTTAACCATACCTTCTTCTCAGGGCTCTTAGCTGTATCAAGCTGGTGTGATACCTTGCTGTATACCTTGGTGGAATCAGTGAAATCCTGATAGTTAGCTGCTGTAACCGCAATGTTCAATGCATAATAGGATCTCTCAGCCTCACTGTATCTGTAGTCAACGCCCTCATCAAGCTTGTTGCCTGCTTCATCGGCAACACCGATACCTGTATTCACATCCACACCGTCAAGAGCGTTTCTGAGAACTCTCAGGGTGAGGTAAGCCTGAACATCTGCATGCTGTGAAATTGTTCCGCCGTATCCTTCAGCAATAGCAGCAACCGCATCGCTGTTAGCGTCATATCCAAATGTAGGTACCTTATTGTCCTTTGCCCATGCGTTAAACATTGACATTCCCATACCATCATTATTAGATACTACAACATCAATCTGATCGCCAAAGGAAGCTGACCATGTTCCGATTGCATTACCTGCTGTAGCTGCATCCCATGTAGCACCTGCCGAGTTCTTCATCTCCTGTGATGCAAGCTCACGAACGGTATAGGTCTTTCCGTCTATCTCGATTGTCGCATCCTTTACGATGGAAGAGGAGCCGTCTGCATTCGTTCCTATAGGCGATGGGTCAACCGCTCCTGCCTTATCAACTCCTGTTCCGAGTGCCGAACGAACACCGCGGGTACGTGCAATGGAATCGTTATGTCCAATATCACCGATTGCAAGTATGTATCCGATTACTCCGTCACCGTTACGGTCGATGGTTGCTGCATTAGCCTTGATATAGTCAAGTACCATCTGTCCCTGAAGCTCTGCGCCCTGATTGGCATCAAAGCCAACGTAATAGGTCTTGTCATTAAATTTGAGTGCATCCATGTCAAGCTCTCCCGTTGAGCTGTTGGATGGCTGACGGTTAAACCATACCAGTGGCTTCTTGCTGTTCTCTACACTGCTGCCCGGTGTTGAACTACATGCTGTAAGTGCTGTTGTTGTCATTGCTGCTACTAAAAGCAGTGGTAATATTTTGTTTTTTCTCATAGCTTAATTCCTCCTTGTGAAGTATGTTCGTTTATTAAGTGTCTTTATTATATTCCGGATGTAAGGATATATATATAGAAAATTTTTATATCAACCATGAATTTTTTGTGCATTTTTGATATTTTTGAGGTTTTCAAAGAATTTATTTCATATTTTTTCAGTAATCATGCTTATTTTTTCATATTCTGTCCCTGCTTTTATATGCACTATGCCACATTCACACTGCCATGTGCTGACGTATCATCCGGATACCGCTGCCTGAATGTACAAAGAGCTGTGCAGCCTTGCTCTAAGCCCCTTTTTCTGCACCCCGCAAAGCTGCCTTCTGTCATTTTCCTTATAAAATATCATGGCAGACAGCTTCTGACAGGCACAAAAAGGCGGTAATGAAGCTAAGCTTCATTACCGCCAAAAAACATTCTTATATTATTTCTCAAATTTTGCAACCTTAAATTTTCTTATCATTTCACGCAGATTTTCTGCCTCGTTGCTCATCTCCTGACTTGCAGCCGCACACTCCTCTGCTGTTGCCGAGTTTGTCTGGACAACATCATTGATCTGCTCAATTCCTTCATTAATCTGCTTGATTTCTGATGCCTGCGTCCCTAAGGTTACCGCAATATTCGTAACCTCCTCCGTGATTACCTTGGAGCTGTCAGCAACCCCCTCCAATTGCGTAGCAGTCTGTCCTGCAATCACCATACCCTTTCCCACGGCTTTTACCGAGGTCTCAATCAATGCAGAGGATTCCTTTGCCGCCTGTGCACTCTGGTCTGCCAGTGAATTTACCTGATTTGCGACAACCGCAAAGCCTCTTCCTGCCTCTCCCGCTCTTGCAGCCTCGATAGAAGCATTGAGTGCGAGCAGATTTGTCTGAGCGGCAATTTCATTGATTGTTGCAATAATCTTGTCAATCTCCTTTGATGCCTCATTAATCTCATTCATGGAGCTGACCATTTCATGCATCTTTCCATTGCTTTCCAGAATTGCATTTTCAAGCTCATCAACCTTAGCACTGATTTCCTTTGCAGATTGTGAATTTTTGTCTACCTGCTCAGAGACACCTGCTACAGTCGCTGTCAGCTCCTCCACAACTGCTGCCTGATTCGTTGCTCCGTCAGCAAGGGCATTAGCGCTTGCAGCCACCTGCTCCGATGAGCTTGAAACACCGTTGGAAACACCCTGTATTCCCTTAATCGTTTCCGCTATGCTTTTCTCAAACATCATAAAGTAATCCAGAATCCCGACAAAATCTCCCTTCCACTCTACCTCAGGCTTTACATCAAAATTTCCTTCCGCAAACAGCTTCATTGCACGATCGATATCATCCACATAGCTTCCCAGAATACGGATGGACTTACGCATGCTATGTGCCAGACTTCCAATCTCATCATCGGAGTGATACTCCAAGGTGCTGTGCAGATTTCCTTCTGTCAGCTCCTTTGCAACAGCCTCAACCTCATGTAATGGCTCCAAAATCGTTTCAAGCACTCTTCTGCCTATTCTCTTTGCAAAAATCCATGCCATAGACAGGCATACGATGATACACACAATTCCTGCGGCTGCATATATAATGGTGGTTCTCGCAGTCCTATGACTGACCTCATCCGTCATCTCGTCCAGACCGATTGCAACATCAACTGCCTTATTCAATGCCGGCGTACAATTATTGAAGATTTCATTAACTGCCTTTTCCTTATCGCCGCTTTTAATTTCTTCCATAATGGTATAACCGATATTTCCCCATTCGGAAAGTGCCGCTGAATATTCCTTATAGTCCGATTCCGGAACCACCCCCGTTTTCTCCAGCTTCTTTAACTCAGAATCAACCTCTGCAAGCAGCTTTTTTACAGTCTGCTCATAACCGTCATAAGCTGAAGCATCATTATCCAATGCCATCTCCCTTATATTTCTTGCAGCCGCATTGACATTCTTCCTACAGTTCTTTACCGCCTGGTCTGCTACAGTAACATTGTTTATATAATACAGCATATTGTGAAACAACGCACCTATGACTATTATGGAAACTAATCCTGATATCAACATCATAATAATGACTTTTCTATAGCCATAGTTTATCCTTTCCTGCAGATGCATATTCTCCAACTTCTTTTTCACCATACTCTTCTGTGACGACATAAGTTGTTACTTCCTTTCTTTTTTCTTTTTTCTTTTTGATTTCTGCATTACCCTATTTGTGTCTTTTTATATCAAAAATTTTTTCTAAAGTCAATATGTTTTCTGCATTATTCTTTTATTTTATTTTTTTTCTGTTTTTCACAAAAATCCCCATGCCGGCGCCTCTGAATTTTCAGCATTTTCACTATATTTTGTGATTATTCAGACTTTTCGCTGAGGATTTTTATAGTACTATCACAGCGGCATCAAGCCCCTCCACTTTTCCGTCAAAGAGGCTCTCCCCGAGCAGATTAACCTTCTGTGCATACTCATTAAATTCCTTCACATTGCTGCTGCAGTTGAAAATCAAGGCAACGGTCTCTTCGACGTTTTTCCTGAGCATAACAATCGTCTCCTCGTCGTCACTTGTGATTGTCTCAATCAGTTCGCCTTCCACGATGCAGGCATGTGTTTTTCTGACCTGCATCAGCCGCTTATACCATTCATACATCTCCCTGTCCCGGTATTCCTCATCCCAGTACATGCCACGTCTGCAATCCGGATCATTTGCTCCCGGCATCGCCGCCTCGTCTCCGTAATAAACCATAGGCATTCCCGGCAACAGCAATTGAAAGGCTGCTGCCAGATGCTGTTTTTTCTTATCATTATTACATAGGTGCAGGAACCTTGCCGTATCATGGCTGTCAATCAGATTCCACATAAGCGGATAGCACTTTTTATTAAGCCTGCCCTCCAGATATCCAAGATTCTGCACGAACTGGCTTACACTGATTTTTTCATCCGCAATCAGATCTATCACGTTAAGATAAAACGGATAATTCATGACCGTATCCCACTCATCCCCTTCAAGGAAATCCCCTGCATAATGCCATATTTCTCCGACTATCAGCGCATCCTTCTTCACTGCCTTGACTGCCCTTCTGAAGCGCTTCCAGAAAAAATGGCTGATTTCGTCGCCTACATCCATTCTCCATCCGTCGATATCACATTCCTCAATCCAATAGCAGGCAACGTCCGTGACGAATTTCTCAACCTCTGGATTTTTCAGATTAAGCTTTGGCATTCCGCCGTAATAAGCAAAGCATTTGAAGTTCGGAAGCTGACCCGGTTCATTTCTAAGCGGAAAATCATCGATAAAATACCAGTCACGATATTTCGATTTCTCTCCTTTTTCCAGAATATCCGCAAATGCAAAAAATTCTCTTCCCGTATGGTTGAATACCGCATCCATAACCACCTTCATTCCAAGCTCATGCGCCTTTTGCACAAGCTCCCTCAGCTCCTGCTTTGTTCCGAATGAGGGATCTATATGGTAATAATCAATAGTATCGTACTTATGGCAGGAATTGGATTTGAAGATAGGTGTCATATATAAAACATCAATTCCCAGCTCCCGGATATAATCCAGATGCTCAATAATACCTTTGAGATCACCATGCAGATTATCGGCAGACGTAATCGGTGCCTTATACCACTGACTCCTGTCCACCGGCTGTGAGGCGGCAAAACGGGCCGGGAAAATCTGGTACACCACCTTGTTCGCCGCCCACTCCGGCACCTCAAACATTTCTTCCTCTCTCAGATTCTGCGGACAGTCAAACATTCTGTCCCTGTTCGTAATACATTCCTTGCTGAACTCATAATTACCGTAATATACCTTTTCCCCCTGCATATCCGTAAATTCAAAGAAATAGCGGAGGCATACCAGATGCATCTGAAGCTGCACCTCATAATAATCATGAAACTGTGATGTGGCAGCCTTCTTCATCGGAATCGTCTTTCGGGTATCCTTCAATTCCATCGGGATATACTTATCCTCATAGTGAAGAATTATCTCCTTCATATCATCCTTCTTTACCTGCACGCGTATCACGAATAAATCCTTATCGACCGCATAGCAGAATCTTTTGTCCATATCATGAAAAATTGCTGAATATTCCATAGAAGTTCCCCTTTACATTTTTTTGCTTTTATTGTATTTTAACTCACTTTTTTGTTCAATTCTAACATTATATCCATGATATTTTTAACTTTTTCTACTATTGGACTTATATTACGGCAGCTTACGGAGCGTACTGCCTGAAACATTCCGATATAGCATGGCTGTATGGCAGCAAGCTCTTTTAAATAGGCATCATAATAATACTGCATGGAATCATAATGGCTGTCAAAAATAACAGAAGAACGATTATTACAAAGAAAATTCTTAAGGATTCCCTGCTTGAACTTATGCAGACAAAGCCTATTTCAAAGATTACCATTAAAGAAATCTGCGGCTTATCCGATATGAGCCGCTCAACCTTTTATCTTCATTACCAGGATCAATCTGCATTGCTTGAGGACATTGAAAAAAAGGTTCTCGAAAAATAATGCACGGCTGCCTTAATATAATTGTTGACTGGATCAATAATGATTTTAACTTAAAACCACACAAGCCCGCAGAAATAATATATCATATATGTAACATCATTGTAACATAAGTCAGCTCCGGAGGCAGCATTTTAAATCACTATCCGAACAAAAGAATAACCTTGCGGTATGGTCAGTAATTTGCTAGAATGCTAAGTATTATATAAAACAAATGGAGGTATCGCATGAACAGGCTGATTTTTATCCTGGCGTTAGCTGTCCTCGCCAATATCACTTTCCTGATCACGGGGCGGAACAGACGGCAGATCAAAAGAATTCCTCCGGGGATGTCAATCTTATGCCAGCCGCCCGGAAAACGATATATGCTTTATGCACTTGGTGTTATGGTGCTGGTAGTTGTGGGATTTTTTTCGGTGCTGTTTGTGATGGATGGAGCACCGGAGGAGGCCATAGGAATGTGGGGGCTATGCGTGGGCATGGCTGTGTTGGTGTTTGTTCTGACGATCTTTGGCGGAAATGTGATGGCCAGAGAATGCACATATTTTGACCAGGAGCAGATTCAGATTGAGCGGGCATTCCGGAAACCGAAAACATTTGCGTGGGAGAATATCCGGCGGATCGATGGAGGATTTGACAGGAAGGTAAATCTGTATTTGGCAGATGGTACGAAGATACTTACGGCGGATATCAGCATGGTCAATTATGAAACATTCTGTCAGATGGTAAAAGCCCGGTGCCCGGAGGCGGTCAAAGGATATTACCTGTCACAGGCTTATGACCGTCCCAATAAGCGTATCCTGCGCTATGGTTCGGAGTACTACGTGCTGGCGATTATTGGGCTTATGATGCTTGGAATATATGTAGCGGCGCTTTTGTCTTCCGATGGCAATATATTCTTGCAGGAGCTTTTTAAGCAGCGTTCATCGTTTTCTGAAATATTTTCAGTATGGTTTGCACCTGTCTGCGGCGTGGTAAGCCTGATCGGTCTGTTTATACTTTGCAATACAAATATCCGATATTTTGAAGAAAAAATGACGGTGAAATTTCCTCTGCGAAGGAAGAAAGATGTATATTGGAGAAATATCCGGCGGATTGAGGGAATCGCAGTGCAAGTGAACGGCAGAAAAGTCTGGAAAAAGCTACGGCTGTATACAGATGATACTGTATACAAATTAAATGTTGGATATCTGACCTATGGAAAAGATGATTTTTTCGCAGCGCTCCAGAAAATGGCTAAGCGATATGAGATCCCATGGACGACGGAGATACGATAGGCATCCCGCATTGATAAGTATTCCGGGTGATTATTTTCACCTAAATCGAAAAAAGCAGCAATGCTTTCTCCATTGCTGCTTTAAATGATGTTGGGGTCAAAACATGTGCTATAAACTTAGCGTGTATAACGTATTATATTTATGCATATCACGACTTTTGGGAGAAGCTTAGATGTTCTTAGAACATCTTGCTTCGTACAACGGAGCTGATATGCATAAATATAATATGTTATACACTCGTAAATTAAGTTGGCATGTTTTGACCCCAACATCTTTAAATCCTGTTATTGTATATTTAAAATAATAGCTGAAGCCCCATTGCTATGACCCACATATATGCACAGGTCTTTGGAATCATTAATAATCCAACCTTTGGTCTGGTCTTACTAAGTAATGTTACAGGAAGATAACAGCCAAAAGAGATAATAATAGCCGCAGCCATCCTGGTCATATGGTATCCATAGGTATTTCCTGAAATTATATACAGAATGATTACACCTATACCGGTAATTGCAAAAACCGAATTTCTTATAATGGATAATTTGATATTTCCATCCTCTGTACACCAGTTATTCTGCGGAAGCATACAGATTACAATTCTTACTACCGCCGATATCCATATAACAGCCTCTAAAATCACCGGCAGCTTCAATTCCGGGAATGTAAACTTCCAGATATACATTAAAATAATATAAAATACAGTCATGGTGATAGACGATACCTGCAATCCTATTCCCAGCTGTCTCTTTATCTTATCATTACTTCCGCACACTGCCGGATGATTCTAGGTACCAGATGGAAAGCATCCCCTCCGCAAAGTGTCAGCGTTAATATTCCATATAGGATAAATAAGGTCTTTCCCTGCGAAAAAAAGAAAAACAGCATTGCCGCAATCAGATCAAAAATCAGATATGCCGCATCAAAAACTGCTTCCATTACATCCGGAAGCTGTGGTTTATAATCGTTCTCTTTCATGATTAATCCTGCTCCCTTCCAATCAATTGACTATAACACAAATAATTTCCGATAAAAATAATTCCTGCCATTGCCAGTGCCAGCCCCAGTCCGGAATAAAAAAATGCAATAAATATCTCCGGAAATATACCGGCTGCACGGAATCCGATTCCTCCGCTCATCATACAGGTCATAATTAAATATGCTTTCCAGTCAAAGAAATGCCAGAATGGCCGGTGCTCTTCGTATCCCAGTATCCTTTTTGTGTGCTTTTTGCTCATCTTAAAAAACATTAAGCCAAACAGAAGAAATACAACTATCGACATCAAATATAAATACCATTTTCTCTCAACATTCATATATGACATCACCCCCAGGCGTGCAACATTAAACCCGGCTATCATCCACACAATGCCTGCAATCAGCAGTAATGTCCTTTTCCTTACACAGAACTTAGCCTTCATCTTCCTGCCTCCTTACTCATTTTCAGTTGTTCTTCTGCGTTGCAGCAGATCTTGTCAAATATATTGATACATATACGCTTTTCCTCTTCTGTCAATCCGCTTAAGACATTTCTGGCAAACTGTTTTTGTGCGTTTATTCCTGCTTCTACGATCAACTCTGCCTTATCTAACAAGACAATCTCAATATGCTTTTTATTATCTTCACTTTGTATTTTTCTGATAAGTCCCTTGTTTTCCAAAGCCTTCAATGAAGTTGATACATGAGATTTTGTGGATTTTCGTATCTTTACTATTTCAGCCGCGGTATTATGCTGCGGATTATTGTGCAGGAACATGAGTATATCATATTCTATCTGTGTTAATCCGTAACGGTCACATACCTCTCCTGAAAGCAATTCATAATAGCTGATAATTGTTTTATGCTTATCCCAAAAGTACATCTCAGCCTCCTTTATCGTTCTATTTAGAACAATTTTATAACAATGCTTCCATACTGTCAATAAATTTATAAAGAATTTATATGATGTTGGGGGCAAAACATGTGATATAAACTTAGCATGTATAACGTATTATATTTATGCATATCACGACTTTTGGGAGAAGCTTAGATGTTCTTAGAACATCTTGCTTCGTACAACGGAGCTGATATGCATAAATATAATACGTTATACACTCGTACATTAAATCAGCATGTTTTGACCTTAATATCTTTATATATGATTTTCTGAGTGCCGCATAGGAAATCACATTGCAGCTTCTGCAAGCTCCGTCATAATAAAAATATCTCCATCATTTCAAAAGAGAATGACGGAGATATTTCGCCCTGCTTATTCTTGCAGCAGCCAATCAGCTATATCGTGAATTACGATTCCTTCATACGTCAAATCCATGAAGTCGATGAAGATAATATTGATGTTTTTCCATTTCTCGAAACCGATTTGCTGTATTTATTATACGGTCTGCTGATAGTATATACAAGATGCCGCTTTCAAAAACACAAAATTTTTTATTTGTTTGCTGCCATCTCTTTTATCTCCGTTTTCTTTACTACTTTTTCAAAATCTGATGCCGGATGCTTGCACAAAGGACATATAAAGTCATCCGGTAATTCCTCGCCTACATATTCAT
>OBAM01000211.1_pt1 | contig 66099 bp, 61 predicted proteins | sample 1517751 | NCBI WGS metagenome assembly OBAM01 (sample SAMN04571703, study PRJEB22368) | human gut metagenome | biome: human gut; material: stool | host: Homo sapiens | place: Luxembourg | collected 2012-10-18
GAATGCCGCCCTGTCACGGCGGAGGTCGCGGGTTCGAGTCCCGTCCAGACCGCCAAATGATGGTTCCGTAGCTCAGTCGGTAGAGCAGAGGACTGAAAATCCTCGTGTCGGTGGTTCGATTCCGCCCGGAACCACCATTTGAATAGATTACTGGTCTGGTAGTTCAGCTGGTTAGAATGCCGCCCTGTCACGGCGGAGGTCGCGGGTTCGAGTCCCGTCCAGACCGCCAGTAATTGTAATTAAGAGAGTCATTCATGACTCTTTTTTTGTTTATTAAGAATTTGAATGCGTGGGAAATAGCATATAAAAATTCATACTAAAATACCATGACATATTTGTGTAATCTGGTATAAATTTTTTTATCCTGCAATCATACAGTAGTTATTTGATTCTTCTCCTAGGACCATTGCATACAGGACATTCTATTTCAACTTCACCATGTTTACTGGAGATTCTGTCTTCTTCTGCCAATTCACCAATGATCCAGTTAGGAACATTGGCAATATGGCCACAAGCAGTATGTTTCATTTTGATAAGTGTATCTTCTGCAATCATTGATGCATTTTTCACTGTAGAGTCTGTCATTAGGGGTACCTATGTATATTCACATTTCATAAGATTGCCACATGAACATAAAATTTTAGTTGATCAAGTTTGTTTTTTAAATCTTTTTTTCTTTCAGATTTCTGATACACTTTTTCTTTTTTATTCCATAAAGTTCATATACTTTTTCAAGCAACTTTTTATTCCTGTTTGAATAGAAACCATAGTATCTGATCATTTTAAAGTTTTCATCAGGACAGTGAAGGATAAGATTGTTTATAAAGTTTTCAGCATTTTCATATACTTCGATATATTTTTCATCCTCATGATGGTTGTACCACCATCTGATCATCTTTTTGTCATCTTCATATTTGATGATGCGGTTTTCAGCCATGGGAGGTCTGGAAGTGTATCTGGTAATGTAATTGACGCAATCATCAACATTATTGTCATCATTGTCTTTTTCTTTCTTTTTAGCGTAGACATAAAAGCCGTTTACAAGTTCATCATAGAATCTCTGTTTAAGATAATGAAAATGTTTGAGCTTTTGTTTAGAAAGAAGATCAAGAACCTGATACATCCAAGTTTTTCTGAGCTTTTTATAGGAAATAAAAGAAAAGTTCTTCATTTTATTTTTTTTGGTATCAAAAGCTTCTTCACAAACAAGGCAGTGGATATGGGGATTCCATTTCAAATCTCTGCCAAAAGTATGTAAAGTCAAAACAGAACCGAAAACGATCTTGTTTCTGTCGTTTTTATAGGAGTAGGGGCATTTTGATTTTTCTGTACTTTGCATCATTAAAAACACAGGCAAGGGTGTTTCTGGCAGCAATAAAAAGAAGATTCAAAAGGGATCTGTCTTTAATAAAATAACCTCTTAGATGTTTTGGAATGGTAAAGACGATATGACGATGCTTGGCATCGAGAGCGATAGAGGAAATATGTGCAGCACGCAATTTAGCCTCTTTGGTACCACAAGAATTATAGAGCTTAGACTAGCACTAAAAATGTAATAATCTTCAAAGATTATTACCATGTGGACAAAATTTATTTTTCCCCTTTTTTATAAAGAAAATATTTTTTCAAAGATAGGATCTTATTCATCAAAGGTAAGTGCAGATTATATAATGGATATTATATTCTTTATTGTTTAAAAATAACTATAATATTAACTTAATTGAAAAGATTGAAAGAGCAAAAAATATTCAAAATATAGAATTTTTAAAAAATTAAAACAACGATTTTCTTTTAGTAAATCTTACTAGAAGGAACGTTGTTTTTTTATTCACATAAGCGTATAATAGAGGTAGTCTAAAAGAATTGGGGGGGGAAACCAGAAATGTACAAAATAGTCAAAAAAGAAAGACTAAATGATGTTGTTGAATTAATGGAAGTTCATGCTCCAATGGTTGCTAGAAAGTGCGAACCAGGTCAATTCATTATTTTAAGAGTTGGTGAAGATGGAGAAAGAATTCCTTTAACAATTGCTGATTATGATCGAGAAGCTGAAACAATTACAATTATTTATCAAATTGTAGGTTTTTCAACTCGTCAATTAGCAAAATTAAACGAAGGTGATGAAATCACTGACTTTGTTGGACCTTTAGGTGTACCAACTGATTTACATAAATCAAATCATGTTGTTGGTATTGCCGGTGGGGTTGGTAGTGCACCATTATATCCACAACTTAAAAAATTAGCTGAAATGGGTGTAGATGTGGATGTTATCATTGGTGGACGTGAAGCACAATATGTATTATGGGCAGATAAGTTTAAAGCTTTCTGTAAAAATGTGTATGTGATGACAGATGATGGGTCTTTAGGAGAAAAAGGATTTGGAACTGTTAAATTACAAGAATTAATTGATAGTGGTGATCCAATTGATGAAGTTATCGCTATTGGACCAGTACCTATGATGAAAGCTGTTGTTGGGGTAACTAAACCTCATAATTTAAAAACAATGGTTTCATTAAACCCTATTATGATTGATGGTACAGGTATGTGTGGATGCTGCCGTGTTACTGTTGATGGTAAAATTAAATTCGCATGTGTTGATGGACCAGACTTTGATGGTTTATCAGTAGACTTTGATGAATTAATGGCTCGCCAAAGAATGTTTAAAGAAGAAGAACATCAAGTAGATGCGAATGCAGATCGTATTTGTAATTTAATGGGAGGTGCAAAATAATGCCTAATATGTCACCAAATAAGGTTAAAATGCCTGAACAAGATCCTAATGTAAGAAATAAAAACTTTGAAGAAGTTTCTTTAGGATATACAAAAGAACAAGCTATGGAAGAAGCAACTCGTTGCTTAAACTGTAAAAAACCATTCTGTATGGATGGGTGTCCAGTAGGAGTACCAATTCCTGAATTCATTCATCATGTTGCAGAAGGTGAATTTGAAGAAGCTTATCAAACAATTACAAGAGAAAATGCATTACCTGCAATTTGTGGACGTGTTTGTCCTCAAGAAAATCAATGTGAAGGTAAATGTGTTAGAGGAATTAAAACTGAATCAGTAGGAATCGGACGATTAGAAAGATTCGTTGCTGATTATCATAGAGAACATGGAAAACCTGCAGAATTAAAAATTGAAAAAAATGGTAAAAAAGTTGCTGTTATTGGATCAGGACCTGCTGGTATTACATGTGCTGGTGAATTAGCTAAAAAAGGTTATGATGTGACTGTTTTTGAAGCATTACATAAAACAGGTGGGGTATTATCTTATGGTATTCCAGAATTCAGATTACCTAAAAAATTAGTACAAAGCGAAGTAGACGGTGTTGCTGCTTTAGGTGTAGATTTCGAAACAAATGTTGTTGTAGGACGTTCAATTACAATTGATGAATTACAAGAACAAGGATATCAAGGAATCTTCGTAGGTAGTGGTGCTGGTTTACCACGTTTCCAAGGAATTCCTGGGGAAAACTTAAACGGTGTTTATGCAGCGAACGAATTCTTAACTCGTGTTAACTTAATGAAAGGATATCAATTCCCAGATCATCCAACTCCAGTTAAAGTAACAGATACAGTATGTGTTATCGGTGCTGGTAACGTTGCTATGGATGCTGCAAGAACTGCAAAACGTTTAGGAGCTAAAAACGTATATATTGTTTATCGTCGTGGACCTGAAGAAGTTCCTGCTCGTGCTGAAGAAGTACATCACGCTAAAGAAGAAGGAATTATTTTCAAATTATTAACTAATCCAGTTAAAATTGAAGGTGAAGATGGATGGGTTAAATCTATGGAATGTGTTGAAATGGAATTAGGTGAACCTGATGCATCTGGAAGAAGAAGACCAATCGCTAAAGAAGGATCTAACTTCACAATTGAAACAGGAACAGTTATTGTTGCTATTGGACAAAGTCCAAACCCATTGATTAGACATACAACTCCTGGTTTAGATTGCCAATCTTGGGGTGGAATTATCGTTGATGAAGATTCAATGAAAACATCTAAAGATGGTGTTTATGCAGGTGGAGATGTTGTTACTGGTGCAGCAACAGTTATCTTAGCTATGGGTGCTGGTAAAAAAGCTGCTAAAGCAATGGATGAATATCTACAAAATAAATAGTATTTAAAAAGTCAATTCACATTACGAATTGACTTTTTCTTTGGCTGTCATTAAATAACTAATTATATTTTCTATTAATGTTAGAACTATAATCATATTTATTTTTGGAATTAGAAGGCAAATGACTTCAATGCACATTGTTAATTTTGCTTTTTTATTTAAATATTTAAAATATTTGCTCATTACTAGTAATAATACAAATAGTATAAATAAAAATACAAGGAAATAATTACTTAAATATTGATATGCTAGTATTGAAATAAGATAAACGCTATTAGATGTAATAAAACATTTAACAGGACTATCACAATGATATCCACCTAAATTCACTCTTAATCCGGAAAATGCTAACATCCAAACTAGTGTCATAAGTCCTTCATGTAAACATAATCCTAGAATAAACATAAATATATTAACGACTGAATTAAATATTAAAACTTGTTGACCATACTTATAGACTTCATAATCTTCATCAAAATTATATTTATCATAAATTTTCTCTAACATCATCCTCTGTTCCTTTTAATAAAAATTTCATGTAATAAATACCATCTTTATAAATGTTCTTTTTCTTAACAATTAAATCAGATTCAATTTTACATCTATCATAATCATAAAAATCATTTTCTGAATAAAGTTCAACTAACGTATAAATGCCTTGACCTTTGATATGCAAAGTTATTTCATTATGTCTTTTAACATAATCTAATATTTCAGAAATAATATCAATAAAATCTAAATCATCATATTTTTCATTTTGACTAATCTCAAAGAAAGGTTTAATACTTATATTATCATCTTGTAACCTATTGATTTTTACAGAAATCAAAATATCAAATACTGGATTTTTAGATGCAACTAATTTTTGGTAAGTGTTTTTAGATTGATATTGTTCAATAGCTTTGGATATTTTTGGATTGGTATCGTTGTTTAAATGTTTAATGTGTTCTAATATCCAATGAATACGATGTTTCTTATCATCAATATCATAACTAATGTTTTGTATGAGACGTAAGCTTTGTTTTATATATTTTTCTTTTTGTAATTGTTTTTCATATTGCATCTTTTCTGTGTAAATTGCATTAAAATAAACGCCGTTAATAATTATTAGAAAGAAAACGATCAGCAAGAGTGAGCATACAATAAACGAACTAAAGCTAACAGTAATATTAACAGCAGCATAACCAATCATTCCAAAAATACTTAAAACTAATATTTCAGTTATAATCACTATTAAATATTGTTTGTTTGGTACATTAAGATTATATTTTAAATGTTCAAGTAACCAATAAGTAAATAATACTAGAAAAGTTTTAGAAAAAGTACCAACTAAAATATAGAATAAAATAGGGAATTCACTATTTAACAAAGGCCTAAATAGATAGTATAAGATAAATGTACATAAATAAATGAAGAATATATAGCTTCCAAGTATGAATGCATCTCCTAAATACAAATTATTTTTTTGATATATTACAAATATATAACTTGTAATAAAATATCCTAACATTAGTATAAACCCATTTTCTCTTAAAATATCACATAATTCACATATTAAGAATAAAGAAGTAAGTAGAAGACAAAACTGTTTTCTACTTGAAAATGAATAATAAAGGTAAACGAAAGTGGTAAGAGTTAAAACTTCTACAAAATTAAGAAATATATTATAAGCTACCATTGAGTAAATAGTCCTGATAAGTTAGTTTAAATTTCTTTTTATATGTTTTACCTATATTAATTTCTTTCTTGTTTCTTAAGATAATATATTTTGTATTAGCGTCATAGACAAAATCTAAATTAATAAGATAGGATCTATGTACTTGTATGATATTGTTATTATTAAGTTGTTTTTGGAATTCTTTGATTTTTTCTTTAAATTTATATTCACCATCTAGTGTGAAAATTTTTAAGTAATGACCATCAGCTTCTATGTAGATAATATCACTGGTATTAATACGTACACGTTTTTCTCTAGCGTTAATGACTATAAAACTTGTGTTTTCTAAATGTTCTTTAAACATTTTAAAGAAGATAGACATGTCTTCATTTAAATGATCTTTTCTAATGAAATAAAATGGTTGAAGTTCCATAGATTTATGAACAAAGTTGTTGTTCATGGTCACAAAAACAATAAGTGCTTTGGGGAACCTCTTTTTAAGTTCTATAGAAAAATCGATACCATTTATTGATTTACTTAAATGAACATCTATAAAAATAACTTGGTAGTCTTTTGTGTTATCAATCTCTTCAAAGTGATCCCCTAGACAAAAGAAATGGGCATCAGTGAATAGATTGTTATTTTTGAGTATATCAACAAATTCCTCTACAAAAGTATTTGTATCCTCTAATATCAAAATATTCATAATGATGCCACCTTCCTTATTTGTTTAAATTCTTTAATTGTTCAGGTTTTTTGAATTCATAGAAATCAAAAGCAGACATTGATGATGCACTACCATATGCAATTCCCTTTAACAATGTAAAGTATTTTTCAATTAAATAGTTTATCATAATTACCTCCTTAAGTGTACTTTATATTTGATACGAATATAAAGTCAATAGAACGTGCATGAAAGAATAGTTATCGTTCCTGAAGGTATCTTTTATAATGCGTAAAATGCACAATTTAATTGTTAACATGAATTAAAAGGGTGACGGATAATGAATGTTAATGAGATAATTATGAATAAAAGAATAGAAAGAGGCGTTTCTAGAAAAGAGCTTGCAGAGGGCTTAGGAGTAAGTGAGAGTACTATCTATAGAATTGAAACAAATCCTAATTTAAATCCCAATAATAAATTAGTAAAAAGAATTTATGATATTTTACGTATGAATGTAACGATTATTGTGGATGATGCACCAATATATGATGAGCATGCACATGAGATAGATTTTGAATCATATAGTCCTACAAGTAAAAGTATTATTTTTAAAACGATTGCAAAAGAAGAAAAAATGAAGAAATTAAAAGAAAAATAGTTATCTGATCGATAACTATTTTTAGGCTAATGTGATTTTTGTAATTGTATTGTTTGAAAGCGTATAGGTCATTTTAACTGTTTTATTCTCACTATAGGCAATATATTGATTGTTCGTTTCTTTGTGATTTTCGTAATCTAAATTATTTTTTTCTAAACCAACGTAGAAATTACCTTCAACTTTGTAATGATCTGTAAATAGTTCTACTTTTTTAACTTTATTCTTTTTATTTAAAGTAATTTGAATAGAATCATTATAATAAACTGTATCATTATTCTTTTTTGATTCTATATACTGATCACCAATATAATCATTTATATGATTTATCTTAGAATCCTTTGTAATTCCACGACCATCTTCAACGATAATTGTAAAACCAATATCATTATTTGTAAGAAGTTCTTCGGTTTTAGTGTCTTCCTTTTTTGAACAACCACATAATAATAAAATAAAACAACAAATAAAGAGTATTTTAGATTTCATAGAATTCCTCCTTTAGATAATTGTACGAAATATTTGATTTTTATTAAAGTAAAGATTTATAGACAAAATGTTAATCCTTAGAGCATATCTTCTTCTTATTTCATGTTATGATGAATAAAAGGAGAAAAGATTATATGACACTTGGAGAACGTATTTAAAAATATCGGAAAATGAAGGGATTATCGCAAGAAGAATTAGGTAAATTACTGCATATATCAAGACAAACAATATCAAAATGGGAAAGTAATCAGTCATCACCTGATATACAAAGTTGTAAGGCTATGGCTGATGTTTTTGGCATCTCTTTAGAAGAACTTTTATATGAAAGAAAAAAATAAAAACGGATCAAAGTACTAATCATCGAAATATGATTATTATCTTTGGAATTGTTATTTTTCTAGCATTTATTATGGAAAGTTATGTAGCAGTTAAGATGAGTGAGAGAATGGATGCATTGGAAGAAGCAAATTCTTCGTTGCAACAACAAATCAATGACTTTTATGGTGATCAACCAATTTCACTAGATACAAATTCTATTTGTTCTTATTTTAGTGGTTATATCAGTGATATTAAAAAGGATAGTTATAATATAAATGTTGATTTGATTTTAAAAAATTATCAAGATAATACAACAGCACAAGTTATTTTTAAAACAGATAAAGATACATATACACTTTCTTTAAATAAAGAAGAAGATCGTTTTAATGGAACAATAAATCTTCCTATTCAAACCCTTCAATCTGCACAGCTTATTTCACAAACAAATGGTGAAACAAATTCGGAAGTATTAGATATGGATGTGAACTTTGAAAACTATTTAGATGAAGATGCTAGTGGTGGAATCATGTTAGAAAGTTATAATGAAAAAAAGAACAAAGGTGATTTTACTCTTTCATTTAGTGGAAATAAGATAAAGAAAGATGAAATCTATTTGTGGGATAAAGAATATATTGAATTTGAAAAAGCGTATACATGTAAAAATATAAAAAAAGAAGATACTGTGATGGTTGAATATACGTATACAAATGAAATGGGAATAAAAAAGAAACAAGAAGTAACAGCTCAACTTAAAAAGAATTGGCAAGGATATTATTTGGCATGGAAATAAAAAATTAGTATGATAATTATATTTTAATTTATTTAATTCCCAATCATTATCTTATATAATTTTTCTATAGATAGAGCGAAATTGCTTATAGGAGGCCATTATGAAAAAAGATCTACTTATGACAATTCAATATAAAGACATGGGCCCTTTTTCGCTTTTTATTTTTTAATTTGAAACGTATCTTTTCTAAGATATGTTTTTTTTACAATCAAAAGGAGGATTAAAGATGCCAAAAAGAGAAGATATTAACACAGTATTAGTCATTGGTTCAGGACCAATTATTATTGGTCAAGCATGTGAATTTGATTATTCAGGAACACAAGCTTGTAAAGCATTAAGAGGATTAGGGTATAAAATTGTTTTAGTCAATTCTAACCCAGCTACAATTATGACAGATCCAGAAACTGCAGATGTGACATATATTGAACCATTGAATGTAGAAAGATTAACACAAATCATTGAAAAAGAAAGACCAGATGCTTTACTTCCTAACTTAGGTGGACAATCAGCTTTAAATCTATGTTCTGAATTAAGTAATGCCGGAGTTTTAGACAAATATAACGTTCAAGTATTAGGGGTAAAAGTAGATGCTATTGAACGTGGAGAAGACCGTTTAGAATTCAAAAAAGCCATGAATGAACTTGGTATTGAAATGGCAAGAAGTGAAATTGCAAATACGGTTGATGAAGCTTTAGCTATTGCTGATAAATTAGGCTATCCAGTAGTTGTAAGACCTGCCTATACAATGGGTGGAGCAGGTGGAGGACTTGTTTACAATGTTGATGAATTAAAAACAGTTGTAAATAGAGGGTTGCAAGCAAGTTTAGTACACCAATGCTTAATTGAAGAATCTATTTTAGGATGGGAAGAATTAGAATTAGAAGTTGTAAGAGATGCTAAAAATAACATGATTACAATTTGTTTTATTGAAAATATTGATCCATTAGGAGTACATACTGGAGATTCTTTCTGTAGTGCACCAATGCTTACAATTTCAAAAGAAGTGCAAAATCGTTTACAAGAACAAGCTTATCGTATTGTTGAATCAATTGGAGTTATTGGAGGTACAAATGTTCAATTCGCTCATGATCCAGTAACAGATCGTATTGTTGTTATTGAAATCAATCCAAGAACATCTCGTTCATCTGCTTTAGCTTCTAAAGCGACAGGTTTCCCTATTGCTTTAATTTCAGCAATGTTAGCGGCTGGACTTACATTAGATGAGATTCCTTGTGGTAAATATGGAACGTTAGATAAATATTATCCTGATGGGGATTATGTTGTTATTAAGTTTGCACGTTGGGCTTTTGAAAAATTCAAAGGAGCAGAAGATAAACTTGGTACACAAATGAAAGCTGTAGGGGAAGTTATGAGTATTGGTAAAACTTATAAAGAAGCTTTTCAAAAGGCAATTCGTTCATTAGAAATTGGACGTTATGGTTTAGGATATGCAAAGAACTTTAATGATTTATCTAAAGATGAATTATTAAAATTATTAGTTAATCCAACAAGTGAAAGACAATTCATTATGTATGAAGCTTTAAGAAAAGGAGCTACTGTTGATGAATTATTTGAACTTACAAAAATTAAACATTATTTCATTGAACAAATGAAAGAACTTGTTGAAGAAGAAGAAAAAATTTCTTCTTATAAAGGACAACAATTACCAGACAATGTTTTAAAACAAGCTAAACAAGATGGTTTTGCTGATAAATATATTTCTAAGTTATTAGATGTTGAAGAAAAAGAAATTAGAAATCAAAGACTTGCTATGGGTATGCATCAAGTCTGGGAACCAGTTCATGTATCAAGTACAAAAGATAGTTCTTATTATTACTCTACATATAATGGAAAAGATCAAGATGAAGTATCAAATAATAAAAAAATCATGATCTTAGGTGGAGGACCTAACAGAATTGGTCAAGGTATTGAATTTGACTATTGCTGTGTTCATGCTTCTCTTGCCTTAAAGAAATTAGGATTTGAAACAATCATTGTTAACTGTAACCCAGAAACAGTTTCAACAGATTATGATACATCTGATAAACTTTATTTTGAACCATTAACATTAGAAGATGTTTTAAGTATTCATGAAAAAGAAAAACCATTAGGAGTCATTGCTCAATTTGGGGGACAAACACCATTAAATCTAGCAAGTCAATTAAAAGAAAATGGTGTAAATATTTTAGGAACAACACCTGAAACAATTGATATGGCAGAAGATCGTGACTTATTTAATGAAATGATGGAAAAATTAGAAATTCCAATGCCTGAATCAGGAATGGCTGTAACAATCGATGATGCTTTAGAAATCGCTCAAAGAATTGGTTATCCATTAATGGTAAGACCATCTTACGTATTAGGTGGTAGAGGTATGGAAGTTGTTTACGATGATGATTCATTAAAACAATATATGGCAGCTGCTGTTGGGGTAACACCTGATCGTCCTATCTTAATTGACCGTTTCTTAAATGATGCGATGGAATGTGAAGCAGATGCTATTTCTGATGGAGAAAATGTTTTTGTGCCTGCTGTTATGGAACATATTGAACTTGCTGGTATTCACTCAGGGGACTCAGCATGTATTTTACCATCTAAACATATTCCAGTAAGACATGTACAAACAATAAAAGAATATACTAAGAAAATTGCTAGAGAAATGAATGTACGTGGTTTAATGAATATGCAATATGCGATTGCTGATGATAAAGTTTATGTTTTAGAAGCAAATCCACGTGCTTCAAGAACAGTACCTTTAGTATCTAAGGTATGTAACATCAACATGGTAAAACTTGCAACAGATATCGTTACGAGTGAACTTACAGGTAGACCATCACCTGTTAAAGATTTAAAAGATAGAAAGATTCCTCATATTGGTGTAAAACAAGCTGTTTTCCCATTCAATATGTTCCCTGAAGTTGATCCAATTCTAGGGCCTGAAATGAGATCAACAGGAGAAGTATTAGGTTTAGCTAATTCTTATGGAGCTGCTATCTTTAAAGCTGAAGAAGCTACTCAAACAAAATTACCAACATCTGGTCGTGTTTTAATTTCTGTCTCTGATAGAGATAAAAAAGATGTTGTTGCTCTTGCTAGAAAATATTATGATGCAGGATTTGAAATTGTGGCTACAGGTAAAACATTTGAATTAATCAATAGCAATAACATTCCAGCTATCAAAATTAAAAAGATCAAAGAAGGTCGTCCAAATATTGCAGATGCTCTTACAAATGGTGAACTTGATATGGTGATCAATACGCCACATGGTAAAGAATCTGCACATGATGATAGTTATATTAGAAAAACAGCTATTAAAATGAAAATTCCATACATGACAAACATTGCTGCTGCAAATGCAGCTGTAGAAGGTATCTTAGAAGCTGAAATTCATGGAACACATGAAGTTAAATCACTTCAAGAATATCATAAAGCTATTAAAGACTAAGATACATGATTGTTAGGAAATCATCTGATTTCCTAACAATTTTTTTATTTTTTTTCAAAAAAAGAAGAAAAAAAGTAAAAAAAGAACAGATAAATAAGTAGGAGGACTACTTATGGACAAAATAAATAAAATAACAACAAGTAAACAAACAACAATGTATGATCATCTGTGTAAAATGATCATAGGAAATGAAGAAGTATTATCAAGAATCATAAAGGTAGTTGTAGATGAAGCAAAGCATTTAAGTATTGAAGAAATTAGAAGACTAATAAAAGGAGTACATATAGGTGATAGAATAGTTAATCCACATTTTCATCTTGTAGATAAGGAAGGCTTCATCAAAGATGAAGGGATGGTATATTATGATATTTTATGTTATATTGATGTACCACAAAAAGATGGAAAGAAAATACGGGTTTATTTGAATGTAGAAATACAAAATAATCTTTATCCAGGATACTCAATTATTACGAGAGGGCAAGCTTATATTGCCAGAATGTTATCTAGTCAATGGGGAAGAGAGTATGATGGTAAAAACTATGATGGAATGAAAAAGGTTTATTCTTTGTGGATTATGCCAAAGGCTCCAAAGATAAAAGATGGGCATATGAATGTCTATGAAACAAATGAAAGGATTGTTTGTGGAACGACAGCAGAAGAAAAAGAAGTTTATGACAAGGGAGTAATTCTTGTGATATACTTAAACAAAGAACATGACTTAAATAAAAAGTACGAAGTATATGATGAATTATTGACACCATTGATGGTCTTTTTAAATAATGTATTAGATTATAAGGGAAAACAAATAATTATAGAAGAGTATGGATTTGATACGAAAAGGATAGAAAGTGAGGTTAAGGGTATGTGTAATTTAGGCGAAAGTATTGCATTAGAAGCAAGAAATGAAGGAATAAGTCAAGGAATCAATCAGGGTAAACAAATGGAACGTAAAGAAAATAATAGGAAACTTATTTCTAATTTGATGAGTAGTTTAAATATATCGTTTTCTAAAGCAGCAGAGCTGTTAAAAATTCCAGAAAAAGAAGTAAAAGAAATAGAAAAGTATTTTCAAAAATAGAAAGAGAGTAAAATCTCTTTTTTTCTTATACTAAAAAATTGTTAATAAAATAAAATTACATAATAATAAAAAATTATAAAATAGTGTTGAAAAATGTTATCAAATCTACTATACTATTCAAGAACAAAAGGAGATGAGGGCTATGTTACAACAAAGTGTCAAATATGATTGCTTACAATTGAATACGAGTACCTCATTTTTATATTCTCATTGTTTCTAACATATCATTTTTAATTGATATGTTTTTTTATAACAAAAAAAGGAGGAAAATATATGAAAGCCTATTTAATCTTAGAAGATGGAAACGTATTTGAAGGTGAAAGCGTAGGAGCTGACAAAGAAGTTGTCAGTGAATTTGTATTTAATACGTCGATGACAGGATATGTAGAAGTACTGACAGATCCTTCCTATGCAGGACAATCAGTTGTTATGACATATCCATTGATTGGAAACTATGGAGTATGCTTAGAAGATCAAGAATCTACAAAACCTTATGTTGAAGGATTTGTTGTAAATGAACTTGCAAGACTTGGAAGTAACTTTAGAAAAAATGTTGATTTAAAAGATTATTTAATTGAACATGATATTCCTTGTATTCAAGGAATTGATACAAGACATTTAACTAAAATTATTAGAAATAAAGGTTGTATGAATGGAATGATTACAACAACAAAATATGATGATTTAAGTGAAGTGATGGAAAAAATACATAACTTTAAAGTAACTGGTGTCGTTGAAAGAACAACATGTGACAAACCTTATACAGTAGGTAGTGGAGATCGAAAAGTTGCTTTATTAGATTTTGGTGCTAAGAAGAATATTGCTAAATCACTTGCAAAGAGAAATATAGAAGTCACAGTTTATCCAGCATCTACTCCTGCAAGTACAATCATTGAAGGAAACTATGATGGAGTGATGTTATCAAATGGTCCTGGAGATCCAAGTGAAAATGTTGAAATCATTAAAGAAGTTAAAAAACTATCTGAAAGTGGTTTACCAATCTTTGCAATCTGTTTAGGACATCAATTGATGGCTTTAGCTCATGGTTTTAAAACAGAAAAATTAAAATATGGACACCATGGTGCAAATCATCCTGTTAAAGATTTAAATACAGGTCGTGTTTATATTTCTACACAAAATCATAACTATGTAATTTGTGATGATTCTATTGATCGAAATATCGCAAAACCTTGGTTTATTAATGTAAATGACCAAACAATTGAAGGTGTTGAATATATTGGTAAAAATATTAAAACAGTACAATTTCATCCAGAAGCATGTGCTGGTCCATTAGATACAGATGCTTTATTTGATGAATTTGAAAAAATGATGGAGGGTAAATAAGATGGCAAGAGATTTAAGTATAAAAAAAGTATTAGTTATCGGTTCAGGACCTATCATCATTGGTCAAGCAGCAGAATTCGATTATGCTGGAACACAAGCATGTCGGGCTTTAAGAGAAGAAGGGGTAGAAGTTGTTTTAATTAACTCAAACCCAGCAACTATCATGACAGATGCTGATATCGCAGATAAAGTTTATATCGAACCATTAACTGTACCTGTTGTTAAAAAATTAATCATGGAAGAAAAACCAGATAGCATTTTACCAACATTAGGTGGACAAAATGCATTAAACATCGCTATGGCTTTAGCGGATGAAGGATTCTTAGAAGAACACAATGTTCGTACAATTGGGACAAATACAGATACCATCAAACTTGCAGAAGATCGTTTAGAATTTAAAAACTTAATGGAAAGAATTAACGAACCATGTGCTGCATCCATCGTTGTTAACCATGTTAATGACGCTTTAGAATTTGCAGAAAAAATTGGTTATCCAGTTGTTGTAAGACCTGCTTATACTTTAGGTGGTACTGGTGGAGGTATTGCAAATAATGAAAAAGAACTTCATGATATTTGTTCAAATGGTTTACGTCTATCAAGAGTAAGTCAATGTTTAATTGAAAGATGTATTGCTGGATGGAAAGAAATCGAATATGAAGTTATGAGAGATAGTGCAGGTAACTGTATTACTGTATGTAACATGGAAAACTTAGATCCTGTTGGTGTTCATACAGGAGATAGTATCGTTGTGGCACCAAGCCAAACTTTATCAGATAAAGAATATCAAATGTTACGTTCATCAGCTTTAAATATTATCACAGCTTTAAATATTGAAGGTGGATGTAACGTTCAATATGCATTAAATCCAAATAGTTTTGAATACTGTGTTATCGAAGTAAATCCTCGTGTTTCTCGTTCATCAGCTTTAGCTTCTAAAGCAACAGGTTATCCAATTGCTAAATTAGCGGCTAAAATTGCTTTAGGATATACCTTAGATGAAATCAAAAATGCCGTTACAGGTAAAACATACGCTTCTTATGAACCAACATTAGACTATGTTGTATGTAAAATTCCTAAATGGCCATTTGATAAATTCGTTGATGCTTCAAGAAAATTAGGAACACAAATGAAAGCAACTGGAGAAGTTATGTCAATCTGTAATAACTTTGAAGGAGCTTTAATGAAAGCTTTACGTTCTCTTGAACAAAATGTTTTCTACTTACATTTAGATGCCTTTACAAAATTAACACATGATGAATTAAAACAAAAATTAAAAGATGTTGATGATCAACGTATCTTTGCAGTAGCTGAATCCTTAAGAAAAGGAATTACTGAACAAGAAATCCATGAAATTACTAAAATTGATGTTTGGTTCATTGATAAAATCAAACATTTAGTAGAAATGGAAGAAAGAATTAAAACAGAAGAATTAACAGTTGATTTATTAAAACAAGCAAAAAGATTACAATTCCCAGATAGAGTCATTGCTGAATTAACTGGAAAAACAGAACAAGAAATTCATCAAATGCGTAAAGAAAATAATATTGTTGCAGCTTATAAAGTTGTTGATACATGTGCGGCAGAATTTGATGCACAAACACCTTATTACTATTCAATTCAAGGTGGAGTGAACGAAGTAGAACCTCAAAGAGAAAAGAAAAAAATCATGGTTTTAGGATCAGGACCAATTCGTATAGGACAAGGTATCGAATTCGATTACTGTTCGGTACATTGTGTATGGGCCTTAAAAGCAGCAGGATACGATACAATTATTGTTAATAACAACCCTGAAACAGTATCAACTGACTTTGATATTGCAGATCGTTTATATTTTGAACCATTAACTGCTGAAGATGTAGAAAGCATTGTTGATATTGAAAAACCAGATGGAGCCATCGTGCAATTTGGGGGACAAACAGCCATTAAACTTACAAAAGCTTTAACAGATATGGGTGTTAAAATCTTAGGAACAGATGCTGATGATGTAGATGCAGCTGAAGATAGAGAAAGATTTGATGAAATTCTTGAAAAATGTCATATTGACCGTCCAAGAGGTTCAACAGTCTTTACAACAGAAGAAGCCATTGAAGTTGCTAATAAATTAGGATATCCAGTTTTAGTAAGACCATCTTATGTATTAGGTGGTGCTGGTATGGAAATTGCCTTAAATGATGGTGATATTAAAAAGTTCATGAAAATCATTAATAGACAATACCAAGAACATCCAATCTTAATTGATAAATACTTATCTGGTAAAGAAGTTGAAGTTGATGCAGTTTGTGATGGACATGGTATCTTAATTCCAGGTATTATGGAACACGTTGAACGTGCGGGAGTTCACTCTGGAGATAGTATTTCTGTTTACCCACCACAAAAAATCAAACAAGAAATTAAAGATGTTATCGTTGATTATACAAAACGTCTTGCTAAAGCATTACATGTTGTGGGATTAATCAATATTCAATTCATTGTTTATGAAGATCAAGTTTATGTTATTGAAGTTAACCCAAGATCTTCAAGAACAATTCCTTATATTTCAAAAGTTACAGATATCCCAATTGTTGCCATTGCTACAAAAGCAATTATGGGACATACAATTGAAGAACAAGGATATTCTTATGGAATTGTTCCGGAAAAAGAAACAATTGCAGTTAAAATGCCAGTGTTCTCATTTGAAAAAATCAAAGGTGCAGAAATTTCTTTAGGACCTGAAATGAAATCAACAGGTGAAGTTTTAGGTATTTCTAAAAACTTAGATGAAGCTATTTATAAAGCATTCATGGGAACAGGTATTCAATTACCTAAGAGAAAGAATATCATTTGTACAATTAAAGATTCTTCTAAAGAAGAATTCTTACCAATCGCTAAACAATATTATATGTTTGGTTATGACTTATATGCAACAGAAGGAACATATAAATTCTTAAAAGAACATGACGTACCTGTACATTTTGTCAATCGTATCTGTGAAAAAACAAATACAATCTTTGACTTAATGTTTACGGATACAGTTGATTTAGTAATCGATATTCCAACAAGAAATGATAACTTAAAAGATGGCTTCTTAATTAGACGTTTTGCCGTAGAAGCAGGTATTCCAATTTATACGTCACTTGATACAGCAAAAGCACTTATTGATTCACTTGAAAAACGTAAACAAGGTGTACCATCATTAATTGATATTACAAAATTAAGATAAAACTAAAAAGAACAATGTAGTAATACTAAAGCATTGTTCTTTTTTATATGAAAAATTAGGTTATATCTTATTGGATATAACCTAATTCTTTACATGCGTAATAAATACCATCTTCATCAATAGAAGTTGTCACAAAATCACTTAATCTCTTTAAATCACTATTTCCTTGTCCCATACAAATAGAAAACGATGCATGCTTAAACATTTCAACATCATTTAAAGAATCACCAAAAGCGACATAATTATCTATATTCCATAACTTCATAAAATAAGCAATACCTGTTGCTTTAGAAATGCCTTTGATTGTAATATCTGCATAACTACTTTCACCAACCATTACATCTAATTCATCAATAGCTTTAAATTCTTGATAATCATATCCTAAAGGACCATAGGCAATCATGGCACCTACTTCTTGATTTGTATATGTACCTACAGTTGGAATAGGGTTATTGAAATAATTACATGAGCGAATGACATCTTCATTTGGTTCCATATTAATAATTCTTGGTGTACATTTAAGTGCTAAAGGAATGTTATGTTTTTTAGAAGCTTCTAGAGCTTTTAAAACCACTTCTCGAGAAAGATTTTCTTTGTGAATTAAATTTAAATCTTTATCTAATAAAGCTTGTCCACTATTACATACATAGCCATCAAAAGAAAAAGTATCATAAATATGTGTATTTTTTAAAGAATCCACACTTCTTCCTGTTGAAACTAGTAAAAGATGTCCTTTTTCTCTTAATAAGTTTAAAGCTTTGACAGTGCTTTCTGGTACTTGATGATCTGTGGTTGTTCTTAAAGTACCATCAATATCAAAACAAAACAATTTCTTCATTATTTACCTTGAGGGAAAAATCTTGCAAGTGAATTTGCGACTGCTGAAATAGGCATTGTTTGAACCACAATTTTACCAGGGCCAGTAACCACTGTATTAAATAATCCCTCTCCTCCTAAAAATTTATTTTTTAAACCAGGAACTGATTGGATATCCATTTTACAAGTAGCATCCATCATTGCAAGATAACCGGTATCAATCACCATTTGTTGACCTGGTAGTAAATTATATTCTACGGTACTTCCATCAATTTCAATAAAACATGTTCCGTGTCCTGAAATCTTTGTTAAAATAAAACCTTCACCACCAAATATACCAGAAGAAAATTTCTTATTAAAGCAAACCGATGTTTCTACATTTTCTTCACTAGCTAGAAAAGCAGATTTTTGAATGATGACTTCTTTTCCAGGCTCTACATCAATAGCGACAATTTTTCCAGGGAAACTTGAGGCAAAGGCAATCAAACCATCTTTGTTTGCCGTATAACTATTTCTAAATAAAGTTTCACCAGAAAACATTCTACTGATGATTTTACCAGCACCACCACCATTTGTTTCCATTTTCATACATGGATCCATCCAAGCCATAGCACCACTATCACTAATCATTTTTTCACCTTTATTTAAATGACAAATAACAACAGGGAGAGTATCTCCAACAATTTCGTATTTCATAATTTTTCTCCTTTTATAAAGCCACACAAACAGGTTGAATAATATCTAAGGTATTTCCTGTAGGCTTAATTTCTTCTTTTTCTTCATCAAATGTATAAAGCTCCAAACGATCATCTTCTTGACTAGCAACAACAATATAACGATCATCAATAATATTAAAATCACGAGGTCCTTTTCCAGTATGCACCATATAAAGTAAAGTGATTTTTCCAGTTTCTTGATTCACACGATAAAGGACAATACTATCATGACCTCTATTAGAAACAATAATATGTTTACCACTTGATGTCATATGAATAGCAGCAGCACTTGAAAAGCCATGGAAATGACGAGGTACACAATGAATAACTTGAATCAAAGTAAAGTGTCCATCTTCATATTGATAAACCATAATACTATTTGCAATTTCGTTAACAAGATAACAATATTTACCATCATGAGAAAAAATCATATGACGAGGCCCACTACCAGGAATCACAGATTGACTTAATGATGTTTCTTGTAATTTTTCATTAATAAATTCATACATAATAATTTTATCAGCACCTAGGTCAACACTGTAAAGATATTTATGATCAGGAGTAATTCCTACATAATGAGCATGAGGACTTGTTTGTCTTTTAAGTAAATCAATTCCTGAACCATGATGGTGAACAACTGAAAGTTTATCTCCAATTTTATGATCCTTTAAAGGGAAAGCAGCTGTTGCTCCAACGTGATAATTGGCTGTAAATAAATATTTTTGATCAGGACTTAAACATAAATGAGTATAAGAACGACCATGGGAATTATAAAAAGAAAGTTGTTTTAAATCATCTTCTTCAATATGATAACTTGCGACACCTCCTCCTTCACCAACACGTGCATCTTTTAAAGATACATAAAGAAAATCATCTTTTTTAATAACATAAGAAGGAAAATCTTCGGTAGGAATATGTTTATTTAAATGAAGTTCATTTTTAGTTTCATCTAGAGTACATACATAAAGACCTTTTTCTTTTCCTTTAGCGTAACTTGATACGTAAAAACGATACACAAAATCGCCTCCTTTTGAAATAATTGTACCATAAATTAATACAAAAAAGCTTTCTATATAAGAAAAATAATAAAGTAAAAAAAGTTTGATAATAAGCGAATAATAAAAAAGTGTCTATAAAACGAAAGATATAAATCTTTCGTTTTAGTTTTCAAATATTTATTTTTGTATTACAATAATTTATGGGAATAGAGAAACAATCTTATAAGAGAGGTTTATTATGGAAGAACGCTTAATTACGTTAGTAAAGGAAAATACAAGACGAGGTGATTATGAAGATAATAATGCTTCAAATCTTTCAAATATCATTGGATTATCACGTAACAGTATTTCATCGTATTTAAACGATTATTTTAATCAAGGGCGTTTTGTGAAAATTAATACACGTCCTGTTCTTTTTTTAGAAAAGAGCGAATTAGAAAAAAGATATAATATTAAAATAAATAAATTGATGTTTGCCTCACTTGATGAATTAGATGAATATGCAAAAACTTGTGGGAGAGGATCCAAGGATTTTAGAGATTTAATAGGTTATAATGGTTCTTTAAGAAAGATTATTGAATCATGTAAAGCAAGTATCTCTTATCCACCACATGGACTACCTATACTTTTAAATGGACCAACAGGCACAGGTAAAAGTTTTATTATTGAAAAAATGTTTGAGTATGGAAAAAATAATGGAATCTTTTCAGAAAAAGCAAAATTTGTACATGTGAATTGTTCAGAATACGCGAATAATCCAGAACTTATTACCGCGAATTTATTTGGATATAAAAGAGGCGCTTTTACCGGAGCAGATAATGATAATCCGGGACTAATTAAAGTTGCTGATGGAGGAATGTTGTTTCTTGATGAAGTTCATTGTTTAAAACCTGAATGCCAAGAAAAATTGTTTCTATTTATGGATAAAGGAAATTATCATGTTTTAGGAGATAGTGAAAACGAGTATCATAGTAATGTTTTTTTGGCTTTTGCGACAACAGAAAACCCTAAAGAAGTTTTATTAAAAACTTTATTAAGGCGTATTCCAATTCAAATGGAAATACCTTCTTTGTCTAAAAGAAGTAAAATGGAAAAATCAAATATTATTGTACGGTTTTTAGAAAATGAAGCGAAACATATTCATAAAGAAATTCGTATTGGTAATGTTGTATATGCAGCATTATTAAACAATGAATATGAAGGAAATATTGGAGAATTGAAAAATGTAATACAAGAAACCTGCATGAATGCCTTATATTCAAATAAGAATAAGGATTATATTGAAATAAATTCACTTTGTTTACCATCACGTGTACGCTTTAATAATCATATAGATAATAGTATTTTAGTAGGAAGAAATCAGTTATATTCCTTAAATGATTTAAAAAATAAATATGAAAATGAATTTCCTTTTAAAGAATATTCTAATAAATTATTAGAGTTATTAGAAAATTATTCAAAAGAAGAAATATCTATTCAGTCTTTTTTAGAACAAGCACTCAGTGAAACACAAACATATTCAAATGATTCTTTATTTAGAGAAAATAAAGAGAAATCTATAGATATTGCCTATTTTACAAATGTTATAAAAAAAATGGCAGAACTTATTAATGATAAATATCGTTGTGATTTTCAATCAAGTGAAATACTTACGTTATCATTACTTATTCAAGATTATTATACATATTATGTTATTGTTGAATCTTATTTCGATATTCATCAAGAAGGATTTCAATCTTTAGAAACGGTTGTTAAATCCAACTATTTTAGATCTTATGAAATCGCAAAATATTTAAATGAATTATGTGGTATTTATATTAATTTGAATTGGCACAATTATTTAACATCGATTTTTGCTTTATTTATAGAATCTTATCATGGTAATCGTGTTTTAAATCAAACCGTTGGAGTTGTTTTATCTCATGGTTATGCTACGGCATCATCTATCGCAGATGCAGTTAATCGTATGTTAGATGAATATGTTTTCGAGGCAATAGATATGCCATTAGATACATCTACGCAATTAATTATTAATAAATTGAATGTTTTTATTGAAAGTTATGGTGGAAATATTAAGAATTTAATATTGCTTGTAGATATGGGGTCTTTAGAAGAAATTTATAATGGATTAAATAATGTTTCAAAATCGAATATTGCAATCGCTAATAATGTTAATACACGATTTGCCTTATTTGTTGGAAAAGGAATTCTTGATAAAAAGTCTCTACAAGAAATATTTGATGAAAGTATAGAATATAGTCAAACAAATTATAAAATTATTAATTCTCAAAAGAAGGAAAAAGTAATTGTTTGTTCATGTGCAACAGGGTTAGGAACAGCTGAAAAACTTAAAGAAATCATCGAAGATTCTTTACCTGAACATTTACCTGTGAAAGTAATTACCTATGATTATACTTCTTTATTAGAAGTTAATTTAGAAGAAAAATTATTAAAGGATTATGATGTTATTTGTGTTATTGGAACATTGAATCCAAAATTAAAGAATCTTCATTTTATTGCTATAGAAGAATTAATAATGAATAGTTCTTTAGATTTCTTAACCTCTTATTTTGCAGATGTTATTAGTCAAGAGGATATGGATAGTTTTCAAAAGAAAATGTTAAAGAATTTTTCACTAACAAATATAATAAATAATTTAACAGTATTAAATCCAACTCAACTTTTAGAAAGAGTTGCCGATGCAATAGATTTATTACAACAAGAAATGAAGACAACATTTACAAATAATACATGCTTTGGCTTATATGTTCATATATGTTGTTTGATGGAAAGATTAGTGACAAGAGAAGGCATTGAATCTTATCAAAAAGAATTATCTGATTGTAATGAAGATTTCATTAAATTTTATATGACAGTAAAAAAAGCTTTTAAGCAGGTTGAAAAATATTATCGTGTAGAAATTCCTATTGAAGAAGTGGAATTTATTAATATTTATATTCAAAATATGATGGTAAGATCATTTGATGAATATGAAGGTATGGAGGAATAGATATGAAAGAAAGTTTAATGATAGCTGTTTTTATTATCATTGTTTTCGTAGTATTACAATATATTGGTAAAAACATTGTAATGAAAAAAATGACAACATCTTTAGAAGAAGAAAAATATGATGCCTTTTTTAAAACAAGTCAAAGTATTTTATGTTTCTTATTTGTAAAGCCTTATATAAAAGAAAGTATGAAACTTTCTGCATATATTGCCCAAGAAGAAAGTGAAGAGGTAAAAAAAGAAATAGCCCTTATAGAAAATATGCGTATAAAACCTCAACAAAAATTAATGAGTATTTCAAATGCATTTTATTTCTTTTTAGGAAAAAGAGAAGAGGCATCATGTAAACAAATGTTAGACTATGTAAAAAAATTAGGAGATGAAAGAACCTATAATAATCTTAAAATCCAATATGATATCTTTATTTTAAAAGAAAGCAAACATATTGATGAAATTAAAAAGAAATTAGAAATTGCTCAAAGGAATAATATGCCTAATAAAGACTTAATGGTAGGTTCATTAGAGTATTTGATAGGATTACAATATTCTTATTTAAATGATAAGAAGAATATGATGAAGTATTTTAAACCAGCATTAATTCACTGTAAAGGAACGACATACGAAGTTGAAATGAATCAAGTCATCGAGAAAATGAATGAAAACATTTAAATATTTAGTAAATGGTTTAGAGGTAGAGGCAAAATATGACGAAGAAGATATTGATAAAGTCTATAAGCCTCTATTAAATCATTGGTATGATCTTTATAAACAAAAACAATGTCGTATTGTTATTTTTATTGCAGGATGTCCTGGTAGTGGAAAGAGTACTTTTGTTTCTTTTTTAGAGTATTTATTTAATCAAATGGATTTTGATTGTAAGTTGCAAACGGTAGGAATGGATGGCTTTCATTATTATAATGAAGAACTAGATAAAATGAATTTAAGGAAAGAAAAGGGAAGCCCCCGTACTTTTAATGTAGAAAAGTTAAAACAAAAGATTATTCAAACAAAAAAAGAAGACTGTTATTGGCCTTATTATTCAAGAAAATTACATGATCCTATAGAAAATCAAATTTTTGTACATAGTGAAATCATTATAATTGAGGGAAATTATTTATTGTTAAAAGATGAACCATGGAATCAGTTAGAAAGGTTATGTGATGAAAGTTTATTTTATAATGTGAATGTTGAAGAATTACAAGACAGATTGATTTTACGTAAGATGAAAGGTCATTTATCTAAAGAAGAAGCAATTGATTTTTATAATGCTTCTGATAAAAAGAATGTTGAAACAGTTATAAATAGAAGTAAAAAAGCAGATATTGTCTTAAATATTGCAAAAAACAGGGTATATTGACACTACCTTGTTTTTTTCGACACTAATTGTCATGAATTTTGCTATATAGGAAGTGAAAGGAGGAGTTAAATAATGAGTATTACTTTAGGAAGGATTGATTTTCGTTTATTACATGGGATCGTAGCAACAATGTGGGCCCCTCAATCAGGAGCACAACGTGTTATGGTTATTGATGATAAGGTGGCTAATGACCCTATTATTAAAGAAAGTATGCGTTTGGGTAAACCAGCAGGTATGGCTTGTTCAATCATTACTTTAGAAACAGCTATCAAAAATTTTAAAGCTGGTAAATATGACAATCATAAAGTATTTGTTGTTACAGAAAATCCAGAAACATTCTTAAAACTTCAAGAAGAAGCGGGGCAAAAAATTCCTCGCATTGTTTTAGGAATTACAAGAAATAATAAAGAAGGTACAGTTGTTAGCTCAAGAGCAAGTGTCCTTGATGATCAAAAAGAAGTTTACAAAAAAATTATTGAGAATGGTACAAAAGTAGATGTTCAATTTACAACTACTGATAAGGCTGAGCCATTAGAATCAAAAGTCAGCTTATAATAGAAAATAAAGGAGAGGAAATAATATGACTACTGTTCAAATTCTTTTGATTACACTAATAGCCTATTGGAAAATGACAGATAATGTCACATTACAATTATTTGCATTTAATACAATTATTTGTGGTTGGCTTGTTGGATTAGTTATGGGTGATTCAGCAACGGGACTTACAATTGGGGCTACTTTACAATTAATGTCTATGGGTGTTGTGGCTGTTGGAGGTTCATCAATGCCTGATTACCCTGTTGCAGCAATTATCGCTACTGCTATTGCATGTTCTACTGGACGTGGAATGGAAGCTGGTTTAGCTATTGGGCTTCCAGTTGCAATGTTAGGTGTTAACTTTGATGTTATTTATAAAATCTTCAATGGTTTCTTAGAACAAAAAGAAGTTTCTTTAATTGAAGAAGGCAAATTTAACTCTTTCTTACGTTTAGTTAAAGTTTCACCTATATTCTATGGTTTATGTTCAGCAGTACCTGTATTCTTATGTGTTGCAATTGGTCCATCTATCGTTAATGCTATTTTGGATTTCATGCCAACTTGGTTTACAACTGGATTATCAATTGCCGGAGGTTTATTACCTGGTGTTGGGATGGCAATGTTATTAATGTATATGCCATTAAATAAATACTGGTCATTCTTAATTGTTGGATTTGTTTTAGCTGCTTATTTATCAGTACCTACTTTAGGTATCGGTGCTGTTGGTTTAGCTGCTGCTTATGAAGTTTATAAAAAAGGATTAGCAACTGCAACTGCACCAGCAGGAGCTAGTTTCGGAGGTGAATTAGAAGATGAGTAAGGGAAAAGTATTAACTAAAAAAGATTGTCGAACTGCTGCTAAACGTTGGTTGATCGGTATTTCAACATTTAACTATGAAACACAATTAGCACCATCTTATGCTTTTGCTGTTTATCCATTACTTAGAAAAATGTATCCTGATGATGAAGATTTTAAAGCTTCATTGTTAAATGCAATGAGATATTATAATACAATGCCATGGATTTCACCATTTGTTATGGGTGCTGCCTTAGGTATTGAAGATGATGGTGGTGTAGAATCACTAGAAGCTGTTAATAACTTTAAAATTGGTATCATGGGTCCTCTTGCAGGTATTGGTGATACTATTGGTTGGGCAATGATTCCTACAATCTTTGGTTCAATTGCTGCAAGTATGGGTATGCAAGGAAATCCTTTAGGAATTTTCTTATGGGCTGCCTTTACCTTTGCATTCTTAGCTGTCCGTATTCTAGAAGTAGAATGGGGATATAATATGGGTATCAATGTTGTTACTAAGCTTGGTAAACAAATTACTGTATTTACAGAAGCATGTTCTGTTCTAGGTTTAACTGTTGTTGGATCACTTATTTCTTCAGTGGTTAAATTACAAACAGGTATTATATATACAAATGGTGATGTTACAATGAAGGTTCAAGAATTACTTGATGGTGTTATGCCTTCACTATTACCAGTTGCAGCTGTTGCACTTATTTATTATTTTATGAATAAAAAGAAAGTTAAAATGACACACATGATTTTGATTATCATCATTCTTTCATGGATTGGTGCTGCATGTGGAATCTTTACTGCATAATCTATAAATATTTGATTAAAGGAGTGAAAGCTCCGTTAATCTCATTCGTTATATAAAACATCAATAATATTTGATATAATTGAAGAAAGGAACTGTTTTGGCATTGCTATATATAATGTTCACTCTATTCCCTCCCTTGTGGATATAATAATATTTTATTTTTAGAAATAATTTTAAATGCCAAACTTTTGAACCAATTATACTAATGAAGATTGGAGAAGATTATGAGAAGATATATTATTGCTTCACATCATAAACTTGCTTATGGATTAAAAGATACCGTAGATTTTTTAACTAATGGAATCAAAAAGATTTATGATGTAAATGCTTATGTAGAAGATGTAGAAGATGGAGAAAAACCAATTGAAGAAGTCGTAAGTGAATTATTTGCTTCTTTTGATGAAAATGATGAAGTTTTAGTTTTTGCTGATATGATGGGTGGAAGTGTTTATCAAAAATTCTATCCATATATGAGTGATAAAGTACATGTTGTTTGTGGAATAAATTTACCCTTAACATTAGCACTTGTTTTAGAAAGTGAAGATACTCCTTTAACACAAGAACTTGTTCATCAATATGTTGAGGACAGTAAAAACCAAATTGTATATGTCAATGAAGTAAATTTTGCAGTCGATGAAGATGATGAATAGATACGAGTGCGTACTGCATCTTATCTTTTTTATTAGAAAAGAGGAAATGATATGAAAATTAGTACAATAATTGAAAATATGAAAAAATATCATAAAGGATATGGAACAATTGATGAAGAAAAAACAAGAGATAAAGTGCTCTATGGAAATGTTGATCAAGAATGTACAGGAATTGTGACTTCTTGTTGGGCTTCTGTTGATGTTATTGAATATGCCATTGAAAAAGGAGCCAACTTGATTATCAGTCATGAAGCATTATTTTGGAATCATGGAGATCATCAAGAATGGCTAGAAGAATCAAAAAATAGTGTCTATTTAGAAAAAAGAAAACTATTGGATGATCATCAAATCGTAGTCTGGAGAGATCATGATTATATTCATTCAGGTATTCCTTATAAAGGAGACTATATTGATGGTATCTTCTTAGGTCTAGCTAAGAAAATGGGATGGGAAGATAAACTTATTGTTAATCCAATCAATGAATTTGAACCATCTTTATTATGTTCTACTGCCTATAGCTTTGATCATTCAATCAAAGCCAAAGATCTAGCCAAGGAATTAATTGATACCTGTCATTTAAATGGAATCAAATTGATAGGAAATTCAAATGCGGATATTAAAAAAGCAGCAGTGTTATTCCATGTATTTGGTGATGCTAATGAAGCTATTAAAAATACTGATAAAAGTGATGTCGATTGTCTGTTATCGATGGAACTTATAGATTTTACTTATGCAGAGTATCTAAGAGATAGTGGAATGTTAGGAAGAAATAGAGTTGCTTTAGGAATGGGACATTTTAATCTAGAAGAACCTGGAATGGAATATATGTTGGAATACTTAGATGAAGCGATAGGTGAACATATACCTGCGTGGTTTAAACAATCAGGAGACAATTATGAATATATGACAAAGGATTGTTGTCATGATCACTAATCCTTCTAATTTTAGAGATTTACATGATTGTTATGATTTTATAGAGGCAGGGCATCTCTATCGTAGTGCGCTACCTCGAAATCTTACGAAACAGGATTGGGACAAACTTTATAATTTAGGTATTCGTTATATTATTGATTTTCGCAGTGAATTTGAAAGAAAAGAAGATAGTTATGAATGTGATCAACGATTTCAACACTATAATTGGAGTGCTTTAAAACCGGAAACGGGAATCGATGATTTCTATTTTCCAAGATTGATTACCAAAAAATCTACAAAAGAAGAGGTTTATAATAGTGCCGGGTTTATTCGCAAAGGCTATAAAATAATGCCTTTTGATAATTTGGCCTATAAACAATTATTTCAATTAATAAAAGAAAAAGATGGAATACTTTTTCATTGTGGTTCAGGTAAAGATAGAACAGGATTATTTGCGGCATTACTATTAAAATTATTTGATTGTGATGAAAAGACAATATATGCAGATTATCTTTATAGTAATAAAAGTGTAGAAAAAGATTTAATGCCACGTCTTGTTCAATCAGATTTTACGGATGAAATTAAAGAGATGTTATTGTATGTTTGCAGTGTTCATGAAGAATTGTTGAAATCATCATTTGATGAAATATTAAAACGTTATTCTTCATTTGATGAATACTTTGAAAAAGAATATGCAATTGATAAAGAAGTAAAGGAAAACTTAATTAAGAAATATTGTCATGAAAAATAATATGCGCATTCAACTTGTTCCTAATTTAAAGTTGGAACAAAAACAAAAATATAATTCTACTCAAGAAAAATATCTTAAAATATTATCTTCATCCTATGAAGAATTACATCAATACATATTAGATAAGGCGTCAACAAATCCTTTAATTGAATATAATTCATCATTAGACCCAGATTTATTATTAGAATTTGATGATTATTCAAAACCTCAATTAAGAGATGTTCTTTTTGAACAACTTCATTTAAGTAATGAAAAATATGATGAAGATGTTTGTGATTATCTGATTTCTTGTTTAGATAGTAATGGTTATTTCAAATATTCCAAGGATGAAGTTATTAAAGAGAGTTTATGGGGCTTAGATTCTCTTAAATATCATTTAAAGTTATTAAGAAAATTGGAACCTTATGGATTATTTTCATTTAGTTTAAAAGAATGTTTAAGTATTCAATGTTTAATGAGTGAAAAAGCAGAAAGTGAAACAGGATTGATTTTATGTGATTATTTAGAAGAACTGGCAACACAACATTATCATGCGATTATAGAAAAAACAGAATTAACCCAAGAGGAAATAGATGAAGGATTTGATTTTATTAAAACGTTGAATCCTAAACCAGCAGCAAACTACGCACAAGAATCTACTTTTCTTATACCAGAGTGTAAAGTTTCTGTTGAAGGAGAAAATCTACAAGTAGAACTATTAAAATTTGATTTATCTATTACTGTCATTGATGATGATTCTTTAAAGAAGCAAAGAAAAGAAGCTGAGACACTTCTAAGTGCTTTACAAAAAAGAAATATGACACTCTTACAAATAATGAATGAAATGTGTCATGTTCAAAAAGACTTTTTTATTCATCATGGAGAGTTAAAACATTTAACTTTAGAAATGGTTGCGGAAAAATGTGGACTTGCTATCTCAACAATTTCACGTGCAATTACACATAAATCTTTTGAATTTAATAATCAATATTATTCTATCAAAGAAATGTTTATTCACTCAGGAACTTTTATCAAAAATGATAAGGCTATAAAAAAAGAAATCACACAAATCATTGAAAAGGAAAATAAGTTAAAACCTTATAGTGATGAAAAAATAAGAAAACTTTTAGAAGAAAAAGATATTTATATTTCAAGAAGAACGGTTACAAAATATAGAGAAGAATGCTTTATTTATAATTCTAGACAAAGAAAAATTGAAAAAATATTATGGGAGGAAAAATGATGCAAGATCCAAGACCAATTAATACAAATATTAAAACAAAATTAATTAATCCTGAAAAAGAAAAACCATCAAGATGGTCTTTTTTGAAAATATTAAGAGAACATAGTGATTTAAGATTATTTTATCCAGAAATAAATCCTAATGCTGAAGTTTATAAAATGAGAGATAATCTTTATTGTATTTATTATGATGGAATTCATTGTGGAGAAATGTGGTGTTATCTTATTGATGGTCCACAAAAAGCAATGCTTATTGATACAGCATTTGGATTAGGAGATTTAAAAGGCTTAATTCATAAACTTATTGGTGATAAAGAAATTATTGTATGTAATACACATTGTCATATTGACCATGTATCAGGAAATAGTCATTTTGATAAAGTTTATTGTCACTATGCTGATCAAAAATATATTGAAGAACATCAAGGAAAAGATGTTGTAGATGAATTTGTTTATGATGAAAAAGGTGAATTAGGATATACTTGGTTTGATGCTAATGACCTACCACCATTTACTTCTTATGAAGTAGAAGGTGTCGAAAATCATCATCAATTTGATTTAGGAGATGGCTATATTGTTGAATTAATTCATTTACCAGGTCATACTCCAGGTCAATCAGGATATTTAGATCATCAAACAGGATGTTTCTTTATTGGAGATGTCACAAGTGCTTTTGGTGGCGAAGCATGGGATGTTTATCCAGAATTTTGTACAATCAATGCTTTAAGAGATGCTTTACAAGATTTTATGCCACGTTTAGAAGAAGTATCAGGAGTATTTCCAGGACATGGAACGATTGATTTACATCCAAAAACTTTAAAATATATTTTAGATACCGCAAATCGTGTTATTTATCATCCAGAATGGTATGATACAAAGGTTGATTTCTTTGGTACACCAATGTACGCTAAATTTATTTATCAACAAGGTAGTGATTTGAAATATACAAAGAGTGCTGTAATCAAAGAAGAAGATCCAGAAGAAAGAGAATTTTAAAAGAGAAATATATAAAAAGTGAGCTACATAATTTTAGCTCACTTTATCTTTTATATCTTTAAAATAATTATTTTTGCCCAACGCCTTTACAATAAGTTTGAACAACTTCATAATCTCTATCTAAAACAACAAGATCAGCATCATAACCAACGCCAATTGTTCCTTTACGATCATCAACGTGTAAACATCTAGCAGGGTTTGATGTACATGCATTGATCGCGTAATTAACAGGAACTAAAGCATCTTCAATTAAGATTTTTAATCCTTTATTCACATTTAATGTAGATCCTGCTAAGTTACCAGCCTCTACTAAGTGTGCACTACCATCTGGATAAATGACAACTTCTTGTCCACCAAAATCAAATTTAGTACCAACAGGGAATCCTTTACACATTAATGAATCAGTAATCATAATACTATAATCAGGTCCTTTAGAAGTAAAGAAATTATTTAAAGCTGCAAGAGTTGAGTGATTTCCATCACAAATAATTTCTCCATACATATTTCTAATACGCAAGGCTCCACCAACGAGACCATTTGCACGATGCGTAAATGGTGTCATTGCATTATAAACATGAGTCATACTTCTTGCTCCATGAGCGTATGCTTGAACAGCTTGTTCATAAGTTGCATTTGAATGTCCAATACTTACGACCACATTATTTTGACTACAATATTTTGTAAGAGCGTAATCTTCATCATTTTCAACAGCCATAGTAATATATTTAATTAAACCATGAGCAGCTTTTTGATATCTTTTAAATTGTTCAATATTAGGTTTTATACAATATTCTTCAGGTTGAGCTCCTTTATGTGCTTTATTTAAATAAGGACCTTCAAAATGAATACCTAAGATTTCTGCACCTTCATAACCTTCTTCTACAACTTTTGCGACATTACTTACCGCGTTTGTAAGAACTTCTTCACTTTGAGTAAGAGTTGTCGCAAGGAAAGAAGTAACTCCTTCATCAACGATTCCTTTTGCCCATTTTCTTAATCCTTCAGGATTAGCATCATTTGTATCAAAACCATAAGCTCCATGGCAATGAATATCAATAAAGCCAGGAAGAATTCTTAAATCTCCATAATCTTTCGTAACTTCTTTTTCATTGTAAGGATATATTTCTTTAATAATTCCATCTTCTAATTCTAATTGTGCTGGCGTGAATTGATCCGCAATCCAGACTTTTTTACTTTGTATAATCATAATTTCACCTCATATTTATTATAGAACACTTTGCTTATCTAGACAAGAAACAACTCCTCTTATTTCTAATAAAAATTCAATTTACCTTACCTCTAAATTAGTATATAATTAGAGTCATAATAAGGAGGAAGAGGATATGGATGAAAATTTACTTTTATCATTAATTGAAAACAACGCGAAAATGGAAGTCGTTGATCTTGCGGCCGCCTTAAACGAAACAGAAGAAAATGTTGATAAGACAATTAAAGATTTAGAAAAAAATAAAACAATCTATGGTTATCATACTTTGATCAATTGGGATAAAACAAATCACGATGTGTGTACAGCAGTAATTCAAGTTAACGCGAAACCTGAAAGAGATTATGGATATGATCGTATTGCAAAAAAAATCTATAATTTTCCAGAAGTAGATACAATGTATTTATTAGCGGGAAATTATGAGTTTTTATTAATTGTTAAAGGAAAAACAATGGTGGAAGTTGCTAAATTCGTTAATAGTCGTTTAGCGGTTATTGAAGGTATTGAAAGAACAGCCACAATGTATGTTTTGAAACAATATAAAAACATGGGTAAACTTGTTGAGGATGATAATAAAGATGCAGCAGAAAGATTATTGGTAACTCCATAATGGATTTTGAAAAAATTGTAAATCCTATTGTAAAGGATATTCCACCTAGTGGAATTCGTAAATTTTTTGATTTAGCTAATCAAATGGAAGGTGTTATTTCTTTAGGGGTAGGTGAACCTGATTTTGCAACCCCTTGGACAATTAGAGAAGCTGCAATCTATTCAATTGAAAAAGGAAAAACATTCTATACTGCTAATCAAGGGTTATTAGAATTAAGAAAAGAAATTTGTAAATATCAAAAAAGAAGATTTAATTTAAATTATAAACCAGAACAATGTATTGTCACTGTTGGGGGATCTGAAGGAATCGATTTAGCCTTTAGAACAATTATTAATCCAGGTGATGAAGTCATTTTATTACAACCAAGTTATGTTGCTTATACACCAGGTGTTGCACTTGCTGGTGGAGTAGTAAGAAACATTATTTTAACTGAAGAAAATGAATTTAAATTAACACCTGAACTTTTAAAAGAAGCTATCAATGAAAAAACAAAGGCCATTCTTTTAAACTATCCAAGTAATCCAACAGGTGGATTTATGACAAAAGAAGACTATGAAAAATTGGTGCCTATTTTTAAAGAATCAGGAATTATGATCATAACTGATGAAATCTATGCAGAACTTTCTTATGAACATAAATTCTGTTCAATTGCATCTTTTGATGAAATCAAAGATCAAGTTATTTTAGTGAGTGGTTTTTCAAAAGCTTATGCGATGACAGGATGGCGTTTAGGTTATGTTCTTGCTAATGAATATCTTATTAAAATGATGAAAAAGATTCATCAATATGTCATTATGTCAGCACCAACATGTGCTCAATATGGTGCCATTGAAGCAATGAGACATTGTGACGAAGAAATTGAAAAAATGCGACAAGCTTATCTTGCAAGAAGAAATTTCTTAGTCAAAACATTTAATGAAATGGGACTTAAAACATTTACACCACAAGGGGCTTTCTATGTTTTCCCATGCATCAAATCAACAGGTTTAACATCGGAACAATTCTGTGAAGAATTATTAAATGATCAGTTAGTAGCCTGCGTGCCAGGAAGTGCTTTTGGTGAAGCTGGAGAAGGTTATATTCGTGTTTCTTATGCCTATAGTTTAGAAGAACTTAAAGCGGCAACAAAGAAAATTAGAAAATTCTTAGAAAATAAGGGAGTTATTTAACTCCTTTTTTTTGGATTTAAAGCAGATACAAATTAATCATAAAAATCATCATTTTCCTATAATATAGATAAAGAAAAGGGGATGATTTTAATGGTAGTTAAAAGTTATGAACAAATGACAGATGTATCAATTATGGAAGTAAAAACGTATTTATTAATTCATAGTGATGGAATTTATCAACAAGATATTTATGATTTAATGAATACGTGTATTGATGTTTTTCAATTAAAAAGAAAATTAAATAAAAGAAAAGATATTCAATTATGGCTTTTTTCAAATATTAAAAGATATATTGATTGTAGTTTATCTTATAATGAAATGGAATATCATTTAATCATGATGAATTTATTAATCAATCAACATTTTAAACCATTAGTCGAATATAAATATAATTTATTTTATTATATTTTAGATCATAGTGATTTTAATATAGAAATTTATTGTCTAGTAAGGCATTTGCTTACATTTAAAATGAATCAACTCAATCAAGTCATTTTAGGTATGACACATTATAAAATGATGAGTGATGAACAAACACATTATCAAGCAAGTCTTATTCTTTTATTAGAAAAACAATATAAACAAGCTTATTTTCATTTACCATTTGTAACACTTGATGAAGCCTTTAAACGCTTTGAAAAATCTCTTTATAATTATTCACCATATCGTTATGAAATGTTGTATCATAAAGACAAGACATATTCACTTAATTATGCAAGATAGGAGAAAACTATGGACAGACTCTATTACACATATCTTATTATCAAAGAATCATTAGATTATATACCTGCTATTGAAATAAAAGGGCAACTTGAAGAAAAATATCGAATCAAAGTTGATGTTAAAACGGTTTATCAAGCCATAAAAAATATTAATGAATTATCGAAGTATATTTATCAAAAAGAAATCATTAAGACTAAACATCGTAAAGGCTATACAATAAATGAAGAATTCTTTAATGATGGACAAATACAATATTTATGGGATAGTATTCTTTATAATAATGATTTAGATCAAAAAGAAGTAAATATACTACTTACAAAATTACAAACATTAAGTTCAAATAAACAATTATCCCGTATTCAAAATCAAACAATTAGACAAAATGATATAAGAAATTATGATTTGCTATTAAATATGACAACCATTATTAAAGCTATTAATGAAAAGAAAAATATTTATTTTAAGTATGTTAATTATGAAATAAAAAGAAATAGGTTGGTAGAAATATCAAATATCCATGGTAATCATCAAGATAATAAAGAATTTTATATTATTTCTCCGTATAAACTCATTCAAAATAATTCTAAATATTATGTGATTGGTTATTTTGATAAAAGACCAGATAGTTTATCTCTTTATCGATTAGATCGTATGAGACTTGTAAGAAATCATAAGAGTAAATATTTTGAAGGGGAACAATTTGATGTAGAACAAATTGATAATCCAATTAATATGTATATTTCCGGAGAAAAAGAAGATTTAGAGATTAGTTTTGATCAATCGATTATTAAAGAAGTTGTTGATAAATTTGGACAAGATAATCGTGTGACAAAGGATTATGAAAATCGGTATCATTTAATAGTAAAAGATGTTTTAATTAATGAAGGATTAATAGGGTGGTTAATGATGTTACAAGATAAAATTACAGTTATTAAACCTTATTCTTTACAAGAAGAAATGAAAAAAAGAATTAAAAAGACATTAAAACAATATCAATAGGAGAAATTATGATTTATATAACAGGTGATAAGCATGGAAATTTTAGTGAGGTTTATGCATTTTGTTGTAAAAATAAAACAACAAGAGATGATCTTATGATTGTTTTAGGAGATGCAGGTATTAACTATTACGCCAATGAACAAGATATTTATTTAAAAAATAGTCTTTTACAATATCCAATGACTTTCTTTTGTATACATGGAAATCATGAAGAACGTCCTGAAAATATAGAAGGCTATAAAACAAAAATATTTCATGGTGGTCTTGTATATTATGAAGAAGAATATCCTCATATATTATTTGCGAAAGATGGTGAAGTGTATCAATTTAATGAACAAAGTGTTTTAGTTATTGGTGGAGCTTATAGTGTTGATAAAAACTATCGTCTACAAATGGGATATAATTGGTATTCAAGTGAACAACCTAGTGAAGAAATAAAAGATAAACTTTTAATGTATGTAGAAAAGAATCCACAAATAGATGTTGTACTTTCTCATACTTGTCCTTATAAATATCTTCCGCGAGAAGTGTTTATGAAAAGTATTAATCCTTTAAAAGTAGATTATAGTACAGAATTTTTTTAGATAAATTAGAATTAAGATTAGATTATAAGAAATGGTATTGTGGACATTTTCATACTGATAAAAAGATAGATTGTATGATATTTATGTTTAATGAAATTGTTGAATTTTAAAAAGCTGCTACAAATGTAACAGCTTTTTAGATAGAAATATTTTATTATTGATTATTGAATACTTTAGGTAAATCTTTTGTTTTTTTCCAATCAAGATCTTTTATTTGTTTAAGAAGTGGTTGATAGAATTGTTTTTTGTCTTTTGGATAAATAGCATAGTAGTTAACATGAGCCTCTTTATCTGTGATTGGTATTAAAATACGATTATCTTCTTCATTGTCTCTTTGTATTGTAATATTACTTTTAAAATTAGGCAAAGCAGACATCTTTGTAAGTTCATTAAAGACAAAGGGATCATCTTGAAATAACAAATGAGATTTAGGAATCATTTGTTTACATACTTCATTCCAAAATCCAATATGTGATAATAAAAGAACACTTTGTCCATCTAAATCAGAAAATGAAATTTCTTTAAATGGTGCTAAAGGATGTGCCGGAGGCACAGATAAGTAAAGTGATTCATTTAAGAATTCTTGGCAAATATAGTTTTTATTATCTAAAGGATGTGTTAATACAATTAATGAATAGTCTCCATTTTCTAAACAATCAATGAGTGTTTGCTCATCTTGAATAAGATAACTTTCAAATTGTGAATTTGTATTTGTTTGAAAAGTATATTCAATTCCCCATAAAGGAGCAGGTGCACAACTGGCAAAAGATAAATAATTTTGATTATGTTTTGTCAGTTCTTTGATCATTTCTTCTCTACCATCAAGTAACTTTTTCGCAAATTCAACCGCAAGTAAACCATTATCATTTAATTCTATTTTATTTTTCTTACGATTAAATAACGATAAACCTAAATCTTCTTCTAAACGTTGCATGGATTTTGTAAGGCCAGGCTGAGAAATAAGAAGTTCTTCAGCTGCTTTAGAAATCGTTTTATTTTTTGCAATAGCCACAAGATGTTCTAATTGGTTAAATTCAATCATTGTATTACGTCCTCGTCTTTTTTCGTATTATAACATACTATAACTTTTTGTTATAGTGATATTTGTTTTTAGTCATGTACAATAGAATAAATAATGATTAAAATAAAGTTAAAGGAAAAAGGAGAAAGAAAATGAAAGTATTAATTATTAATGGTAGTCCTCGTCCTCAAGGAAATACAAAGATTGCTTTAGATGAAATGGTTAAGATTTTTGATCAAGAAGGAATTGAAAGTGAAATCGTGCATGTCGGTAATAAAGATATTCGTGGTTGTATTGCTTGTATGTCATGTAAAACAAGATTAGATCATTGTGTTTTTGATGACTGTGTCAATGAAGTCGCTAAAAAATTTGAAGAAGCTGATGGTCTTGTAGTAGGAACACCTGTTTATTTTGCTTCTGCCAATGCAACCTTAATTGCTTTTCTAACAAGATTATTCTATAGTACATCTTTTGATAAAAGTATGAAAGTAGGAGCTAGTGCGATTGTCGCAAGACGTGGTGGTATTTCCTCAACTTATGATGAAATCAATAAATTTTTTGCTATTTCAGGAATGCCAATTGCTTCTTCACAATATTGGAATGCAATCCATGGTAGAGAAATGGGAGAAGCAAGCCAAGATGAAGAAGGATTACAAACAATGCGCGTTCTTGCTAGAAACATGTCATTTTTAATGAAATGTATTCATGATGGTAAAGAAAAATATGGTTTACCAGAAAAAGAAAAATTCCATCGTACAAACTTTATAAGATAAAAGAAAGGTGTGAAGATAAAATGTATACATCTGATCTATTTAAAAAATGGATTATTGATCATCAAAATGATGATTATCAAATCAACATAGAAAGTGAACAAACAATTAAATTAACAACATCTTATGGTGAAGCTACCATTCAATTTACTGATGTTACCAATGGAACAATTGTTGAATTTAATATTATTTCTTATAAAAATCAAGAAGTGCAGTTTTATCTTCATTTTGAACTTAATGATGAAAATCATGCTCATCAACTTTATGATGAAATGATTGAAACATTAATTGGTTTAAAAGACAAAAAAACAACCCGTATTTTATTATCTTGTTCCTCAGGTCTTACAACATCAATGTTTGCAGATAACCTTAATTCTGTAGTAGAAATGTTAGGGGAAGATTATCACTTTGATGCGGTTGCTTATTCAAATATTTATGAACAAGTAGAAAATTATGATCTTATTTTAATAGCTCCACAAATTGGCTATATGTTAAAAAGATTACAAGAAAGTTTACCTGATAAACTTGTTTTACAAATACCAACAGCAACTTTTGCAAGTTATGATGCGATTAGTGCGATTAAATTTATTCAAAGTGAAATTGAAAATTATAATAAAGAAAAGAAAGAAGAACAAGTTAAGAAATGTCACTGTTGTAAAAAATCAAATAAACGTATTCTTTCAATTGTTTTATCAACTAATAGAGCACAAACTCGTATTTATTATCGCGTTTATGATAAATCAACAATTATTGATCAACAAACGATTATTAAAGCAAGTCTTGATATGAATGATTTGTATGATATTATCGATACTGTTTTATTAAAACATCATACAATTGATGTTATTGGTATTGCTACACCAGGTATTATTAAAGATAATCAACATCTACGTTCAACCATTGATGGTAGAGATCAAGATATTAGAAATGAATTTGAAAAGAAATATCATATCGATGTCTTTATTTATAATAATGCTAATGCGGCGGTAGTAGGATTTTCTTTGGAACATGAAGAATATAAAAATATCATTTTCCATTCACAACCTTTTGGTTTTGGTATTGGTGGTCAAGGAATCCTTGTAAATGGGCAAGTTATTACAGGAAAAGAAGGAATTGCGGGAGAAGTACGTTTCTTTTTAAGAAGAATGCAATTATCAGATGATTGCCAACAACTTGCTTGGAGTCAAGCAGGTGTTAAGGAACTTGTAATTAAATCATTATTACCATCCATTTCCTTAATTGGGCCTGATGCTATTGCACTTTATTCACCGATGACACCAGATACTTTAGAGATAGAAAAAGGATTACTTTCTTTTGTGCCAAAAGAATTCATCCCCACCTTCTATTCTATTAAAGAACCTTGGTATTATATGTTAGATGGTATTACTAAATTATGTATGGATCATTTAGAGGAGAATCATAGATGATTCTCTTTTATTAATTTTTTTAAAATACTATAATTAAATTATGAATACAAGAAACTATATTATATTAAAATATTTAAAAGAAGCGGGAGATTATGTTACATCAGAAAATTTAAGTGCGATATGTAATGTAAGTACAAAAACAATCTTAAAAGATATTCAATTATTAAATGAAGAAATGAAAGCTTCAAATAACTTTATAGAAGTAAAACCATCTCATGGTATACGAATTAATATCAATGATATTGAAGAGTATGTTAATTTGAGTAATTCTTATCGACCTTTTAAAGATAATGTTCTTTTAAGTGTTACAGAAAGAGAAGACTGGATTGAAAAGTATTTAATTGAAACAAATGATTGGGTGAAATTAGAAAGGTTATGTGAATTGGTATATGTTTCTCCTTCTGTATTGTCACAAAGTTTAAAATCAGTTAGAAAGTCTTTAAAACAATATGATTTAACATTAGAACAAAAATCACATTATGGAATGAAAATAGAAGGACGTGAATTTAATAAGCGCTTATGTTTATCATCAATATATATTTCTTATATTGATCAAAGAGAAAATTTTCCGGGATATCAATTTAATGGAGAAGAGTTAGAAATTATACAAAAAATTAGTGATATTTTAAATGATGTATTAATGATGTTTAAAATTTCTATGTCAGAAGTAGCTGTTCAAAATTTTATTATTGATATTTTTGTATCGTTAAGAAGAATTAATCAAGGAATAATATTAAATGCAACTGAAAAAATGATTATTGATGTTTCACGCTGGACAGATAGCATTGTTGCAGTAGAACTTGCAAAAAGAATTGACAAAGAATTTAATATTGAAATGGGTGATCAAGAAATTGTATCACTATCCATTCATTTAGCGTCAAAAAGAATTATTAAAAACATTGATGAAAGTGTTCATCGTATTATTAGAAATTTTGATGTAAATAAAATTGTAGACTCTATGTTTGAGGCAATTTATGAACAATGGCATATTGATTTTTATCAAGATAATGAATTAAGAAAATCATTACTTTTACATCTTATTCCTTTAGAAGTCCGCTCACGGTACAATGTAGTTTTACAAAATCCGCTCATAGACAAAATTAAACAACAAAATATTTTAGCTTATCATTTAGCAACAACAGCATGTAAACAACTTGTTGATTATCATGGTAATCATTTAAGTGATGAAGAAATTGGTTATGTAGCATTACATATAGAATTAGCACTTTATCGTAAACAAATTAAAGAGAAAAAGAATATATTAGTTATGTGTGGAATAGGAAGAGGAACATCAAGTACATTGGCTTATAAAATAAAAGAAATATACTGGAATTATATAAATGAAATCAAAACGGTTGATTATATAGGGTTAAAAAAATATGACTTTACTGGTGTTGATCTTCTTATATCGAGTATTCCAATAAAATATAGTCTACCAATACCTATGATAGAAGTTAATTATTTTTTAAATGATAATGATAAAAAAAGAATTTTAACTTTTTTCGATAATCAAGAAGATTTTCATATGGAAAGTTACATAGAAAATAATTTAATTTTAAATAATATTGAGGTAAATACCAAAGAAGAAGCTATTGAATTTATTATTAAAAATACGATAAATAATAATGAGTTGATGAATGATATTCTCAAAAGTGATCAGATTTCAAATTATGAATTAGAAAACAAAATTGCTATTTTAGCTAGTAATAGTTCTAATCAAAATCCGAAAGTAATTATTGGTATACTTACAAAACCCATTTTATGGAATAAAAAGAAAGTTCAATTAATTGTTATGCCACTTATTGGAAATGAAAAGAACTATAATATATTTGATTTATTTAAAGAATTATCTTATTTAGCACAAAATTCAGTGTACATTAAAAGAATAATAAAGAAACAAAGTGAAGAAGAGATAATAAAAATTTTTAATGAAATAGAAGAAATCTTAAATTAAAAGAGACTTTGAATTATTCAAAGTTTTTTTGCATTTTGAAAAGTTCCACAATAATATAGAATTTTTACACATTGAGTTCCATAATAGGTGATGATTATAATAATGTTGAAAAATAAAAAGAAATCAAATCTGCAGAAATGAAATTATTATTTTTTAGGAAAGAGGGAAATTTAATGAAAGATAAATTGCAAAATGTTTTATTATCAATTAGTGCAAAAGTTGAATCAAATAAATATCTTGGTTCAATAAAAGAAGCATTTACGATGTTTGTTCCATTTATTATTGTTGGATCATTTGGAAGTATGTTGAATATATTAGTTGCGGGAGCTAATGGATTAGCTAAATGGGTACCATGGTTATCAAAGTTATCACCTGCATTTACTACAATCAATTTTGTAACTATTTCTTGTATGTCATTACCAATAGCGTTTCTTATTGGATATAAACTAGCAGAAAAAGAACAAGTACCTCAATTAGAAAGTGGATTAATTGGGTTATTATCTTATTTAGCTGTATGTCCAAATACAATTAGTACAGTTGTCGAAGGTTTAAAAGATCCAGTTGTTTCAAGTGGATTAGGATCTGGTGTTATTGGAGCACAAGGTTTATTTGTTTCAATGATTATGTCAATTTTAGCAGTTAAGTTATTTAAAGTATTAACAAATATTGATGCTATTAAAATTAAAATGCCTGATTCAGTTCCAACAGGAATTGCAAGATCATTTAATATTTTAATTCCAATTTTCATTATTATTACAGTATTTTCTGTAGCAGGATGTTTATTTAATGCCTATACTGGTAATTACATAAATGTTTGGATTTATAATATTATTCAAGTGCCTTTACAAGCTTTAGCTAATACAACAGTGGGTATTGTTATTCTTTCCTTAGTCAATCAAATTTTCTGGTTCTTAGGAATTCATGGTGGTATGGTTATTGAAGGAGTTAGAGGACCATTATCTGCTGCAGGTATTGCTGAAAATATTTCTGCTGTACAAGCTGGTGGAGTTGCTACTAATATTTTAACGAGAGGTTTTTGGACGAGTTTCGTTGTTGTTGGAGGTGGTGGTATCACTTTATCATTACTTATTGCTATTTTCATTTTTTCAAAAAGAGAAGATCACAAATCTATTGCTAAATTCTCATTAATTCCAGGTATTTGTGGAATTAATGAACCAGTGGTATTTGGTTTACCTTTAGTCTTAAATCCAATTTTTGCTATTCCATTTATTATTAATTCTGCTATTGCTGCTTTAATTGCAATAGGTGCGACAAATATCGGTTTTATTACATGTGGTATTTTAGATTGTCCACCAGGTTTACCAGTGTTTATCACAGGATTTATTAGTTATGGATTTAATGGTATTATTGTTCAAGCAATTATTTTAGCAGTTACATTTGTTATTTGGATTCCATTTGTATTACTTTCTAATAAACAAGTTGAAATTGAAAATAAATAATGGAGGAATAGAGTATGAGTTTTCCAAAGAATTTTTTATGGGGTGGCGCTACTGCTGCAAATCAATATGAAGGTGGTTGGCAAGAAGGAGGTAGAGGTATTGCCGTTCATGATTTACTCACAAATGGAACGAAAGATGATCCTCGCCGTATTTATTGTCAAAATGATCAAGGAGAAGAAACAACAATTCAAATGGGAGAATGTATTCCCTTTGGATATAAAGGAGTCTTAAAAGAAGGATATTATTATCCTAGTCATCAAGCCACTGACTTTTATCATCATTATAAAGAAGATATTGCATTAATGGCAGAAATGGGATTTAAAACATATCGACTTTCTATATCATGGACAAGAATTTTTCCTAATGGAGATGATGATACACCTAATAAAGAAGGGTTAAAATTTTATGACAATGTAATAGATGAACTAAAGAAGTACAATATTGAACCATTAGTAACAATTTTACATTTTGATATGCCATTGAATTTAGCAACAAAATATGGCGGATGGATCAATAGAAAACTCATTGATTTTTATTTAAAATTTGCAAAAGTATTATTTGAAAGATGGAAAGATAAAGTTAAATATTGGATTACAGTTAATGAAATTAATGTTTTAGGTGGATATTGGACGCTAGGATTAGCTTCTAATAATCGTAAGAGTGGTAAACATTCTAATCAAGGTGAAACTCCTTTAAAAGATGCTGGTATTAAATTTCAATCTATTCATCATATGTTAGTAGCGAGCGCGATGGCTAATAAAATAGCAAGAGAAATTAATCCAAACTTTATGTTAGGAACAATGTGTGCACTTTCAGGTATTTATCCAGCAACGTGTCATCCTGATGATGTTTTTGGGGCTTACGAATTTAGAAGAAAAGCTTTAATGTTTAGTGATGTTACTTGTCGAGGGTATTATCCTAATTATGCACAATCAATTTTTGATGAATACGGTTTTACATTAAAAATGGAACCAGGAGATGAAAAGTGGTTAAAAGAAAATACTTCCGATTATCTAGCGTTCTCTTATTATCGTACAACAGCTTATGATAGGTTCTCACCTAATACAACAACAACAGGAGGACAACAAGCATCGCCTAATCCTTATTTAGAAAAAACTGCATGGGGATGGCCAATAGACCCTGAAGGATTAAGGTTTGTTTTAAATGAATTATATGATAGATATCAAAAACCTTTATTCATTGTAGAAAATGGAATGGGTAGCGAAGATATTATTGAAAAAGATGGAATTCATGATGATTATCGTATTTCTTATATAAGAGATCATATTAAAGAAATGAAAAAAGCAGTAGAAATAGATAAAGTTGACTTATTAGGCTATACAACGTGGGGATGTATTGATATTGTTTCAGCAGGAACAGGTGAAATGAAAAAAAGATATGGTTTTGTATATGTTGATTTAGATGATTTAGGAAATGGAAGTTTAAAAAGAATAAAAAAAGATTCATTCTATTGGTATAAAAAAGTGATAGAATCAAACGGTGAAATTTTAGAATAAAATAATATTTATTTCTTCCCAAAATAGAAATGCACATAAAAAACGAGATTATTTCTCGTTTTTTATATTAATTAAATTACTAGCATAAGGCTTTTTACCACTTAAAACATCATCATAAAAATTTTGTTTCCAATCAATATAATCAATATTTTCTTCTAATTCCTGAATTGTATTTTCTAAATTTTCTCTTTTTCTAACAAGAAATTCTTTACGTATTTTAACTGTTGATTCACCTTCTAGACATAAGTCTAAATAATCTTTCATTTTTTGAATAGAAAAGCTACATCTTTTAAGACAAGAAAGATCTTTGATCCACTTAACACCATGTTCATCAAAAATACGACGATTATTTTTATCTCTTTTAACGTGAGTAACTAATCCTTCATTACAATAATACTTTAATGTTTGATAAGTCATATCAACTTCACTACATACTTGCATCATGGTATACATTTAAATCATCTCCTAAATTTATTTTAGAGGACTTGACCGATAGTTACAATCGCAATCTATAATAAATGATGAAATGGGGGAATTATTAATGAATACTTTTAATTATACTTATCCAGTAAAGTGGCTCAATAAATACAAAATACATGATTAAAAGGAGAGAGGAATATGCTATTTTATTTTACAGGAACAGGAAATAGTTTATATGTCGCAAGATAATTAGAAGCTAATCCAATCAGTATCCTACAAGCATTAAAACAAGAAAACTTACATTTTAAAGATGATAAAATTGGTGTTATTTATCCTGTTTATGCTGGAGAAACACCAAAAATTGTTTTAGAGTTTTTAGAAAAGGCAACCTTTGAAACAGATTATTTCTATTTGATTTTAACTTATGGAAAAGATGACACAGATGCTCCTGAATGTATAGCACGTTTATTAGAAGAAAAAGGAAGACACGTAAATTATATTAATTCTATTTTAATGGTAGATAATTACTTACCATCCTTTGATATGAATGAACAAAGGACAATGAATAAAAATATTGAACAACAAATTCAACAAGCACTTCAAGATATTCAAAATAAAAAAGAAGAAATTCCTAAAGCAATACAGGCAGGGAGAGATTTTCATGCTTCTACCAAAGAAATCTTTGCGAAAAATCCAGAACTAATTAACGGTGAACAAATTACTGTCACTGATAAATGTGTAGGTTGTGGTATTTGTACGAATGTCTGTCCACGTGGTTTATTCTACGTTGAAAACAATAAAGCAAAAAGAAAACAAAATACTTGTGAATTTTGTTTAGCATGTGCACAAAACTGTCCGTCAAAGGCCATCATCACAAAATTGAAAGACGCAAACCCTAATGCTCGTTATAGACATGAAAAAGTAAGTCTAAAAGATATTATTGAAGCAAACCAACAAGTATAACTTCCAGTTATACTAACATGCACTATTGATATTGTACATATATAGAATTAAAAATTAAAATAAATATAGAAATTGGAGGAGATAATAATGGAAATATTTGAATTAAATAATAAACAAACAATTCCAGCAGTAGGATTTGGAGTCTTTATGATTCCTAATGATGGACCTACTTATGATGCAACTTTAGCTGCTTTAAAAGCAGGTTATCGTCATATTGATACAGCTGCAGGATATATGAATGAAAGTGATGTAGGAAAAGCTATTAAAGATAGTGGTATTGATCGTAAAGAAATCTTTATTACTTCTAAATTATGGTTACAAGATTATGGCTATGAAAATGCTAAGAAAGGTATTGAAACTTCTTTAAAATTATTAGGAGTGGATTATATTGATCTTTATTTATTACATCAACCCTATGGTGATTATTTAGGAGCTTGGAAAGCTTTAGAAGAAGCGTATCAAGCAGGTAAAATCAAATCTATTGGTATTTCTAATATTACTGTGAACTTATGGAATAAATTTAAAGATGGTATGACTGTAATGCCGACGGTCAACCAAGTAGAATTTAATCCATTTGTTCAACAAAAAGAATTAAGAAAAGTAATGGCTGAAAACGATATTCGTTTAGAAGCATGGTTTCCGTTAGGACATGGAAATAAAGATTTATTAGAAAATGAAACAATTGTTTCATTAGCTAAAAAATATAATAAAAATACTGGTCAAATTATCTTAAGATGGATTTATCAAGAAGGAGTTATTTCTTTACCTAAATCTACAAATGAAGAAAGAATGAAAGGAAACATTGATATCTTTGATTTTGAATTAACAGATGAAGAAATGAAAAACATGCAAGCCTTAGATACAAATAAACCATCTCATAATCCTGAAGATCCTGCCAACGAAACACGTTTAATGGGATTAAAAATTCATGACTAATTTCATTACTTTAAATAATGGATACCAAATCCCTCAACTTGGATTTGGTACCATTCAACAATTTGGTAAACAAATTGAAGACAATGTAGCTTTTGCCTTAAACCATGGCTATCAACTTATTGATACTGCCAATCGTTATGGTAATGAAGTAGAAGTAGGAAAAGGATTAAAATTATCAGGGTTAAAAAGAGAAGATTATTATTTAGAAACAAAATTAGGACCTACACTTTATGAAAATGATCAAGCAATCGATGATACTTTAAAAAGATTAGGCGTTGATTATGTTGATGTGATGATTTTACATCATCCTGTAAATAACTATGTTTATGCTTATAAGATGTTAGAAAAAGCATATAAAGAAGGGAAAATCAAAGCGATTGGTTTATCTAACTTTAGAGTTGAACAAATTCAAGAAATTTTAGATCAATGTGAAGTTCCACCAATGATCATGCAAGTAGAATGTCATCCTTATTATCCAGCAGAACATGTATATGATTTTTGTAAGAAAAATCATATACAACTTCAATCATGGTATCCTCTAGGACATGGAAATAGTGACATGTTAAAAGAGGCAATCTTTGTAGAACTTGCAAAGAAATATCATAAATCAACAGTTCAAATTGTTCTAAGATGGCATCTCCAAATGGGGTTTGGTCTTGTTCCGGGAAGTAAATCATTAGATCATATTGAAGCGAACACACAAATCTTTGATTTTAAACTAACAGATGAAGAAATGAAAGAAATCGAAAAAGTGAATAAACATACCCCATTTTATAAAGTGACTAAAGAATCATTGCACAAAATGGCGACAACAAAATGTAATTTTGAATAAGGAGAATAACAATGGAATATAAAACATTAAATAATGGAGTGAAAATGCCAGTTGTTGGTTTTGGTGTTTTCCAAGTAAAAGATGAAGAAGAATGTAAAAGAGTTGTTTTAGATGCGATTGATGCAGGATATCGTCTTATTGATACTGCACAATCTTATGGAAATGAAGAAGCTGTAGGTAGAGCAATTCAAGAAACAAATGTACCAAGAGAAGAATTATTTATTACTACAAAAGTATGGATTTCTAATTATGGTTACGAAAACGCAAAAGCTTCTGTTGAAGAATCATTAAAGAAAATGCAATTAGATTATTTTGATTTAGTTTTATTACACCAACCATTTAAAGATTATCATGGAGCTTATCGTGCTTTAATTGATTTATATAAAGAAGGTAAAATTAAAGCCATCGGTGTTTCTAACTTCTATCCAGATCGTTTAGTAGATTTAGCGTTAGATACAGATGTTGTTCCTGCTGTTAACCAAGTAGAAGTCAATCCATTCCATCAACAAGATGCAGCTTTAATTTACAATACAAAATATGGTGTTCAATTAGAAGCATGGGCTCCATTTGCGGAAGGTAAAAATGGTATTTTCACAAATGAAACACTTGTAGAAATTGGTAATAAATATAATAAATCAGTCGGACAAGTTATTTTAAGATGGCTTGTACAAAGAGGAATTGTTCCTTTAGCTAAAACTGTAAGAAAAGAAAGAATGCAAGAAAACTTAAATATCTTTGATTTTGAATTAAGTGAAGAAGATATGCAAACAATTGCTTCACTTAATAAAGATACAAGTTCTTTCTTTTCTCACTATGATCCAGCAACTGTAGAAATGATTTGTGGCTTAAAACGCTAATAAAAAGACTACATCCATTTTAAATTTGTGATAATATGTTCGAGTAGTTTATAGGATAGTGATTATTTAAGTATAAGCTAAACCTATTTATTGCCACCCTTTTTAAGTGCGCAATAAATAGGTTTTTATTTTGGAGGGGTGATTATGGAAATAAGCAAAGTTTTTAACAATAATGTAGCTGTTGTTCTTGAAAATAATGAAGAAAAGATTATGATGGGACGAGAAATCTGTTTTAAAAAGAAAATAGGGGATACGATAGAACCAGAAACAATTGATAAAGATTTTTATTTACATAACCAAGAAGTTTTAAGTCGATTTAAAGAACTTGTTGTGGATATTCCTTTGGAGTATTTAGAAATCGGTGAAGAAATTATGGATGAAGCGAGACTAAGTTTAGGCAAAGCTTTAAATGATAATATCTATATTTCTATGGTCAATCACATTTATACAGCTGTTGTTAGAGCGAAAGACGATATTTTAGTGAAGAATGCTTTATTATGGGATATTCAAAGATTTTATAAAGAAGAATATCAAATAGGGAAAAAGGCTCTTGGAATTATTGAAAAGAAAACAGGTGTGCTTTTACCAAATGATGAAGCAGGATTTATTGCGTTACATATTGTCAATGGACAATTAGATGAAGATGTTCATGATATGTATGAAATTACGAAAATCGTGCAAGAAATTGAAAATATTGTGCGTTATCACTTCAAAATAGAATTTAATGAAGAAAGTGCTTATTACTATCGTTTTATTACCCATTTGAAATTTTTTGCACAACGTTTAGTTGAATATAAAAAAACAAAACAAGCAAGAAGATGTTTTTTTGAATCGAATGCATAGTAATCTATGTTCCAATGACAAAAAAAGACAAAAGCTGGTTTATATTAATGATGATTTATTTAATGGAACTTTTAAAAGAATGCATACGAGAGATTATCGTTGTACAAGAGAACTTTTAAATGAGCTTGTAGAAAAAGGAATGCTTGAAGAAAAGGGTGTTACTAAGGGTAAACGTTGTAGGAAAAAATAATAAAAAGTGAGTTCGTGTTTATAAACATGGACTTTTTTCATTTTACATAAACTTAACATAAACCATACGTTCTTTTGATTTTTGAAAGTGTTGAAAAACACTATGATAGGAGTGTCTTAAGAAAAGGAAACAAAAATAAATAATATCTTAAGAGAAAACAAAGGAAGGTAAATAAAAAATGAAAAAGAAAGTATTAAGTGTTTTAATGGTTTTCATGATGTGTCTTGGTTTAGCCGGATGTGGCGGAGGATCAAATAGTGCATCAGATGACATTAGTGGAAAGGTAAGTTTAAACGGATCAACTTCAATGGAAAAATTCGTTAATGCCTTATCAGAAGGAATTAAAGAAAAATATCCAAACTTACAATTAGAAGCACAATTTACAGGATCTGGTGCAGGTCTTGAAGCAGTTGCTTCAAAAACAACAGATATCGGAGATTCTTCTCGTGCTTTAACAGATGAAGAAAAAGCAAAAGGATTAGAAGAAAATATTGTTGCTATCGATGGTATCGCAATGATTACTAACAAATCTAATAAAGTAACAAACTTAACAAAAGATCAATTAGCAAAAATCTATACAGGACAAATTACTAACTGGAAAGATTTAGGTGGACAAGATGAAGCAATCGTTGTTATCGGACGTGAAGCTGGTTCAGGAACTCGTGGAGCATTTGAAGAATTATTAGGAATTGAAGATCAATGTCAATATGCTCAAGAATTAAATGAAACTGGTGCTGTTCTTGCTAAAGTTGCTAAAACTTCTGGATCAATCGGTTATGTTTCATTAGATGTATTGGATGATACAGTTTCTCCTCTTCAATTAGATGGTGTTGAACCAAGTGAAAAAACTGTAAAAGATGGAAGTTATGCTTTACAAAGACCATTCGTAATGGCTACAAATGGAAAAATTAGTGAACAATCTAAACAAGTTCAAGCAGTATTTGATTTCATCAACAGTGATGATGGACAAAAAATCATTGAAAAAGTTGGATTAGTAACACCAAATAAATAAAAATAAAGAGGGAAGTATTATGGAAAAAAAGTTATCAATTATTAGCCATAAGAAAGCAAAATCCCTAGTAGAAAAAACAGCCGCGATGATCTTTCGTGGCTGTGCTATTATCTCTGTTTTAGCAGTTGTTACTATTACAGGATATATGATTATTTCAGGGACACCTGCCATCTTTAAAGAAGGAATTACAGGTATTTTGTTTTCTACAACGTGGGCGCCAACAGCAGCCAATCCTCAATATGGGATTGCTTATGTTATATTAACATCCATTGTTGGGGTTTTTCTAGCAATCTGTATAGGAGTACCTATTGGTTTATTTACAGCAATTAACCTTGCTGAAATTGCACCAGTAAAACTTAGAAAAATATTAAAATCAGCAATTGAATTACTTGCAGGGATTCCATCTGTTGTTTATGGATTATTAGGAATTCTTATTGTTAATCCAATGATGTATAAATTAGAATTAATGATCTACCATGGCTCTAAAACACATCAATTTACAGGTGGGGCCAATCTTTTATCAGCTATTATCGTACTAGCAATTATGATTTTACCTACGCTTATTAATATTTCAGAAACAGCCTTAAAAGCTGTACCTGATGATTATCGTAAAAGCTCACTTGCTTTAGGGGCAAGTAAAATTCAAACAATCTTTAAGGTTGTTGTACCAAGTGCTAAATCTGGAATTATGTCAGCTATTGTACTTGGTGTAGGTCGTGCTATTGGAGAAGCGATGGCTATTTTGTTAGTAGCCGGAAATGCAGTATCTCTTCCACTTCCATTTAATTCTGTTCGTTTCTTAACAACAGCCATCGTTTCAGAAATGGGATATGCTAGCGGTACACATCGTCAAGTTTTATTCACAATTGGACTTGTTCTATTTATCTTTATCATGATTATTAATTTAATCTTAACATATGTTTTAAAAAGAGGTGACTTAGATGAATAATACAATATTAGAAAAAAAGAAACGTGTCAGTGATCAAATTCTCTATGCACTTATTCAATTAAGTTCATTTCTTTCAATTTTTATCTTATTAGTTATTATTGGTTATATTCTCTATCGAGGAATACCAGCCTTTGATTTTTCTTATTTAGTAAATACAACAAGTATTATTAATGATACTGTAGGTATATTACCTAATATTATTAATACACTTTATATTGTTATTGTGACACTTTTAATTGCTTGTCCAATAGGAATTGGTGGAGCAATCTATCTAAATGAATATACAAAAAATAAAAAATTCGTCAGTATCATTTCATTTACAACGGAAGTTTTAGCAGGTATTCCATCAATTATTTATGGATTATTTGGGATGTTGTTCTTTGGATCATTTTGTCATTTGAATTTCTCTATTTTAACAGGGTCATTTACACTTGCTATTATGATTTTACCAATCATTTCAAGAAATACCCAAACAGCTTTAGAATGTGTTCCTAAAAGCTATCGTGAAGCTGCTTTAGGAATTGGAGCAACAAAATGGTATATGATTCGTACAGTTCTTTTACCAAGTGCCATTCCTGGTATCTTAACAGGAGTCATTCTTGCGATGGGACGTATTGTTGCTGAATCCGCTGCCTTATTATTTACGGCAGGCTCAGTTGCTATTTTACCTACTAATATTTTTAAACATTTGTTAAGTAGTGGGGGAACTCTTACTATTCAATTATATTTAGAAATGGCTAAAGGTAATTATGAAGTTTCATTTGTGATTGCTCTTGTTTTAGTAGTTATTGTTTTAGGTTTAAATATGTTAGCTAAATGGATCAGTCGCAGATTTGATGTAAATAAAGGGGATAATTAAGATGGAAAATAAAATAGAAGCAAGACATCTGAATTTGTATTATGGACAAAAACATGCTTTAAAAGATGTCAATTTAGATATTAAAGAAAATAAAATTACAGCGTTTATTGGCCCTTCAGGGTGTGGTAAATCAACATTTTTAAAAACATTGAATCGTATGAATGATTATGTTGATAACGTTAAAATTGAAGGGGATGTTATCTTAGATGGTGAAGATATTTATGATAGCCGTGTTGACACAACTTTACTTAGAAAAAAAGTTGGGATGGTTTTCCAACAACCAAATCCATTCCCTATGTCAATTTATGATAATGTCGCTTATGGACCACGTATTCATGGTATTAAAAATAAAAAACAACTTGATAAAATCGTTGAAGATAGTTTAAAAGCAGCAGCACTTTATGATGAAGTTTCAGATCGTTTACATTCAAGTGCTTTAGGTTTATCTGGTGGACAACAACAAAGATTATGTATTGCCCGTGCTTTAGCGGTGCAACCAGAAGTTATCTTATTAGATGAACCAACAAGTGCTTTAGATCCAATTTCAACACTTAAAATCGAAGAACTTTTATTACAATTAAAAGATCAATATACGATTGCTATCGTTACTCACAATATGCAACAAGCAAGTCGTATTGCTGATTATACAGCCTTCTTCTTAGTTGGAGAAATGGTAGAATATGGACCAACAAAAGATGTCTTTGGTATGCCAAAAGATAAAAGAACTGAAGATTATATTACTGGTAGATTTGGATAGGAGGAAAGAAAGATGCCAAGAAGTCAATTTGATCAAGAACTTAATAAGATGCATGTTGATTTAGATAGAATGTGTCATCTTGTTATTTTAGCTATTGAAAACTGTGTTACAGCATTTAAGGAACAAGATTATGAACTTGCTCGAGATATTATTCATGGAGATAAACAAATTAATGATGTGGAAAGATCGATTGAAGCAAAATGTTTATCATTGATTTTAAAACAACAACCCGTTGCTTCTGATTTAAGAGATGTTTCTACTGCTTTAAAAGTAGTTACTGATTTAGAAAGAATTGGGGATCAAAGTGCAGATATTGCGGAATTAATTTTAGAAATGAAAGAAATGGATAGTTTCTTAATGATTGGTCATATTCAAGATATGGCAAAAATTGCAACTAAAATGGTTAAAGAAGCTTTAGATGCATTCCATCAACATGATTTAAACCATGCTTTAGAAGTAAAGAAGATGGATATTAAAATGGATGAATTGTTTGATCAAGTTAAAGAAGATATTATTCAAATGATCAAAGAATCGAATGACAAAGGTGATTTAACAATCAACTTCTTAATGATTGCGAAATACTTTGAAAGAATTGGTGATCATGTTGTTAATATCTGTGAATGGATTGAGTTCAACCAAACAGGAAAACTTAACAATACTCGATTAATTTAAACCTCTTTATAGAGGTTTTTTTAGTTGTTCAAATATGTAAATACATTTAATTTATTTAAATATATTAAGTTTATCATGTGTTATTATTAGTATGCTTTTGTTTTAAACAACTATCAAAAATAGTAGTTAAAAAAGAGCGACTATGATATAATTTTTCCGAATAGTTATACATGGCAGGTAGTTATCCTTGGTCGTTTAGATCGAAGGGCGTATTCTTCGTTTACATAGATATCCCTAGGAAAATATGAAAACGGAGGTGATGGAAATGACAGCTTATGAAGCTATATGTTAACTACACTTACATTAATGATGTCAATAATAAATATCGTTATTAAATTACTTCTATATATAATAGAAAATAATGCAAAAAAATAACTACCTCGAAAAGTTTTGGCGAACATTGAGGTAGTTATTTTTCTCAAGAAAGTCCAAGGCTAGTCGTTTATGACTATTCCTTTTTTCATTTATATTATAATTTATGATAATTTCTAAGTCAACATCACAAAATGACAGTTTAAAAAAAGCTTTTCATGCAAATAAAGAACATCTTGTGCAATAAATATATCATTAATGCTAATCAGCACATATAATTGTATTAATTAGGGAGGATTACCATATGAACAAGAAAAGATATATTATAATTGGGTCAATAGTTTGTGTACTGCTTATGACAGTGGTATTTTTTGTTTCTAATCATGGAAAAAGTAATGAACAAGTTGTTACAGAATATTTTGAACTTTTAAAAAAGAAAGATTATAAACAAATGTATCAAATGTTAGATCAAAAGACAGTCTATACTCCTACACAAAAATATTTTATTGAAAAGCATAAAGAAATCTATGATGTAATAAATCCAAGTAATATACAGGTAAAAGTAATAGATGAAAAAGATAATATGGTTCAATATCAAATATCGATGGATACTGTAGCTGGAAAAGTTAAATATAAAAATAAGATTGAAATTAAAAATGAACAAATTAAATTTAATAAGCAACTTATTTTTGATGAGTTTTCTGATAAGAACAAAGTAAAAGTGATTACGACACAACCTTATAGAGGGTATATTTTAGATAGAAATGGAAAATATTTAGCTAAACAAGGAAATGCTTATTCAGTTGGTCTTGTAAGAGGAAAATTGAATGGTGAAAATGATTATGCACAAATAGCTAAGTATTTAGAAACGGATGTTGAAACCATTCAAAAGAAAATGAGTGCATCTTGGATCAAAGATGATTCTTTTGTACCTATTAAAAATGTATCAGAACAAGTAAAAAATCAATTGATTCAACAAGAAATTTTAAATATTAAAGGTGTTAAAATCAATACGATTTCTATGCGTGTTTATCCTTATGATAAAATAACATCTCATATCATTGGGTATGTCCAAAATGTTAATTCAGAAGATTTAAAAAAACATAAAAATGAAGGTTATACAAGTAATTCAATAATTGGTAGAAGTGGTATTGAAGCAACATATGAAAAAGAGTTACGTGGAGAAGTAGGTGGAAAAATTGTCATTGTTGATGAAAATAATAATGTCATTAAAACAGTTGCCCAAAAAGAAGCAAAAGATGGTAAAGATATTCGTTTAACAATTGATATTGATTTACAACAAAGTCTTTATAATGAATATCAAAATGATAAAAGTGCTTCTGTTGCTCTCAATCCAAAAACAGGAGAGGTTTTAGCGCTTGTTTCAACACCATCCTATTCAAACAATGATTTTGTCTTAGGACTTTCAACAGATAAATGGAATGCTTTAAATAATGATAGTAATCAACCTTTAATGAGTCGTTATAAACAAACTTATACCCCTGGATCAACAATGAAGCCTATTACAGCAGCTATTGGTTTAGAAACAAAGACAATTGATCCAGATAAAGATTTAGGTGCTAAAGATAAATGGCAAAAAGATTCAAGTTGGGGCAATTATTATGTGACAACATTACATGCTCCTTCACCTAATAATTTAAAGAATGCCATCACGTATTCTGATAATGTTTATTTTGCAAGAAGTGCCTTAACTATTGGAAAAGATAATTTGTTTAAATATTATAAAAACTTAAAGATTGGTGAAAAGATTCCTTTTGAGCTTGCTTTAAATAAAAGTCAGTATATCAATAAAAATCAAAAAGTAAATGATCAATTCATTGCTGATAGTGGTTATGGACAAGGACAAATTTTGATGAATCCACTTCAACTTGCAAGTATCTATAGTGCTTTTGTTAATAATGGATCAATCTATCAACCACATATCGTTCAAGGAAAAACAAAAACATGGATTAAAAATATTTTTTCAAAAGAAACAACAAAAACAATCAAAGAAGATTTAATTAATGTTATTGCAGACGAAAAAGGAACAGGCCATAGTATTTATCATGATAATGTGACTCTTGCTGGAAAAACAGGAACGGCAGAAATCAAACAAAGCCAAAGTGATACGTCGGGAACAGAACTTGGCTGGTTTACAGTCATGACGATAGATGAAAAACAACCTCTTTTAATAACAACAATGGTCGAAGATGTAAAAAATCGAGGAGGTAGTGGATATGTTGTTGAACATACAAAAACACCTCTAGATTTATATCTTTCTAAGTAGGAAAAAATGATGAAGAATAAGGTAGTTTTTACTTATCGATTCATTATACTCGTTTATTATTTATTGGCTTTTTTGATTGCTGTTATGAATGTTGATCATTTAGAAAGAGTAGTAATCTATGCATTGATTATAATTGTTTTGTTTGGTATGGTAATGCGTATTTATATAATGAATATTCCAAAATTATTGTTGTCAAATAAGTATATTGAAAAGAATTTATCTACAGTAAAAGAGGCGATAGATAAAATTCATAATAAATCCATTAATGACAGCTTAATAACGATATATGTTTTTCTTTTAGAAATTTCTAATTATAAAGAAGAATATCAAAATTTTGTAGAACAAAATAGTAAAAGAATTTTTGATGAAAAGCAAAATAAACATTGGTATACTATAAAATTACAGTATTATTATAATTTAAATAAAAAAGATGAATATTTAAAATTATATGATCCTCAATTGGATAATAAAGTTAAAAACCCACTTTTTAAAATCATGTATCTCATTTTAAATGAAGAATATGAAGAAGCTCTTGAATTATCAAAGAAGGTTACAAGCCAACAAAAAGACATAGGATATATTATGAAGTTATATTATAGAATTATTTGTTTAGAACATTTAGAAAAAGAAAATGAATTGAATGATTGTATTAATGAGATGGTAGAATTCAATGATCAAATACATTATGTTAAAGGAATTAAAGATAAGTATAAAAAATAATAATATGGTATACTTCTTTTCGTAACTTTATTTAGAAAGAAGTGAAATATGAATGTTAATAAAGATAGTAGATGATGATCAAGCTTTTGTAAAAAAGATAAAAGATATTGTTTATGATAATTTTAAAGATATCTTTCTTGATTATTCGATAGATTGTATAACGAGTAATTTTGAAGCTCAGTATTTTGAAAAAGGAGATATTTTCTTTTTAGATATTGATTTAAAAGAAAAAAATGGCATCAAAATTGCTGAAAAAATTAGAGAGAACAATTCTAATGCAATTATTATATTTGTTTCAGCAATGAATGATATGATTTTTGATTCATTAATTGTACAACCTTTTTACTTTATTAGAAAAGATAATTTTGATAGAGATATGAAAATCGCATGTACTCTAATTCAAAAATATATTAATAAAAATCATAAAATTATTACTTTTGATTTAAATGGTAAAAAAACCTCTATGCAATTATCAGATATCATTTATTTAGAATCCTTTTTACATGAAATTACGATTCATACACCATTTGATGATTATAAATATTCGAGTACTTTTAATAAAATGATGTCACTTATTAATTCTACGAATATCATTAGAATTCAAAAATCCTATGCAGTTAATTTATTTTGGGTCAAAGAAATTTATAAAGAAGAGTTATTATTGAGAAATGGAGTTATTTTAAAGATTGGAAAAAAATATCGACAAGATGTATTAAAACAATATAAGGAGTATTTATTAAAATGATGTATTTATTTTTTGATTATTTAGAAGTATTATTAGGCGCAATTTTCATAGGTGTTTTTTGTGATGTTGAACAAAAAAACAGATATTGTTTGATTTCATCGATAATTAGTTTCTTTGTTATGGAAATTATGCAAACTTACGATTTGTTTGGCAATGAGATGGCATATGTACTAGCAATTACTAATTTTGTAATTGTTTCTATTGTAAAAAAGGAAGTTAAATTTTATAATTTTATTCCTTGTATATTATTTACATGGATATCTGTTTTTACTTCAACTATAGTTTTATTTTTCTTTAAAGTAATAACAAATTATAATATAGAAAATATTATAAAGCTGTATAGAATACCTATCATTTTTTTAGCAAGAATTATTTTCTTGGTTCTTATTGTTGTATTGAATTATTTCAAAACTAAAATAAAAGATACAATTATTGAAAAAAATAAATATTTATTAACAATTACAATGGTATTGATTTTTGGAATATACTTTATTTTGTTGAATGATATAGGACATATGCAAATAACTATTGATGATATCTATGTGGTTTTATTATTATTGCTAGTTTTATTTTTTGTGGTATGTATTTTATTTATACATATGACACGACTATATAATGAAAAAACAGAATATGTGTTAAAAAATAAAGAATTGGAATACATAGAAAAAAATAAGTCTTTAGTTCATTATCTTCATGATAATGTTATGAAAATACAGCATTCTTTAAGATATGGATTGATTTTGATAGAAAATAATATAGATGATCAAAAATATGAAGATGCAAAAAGTCAGGTAGAGCATTTTTATGATTTGTTAGATGAGAAAACAAATATCATGACAAATAATTATATATTTGATACATTATTGAATGATTATATTTTCCTAATAAAATCTCAATTTGATATAAAAGTAAAATTATTGATAAATATCGGAAATGATTCGTTTTTTAAAGATTTTAATAATTGTGATAAAATAATTAATACTATTTCCAATTTTTTTGAACAATCAGATAAAACATATTTAGAAATAAAATTGATTGAACATGAAGCATATGTTCAATTAGATTTATTTGTAGAAAATAAAGAAAATAACATTGATAAAATAAATCAAGATATGAATGTTGAATATTTTGAAGATTATGCACATCTAAGAAGAATTTTTGATAAATAATAAAAAGGACTTATACAAACAGCATGGTATAAGTTCTTTTATTTCTAATCAACTTTTAACCTAAACTTAACATAACCCCCTCTTTGCTATGTTAAGATAATGTAAAGGATGTGGAAATAATGAAAGAATGTATATATGTAGTAGAAGATGATGAAAATATTAGAGAAATTATAGATTTAGCTTTAACAAGTGCAGGTTATACTGTCAAACAATATTCAAATGCTTTAGATGCTTTAGAAAATATGAAAACAGATCAAGTGGATCTAGCTGTTTTTGATTTAATGTTACCTGGCATTTCAGGAATTGATGCTATCAAAAAGATACGTGAAACTGATCAAGAATTACCTATTCTGATTTTAAGTGCGAAGGACCGAGAAATTGATAAAGTCAATGGTTTAGATAGTGGTAGTGATGATTATATGACCAAACCATTTGGTGTTTTAGAGTTACAAGCTAGAGTACGTTCTTTGCTTAGAAGACATGCTCCTAAAGCAGCGCCGATTATTGAAAGTCAAACCTTAAAAATTGATAAACAAACAAGAACAGTGATGCATAATGGACAAGTCATGGAACTTACAAATAAAGAATATCAGTTACTTCTTTATTTAGTAGAAAATCATACACGTGTAGTCGAAAGAGATGAAATTTTAAATCATATTTGGGGTTATGATTTTATAGGTGAATCAAGAGTTTTAGATGTGCATATTCGTGCTTTAAGAGCTAAATTGGATGATGATGGAAGTAAGTATATTAAAACTATTAGAGGTGTAGGATACCGCTATGTTGAGGAAGTGAAATAAGATGAATAAAGCTCTATTTAAATATTTTGCAACAGTTTTAATTATTACGTTATTATTTTCTTCAAGTGTTTCAATGGTGATTCTTTCTGATCAAATGATGCAAACAACAAGAAAAGATATGTACTATACGGTAAAGCTTGTAGAAAATCAAATTGATTACCAAAAACCATTAGAAAAACAAATAGATAAATTAAATGATTTAGCTTATACAAAAGATACACGTTTAACAATTATTGATAAAGAAGGAAATGTTTTAGCGGATAGTGATAAAGAGGGGATTCAAGAAAATCATAGTGGACGTAGTGAATTTAAAGAAGCTTTAAGTGATCAGTTTGGTTATGCGACACGTTATTCTTCAACTGTTAAAAAGAATATGATGTATGTGGCTTATTATCATCGTGGTTATGTTGTTCGTATTGCGATTCCTTATAATGGTATCTTTGATAATATAGGACCACTTTTAGAACCATTATTTATTAGTGCTGCTTTATCATTATGTGTTGCTTTAGCTCTTTCTTATCGTTTTTCTAGAACACTTACGAAACCATTAGAGGAAATTAGTGAAGAGGTTTCTAAAATCAATGATAACCGTTATTTAAGTTTTGATCATTATCAATATGATGAATTTAATGTTATTGCGACAAAGCTTAAAGAACAAGCAGATACAATAAGAAAAACACTAAAAACTTTGAAAAATGAAAGATTAAAAATAAATAGTATTCTTGATAAAATGAATGAAGGGTTCATTTTATTAGATACAAATTATGAAATACTTATGGTCAATAAAAAAGCTAAACAACTTTTTAGTGATAAAATGGAAGTGAATCAACCTATCCAAGATTTTATCTTCGATCACCAAATTATAGATCAATTAGAAAATATCGGTGTAGAACCTAAAATCGTTACTCTAAAAAAAGATGAAGAAGTCTATGATTGCCATCTTGCTAAAGTAGAATATGGAGTGACTTTGCTCTTTGTAAATGTTACTGAATCTGTTAATGCTACAAAAATGAGACAAGAATTTTTTTCAAATGTTTCTCATGAACTTAAAACACCTATGACATCCATTAGAGGTTATAGTGAATTATTACAAGCAGGAATGATTGATGATCCTAAAGTAAGAAAACAAGCATTGGATAAAATACAAAAAGAAGTTGATCATATGTCACAATTGATAGGTGATATTTTAATGATTTCAAGACTTGAAAACAAAGATATTGAAGTCATTAAACATCCTGTTCATCTCCAACCAATTGTTGATGATATTTTAGAATCATTAAAAGTAGAAATAGAAAAAAGAGAAATTACAGTAGAATGTGATTTAACATCACAAACTTATCTAGCAAATCATCAACACATCCAACAATTGATGAACAACCTTATTAATAATGCTGTTAAATATAATAAACAAAAAGGAAGTTTAAATATTCATTCTTATCTTGTTGATCAAGACTACATTATTGAAGTAAGTGATACAGGTCGTGGAATTTCACTTATTGATCAAGGGCGTGTCTTTGAACGTTTCTTTAGATGTGATGCAGGGCGTGATAAGGAAACAGGTGGTACAGGTCTTGGACTTGCAATTGTAAAACACATTGTTCAATATTATAAAGGAACAATTCATTTAGAAAGTGAATTAGGTAAAGGAACAACCTTTAAGGTTGTCTTACCAATCATTAAGGACTCATTGTAGTCCTTTTTTTATGAAAAAGTATCTAACTTGATAAAATGTGTAATTTTACATATTTTATCAAGTTGAAGGGTGTTGTTACTCATTTTCAAGATATTTTGAATATGTTAAAATGTCATAAAAGAGAGGTAGAAAAAATGCTTCAACAAGAAAGACATGAACAAATACTGGCAAGATTAAATACAGAAGGAAAAGTAAAAGTTAAAGAACTCGCAAATGATTTCGAAGTCACAGAAGATTGTATTCGTAAAGATTTAACGGCTCTAGAAAAAGAAGGACTTTTAAAACGTATTCATGGAGGAGCTATGCAAGTAAGAAAGAATCTCCATGCTTACCATGTAGATGAACGTATGAGTGTACGTTTATCACAAAAGAAAATCATCGCGAAAAAAGCAGTTGAATTGATTGAAGAAAATACGGTGATTTTTTTAGGAATCTCTACAGTGAATTTAGAACTTGCCAAGTGTATTTATCAAAAAAATATATCACTTACAATTATTACAAATATGATTGATATTATGCAATTATTTAGACATGGGGAACATAAAGTAAATCTTATTTTCATTGGAGGACATTTTAATCGCGCTAAAGATGGTTTTATAGGTACTCTTGCAATTGAACAAATTCACAATTATCGTTTTGATCTTTCTTTTATCGGTACAGTAGGAATGAATATCCATGATGGAAAAGTAACCACATATGATGTCGAAGATGGTCTTACAAAAAAAGAAGTCATGGATGCAAGTAAAAAATGTTATCTTGTGGCCGAAAATGAAAAACTCAATTTAGATGGGAATTATGTTTTTGGGCATTTAAGTGAATTTACTGGATATATTGGTGAACAAGAGTTAAGAAGTCCTTTTAAGGAAAAAATAATGGAGTATGGATTAGAAATCATTTAATGATTTCTTTTTTTATAAAAAATCAATAAAACAATTATTGAAATTTATTGTTTTATTGATTTATAATAGTCTTGTAATAAGAAAAAACAATAAAAGGAGGCGTGTTATGAATTGTTTATATCAAACAAAAAGAATTTCTGATTTAAAAGAAAAGATGTTGAGCAGTAAACGTTATGCTTCTATTGAACAGGCACGAATCATTACACGTGTTTACCAAGAAAATGAGAAATTATCTCTTCCTAAAAAAAGAGCTCTTTCTTTAAAAGCAGCATTAGAGGAATTAGAGATTTCTGTTGAAGATGAAGAGTTGATTGTTGGAAATCGTACAAAGGGTGTACGTTATGGTGTTGTTTTTCCTGAAAGTGGTTGTTCGTGGATCAATCAAGAATTTGAAACATTACCAACAAGACCACAAGATCAGTTTTTAGTAAAAGAAGAAGATATTAAAGAATTTAGAGAAAAGATTTATCCTTATTGGAAAGGAAAATCTTTAGAAGATGCGATTAAAGGAACTTATGGAAAAGAAATCAATGAAATAAGTAAAGTGGTAAAAATTAATCAAAAAGATCATGCTCAAGGTCATATTTGTCCTGATAGTGCTTTATGGTTAAAACTTGGTCCTCAAGGTTTAATGGAAAAAGCAAAAAAAAAATTAAAGAATTGTAAAGATGAACAAAAAGAATTTTATGAATGTACGATTCTTGTATTAGAAGGGGCAGTTCATTTTATGCAAAGATATCATGATTTGATTGAAAGTGAAAAAATCGAATCTTTAAAAGAAGTGGGAAAGATTTGTATGAAGCTTTCTAAAAGACCTCCAGAAACTTTTCATGAAGCGGTGCAATCTTTGTGGTTTTTATTTGTGATATTACATATGGAATCCAATGCTTCTTCTTTTTCACCAGGGAGAATGGATCAATATCTTTATCCTTATTATCAAAGAGATATAGAAAAAGGTAATCTTACTAAACAAGAAGCTTTAGAAATATTAGAATGTTTGTGGTTGAAATTTAATCAAGTTGTTTATTTAAGAAATCAAAATAGTGCTAAATATTTTGCTGGATTTCCAATTGGTTTTAACATTGCTATTGGAGGTGTAGATGAAAAGGGAAATGATACATATAATGATCTTTCTTTACTTTGTTTAAAAGCTCAAGAACATTTAGGATTACCACAACCTAATTTATCTGTAAGACTTAATAAAAATTCTAGCCATGAATTAATGCAAGCTGCTATTAAAGTTGTTTCACTTGGAAGTGGTATGCCACAATTTTTCAATGATGAAGCTATTATTCAACCAATGATTGAAGATTTAGGAATTGAAGAAAAAGATGCACGTAATTATGCTATTGTTGGTTGTGTTGAACTGACAACACATGGCAACAATTTAGGATGGTCTGATGCAGCCATGTTTAATTTAAATAAAGCATTAGAACTTACTTTGAATCATGGAAAATGTTTACTAACAAAGCAACAAATAGGATTAGATTTAGGAAGTTTAGAAACATATCAAACTTATCAAGATTTAGAAAATGCTTTTCAAAAACAAATTGATTATTTTATTGATAAAATGATGGCTGCAGAAAAGATTGTAGAAAAAGCACATCAAGATTATTTACCAACAGCTTTTCTATCTACTGTTATTGATGATTGTTTAGAAAAAGGATTAGATGTTACTAAAGGTGGAGCTAAATATAATCTATCAGGTATTCAAATGATTCAAGTAGCCAATCTTGTAGATTCTCTAGCAGCTATTAAACAACTTGTTTATGATGATAAAATGATAAGTCAACATGATTTATTAAATGCTTTACAAGAAGATTTTAAAGGCTATGAAATCATGCAAACAATGCTTTTAAATAAAGTGCCTAAATATGGAAACGATGTAAAGTGGGTCGATGAGCTTGGAAATCAATGGGCATGTTACTTTAGAGAAAAGATGAAACGTTATACAAATTATCGAGGAGGTCCTTATCATACAGGAATGTATACTGTTTCTGCACATGTTCCAATGGGTGAAAATGTAGGAGCATCACCAGATGGCAGAAATGCTTTAAAACCACTTGCTGATGGAGGTATGTCACCTGTCTATGGTAGAGATCTACAAGGCCCAACAGCTGTTTTAAAATCTGTTTCAAAACTTAATAATTCATGTACGACGAATGGTGGTCTTTTAAATATGAAATTCTTACCAGAATTTTTTAAAACAGAAACAGGCTGTTTGAAATTTGAAAATTTCTTACGTGCTTTTGTGGATTTAAAAGTACCTCATATACAATTTAATGTTGTTAGAAAAGAAGATTTGCTTGATGCTAAAGTTCATCCTGAAAATCATCAATCGTTGACAATTCGTGTTGCTGGTTATACAGCATACTTTGTTGAACTTGCTGGCAAGCTACAAGATGAAATTATTGAAAGAACAACTTATGAAAATATCTAAAACATTGGTTTTTGATATTAAAAGATTTGCAATACATGATGGGAGTGGTTTAAGAACAACAGTTTTTTTTAAGGGGTGTCCACTTCGTTGTCTATGGTGTCAAAATCCAGAAGGATTAAACACTCAAATACAAGTCATCTATTTTAAAAATAAATGTATTCATTGTAGATGTTGTCAACAATTCAAAGAACAAATTAATTATCAAAACGATCGCCCATATTTTCAAAATCATCAAGACTTTGATCAAGTTATTAAAACATGTCCTAGTGGTGCTATTCAATACGATAGTCAAGAGTATACTTTAGATAAATTAATGAATAAAATTAAAGAGGATGAAGTTTTCTTTCAACATGGAGGAGGTGTTACATTTTCCGGTGGAGAACCCTTTATGCAAGGTGAATTTCTTATTAAAATTTTAAAAAGATGTCAGAAAGAAAAGATTCATACAGCTATTGAAACATCATTTTATACATCATTAGAACTTATAAAAAAGGCATTGCCTTATTTAGATTTAGTTTATATAGATTTAAAAATATTTGATGAGCAAAAACATCAGGCCTGTACAAATGTATCATCACAACTTATTAAAGAAAATATTCGTTATGTTTTACAAAGTGAATATAAAGATAAAGTGATCATTAGAACACCACTGATTCCAACAATGAGTGCAACGGATGAAAATATTCATCAAATCGTAAAATTTTTAATTCAAATAAATCCAGAAGTAAAATATGAGATGCTGAATTATAATCCTTTAGCTTCGGCTAAATATGAACTTGTGAATTTAAAATACGGATTAGAATCATATCAAATGTTTACCAAGCAACAAATGCAACATTTTTATGATGTTGCTTTACAAGCAGGAATAAAAAACTTAATAAAAGAATAGGAGAAAAGAGAATGGAATTTATAATTGATACAGTAAACTTAGAAGATATAAAAGAAGCAGTAGAA